>MTLE01000526.1_pt1 | contig 46095 bp, 45 predicted proteins | sample 1982461 | NCBI WGS metagenome assembly MTLE01 (sample SAMN05712605, study PRJNA340218) | biofilm metagenome | isolation source: sample SPL anode biofilm adapted to -200 mV | place: USA | collected 2012-02-03
GCGATGCCGACAGGATGTCGGCAAGCGCAAGGCGACTCCCTTCTGACGCTGGAAAAAGGGAAGCCCGCTTTGGCAGGCTTCCCTTTTTTTATCTTCGCCAGAAGGGAGTCGAACCGAGGGGCCGCCCCGAGCCGGCAAGGGCGAGGCGCACGACGCGCCGAGAGGCCCCAAGGCGGCCTGAAGCGATGCCGACAGGACGTCGGCGAGCGCAAGGCGACTCCCTTCTGGCGCTGGAAAAAGGGAAGTCCGCTTCGGCGGGCTTCCCTTTTTTTATCTTCGCCAGAAGGGAGTCGAACCGAGGGGCCATCCCGAGCCGGTTCAGCGGCGAAGGCTTGAACGGAGACTGCTCTTTTCCGTAGAATCAGTCTCGCAATTCCAGCGAATCGAGTTGCGCTGAGAAGGAGCCACCCATCATGACCTTGAATGCCGTATCCCTTTCATTCGCGGCGGCCTTGCTGCTGTTCTCCTGCGCGACAGGGGCCACGAACGGAGAGGCGGGGGCTCCACCGCCTGGCACGCCCGAGGGCGTCGCTCCCGGAATGATGCCATCCGGGGGCAGCGTGATGCCCGGCGGAGGCTTGCCGCAGCCCGCCGACACGTCATGGGTACAGACGAAATACATCGATCTTGCCTACGCGACGAAGTCGCCGACGGAGAAGCTCGACCTCTACCTGCCCAATGATGGCTCAGGCCCTTTCCCCTTGATTGTGGAATTCCACCCGGGCGGGTTCATGATCGGACAGAAGTCCATGGATATCGGGCCGATGCTCAAGGCGGTCAAGCGGGGCTACGCGTTGGCTTCCGTCAACTACCGGCTCAGCGGCGAGGCGTCCTTTCCCGCGGCCGTCAATGACGCGAAGGCCGCCGTGAAGTTCCTGAGGGCGAACGCCGCCACCTATCATCTCAATCCCGACAAATTCGCTGTCTGGGGCAGCTCCGCGGGCGGCAACCTCGCCTCGATGCTCGCCACCTCGGCCGGCAATCCCGTCCTCGTGGATCCTTCGCTCGGCAACGCGGATGTCCCGGACGCCATAGCAGCCGGCGTCGATTGGTTTGGTCCCCTCTACTTCTCCGCGATGGATGCGCAGTTCAAGGCCCTGGGTGTGAGCGGTGTGATGGGGCCGACGGATGCCCCCGATTCAGCGGAGTCGAAGTATCTTGGCAAGACCGTAGGCACGGCCGCGGCCCAGACCCTCGTCGAGCAGGCGAGCCCGTATACGTACATCTCGGCGACGTGCGCGCCGATGTACATACAGCACGGGACAGCGGACCGCAACGTCCCGCTGACGCAGTCGAGGATCTTCGCCGAGAAGCTCGCCGCTGCCATCGGCTCTGACAAGGTTGTCTTCGAGACGATCGAAGGTGCGGGTCATGGCGGGCCAGCATTCGAGACCGATGAGAACGTGAAGAAGATCATCGACTTCCTGGACCGGTACCTGAAATAGGCATCGCGCAGCACCACCTTCGAGTCTGTGCTTCTGGAGCGCGCAAGAATCAGGGCCATCATGCCGCTCGCGTCGAGCGAGACCGGGTCAATGCCAGGATTCAACAACAGCATGGCGATGGCAGCGTCCGGATTGTCCAGCATCAATCCGCGATCTCACGGCAGGCCGCAAAATTTGCGTTGCATCCGGTCCGAAACCAACTTGGATTCCTTCCGAAACCAACTTGGTTCCGATCCGAAACCACATTGGATACCGCACGAATCCGCATTGATTCCGCGCACCAGTCAGCGGCGGATTCGCCAAGGAATATGGGTCAGATTCGGCTCAATGCAGCCTGGAATTCAGTATATTCAAGGTACCATAAGGAGCCATTCATGACAGTGCTTGCGTCCCTGCTCTATCCGGCTTTGGTCATCGTGGTCGTGCTGTTCTTCTCCGGTGTTCGGGTGATTCGCCCGACCCATCGCGGGCTGATCGAGGTATTCGGCAAGTACCATCGCTTCGCGGAACCGGGCTTTCACTGGATCTTTCCCGTGATCGAGAAGCTGTATCGAGTCAACACGACCGAACAGATGATCGATGCCGAGCCGCAGGAGATCATCACCAACGACAATCTCAATGCCCGCGTCGATGCGCAGGTCTATTTTCGCATACGGTCGGACGAAGCCAACGTCAAGGCGGCGGTCTACAATGTGAACGATTATCGTGTCCAGATCGTCAGCCTTGCCCGGACAACCCTGCGCAACATCATAGGCACGCTGACACTGAAGAGCGCGAACAGTGAACGCAGCAAGATCAACTCGGAACTGCTCCGCACCCTGCTCGAGGAGACGAGCAACTGGGGTATCGACGTGGTCCGGACCGAGCTCAAGGAAATCGATCCGCCCAAGGATGTCCAGGAGACGATGAACAAGGTGGTCAAGGCCGAGAACGAGAAGATAGCGGCCATTGATTTCGCGACGGCTACCGAGACCATGGCCGACGGCCAGAAGCGTGCCGAGATCAAGAAGGCGGAAGGCATCAGGCAGGCCGAGATTCTGAAGGCCGAAGGCGAGGCGCAGGCCATCCAGCTTGTCAACGAGGCCGCCGACAAATTCTTCGTAGGCAACGCCCAGACACTCCGCAGGCTGCAGGCCGTCGAGGAAGCCATGCGCAACAACTCGAAGATTGTCCTGCCCGTCGATGGCCAGCTCGTCAATGTGATCGGGGACCTTGCGGGAATCCCCATTCCGCACGACAAGGCCGCCGCGCCGAACCCGGTGCCGGGTCAGACCGGCCGGGACTAGAAAAAGACCTTGCCAACGTCGCGATCTACCGGTATGGTAGCACCGCGACGCCGCGAACGCCAAAATTGGCGACGCCCCTTACAGGCGATGCCCCGCACGGCGCGACCGCAGAGAGTCTACGGAACCTCAAAGCGATTGCACGGGGCACCATTCGTTTCATAGGGGTGCTGCAATGCGCAATTTCTCGTTTGATGAAGCCCTTCAGAGGGTCGGGTACGGCCGTTTCCAGCGTCGGCTCCTGATCATATGTGGCCTTGGCTGGGCCGCGGATGCGATGGAGGTGCTGCTCGTCTCGTTCGCCCTGCCTGCCATGTCGCAGGAATGGTCGCTGACCGTGGCTCAGAAGGGCCTCCTTGCCACCGCAATCTTCCTTGGCATGCTGGTCGGCGCCGTGTTCTGGGGCAGGCTGTCCGACCGCATCGGCAGGCGCGCCGGCTTCGTGCTGACCATAGCGATAGACTCGATATTCGGGCTGGCCTCCGCCTTCGCTCCCGGCTTTGGCTGGTTCATGGCGTTGCGCGTGCTGACGGGTTTCGGCGTCGGCGGCACGCTGCCGGTCGACTATGGCATGTTCTCCGAGTACCTGCCGGTGGAGAACCGCGGCAGGCGGCTCGTGATGCTCGAGGCATTCTGGGCGCTCGGCACGGTTGCCGCCGCCGGCGTCGCCTGGCTCATCGTGCCGCACCTGGGATGGCGCTGGCTCTTCGCGATCTCGGCACTTCCGGGCATCATCCTGTTTGCGGTACGCAAGAATGTACCCGAATCGCCGCGATACCTCTTCGCACACGGTCGCAAGGATGAGGCCAGGGCCGTGCTCGCACAGGTGGCCGCCATCAACGGCACGACCCTACCAGACGGCGAGCTGGAGGCATCGAACACCGCCGCCGCGGGACGGATGGCTGACCTGCTGGCTCCCCGGCTGCGCAGGACGACCGTACTGCTCTGGCTGGTCTGGTTCCTGATTTCCATCGGGTACTATGGCGCATTCACCTGGCTGCCCAGCTGGTTCCGCTCCAAGGGCTTCTCGCTGCCATCCGTATATCCGAATACCTTCATCATGGCGTTCGCGCAGATTCCAGGCTACATGTCGGCGGCGTGGCTGGTCGAGCGCTGGGGCAGGACCAGGACGCTGGGAGCGTACCTGCTGGCCAGCGGCGCCTGCGCATGGCTCTTCGCGCTGGCCGTCACACCGGCGGCCGTCGTCGCGAGCGCGGTGCTGCTCTCATTCTTCGCGCTGGGAGCCTGGGGCGCATTGTATGCGTATACGCCGGAGGCCTATCCCACGATCATCCGCACGACAGGCATAGGCGCGGCGAGCGGCTGGACCCGAATCGCCGGCGCCATCGCCCCGTCGATCGGGGCACTGGTCACCGGCGGCTCGCTGTCGCTGCCGCTGGCCGTCTTCGCGCTTGCCTACGCGGCCGCCGGTGTCGCGGCGTTGCTGCTGCCCTCTGAAACGAAGGCAGCGGCGCTGACCGACTCGGTCCAGACCGGCAGCTAGGAGTCCTGCGCGTCGCGGACGCTTGGAGCTGCCGGCTCATGGCAGCTCGATCAGCTCGATGAACTCCTCTTTCTTGACCTGGTCGACTATCCAGGAACAGGCTTCGAAGGCGGGGCCACGGCTTGTGCCGGAGACGATGGCCAGCAGCACCGAATCGCCCGCGCCGATCGTTCCAAGTCTATGGACGATCAGTACCTGGTGCACGCCGAACTTGTCGATGGCCAGGCGGGCGATCTCGGCCAGCTTCTCGTCGACATTGGCGACCAGTGGCCGCAGCTCGACCGCCGAGAAGTTGGCCCGCTGCTTCCCTGGCCGCTTGACGCGGCCATGGTGCAGGACAACCGTGCCAGAGGCATCATCCTCGTGCTGCAGAAATGACCGGTACAGCTCCAGGTGGTCTATCGGGTCTTCCGTGCCGGCCACGGTTATCATCGGGTCGCGGTTCATGCTATTTGGCTACCGCCTTCTCCTGGAATATCATGTCCGTGCCGACGATCTTGATGATGGCGGCATCCTTGTTGACGGGGTCATGTGTCGGGCCGACCACGATGTGTCCGGTAACGCCCTGGATGTCGCAGGTCTCCAGCGCCTTCTGGATGGAGGCGCCATCGATGGCCTTGGCCCGCTGCATCGCATCGACGACCATCAGTACGGCGTCATGGGCCATGTACGTGTTCAGCTCCGGATTGATGCCATACCTGGCCTTGTATGCCTTCTGCAGTGGCGCGACGGTCGGATCATTGAAGTCCAGCTGGTTGACGAAGTAGCAGCCTTCAAGCGCGTTGCCGGCAAGCGGTATCAGATTGTCCGATGGCCAGCCATCGCCGCCGAACATCACCTGGTTCATGCCCAGATCGCGGGCCTGCTTGGCGCTGAGCGCGACGTCGGTATAGAAGTTGGGAGAGAATATGATGTCCGGATTCGATGCCTTGATGCGGGTCAGCGGAGCGCGGAAATCCTTCTCGCCGGATGTGAAGCTGACTTCGGAGACGACCTCGCCGCCGAGTTTCGTGAAATTGGCCTTGAAGAACTCGCTGAGGCCCGCCGAATAGGCATCGTCAACCGACATGAATATCGCGGCGCGGCGCTTGCCGAGCCTCTCGTAGGCATAGGTCGCCGCGACGGCTCCCTGGTACGGGTCGGTGAAGCATGCGCGGAACATGTAGGGGTTGACCTGTCCGGCCTCGGTGACGGTTACCTTCGGATTCGTCGCGACGGTCGCTATGACCGGCACCTTGGCGGCGTTGGCGATGGGCGCGACCGGTATCGCCTCGCCGGAGGCATTCGGCCCGATGATGGCTGAGACCCTATCCTGGCTGGTCAGGCGCTTGGCGACATTGACGGCCTCGGTCGGATCACCCTTGTCGTCGTACCCTATCACCTGGATCTGGTACTTCTTGCCACCGACATCGAGCCCGCCCTGGGCATTGTACTCTTCGGCCATCATCTTGACGGTATTGAGCTCGGCCACGCCCCAGAGCGCGTTGTTTCCGGTCAGCGGGCCGAACCAGCCCAGCTTGATCACGTCGGCATCCTGCCTGGTAGCACAGCCCATCAGAACAACCGCGGCCATCAGCAGGCCGCCTGCGAATCTTCTCATCTTGATTCCTCCTCGACTGCATAAACTCTGCATGTAGTAACATGGAACGACGCGGCTGCGCAATGGCGTCCGGAATTCACGGCGCCTCAGCCGCCGCGCCTCAGCCGGCGTGCTCCAGCCAGCGGACCGCGTATCCTGGCAGCGCGAGCGTCCCGTCCAGCTGCGCCGCATCGTGATGGACGCCGGTAACCGGATCGAACGCGCGGCTATGGGCACGCCACAGAGGGGGCAACCGGACCGTCGCCGGTTCGCGGGAGCAGTTGACCAGTACCAGCACCGCGTTCGATGGGTCGCCGCGTTCCACCATGAAGACGGGCCCGCTCACCGCCCGTATCGTGCGTGGAGCAGCGGGAGCGAAGGCGGGGCGCTTGCCGCGTTCGCGCAGCAGTGACGCAAGGCCCGCCAGGGTCATGGCACGCAACGATTCCGGCCGCGCCAGCTCCTGTTCCAGCAGATCGAGCGGCGGGCGCTCGCGGTTGATGGCGCGATTGTATCCAAGCGACCGCGGCCCCGCGAGCCAGTTGCGCGAGCCGACAGCCGAATGAAAATAGACTGCCGGCATCCCGTCCATCGCGCAGGCTATGGCATGGCTGGCCACCACGGCACGGGCGCGCTCCCCGTCGGAGGCATCGGGGCGGGCGATGGCGTCCGCCCACGATATGTTCAGCTCGTAGGGCACCGGGCCATCGGCCGTTGCCTTGTAGGATATGAGTCCGCCCCGTTCCGTTACCGCGTCGAGCACTGGCGCAAGGTCATCGATGAACCCGCGCGCCGGCGTTACGCCGATGCCATCATGCGACGCCAGGAAATTGAGCATCGTGCCGGACGCTGGCACCTGGAGCCCCGCCGCCCACTTCGACAGCGGGCCCGCGTCTCCCGTGGCAAAGGCGTACAGCACCAGCGGTGGCAGGCTGAAGTTGTACACCAGCTGCGCCTCGTCGCCATCATGGCCAAAATAGGCCATGTTCTGCTCGTGCGGCACATTGGTCTCGGTCAGTATGGACAGCTCCAGGCCCAGACCGTCGAATATCGTCCTGAGGATCCTGACGATGGCATGGGTCTGCGGAAGATGGGCGCACGAGGTGCCATCCTCCTTCCACAGGTATGCTATCGCATCGAGCCGCAGCATCCTGGCTCCATGCAGCGCGTATCCCAGGCTGATGTCGACAAACTCGGCCAGTACGGCCGGCTCGGCGAAGTCGAGATCGACCTGGTCGGCGCTGAAGGTGGTCCAGACGCCCGTCATCCGCCCATCATCGAGCCGCACCGGGCTGATGAGCGGGTGCGTGCGCGGCCTCAGAACCGAGGCGGCATCATAGTCGAGCGGGCGGGTGATGAAGAAGCGGTCGAAAGGCGGCTGTCCGGCCTTGAACGCCTTGAACCAGCTGCCCTGCGCGCTGGCATGGTTGAGCACCAGATCGAATACCAGCCGGTGGTGTCGTCCCAGCGCCTCGATATCGGCCCAGCCGCCAAGCGCGGGGTTCACGGCCCGGTAATCCATCACGGCGAAGCCGTCATCGGATGAATATGGAAAGAACGGCAGCACGTGCAGGTACTCGAAGATGCCACCCAGGTGGCGCTCTATCGTCCCGGCAAGCCGTTCCAGTGCCGTCGGCTGCCGTTCTCCGCCGCCGCCAGGCGGAGCTACCATGTCGCCGTAGGTGATCAGGAGCGCATCCTGTTCGGTGTAACGGCGTGAAGCGGCGCGGTCGTCGGAATGGCCGGTCATCGCTTTCAGGGTCGCAAGCCCGGAGGCCTTGCGCTCCAGGACCGCATCGATCAGCCGCCGCGCCTCTGCCGAACGTGGCCCATAGACCTGCAGCAGCAGCGCATCGAGCCTGCGGGCTGCATCGCCATCGAACTGTGGGGTATGCATACCAGCCAGTATAGAGTCTCCAGCGCGCGTACGGCAAATCGGGCCGATCTCGATATTTCTGGTCTGCGCCGGACGATTGCATTATATTTATATTTTACTACTGCAACAGGCTTGACTATATATATGTTTTTTAATATATTCGTCCAGAAATCAGGAGGATGCATTGGCACAGGAAAAGAGAATCGTGGTTATCGGCGGCGTGGCGGCCGGAGCGACCGCAGCTGCTCGCGCCAAGCGCCTCGACGCCACCGCCAAGGTGACCATCGTCGAAGCCGGGCGCTACGTATCATTCGCCAACTGTGGCTTGCCATACTTCGTATCGCGCGACATAGAGAAGCGCAGCGAGCTTATACTGCAGACACCGGAAGGCTTCATGGCGCGCTATGGCGTCGAGGTGCTGCTCAATACCAGGGCCGTCGGCATTGACCGCGCGGCCAGGACGATCGCCGTAGCCGGTCCTGACGGCCAGGCCAGCATCCCTTACGACTCGCTGATCCTGGCACAGGGCGGTTCTCCGTTCATGCCACCGATTCAGGGCATCGAGGCAGACCATGTCTTCCGCCTGTGGACCATTCCAGACATGGATGCCGTGCACAAGTTCATTGGCGAGCGCTCGCCGGCCCACGCGCTGGTCGTTGGTGGTGGCTTCATCGGCCTCGAAGCCGCCGAGGCGTTCGTCGAACGCGGGCTGTCGACGACGGTAGTCGAGCTGACGCCGCACGTGATGCCGCCGGCCGACGCGGAGTTCGGCGCGATGATCGGCAAGGCCTTCGCCGCGTCCGGAGCCACCGTGATAACCGGCAGGTCGGTCAAGTCGCTGCGACCCGGCGTCGCGACACTCGATGATGGCTCGGAAGTGCCGGCGGACCTCGTGCTGGTCTCCGCCGGTGTCAAGCCGAACACCGAGCTGGCCAAGTCGGCGGGGCTGACCATCGGGGCCAGCGGTGGCCTTGTCGTGGACGAACACCTGCGCACGAGCGATCCGCACATCTGGGCCGCCGGCGACATGCTTGAAATCGTCAACCGTGTCAGCGGCAAACCGACCAGGGTTCCGCTGGCCGGGCCGGCGAACAGGCAGGGCCGCATAGCCGCGACCAACGCGCTGGGCGGATCGATGCGCTACGCCGGCGCCGTGGGCACCAGCGTCTTCAAGGCCTTCGACCACACCTTCGCGATGACCGGACTGTCCGAGAAGGCGGCCCTCGCCCAGGGAATCGATGCCAGGGCGGTCGCCGTGCACCGCGGCCACCATGTTGGCTACTATCCGGGCGCCGAGGAGATCAGCCTCAAGCTGGTCTACGAACACGGCACGGGGCGGCTGCTCGGAGCCCAGGCCTTTGGCAAGTTCGGCGTCGACAAGCGCATCGATGTGGCAGCGACGGCGATAGCCGGGTCGCTGACCATAGACGATCTGGCCGAGCTCGACCTGGCCTACGCACCACCCTATGGAGCCGCCAACGATCCGATCAACATGGCCGCCTTCGTCGCGCAGAACGACGAGTCCGGCTATGCGCCGATCGTATCCGCCGCCGAGGCACTGAAGCTGGCTCAGGCCGGGGCGGCAACCATCGTCGACGTGCGGACCAATGGCGACCGCAGGAAGCTGCCGGTCGATGCCGGCGTCCATATTCCGCTCGACGAGCTGGACTGGCGCATCGACGAGGTACCGGCCGGCCCGCTCCTCTTGCTGTCCCGCGCCGGCTACGAGAGCCACATTGCGCTGAGGAAGCTCGTGACAGCCGGGCGAACCGATGTCAGGAACATAACCGGCGGGGCGCTGAGCCTGTCGCTGGCTCCCGGATTCGTTCCAGGGAGCAATTGATACCAGATCTCCTGGCCGATGATGGCCCGACTATATCTTATGGAGGAATACGATGGCTGACCCAATTCTGGATATGATCAAGAGCGGCGCGAAGATTGTCGACGTCCGCACCATGGAAGAGTTCGAGGATGAGCACTATCCGAACGCGGTATGCATTCCTGTCAACGAACTGCAGGCACGGCTCGGCGAGCTGGGCGACAAGTCCACGCCGATCGTCGTGTACTGCGCTTCCGGTTCGAGGAGCGGCTACGCCGCCCGCGTCCTTGCGATGTCGGGGTTCAAGAAGGTCGTCAACGCGGGCGGCCTGTGGGACATGCCCAGCGATGTGAAAGGCACGTCACTCGAGGCCTGATTCGATCGGCATTCGACACGACAGCATGGAGGGGCGCCGGAATCAAGCCGGACGCCCCTCTTTTTTTTCGGAGAGTCGAGTATCAGAACCCCGCTTCGACCGCGGCCATGGTCTGGTCGCACAGCGCGTCGGCTCGCGCCCGGAGCGCCGCCACACGCTGCCGCATGTCCGCGGCATAGGCCGCATCGCTGACCGAACCCAGGTTGATGAGGACATTGAGCGCGGCGCCATGGGCGCCAGCCCTGGCCATCAGTGCCGCGACGCCGGCGTCGGATGCCGAGTTCTTGTTGCCGCCAACGGCCTCGAGCGCCAGCTCCAGCGCCTCGATGCAGGCCGTGGCCGTCGCCAGTGGCACCGCTATCGCCTGCTTGTACCCGGTCTGCAGCGCCTCGTCGCGGGCGGTCTTCTCCGCCTGGCTGGCCTTGGGCAGCTTCATCGCCTCCATGACCGCGTTGAAGGCATTGGTATCATCATCGACGGCGCGTGCCAGCGTGGCCTTGACCGACTGGGCGCGTATGGCCAGGTCGGACATCGATGACCAGCTCGATTCATAGCCCTTCTTGCCAACGGTCAGATTGGCCACCATCGCGGCCAGCGCGGCGGCGAGCGATCCGGCCAGCGCCGCCACCGATCCGCCACCGGGCGCGGGTGACTCGCTGGACACCTCATCGATGAAGGCATCGACACGCATGGAAACGAGCGGAGCCGCCGCCCGGGCTACGTAGTCTATGATCTTCTTCGATAGATCGAACGGCGCGACCGAATCGAGGCCCAGCGTCGTGACGGCCAGCTCGATCAGCTCCGACTCCGGGGCGCCTGCGCTCTTGCCCATCCGCTCCAGGTAGTGGCGGCCGGCGCGAGCGAGCGGCTCGAGCGGCACAAGACCGACCAGCTCGCTGCCGCAGACCGAAAGCCCCAGCTTCTCGGCCTCTTCCTTGACCGTCTCGTACACGACATGGAGCGGCGTCTCGCGGTAGTTGGTCAGATTGATCGAGACCTGGGCCTTGCGATAGGTGTCGATATACCATCCGATCGCGCGCACATGCCTGAGCCGGCCAGGGATCATCACCTTCTCGCCCTTGGCATCCTTGACGATGGCGCCCGATGCGTCGCGCGCGGCCCGGCCACCCTCGCGGACGGCAAGCGCCACCTCGTTCGCGAGCTTCTTGTCGCGGGTGTTCAGATTCACATTGTAGGCTATCAGAAAGTCCCTGGCACCGACGACCGTCGCGCCCCATGCCGGCACGAAGGAGGCGGGTCCATAATCGGGTTGCCATTCGGGTCTGGCCAGCTTGTCGGCCAGCGCCTCGTACTCACCGGCGCGGATGTCGGCCAGGCTGCGGCGCTCGGGCTTCGTCGCGGCATGCTCGTACAGGTAGACCGGCACCGACAGCTCGGCCGCGATACGCTGGGCCGCCCGTTTCGCGATGTCGACGCAATCATCCATCGTAACGCCGGACACCGGCACAAAGGGGCACACGTCGAGGGCGCCCATCCGTGGATGCGCTCCGCTGTGCCTGGTCATGTCTATCAGGCCGCGGGCCGTCGAAGCGGCGCGCACGGCAGCCTCGACGACGGCGTCGGGATTGCCAACGAAGGTATACACGGTCCGGTTCGTATCGGCTCCCGGGTCCACATCGAGGAGCGAGACGCCGGCGATCGACGCTATCGACGCGGCAATCGCGTCGATGACCGACTTGTCGCGCCCCTCGCTGAAATTCGGAACACATTCTACAATCTGCGTAGCACTCATGGCAGGCACCTCTCCTCGGACATCTCAAGCGCCATCGCGGCGCGATGAAGGCGCGCAGAGCATAGCACGCTGCCGGCTCGCTCGTGAAGGGCGCCGGATGCTCACGACGCCACGCTCGCTATGCAGAATCGATCATAACTGGCATAGTGATGGCCGAAAGGTGGTGCGACGGCATGCAGACGGAAGGCGAACAGGTAGCTGGCAATCGTAACAGCAGAAGGATTACGATTTATATGGAGAGTACCCTGGTCGGCATACTGTCCGGCCTGATCATTGTTCTGTACCGGCTGGCAATCGTGTCGTTGCAGGACGCCAGGACCGCCCTGATGCCGGCCATTACCGGATCATGGGTGACGATTGCGCTCTGGTTGCTGATCGCCGCAGGCCTTGGACTGCTGACCGCGTTCATGGTGCGCGGCGCCCCCAACATCAAGGGCTCCGGCATACCCCAGGTCAAGGCCTTCCTGATGCGCAGGATCAATTTCCGGTGGCATCGTGAGCTGCCCTTCAAATTTGCCGGCGGCACGCTGGCACTCGGCGCCGGCATGTCACTTGGCCGTGAGGGCCCCTCCATACAGCTCGGCGCGCTGGTCGGCACGGCGGTTGGCCAGCTTTCGCGGCGTGAAGACGATACGCGCTTCCTCGTTACAGCCGGAGCGGCCGCGGGAATTTCCGCGGCCTTCAATGCACCATTGGCAGGCGTGCTCTTCTGCATAGAGGAACTGCACCGCAACGTCTCGCCGACGATGCTGACGAGTGCGCTCATCGCATCATTCTGCGCCAACATCGTCGTCCTGCTCTCCTTCGGCACGGCTCCGGTCTTCGGCATAACCCTCGTGCAGGTGCTGCCGGTTCAGTTGTACTTCTCCACCATCCTGTTCATCGGTGTGCTGACCGGCATACTCGGCAGCCTGTTCAACACAGGCCTGCTGCACCTGCAGACCGCCTATCGGCGGCTGATCCCCCATGAATCGATCCGCATCGTATCTGCATTCGTGATAGCCGCCGCCGTCAGTATGATGCTGCCGGCGATCACCGGTGGCGGCGATCATCTGATCGCCTCGCTCGTCCGCGCCGAATTTCCGGTAGCCATGCTGGTGTTCATCCTGCTCTTGAAGTTGATATTCACGCTGGTCTCGTACGGCTCGGGGGCGCCAGGGGGCATATTCCTGCCGATGCTCGCGCTCGGCGCCGTAGCGGGTGCGATAGCGCAGGCGGTGTTCCAGTCGCTGGGCATCACGACGGGCTATCTGAACAATTTCATGCTGCTGGGCATGGTGGGATTCTTCACCGCGGTTGTGCGGGCCCCCATTACCGGCGCGGTGCTGATCACCGAGATGGCTGGCTCCTTTGCCCACTTTCCGGCGTTCATACTGGTCTCGGTGATATCATCGTTCGTCGCGATTGCGATGAAGAGCCGTCCCATATACGACTCGCTGCTGGCTCGCATAGCGCCGGGTTGCCAGGATGATGAGCGGTCGAGGCCGGTGACGCTGCGCATTCCGCTTTCGGAAGGCTCCGTGCTGGACTCGATGGAGCGGGTGTGCGTGCTGCTGCCCGAAGGCTGTATACTGACGGCTATAGAACGGGGCGAGGAGGAGCTGTATCCAGGCCAGAACCTTGCGTTGCATCCGGGAGACGTTCTGCACGTCGTCGTGGAGCTGGGCAAGGCGCATCGCCTCAAGGAACAGCTGCTGACATTGGGACAGCCATCGGCAGATTCTGTCGATGGTGATTGATGACCGGAAAGGAGTCTGACATGACAGTCGAGCAGGCCTTCGAGCAGGCGCTCCAGTATGAGACAGCCATCCGAGAGCAGTATGTCCAGGCCGCCAGGGGAGCCATCGTGGCGGAGGCGCGGGCATTGTATGAGACGCTGGCCACGGATGAAGGCTACCATGTAGCCTATCTGGAACGGCACTATGCGGCGTGGAAGCGTACCGGAACCATAGACGCCGCAGAACCGCGACACGCGCTGCCGGCCAGCTCCGAGGTTATCGCCGCAATCACCAGGACCTGGGACAGCTTCTCCGCCATACCGGAAGGTGGCCAGATGGGCGCGCTGCAGAACGCACTCCACGCCGAGGAGGCTACCAGCGCGTTCTATCGGTCACTCGCGGGGCACTTTCCACCGGACGTCTCCAGGATGTTTGCGCGGCTCCTCGACATCGAGGATGGGCACACGGCCATCGTCCGGGCGGAGCTGGACCTGGTCAGTGGTACGGGCCACTGGTTCGATGTGCGGGTCTTCGACATGGAGGAATAGCGCCGCCCCCCTTCATTCGTTGACCTGCCCCCCCGTGTCGGTTATCATGGCACCATGGGCATTCTGACGGACGGAATGCCCCGCTCGGCCCGTATCGGCCGGACAAGTCACAATCCACATATCTCCGAACCCTGATTCCCTCGATGGCGGCATGCCTGATCAAGGAACCAGGGTCGACGGGTGGCCGGGGAAACCCGACCGCCTCCCGCCCGGCCCGCAAGGCAGGGCATTGGAAAGGGGAAACCATGCATCTCAACCCAAGGCGGACATTCGTTCGCACCGTAGCGGTCTGTGCCGTCCTGATCGTCGGCGTGGCCCAGGGCTTCGCGCTCGGCGGCAAGGAAGCTGCAGCGCCGGCCAAGCACCCGACACCGGCCAATCCGCGCCTCAGACTCGCCACAACGACCAGCACCGAGAACTCCGGCCTGCTGGCATACCTGCTGCCCTTCTTTACCGAAGATACCGGCTATACGGTCGATGTCGTTGCCGTCGGCACCGGCGCGGCCCTGAAGCTCGGCGAGAACGCCGATGCGGATGTCGTGCTGGTCCACGCCCGCGCCCAGGAAGATGCGTTCATGGCGGCGGGTCATGGCGCCGAACGCCGTGATGTCATGTACAACGACTTCATCATCGTCGGTCCCAAGTCCGACCCGGCCGGCCTCGCTCATGCCACCAGTTCGGTTGATGCCTTCACCCGATTGGCTACCGGCGTGGCGCCGTTCATCTCCCGGGGTGACAAATCTGGAACGAACACCAAGGAACTCGACATATGGAAGGCCGCGAAGATCATGCCCAACGGCCCCTGGTACAAGGAAGCCGGACAGGGCATGGAACAGGTCCTGATCATGGCCGACGGGCTGCAGGGCTACACACTGACCGACCGGGGCACCTGGATAGCGGTCAAGGACAAGACCAGCCTGGTCATCAGCTATGAGGGCGAGGCGGGGCTGTTCAACCCCTACGGCGTCATCACCGTGGCTCCATCGAAGAATCCGGCCATCAACGCGGTCGGCGCCAAGACGTTCCTGGACTGGATCACGAGCAAACGTGGCCAGGACCTGATAGCCAACTACAAGATGGGCGGCCAGACCCTCTTCTTCCCGAGCTACAAGCCCTGATACCATGGACGCCATGCGGACGGCGATCGCCCTCCTTTCGGGGGGTGATCGCGAAACCTGGATGACCATCCTGACAAGCCTCCGGTTCTCGTTCTGGTCTACCTTGTTGTCGGTCATTCCTGGAGTGCCGCTTGGCGCGGGCCTGTTTCTGGCCCGATTCAGGGGCAAACGCGCCGTGGTAGCGATGCTCAATGCGACCATGGCGGTGCCCACGGTTGTCGTCGGACTGTTCGTCTATTCATTCATATCGAGATCGGGACCACTGGGAGGCCTCAACCTGATGTTCGCGCCGGGCGGTGTGATACTCGGCCAGACGATGCTCGCCCTGCCACTCGTGATGGCCATGAGCTACACGGGACTGCAGAAGCTGGATCCTCGGTATGCCGAGACGCTGCTGACCCTGGGTGCCGGTCCCTGGCACCGCATCATGGCGATAATCAGGGAAGGCCGCTATGTCGTCGTCCAGGCGGTGCTCGCGGCATTCGGGCGCGTCACCGGAGAGGTCGGCGTATCGATGATGCTGGGCGGCAATATCAGATGGTATACGCGGACGATGACGACGACCATCGCCCTCGATGCGAGCAAGGGCGAGTTCGAACGAGCCGTGTCGCTTGGCATCGTGCTGCTCACGACCGCCCTGGCCATCAATTTCATGTCGCACCTGGCGGTCAGACATGTCAAATAGCCTCGTTTTCGAGGTGTCACGGCTGTCGTTCCGCTATGAACGGACGCTGGCCGTGACATGCGAGGCGCTGAGCGTCGCGGCGGGCGAGACGCTGGCGTTTGTCGGGCCCAACGGCTCGGGCAAGACAACGATGCTCAAGCTGCTCAACGGCATCCTTGGGCCATACCAGGGGACCATCACCTTCATGGGAATGCCGCTGGTGCGGAACCCGCATCTTCGCCGGCACAGTGTCTACCTCCATCAGCATCCGGTGCTCTTCTCGGGTACGGTACGCGACAACCTCGTATATGCACTCAGACTCAAGCACATCAGATACGATGAGGCAACCGCGAGGCTCGAGCGGACGGCGGAGCGCTTTGGCATCGGGCCGCTGCTCGAACGAGACGCCAGCGCGCTGTCGGGAGGCGAGACGCAGCGGGTCGCCATAGCGCGAGCCGTCGCAGCGGGAGCCGACGTGCTCCTTCTGGACGAGCCGACGTCGAGCCTCGATGCGGAAAGCAATGCTGCCATGCGGTCGCTGCTGCTCGAACTCAGGCGCGATGGCTCCACGATCCTGTTCAGCGCCCATGATCCGGAGCTGGTACAGCTCGTCGCCGACCGCATCATCAACTTCACACCAGGCAAGGAGATACAGCATGATTCACCCCGATGAGGCCGCAGCGCTCCTGGCAGGATTCCTGCGGTCACCGGCGACGGAGACGGTCGCCCTGGCGTCGGCATTGGGACGCATCATGCCGGCGCCGGTCGCAGGCACGATGGACCAGCCGCCCTTCGACAAGTCGGCCGTCGATGGATGGGCCTGGAAGGCGGAGGATGGCCAGTCGATGCCCGCCGGTCCGCTGGCCGTTCGTGGGGTGCTGGCGGCCGGCAGCGACGGCCTCGATGGACATGGTGGCGACGCGGCGCTTGGCTCGGGCGAGACCGTACGGATCATGACCGGAGCACCGGTGCCGCTCGGTGCGACACGCGTGCACAGCTTTGAACTGGCCTCGGAGGCCGGCGGAACGGTCACCTTCACCAAACCTGAACGGATAACGAACATCATCCGTCAGGGCGAGAACGCAAGGACGGGAGACCAGATTCTGTCGCCACGGCTCCTGTCGGCTCAGGACCTGGCGATTCTCGCAGCCGATGGCCGAGCGACGGTCGACGTCGCCGTCAGGCCACTCGTCGGTGTGCTGTCGACCGGAGCCGAACTGCTCGAACCGGGCATGGAGCGATCCGGCGCCATGATATACGATTCCAACCGGCCGCAAATCATGGCGCAGCTGGCGTCCCCGGCCTTTCAGGTACATGATCTGGGCCATCTGCCCGACGACTTCGCCGCCACCCTGGTCGCGGTCAAGACGGCTCTTGCCGTCTACGACGTGCTCGTGCTGTCGGGAGGCGTCTCGATGGGCGACTTCGACTACGTGCCCAGGGCCCTTGCCGCCGCCGGCGTACAGACGCGCTTTCATGGCGTGGCCATGAAACCGGGCAAACCTACCTACTTTGGTACGACCGACCGTGCCTTCGTGCTCGGACTGCCTGGGAATCCCGTCTCCGTCTTCGTCAACACCGAGGTGCTCGTCAAGACGCTCCTCTTTGCGCTGTCCGGATCCGGCTACCGGCCGCTGGTCGTACCGGTGCCGATGGCCGAGCCGTTCAGCCGCAAGAGCACCGAACGCGTCGAGTTCATACCCGTCCGCATCGATGCCGACGGCGCCCACCCGGTACGGTACGGTGGTTCATCGGCCATTCAGGCGCTCGGCGAATCGGAAGGCTTTGCCCGGCTGGAGATTGGCCAGCACGGCCTCGATCAGGGAGCGATCACGCATGTTCGACTCGTTCGGTAGGAACGTCCACTATCTCAGGATATCGGTGACCGACCGATGCAACCTGCGCTGCGTGTATTGCATGCCCGCGGAAGGTGTCCCCTTCGTCCCCCACGAACGGATTCTGAGCCTTGAACGGATAGCCCAGGTCGTACAGGCGGCGGCATCGCTTGGCTTTGACAAGGTGCGCCTGACCGGCGGTGAGCCGCTCGTCCGCAAGGGCCTGCCCGCGCTGGTGTCGATGATCGCCGCCGTTTCCGGCATCAAGACGATTGCGATGACGACGAACGCCACGCTGCTCGCGCCGGTCGCATCGGATCTGGCGCGGCGCGGCCTGTCCAGTGTCAACATATCGCTCGACACCCTCGATCCGGACCGCTATGCCGTGATTACCCGCGGCGGCAGCGTGCATGATGCGATCGCGGGTATCCAGGCAGCCCGCGCGGCGGGGCTTCCGGTCAAACTCAACGTCGTCATGGGGCCGGATGGCGACCCCGAGGGACCTCGGGCCATACGGGAGTTCGCCGCCAGCGAAGGCTGCCTTGTGCAGACGATACGGCAGTACCGGCTGGATGAGGAGAAGTTCGATGACGAACGTTACGACCGCCCGTCACCCTGCGGCATATGCAACAGGATACGACTGCTGGCGACCGGAGAGCTGAAGCCATGCCTGCACGGCGATGGGGCGATTCCCATTGACTGGAACGACATCCAGTCGAGCATCCGCGCGTGCGTCGAGTCGAAACCGGCGTGCGGCAGCCATGCGAGCAGCCATGTCGTCAGCGCGATAGGAGGATAAATGGCTACTGGTATTGCACTTACCCACATTGACGAAACCGGCAAGGCAAGCATGGTCGACGTATCGGGCAAGCCCCGAGTCAGGCGCACGGCGCGGGCGGCGTGCTCGATCATTATGTCGCCGCGGACGATCGAACTCGTCAAGGCGAACGGCATGGCCAAGGGCGATGTCCTCGCCGCGGCGCGTCTGGCGGGCATCATGGCCGCCAAGCGGACGGCGGATCTGATTCCACTCTGTCACAATATCGAGATCGACCGCGCGGCGGTGGAATTCGTGATCGGCGACGACCGCATCGATATCGAGAGCCTGGCACTATGCACCGACAAGACCGGCATCGAGATGGAGGCGCTCACCGCCGCGAGCATAGCCGCGCTGACCATATGGGACATGTGCAAGGCGGTCGACAAGGCGATGCACATCGAGGGCCTGCGCCTGATCGAGAAGACGAAGGAGCAATCGTGAAGATCGCGGTGATAACCATTTCCGACCGTGCCAGCCGCGGCGAGTATGATGACCTGTCGGGACCGGAGATGGCGAGCATCTTCCGCGAGCTGGTGCCTGGCATCACCGTCGAGCGCGCGGTAGTCCCCGACGAGCGGGCGGCCATCATCGATGCGCTCGGCCGATTTGCCGGATTCGACTGGATATTCACCACCGGCGGCACCGGCCCGGCACCGCGCGACGTGACCCCCGAGGCGACGCGCGCCTTCATAGACCGCGAGGCGCCGGGACTGGCGGAGTACCTGCGCCTGAAGTCGCTCGAGGAGACAAGCCATGCCGTCTTCAGCCGCGGCATAGCAGGCCTCCATGGTGCTACCTACGTGGTCAACGCGCCCGGTTCGATCAAGGCGGCGCGGCTGTGCGCCACGATCTTCGCCCCGCTCCTGGAACACGGCCTCAGGATGGCTCACGGCCAGGGACACTGAGAATCCGCTCCAGGCCCGTGTAGACCGTCGGATGTTCGTCGCCGATGCGGCCAATCATCGTCACACCGGCACGCTGCGCCAGCTCGAAGGCCGTCGTCGTCGGGATGCTGCGTGACGCGATGACCGGGATGCGCGCCGCTATCACCTTCAGTATCATGTCGGCTGCGATGCGGCCGCTGGTCAGTACGCATGCCGATGCGAAGTCGATCCGGTCGATGAAGCCCCGGCCTATCACCTTGTCGATGGCGTTGTGCCGGCCCACATCCTCACGCACCACGAAGTACGACGGCGCGGCCAGGGCTGCGCAGTGCATGCCTCCGGTCTGGCGGAACATGACAGCGGCGCCGAACATCGCCTTCGACCAGGCTTGCACTGCCGCAAGTTCCAGGCAGAAGCCCGGCGGTATCGCTTCAATCATCACCGTTTCGGCAGCAGCCGTTCCAGAGCCGCGACCGGAGGCCATCACCTGACCGAGCCCGAACCGCTCGGCATGGATGGCGCCGGGTGCGGCAACCGTCATGGTCCCGAGGTCGGCACGGGCGTCCACAGTCACGACGCTTGAAGGATCGCTCAGCATGCCGCGCGTAACCAGGTGGCCGATGGCCAGGTCGTCCAGGTCGTGCGGCGTACACAAGAGCAGCGCTATGCTGGTTCCATTCGCCACCAGCTGGACAGGCACCTCCGGTGCCATGGGCATTGTGCTGATCATGCGACCATTACAGCGACCCCGCGCCTCGCAGTCAACGGGTCTGCGCCGACACGTAGCGCTGCCACAACTCGGCAAGCCTGCCGCTGACACCTTCCAGCTCGGTCGCTATCTGCTTTGCGCGCCTGTAATCCCTGGCATCGAATGCCGCCGCCGCGGCCTTTTCAAGTTCCTGCTTCTCCAGCTCGAGCCGCTCGATGCGCTGTTCCATGCCGGCATCGCCGCTCGAGGCCTTCGGCCGCTCCCTGCGTCCACGTTCTTCGATGGTCCTGGCGCCCGTAGTCCTGTGCGCGATGGCTCGCGAGCCGACGTCGCGCCAGTATTCGTCGAAATCGCCTTCATATTCGACGAAGCGCCTGTCATCGATGAAGACCACCCGCTGCGCAACCTTCTCCATGAAATAGCGGTCATGGGACACGACAAGCACCGTGCCTTCGAATTCGGCGAGCGCATCCTCGACGGCCTCGCGGGTCGGGATGTCCAGATGGTTGGTCGGCTCGTCAAGTATCAGGAAATTGGCCTTGAGCGCCGAAGCGCGCGCCAGCTGCAGGCGGTTCAATTCTCCACCGGACAGGCTGTCGATCCGCTTGTCCAGGTCATCGTAGGTGAACAGGAACCTGCTCAGGTGGGCAAACGCCTCGCGCCGCGTGGGCACAATCTTCAGGAACTCCGCCTCGACGGTCCGCTGCCTGTCGAAGACCTCGTGTGCCTGTGCGCAATACCCCACAACCATGCTCGGACCGACGCGCAGCACCGGATTGTCCCACGATCCCTGCTCAACGATGTCCCGTACCAGGCTCGTCTTGCCCGAACCGTTGGCGCCGACCAGAGCCACACGCTCGCCGTTCATCACGGTGAAGCCCGATGACTCGATGATGGCAAGCTCGCCGTAGGATTTCGTATATCCGGCGACGCGCAAGGCCAGATCCGCCTTGGATGCCTCACCCAGGAAGGTCACCTGGGCGTCGCGATTTCCCAGATCGGGCCGCTCGGTCGCCTCTGCCTTCACGCGTTCGAGCTGGCTGCGCCGCGCCCGAAGACGCTTTCCCCATGCCGGATCGGGCCTCGAGCGGGCAATCTCGGCGAAGCGCCGCACCAGTGCCTCGAGCCGCTCCACCCGTTTGCGGTCCGCCTGCCAGTCCTGGCCCTGCCCGGCGGCCTGGCGCAGCCGCTCGAGGCGGTACGCCGAATAGTTGCCCGAGAATCGGGTCAGATGCCCATCTTCGAGCTCCAGCACCGAGGTGACGACCCGGTCGAGCATGCGGCGGTCGTGCGAGACCAGCAACACCGCGCATGGCAGCGAAGCCAGAAATGACTCCAGCCACGCCAGTCCCGCCATGTCCAGGTGGTTGCCCGGCTCGTCCAGCACCAGCAGGTCGGGCATCCGCCGCACCGCCCGCACCAGCGACAGCACGTTCTTCTCGCCGCCCGACAGCGATGCGGCCGGCACTTCGGCGCGATGCCCCAGACCTGCCCGGTCGAGCAGGCGTGCCGCCGACTCCTCGGCCTTGTCGCCTTCCTCGGCATCATACGCCTCGCGCACGTCACCGTAGCGCCGCAGCAGCCGGCGGCCGGCCTCCTCATCGGCGTGCTCCATCTCGGCGGCAAGGCGCTCCAGCTCGTGACGGTGATCGATGGCGTCCCGGCAGACGAACTCGGCCGCCGTCTCCAGATCCCGGTAGGCGGGTGGCTGTTGCGACACGGAGGCCACGCGGGCGCCGGGCTGACGGCGCTTGACACCGCTGTGGTCGTTGTCTTCACCGACAAGCATCCGGATCAGCGTCGTCTTGCCGCAGCCATTCCGGCCGACCAGCGCGACCTTCTCGCCCGGCTCGATCGACAGCGTCACATCGGAACAGATCCAGCGTCCGCCAAACTCCTTGCCAAGACCTATGGTCTCGATGATTGCCATGTCGCACCCTTCCTGTCTGGACGACATCCAGAGCGCACGATGATACCATACAATCGCATTCGATTGGACGCCGCCCGGTCGGACGTCGTATAGTGCTTTCCATGATCGATCAGTTCCTGTTCTGCGATTGGGACGATGCGCCGCTGGCGATGGATTTCGAGCTGCCCTATGGCCACCTGCTCGGGCGCTGTGCCGACAGCGTAGGGAGACTGGCGGTCAGCGACCACGATGATCCGGCCGCCTGGCAGTCGGCGCTCGAGCTCTACGTGATGGCGCCGGCCATCGTCAACGTGGTACTGAACTACTCGGTGTGCATCCAGTTTGGCCTGCCGCTGCACCCCACCGAGTACTTCGAGGTCGACCAGCGGGGCCCGAGCATGGGTTGCTACGGTGCCGACATGGAACAGGAAGCCTTCGACCTGCTGGATCGCGCGATTGCCCTGTCCAGGGCGGCGTACCGGCTCGATCCTGGGTTCGCGGCGATGGCCACCGATCTGGAGGCCGACATGCCGCGGATGCTGCTCGGCTTCCTGTACACATCCCGTCGCGACAAGTATACGTGGCGCGCCGCGGAGCCGGACAAGGTGCGCTCGCTGGCGACATCGGTGCTTGCCACCAGGCGGCCCCATCTTGCCATAGGCGCCGCCCACGGATCGATCATGGCGGGACTTCTGCTCGCCGAGCTTCTTGCGTGTGACCTGTGGTTCCTGCGATTCAGCATGTTCAAGCGCAACGACAAGGCGCCGGTCGTTTCGCCGCGCGACGAGGCCAGGATCCGTTCCTACGGTGATGGGTCGGACGTTCTGGTATTCGACGAGGATTCAGCTTCCGGCACGACGCTGGGGCTGCTCGCCGCGCGCATCAGGGCCATTGCACCGCGGGCGCGGACGGGCGCGGTCATCAGGCACCAGAGTTCGTCGTTCCGTCCCGACCATGTGGGCCGGGTATGGTCTGACTGACCGGCCGGATCAGCCAGCTGCGATGCGGATGCCCTCTGAAATCCTCCGGTACAGTACGCGCGCTGGTGTCCTCGACACGCGCCCCCGGTATCGAGCCGGCATCGATCCGCAACGATCGGGCGTTGGTGGAGAAGAAGAGGACTCCATACGGATCGAGCACCGCGAGGCAGGCATCGACCAGCAGGCGCCAGTGGCGCGCCGTGTCCAGAAATCCATCCATCTTCTTTGAATTGGAGAAGGTGGGAGGGTCGAGCACGATGATGTCATAGCGGGCGCCCCGGCCTGCCTCAGCTGCCAGGAAGGCCTGCGCATCGGCGCGGACGCCCCGGTACGTTCCTCCATCGAGCTTGTTGAGATGTATATTTCGTTCTGCCCACGATAGATACGTGTTGGACAGGTCGACGCCGACAACCGACGCCGCGCCTCCGGCAAGGGCGTATACCGAGAAGCTGCCCGTGTAGCAGAACAGGTTCAGCACCCGTTTGCCAGGAGCCATGTCACGGATCATCGCCCTGGCCGGCCGGTGGTCCATGAACAGGCCGGTATCGATGTAGTCCGCCAGATTGACGATGAACGACAGGCCCTGTTCGCGTACCGCAAACTCCGCGGCATGGGTCGGCTGCACGTGCGTACCGGCCGCGGCGACTTCACGGCCATACTGTTCGTCGAGTCCAAGGCGCTTCCGTGTCTTGATGAAGAGCGACGAGCGGTCCAGATGCAGCGCGGCGGCGGCCGATTCGGCCATCAGCTCCAGCCACGCGGCCTCCTCATCATCTGGCTTCTCGTATGGACGCTCGTAGAGGTACAGCACGGCGGCATCGCCATAGCGGTCAAGTGACAGCGGAATCTCGGGTATGTCGCGATCGTAGATGCGCCAGCAGTCGCAGTCCAGGCGCCTGGCCATCCTGGCCAGGTGCCGGTCACGCTTGGCAACACGATTCCGGAAGAACTGCGCCTGTTCGGTGTCCTTGGCGCTCAGCATCGACCATCGGGAGATTCGCTGCGCATGCGGCTCTTCATCGAAAGCATCGCATACCCGGAAGACAGGTCTTCGTTCTGAACCACGATGGTATCGGGAAGCTTGAGCTTGACGTTGGTAAAATTCCATATCGCGTTGATGCCGGCCGTCACGAGTGACGAGGCGACATCCTGGGCACCAGACGACGGCACCGTCAGGATCGCGACCTTGACTCCCAGACCGGGAAGCCGTGTCTGAATGTCCTGAATGGGGAAGACCGGTGTCTCGTGTATCCTGCTGCCGGCCTTCTTCGGATCGGCATCGAAGGCCGCAACGATGTTCAGCCCGTGGGCCCTGAACTCGGGGAAGCCGCAGAGCGCGCTGCCAAGGTTGCCGGCGCCGACGACAACGGCATCGACCGTACGATCCCATTGCAGATAGGCTTCGATGGCGGCAATCAGCGGCTGTACCGGATAGCCTCGCTTCGGCTTGCCCACCACACCGGTAATCGCCAGATCCTTGCGGACCTGAATCGGTTCGAGGTTCAATTCCTGAGCGATGAGCGTGCCTGACAGGTACTCATCACCATGTTCCAGGGCCTGTTTGGCTATCAGCAGGTACGACGGCAATCGTCTGACGGATGGTGCGTATGATACTTTGCATTTGGTCATGCGGCGCCTCTCATGGTGAATATAGTATTAATCGAATAAAACTAAAGATAACGATAGCGGCATGAACGGCATAAAGTCAAGAAAATAACGGTATTTGTGCCTGAAAAGAAGAAGGCTCCGTGGAAAAAGGAGGTAAACCACGGAGCCCCATGTAGCCTTATGCAAACTACAGCATAAATATACGTGATATTCGCCTCTTATGCAAGTCGGCCCGGTGCCGGACCGACGCATCCGGCTCTTTTGTTTATGCTTTCTATGCAGTATAAAGGGTAGTACCAAAGTCGGCTGACAGGAGAAAATAATGAGGATGACCACAAAGGGACGGTATGCGCTCAGGGCAGCCATAGCCCTTGCCAAGTCCACTGATGGCGTCGCACCGGTATCAATCAAGTTCCTCTCCCAGACCGAGGATATTTCGCCGGAATTCCTGGAGCAGATCTTCTTCAAGCTGCGCAAGGCCGGGCTGATCGAGTCGGTGCGCGGGCCGGGAGGCGGATTCCTCTTCGCCAAGCCGCTCGCCGACATCACGCTGAAGGATATCATCGAAGCCTCCGGCGAGGGGGTCGAGCTGGCCGCCTGCGCCACCGAAGGGCCCAATGCCTGCGGCCGGTCATGCACGTGCATAGCCGGGGACATCTGGCGCGAGATGGCCGACCATCTCAACACGTTCCTGGTGGGCATGACGATGCAGGACATGGTCGATCGGACCAAGTCACCTGGGGTGTAAGTCCCGCAGCTCTGCCATGCCGCCTGTTTTTGACGGCAGACTGCGTTATATTGTAGGAACAGCATACATGCTGCGCAACAAGGAGGTCCCGTCCATGAAGAAACTCGTACTGGTCCTGATGGCCATGTGCCTGCTCGCCATTCCGGCCGCGTTCGCCGATGACTCAGGAGGATTGGCATTCCAGGCGGGAATCTCGCTGGGTACCGATGTGATCATCAATGGCGCAGGCAATCCAGAGACCTGGAACAGCCTGGGCTTCCAGCCCGACCTGTCCATCGGGCCTTTTGGTCTGGGCTTTGACCTGACGATGCGCTTTCACCTGATGCCGGATGCCAACACCGCCATTACGATCTTCCCCGGTGACTGGGTACCTGACTACGATGGCTCGGGCAAGAGCATCCTCGACCTGTATCTGCCCAAGATCATGTATGTGCGCTATGGCCTGCGCGGCGATGACCTCTTCGCCAAGCTCGGATCGATAGAGGACCTGACCCTGGGCAACGGCTTCATAGTCGGCTCATATTCCAACACCCGATTCCTTCCCGACCAGCGGATTTTCGGTCTTGACCTCGGCCTCGATGGCAAGCTGTTCAACTTTCCCTACGTCGGCATCGAGCTGCTGACCGGCAACCTGGCCCGTTTCGACGTGGTCGGCGGCAGGCTCTTCGCCCGCCCGCTGATTTCCACCGGCCTGCCGATACTGGAGAACCTGCAGATCGGAACGACGCTGGCGATGGACCGGATGCCCGGGCTCTACTCCACCACCAGCTATGATCCCCTGTATGTCTATGGCGTCGACCTGTTCCAGCCTATCCTGACCGGCACGGTCTTCCCGCTCGCGGCCTTCACCGAAGTCGCCTTCGAACCCAAGGGCAGGGCCGGCTACATGCTGGGAGCCGCCGGCAGGCTGATCGGCTTCATCACCTATGGCGCGCAGCTCCGATTCCTGGGCGCGGGCTTCCTGCCTACCTACTTTGACGCGAACTACGACCTGTTCCGGGCCGACAAGGCCGCGCTGATGGCGACATCACCCACCGGAGACGGTTTCGCCGGATGGCTCGCGAAGGCGGGATTCAGCATCCTGGACGACAAGCTGTACTTCGACGTGAGCGTCGACGGCCCCTTCAAGGCCATTCCCGCCGTCGATACCGGCAGTTCGGCCGACTACCCGCACCTGCGCGGCACGATCGGGATGGCCGAAGGCATCCTGGGCGGCTTCTTCGTGAGCGGCTCCTACGACAAGTACTTCCTGGGCAGGAACAGCGGCTTCTTTGCCGACCTCGTCGACGCGAACGACGCGGTGATAGCGGCCGCCTTCAACTACAAGACCGGCGCGGCTGTCTTCACGCTGCTGTACAACCTGCGCTACAACGCAGAGACCAATGGTTTTGACGTGACCTCGAGCCTGCAGAGCTCGATCAAATTCTGATGGCAAGGGGGTTCTGGATATGCGGATGAGATCATCGATCGTAGCCCTGGCCTTGCTGGTGGCGGCAGGCGCACTCGCCTTCGCCCAGGCTGGCCAGACCTTGATACTGGAGTATGTCGACGGCTCCAATCTGACCGTCGTCTACCCGGACCAGACGTCGTACAGCTATGCGAACGGCTCGATACAGGAAGGTGACGCCGTCCCCGTCGGCTCGACGGTCAAGACTGGTGCGGGCACCAGCATCGAACTGAAGCTCAAGCCCAACGGCACGGTTATCAAACTGGCCAAGATGACAACCTTCAGGGTAGAGACGCTCGGCACGCCGCAGAAGGACCAGAACGGCTTTACGCTGGTCGGCGGCAAGATACGCGCGGTGGCGGCGGTCGGATCGCAGTATACCGTCTACACGACCAGCACGGTCGCCGGCGTGCGCGGCACTGACTTTACGATGGCCTTCGAGGAAGGTGCCAAGGCGACGCTGCTCGTCACCAAGGGCGCCGTCGAGTTCGCGCGTCGCGCCGCCGATGGCTCCGCGGCCGATGCGATCATGGTGGCCGCCGGCCAGTTCGCAGACTTCTTCAAAAGCTTCACGCCGGCGCCATTCACGCCGGAGCAGCTGTCCGAAGAGTATGGCGACGTGAACATCGACCCGACGCACATGCCGGCCCAGGCCGAGGACAAGCAGGCCGGATCGGGCGACCAGCAGCCGGCCGACACGGCCGCGACGCCAGCCCAGGCCGAGGCGGCCAAGGCCCAGACCAACAGTGCCTTCATGGAGTGGCTCCGCGACTCGCTGGGCATGGAGATAGGCTCGATCACCATCAATGGCGACACGTGGGCCAAGGCCGTGATCCAGCCGACGATAACGCTGGGCAAGCTGAAGGCCGGCCTGTACCTGCCCATCATCTATTCCGACAACCTGTTCGACCCGTCCACCTGGTACAAGCCGGCGGGCAACAATGAATGGTCATTCGGTACCGATGTCGGCTGGTCGGCGCATCCGGCCCAGGCGGCGCTCGACGCGGCAACCGACCTGGCGCTCAAGTTCAAGTTCATAGAGTATGGCAAGCCGCTGGTCGACCCGTTCTTCCTGAAGGTCGGCAACCTGAACGACTTCACGATCGGGCATGGCCTCTTGATGCGCAACTATGCGAACGACTCGGACTTCCCTTCGGTCAGACGGATCGGCCTTCTGGTCGGCCTCGATCAGGGCTCATGGGGCTTCGAGGCGATGACCAACGACCTGACGGACAACCAGATACTCGGCGGGCGGCTGTATGTCAGGCCTCTCCCCGAATCCAGACTGGCGCTCGGCATATCCAGCGTGGTCGACCTGTACCCCGCGTCGATGGTCGATACGACCATAGCGCCGGACAAGTACGGCGACCCGATGTTCATAGGCGCGGCGGCCGACCTCGATCTGCCCATCATCACGACGAGCCTCCTTGGCATACGCTTCTTCGCCGACGGCGGCGCGATGGTGCCATACGTGCGCACGGGTGGGGTCGGTTCAGGCGACGCGGGCCTCCGCTACGACATGGTCTATGACAATGGCGCCATCAGGAACTGGGGAGCGATGACCGGCTTCATGGGCAATGTGCTCTTCCTGGACTGGCGACTCGAGTACCGCTACTTCACCGGAGCCTTCAGCCCCTCGTTCTTCGATTCCGGCTATGACCGCAGGCGCGGCGAGCTGGTCGCGGAATGGGCACAGTACCTCAGCGGCACCACCGCCATAGACCAGGCTCCGTCAGTGATGGGCATATACGGTGAAGGCAGCGCGTCGATCATCAACGACAAGCTGTCACTGAAGCTCGGCTACTTCTGGCCGTGGTCAGCCACCGCGACAAGCCTGGACGAGCAGCTGTCGACATCCGACGACTACTTCACCGCGACGCTCGTCGTCAAGAAGGGCCTGATTCCCGTCATCAACGCGTCGGGCGCCATACGCTACGAGCGCAGGCACCTGATCCAGTCGATCATCGATGGAGGATCCCTGTTCGACGAGAACACGATATTCTCCGGCGAGCTGGCGGCGCCCGTACCAGGCGCGCCGAACCTCGACCTGGCGCTGGTCGTCTCGACCATGGTATCACGCGACGCCAACGGCGACATCGAATACACGACGAGCGGCAACCCTAAGATCGTGCCGGCCGTCACGCTGGAGACCCGCCTGCACTTCTAGCAGGCCCGCCTGTCAGGCGACCTGCAACCTGCAGCCATGGGGCCGCTCCGCAAGGAGCGGCCCTTTTCGTCCCGGCCGCCGCGGCCCGTGACAGGAATCGGCTCGGCGGTGTATACCGTAGCGATGAGCGCACCACGGATACGGGTCCTCGATCCGCAGACAGCCAAGCGCATAGCCGCCGGCGAGGTGATAGACCGGCCCGCGGCAGCACTTCGGGAATTGCTCGACAACGCCATCGACGCTGGTGCCCGCCATATAGCCGTGGAGCTTGATGGCGGTGGAGCCGAACGCCTCCGTGTCGTCGATGACGGCTCGGGGATGGGCCGGGAAGACCTGGCCCTGTCGATCATGCCCCACGCCACCTCGAAAATATCGACCCTCGATGACCTGTTGCGGCTGTCGACGCTCGGTTTCCGCGGCGAGGCGCTCGCCTCGATTGCGGCGGTAGCGAGCGTCGAGCTGATCAGCGCCGAGCGTGACGATGAGGCGTGGCGCCTGGTGTCGGAGCCCGGCCACCAGCCGGTCATCGGCCCCGCGCGCGGCTCGCGCGGCACCGCCATCACGATACGCAACCTGTTCGCGTCGTTTCCAGCCCGCAGGAAATTCCTCAAGAGCGCGGCGGCCGAGGCGACGGCGTGCCGCGCCGCCTTCGTGGACAAGGCGGTTGCCTGGCCCGAAGTCGGGTTCAGCCTGCGATCCGGCGGCGCGTCGCTCGTGGCGCTCAGGCCGGCAACCAGGGTGGAGCGCGTGCTCGCCGCACTGGCGCCCGATCAGCCCAGGGAGCTCTTCAGGGAGCTGCTCGCCCAGGGCTCAGGCTTCAGGGCGCGGATCGTCGCGGGCCTGCCCGCCGTCTACCGTGGTGACCGGCGTCTGGTACAGGTCTTCATCAATGGCAGGCGCGTGCAGGAATACGGCATAGCCCAGGCGCTCGAGTACGCCTACCGAGGAGCGTTGCCTGGCGGCGCATGGCCCTTGGTATGGGCCTTCATCGAGGTGGACCCCGAACAGGCCGACTTCAACATCCACCCGGCGAAGAAAGAAGTCCGACTCAAGAACCTCGATGACATCAGGGCCGGCGTCATACGGGCCATCAGGGACTACCTGGGTTCACAAGCGAGACACCTGGAGGCTGCCACCGGGCACATGTCGCCGATGTTCGATATGCCGGTCGACCCGGGCCGGCAGCGCCCTCCCGAGGCCACCTGGGCCGCGGAAAAGGCGACATGGTCGGCGATTGCCGATGCCGCCGCTCGGGCCCGCAACGAGCCGCGACCGGCGCCCAGGGCAGCCTCGGATTCCGGCACCGCAGCCGGGGACGCCAGCCGCTTGAGGTACCTGGGACAGGCGCTCGGCGTCTTCCTCGCCTTCGAGGACGGCGACGAACTGGTGCTGATGGACCAGCACGCCGCCCATGAACGGGTCCTGTACGACCAGATCATGGCCGGCGCCGTGGTATCGCAGGATCTGCTCGTGCCGGTGGTCTACGACGCGGAATCGGAAGATGAGGATGCCTACATCGCCGCCCATGCCGGATCACTGGCCGCCGCGGGCTACCGGCTTGTGCGCGAGGGACGCTCATGGCTATTGGAGGCGGCTCCGGCGATGCTCCCCGAATCGATGACCGGCTCGATATTCCAGCTGCTGCGCAGCATGCCCGATCCGGCGGAGCTGCTGCGCGAGACCGCCGCCCAGTCGGCATGCAAGGCCGCCATCAAGGACGGCGACGCCCTCGATGCAGCCGGCGCGATGGCGCTGATCAGGGCGGCGCTGGCCTTGCCGGAGCAACGCTGCCCCCACGGGCGGCCGATCTGGCTCAGGCTCGGCCGCGACGACCTGTTCCGCGCCGTCCGCAGGATCGTCTAGTCGAACGCTCCTACCGCAACCCGGACAGAATCGATTCCGCCTCGGCCCGCGACTTGAAGTCCGGTTTGCGCGCCACCAGATCGGAGAGGGTCTTCTTCGCGCTCGCATTGTCGCCAAGGGCGACATAGACCTTGCCCAGCTCGAACATGGCGTCCCAGTTGTCGGGCGCAAGCTTGAGCAGCTCCAGATACGCATCGCGTGCCTTGGGCAGCGCCCCCGACTGCACGTACGCGCGCGCCAGGTTCAGTCTGATCGTCGTGTCGCGGGGCGCCAGCGCAAGCGCGGCCTCGTAGTGGAACACGCTCTTGTCATAGAGCGACTTGGCGCCATAGGCATTGGCAAGGTTGTTGTTGGCCTCCAGCGAGCGCGGATCGATGCGGTAGGCCTCTTCCAGCACGGTCAGGGCCTTGTCGACGAAGCCGGATTCCAGATACAGCCGTCCCAGATTGACGCGCGGGTCCACCGCCTTCTTGTCGAGCTCCGCCGACTTCGCGTAGGCCAGGAGGGCGCCATCCACATCGCAGGTCTTCTCGGCGGTCAGGCCCAGCTGATACTGGTACAGTGACACCGACGGCCCCAGCTCCACCGCCTTCTTCGCGAACGGCAGGGCCTCGGCGGCCTTGCCCAGATCGTACTTGACCTTGGCCAGGTTGTAGCTGGTCAGGGCATCGGGAGCGAGCGCCATCGCGCGGTCAAAGACCTTCTCCGCCTCGGCATTCCTGCCGGCGGCGGCGTAGGTCACCCCGAGGTCCTTGAGGGCCGAGACATTGTCAGGCTCGAACGACAGGGCCGTCTGGTACGACTTGATGGCCCCGGCGGTATCGCCGCGCGCCGCGAGGATGCGGGCCGTCTCTATGTGGGCGCGCACATAGTCGGGCTTGAGCCGTATAGCGGAGCCGAAGGCGCCCAGAGCCGACTGGTCGTTCTTGAGCGCCCGATAGGTCATGCCCAGATTGAAGAAGGCCGGCTCGTACGTTGGATTGAGTTTCAGCGTAATCGACTCGAACGCCCGCTGCGCCTCGGGGAATTTCCTGACCCGGTAATACGCCTTGCCCAGCTCGTAGGCGTACAGGTAGTTGTTGGGATCGAGCTTGACGGCCTGCTCGAGCTCGCTCTGGGCCAGGTCGGGCTTCTCGAAATCGTTGTACAGCTTGCTCAGCGTATAGTGCGGGCGCGCGTCTGTAGGATCGCTGCGTATCGCCTCCTGGGCCGAGCGCTGCGCCTGCTTGACCGAATCGAGACCCTCCGGACTCGTGGGGGCGCGCTTGTAGCCATCATAGTAGCCTTCGGCTATCTCCGCGTAGGTCTGGGCGGCGAATTTCGTCTCGCCTGCGGGCAGGGCCGCCACCGCGCTGTCGAATGACTTCTGCGCCGTGCCATAATCGCCGGTGGTCATCGCGGTACGCCCGGTCTTGACCAGTGCGTTGATCGCCTCCATGCGGTCGCGCATCTCGCGGCTCTTCTTGGCCAGCTCGTCGTCGGCGGCCTTCTTCCTGGCCGCCTCGGCATCAGCCTCCGCCTTCAGCCTGGCATCCTCTTCCGCCTTGCGCGCTGCCTCGGCCGACGCTGCGGCTGTGGCGGCCTTCGCCGCTGTCTGGTCGGTCCCCGCTCTGGCGCTACCCTGGGCCACGCTGCTGACGGTCCGCTCGAGCGACTTGCCCAGCTCGCCAAAGCTTTGCGCGAGCGCTCCAGTATCGCTGGAACCGCTCCGCGACGCGTCCTCCGCCTGGGATTTGGCGCTCATCTTCCTGGCCAGGGCCTCATCCTGCAGCGCACGCGCGTCGGCATCGGCCGCATTCTTGATGATCAGTCTGTCCAGCAGGTCAAGGGCACGGTCGTAGTCGCCACGGTCTATGTATTCGCGGGCGAGGGCCAGCATCGTGCTGCGCTCCTTCTGCCCGCTTCCCGATACGATACTGAGCGCGAATACCGCCGCTATGATCAGCGCCACCGCGATGCCGCCGACCAACAATGCCTTCCTGGCTCGTTCCTTCATTATCATGCTCCTTGCCATCCGGCGTCGTTTCAGTCGTCAAGAGATGTATCGGAATCATAGCTCTGGACATCGCCGGAGCCAGCGGACAGGTTGGTGGTCGATTCGGCCGCCTGGAGCAAGGACTGGGCAACGGCATCGAGCATGGCCTTCTGGGCCTGCTCTTCGGCCAGCTTCTGCGCCTCGGCCAGGGCCTTGGCCTGGGCGGCGGCCGTCGCCTTGGCGCCCAGCAGATCGAGGAGGCGCCGTATCTCCGCTGCCTGGGTCGAGCCTGGTTCAAGGCTCAGATACAGCGAATAGTCGGCTGAAGCGCCGGACTGGTCACCCAGGCGCATGCGCGCGTTGGCCCGGTTCAGATAGGCGGGCGCAAAATCGTTCTTGGTCGCGATGGCCTGGTCGTAGTACTCCAGGGAAAACGCGTTGCGCCCCTGCGCAAAGAAGGAGTTCGCTATGTTGAACAGGAACATATGGCGGTACTGGACCGATGCCGCGAGCCCTTTCCTGAACGCGGCGATGGCGTCATCCCATCGGTTCAGCTGCTGATACGCTATGCCAAGGTACAGGAATATCTTCTCGTCCGCCCCCTGCTCCCTGGAGGCTTGTTCAAGCAGGGGCGCGGCCTCTGCCGGCTTGTTCTCCATGAACAGCCGTATGCCGCTGTCCTGAAAATCCGAGGCACCGGTCATGGTCACGATGCCCGCGAGGCATGCGAAGAGAATGGCGACGGCGCGTGTGCGCGGTGGGCCCTGCAGTGCTAGCATCGTTCCTCCTCCATTGACCACCTTACCACGAAGTGCTCTGGAAATTCAGCGCATAGTCGTATACCATAGATGAGGATACCACGCGCGGCCACCCATTTAAAGCGCGCGCCGTGGTGCCCAGACCGTTCGAGCAAGGCGGGCCGATGTCGTTCCTCGTCATCCTTATCATATTCTTCGGCGTTGCTGTTGGCATACTGAGCATCTTCCTGGTCAGGATGATAATCATGCCCAAGCGGCTTTCGGCCGTCATGGACCTCCTCAAGCAGGGGCGCAGCCAGGCCGCCCAGAAGCTCGTCAAGGCCATCCTGGCCAGGGAACCACGCAACGAAGTGGCCCACTACTACATGGGCAAGATCTATCTGTCGGAAAACAAGCCGGAACTCGCGCTGATGGAATTCAAGACCGTCAGCGGCATTGGCCAGTTTGGCGGCGACATCCCGGAAACGGAGTTCCGGCAGCAGATAGCGGTCCTGTACGAGAAATTCGGCCAGCTTGAGGAAGCGCTCAAGGAATACATCCTGCTTGTCAAGGGCGATCCGAAGAATGCGGAGTACTATTACCACTGTGCGCGCATATTCGATATCCGCGGCAAGGCCGACGTCGCCATCAAGTACGGCCGCAAGGCCACCGAGCTGAACCCCCGGCACGGCAAAGCCCACTACATACTCGGCGTCATACTGTACAAGACGAAACATCCGCTCGAGGCGCGGGCCGAGTTCGAAGCCGGCCTCAAATTCGACCCGACCAACTACGATGGCTACTACTATCTTGGCAAACTCCTCAAGGAATCGAACGACTACACCGGCGCCCTGCTCGCCTTCGAACGTGCCCAGAAGAGTCCCGAACTGAAGATCAAGGCCTTGATCGAGCGCGGTGGCACCTACATGAACCAGGGCTCCTATGAGAGCGCGACCATCGAGCTCGAGCGCGCGCTCAAGCTTGTCAAGGACGAGGGCGCCACCGAGACGCTCTACGGGCGGTACTTCCTTGCTCTGTGCTATGAAAAACTGAAGAATTTTGACAAGGCTATCGAACAGTGGGAGAAGATATACTCCAGGAAACCGCAATTCCGTGATGTGGCAGAGAAACTGACGCAGTACCAGGAGTACCGGACAGACGACCACATGAAGGACTATCTGACCTGCGGGCAGGATGAATTCGTGGAACTCTGCAAACAGATAACGGCAACCGGCCTGAACCTGGCCATACGCGACATCATCGCCACCCAGGGTGGTGTCGATTTCATCGCGGTCGAGAATGATTCCGGCAAGTGGCTGGCCGCGAAGAAGCTGCCCAGGCTGCTCAGATTCCTCCGCGTCTCGGAGCCGCTGGATGAATCATCTGTCAGATCGTTGATTGACAACATGAAGAAGCTGTCAATCATCAGGGGAATCATCGTTACGAGCTCGAACTTTACCAGGGCCGCGATCGAGTTCGCCGAGAACCGGTCGGTGGAACTCTACCACAAGGAGCAGCTGCAGGAGCTGCTCAAGAAGACGAATGAAAACTCCTGAGGATTTTCGTAACCATTCCTCGATTCTTTCGTTATATTGATGACATGAGCTTGCCAGAAGCAAGAGCATGTTCCTCCTTTCCGTGGTGTTCCCCCGGGTGATTCGTCACCCGGGGGTCTTTATCGATGCAGGCGCTGGCTATCGGGCCTGTCCGTCGCGAGGTTGACAGAACGTCGAATTTCGCGCTATTTTGTGCATCAGCCCATTGCGGAGGCATTCCGCCAAACGCTGGCTAGTTCCCCAAGGAGTTCGTCATGGGACAGGTAAGTAAGAACTCTCGTACGTCGAGCACAACGCATCACTTCTATTGCCCCTGCGGTGGTGAAGTGGTGATGAAGACCTTGTTCGAAGATGGTCGAGTCAAGAATGTGGCCGAATGCGAGAAGTGCAAGCGCGTCGAGCGCAGGCCGAGCGATTTCAACTGAGCAACAATCCATCGGACAGCTCGCGACCGCCCTCCGGGGCGGTTTTTTTTGCCTTTGAGGCGCAATCCGGACGGCTCCTGTTGCTGCCATCCTTGACAGAGCGCCATCATTCTGGTAATTTCTTCTACCGACGTTAATTCCTGTCGAACATTAATTCAGTTGCGACAATCCGAATGGAGGATATTTTGGCTAACAAATTTTCATCGGCCGAGAAGCGGCACAAGCAGGACGAGAATCGCCGCATCCGCAACAAGAGGGTCAAGAGCAGCGTCCGCACCGCCGCCAAGCGTGTTGTCGTAGCCGCCCATGCCAAGGACAAGGATCTTGCCGAGTCGACACTCAAGGACATGATCAAGCAGATCGATACCGCTGCCCGCAAAGGCATCATCAAGAAGAACACCGCCGCTCGCAAGAAGTCAAGAATGCAGCGACTCGTCAACGTTCTTGGCGCCTGATAGCGCCTAGTTCCGGTCGATCGCCGTCGCCATGCTGGGAACGGGCACCCAATCGCGCATACCGTGATCAGCAGACGATAGCGCCACGGCTTTCCAGGAGTTGCGGCATGGCAAGAAAAGTCACCAAGGCCGAGCTGATAGACGCCCTTCATGAACGCTCTTCGCTTGGTCGAAAAGACATACATGTACTCATCGACGGGCTGTTCGAAGAAATCAAGAAGGCCATACTCGATGAGAAAGCCGTAGAGTTGCGGGGCTTCGGCACCTTCGAGGTACGCATACGCAGGGGTCGAAAGCGTGCCCGCAACCCCAAGACCGGCGAGCCGGTCTCTGTTTCGGATCATGGAGTCGCAGTCTTCAGGCCCGGTCGCGAGCTCAAGCAAGAGGCCTGGAAAATAGCCTCGCAGTCGACCGCAACGGATGACGCCGCAGCCTCGCGGGAGTAACCTGCGCCGGCGTCTTCTTGAGCTGGCTCTCTTTCTGGCCTCACTGACCCTCTCCGCCATAGCGACAACCGGTATATTCAGTCTCGCAACCCTCGTATGCCTCGTGCCGATGTTCTTCCTTGTGAAGCGGGTCGGTCCGGGTGTCGCGACCGCGGCCGGCGCACTGCATGGAGCATTGCTGTTCGCGGCAGGCTGCTCGTGGCTGGGCAACTACCATGTGGCGGCGCTCCTCTTCGTCATTGGGCTGGAGGCGTTCTGGTTCGCGCTGGCCTGGGGGCTGGTCGCCGCGGCCTTGCGCTCACCGAACGGACTCGCTCCGATCGCGGCCGCGCTGCTCTGGACGGCGGTCGAGGCAGCGCGGTCATACGGGTTTCTGGGCTTCCCCTACATGACCCTGCCCTATTCGCTGACAGATTCTGCCTTTGCCCTGCGTACCGCGTCGATCGGCGGCATCGCGCTCGTCGGGTTGATGCTGTCGTTGGCCAACGTGTCGCTGTACTCCACGATCCGCTACCTGCGGCACGCAAGGTCCATGCGTCCGCGCCGAAACCGTGTGCTGGCGGTCGTGGCGCGCGCCTTCTTTGCGCTTGCTCTGTTCGCGGCCATCATCGCGACTGGCTCGCCCCGCAATCCGGTCTCGGTACATGACGAAGCGGTGCGTGCATCCGTCGCTCCGCAGGCCTCGGCACCGCCGGGCACGGTCCGTGTCGCGCTGATACAGGCGGCCGCATCGCCCGGGATGCCCACGACGGGTGGCGCCTCGACGGGTCCGCTGGAATGGAAGCCGATGCTGGACAGGCTGGAGTCATTGAGCACCGCGGCCCTTGCGCACCATCCCGACCTTGTCGCCTGGCATGAAACGGCCATCGTGCCCCCCATCGACTGGTACTACCGGCACCGCCCCGATCGCGAGGTGTTTCAGTTCGTGCTGGATGCCAGATCCTATCTCGCGGCCTATCCAGTGCCGCTCCTCCTCGGAGCGGGGTACGCATCCCCGGACGATACGGCGCGCCATACCGAATACAACTCGGCTATTCTGTACGCGCATGGCGTCGAAATCCAGCGGTACGACAAGATGAAGCTCGTGCCCTTTACCGAATACTTCCCCTACGAGCGGCAATTGCCCGCGCTGTCACGGTGGATCATTGCCCGGTTCGGCTACTTTTGGACCCCGGGAACGCGGCCGGTGGTGTTCGATGAAGGTGGAGCGCGTTTCGCCGCCCCCATCTGCTTCGAGGACTCGTTTGGCCGGCACTTCGCGTCGTTCGACGCGCCGGACTTCTTCGTCGTGCTGACCAATGACTCGTGGGCCAACTCGGCCCTGATGCAGGATCAGCACCTGGCCATGTCCATATTCCGCGCCGCCGAGACTGGCTCCATCGTGCTGCGCGTCGCGGAGACGGGCACCACGGCGGCGATAGCGGACAATGGCGCGGTCGTCGCCACGTTGCCACCATTCAAACCAGGCATCCTGTATGTCGACGTTCCGCTGCACACGGCGGACACCACGATCTACGAGGCCGGCGGCAAGTATCTCGATTTGATCGTCGTGGCGCTTGCCGTCGCCCTTGCCTTGAGCCTTGCGATCGGTGGCCGCCTGATCAATCGGATTGACAAGAATGGCACCGTGTAGGAGACTATAAATCACGTACGCAGGTGAGCGGAATCAAGGATTGCGCGATCGCGTCCACACATATCGGTGAATTGGAGTCATACTTGGACACGAAAAAGCGGATTCTCGTCGTCGATGACGAGCGGATCAATCTGGATTTCTTCGATGTGATGCTGTCCAAGCTCGGATTCGACGTCCACTCGGCCGAGAATGGCCACGAGGCGCTCGATGCCATCCGCAGGCTCAAACCGGATCTGGTCATTCTGGACAACATCATGCCCAAGCTCAGTGGCTGGGAGGTGACGCGCATCGTCAAGTCATCCCCGGAATACGCTGAGTTCGCCGACACGCCGATCATCATGTTCTCGGCTCTCGACGACGTCAAGGACAAGGTCGAAGGCCTCGAACTCGGCGCTGACGACTATATCACCAAGCCGTTCAACTTCGCCGAGGTACTGGCGCGCATCCGCGCCGTGCTGCGGGCACACGACCTGCTCAAGCAGCTCGAAAACAGGGAACAGCGCATCCATATCGGGGACGCGGCCATCGACGAACTGGTTGCGGCCGTTGCCGGAGCCAAGGCGACGCTGGACAGGATATTCGAGGAGCCGGACCTTGCATCGGCGCGGGATATGGCCGCGAAGGCCTCCGGCACTCTTGCCGGCCTCGAGAAGCGCATTGCCAGGCTCAGGGATGAATCCGATACGCTGCGCCAGAATGCGGCCGATATTTCGACCATGCGCAGGACCGCCAGACCATAGAGCCGCCAGGAGGTTCGTATGATAAGCGAAGAGAAGAAGCGCGTCCTCGAGCTGTTCGCAGAAGGCAGAAAGTTGTATAAACTGATGCGCTTCTCCGATGCTGTCGAACGCTTCTCGGCTGCCTTGGCAATCGACCCCAATGATGGGCCGTCAAAGGTATACCGCGAACGGTGCGAACATTATGTATCGAACCCGCCCGAAGAAGACTGGGATGGCGTGTTCGTGATGAAGCACAAATAGGAAACAGGGAGCAGATGCCAAGACAATCTTCAATCAAGCACGAGGCCGAGGCCACCACAACACTGGGGCCGACAACGAGTTTCTCCGGAAGCCTGCACTTTGATACCAGCGTGATGATCCGCGGCACGTTCGAGGGTGATATCGATGCCAAGGGCGTGCTCTATATCGACGAAGGTGCCACGGTCAATGTTGGCAGAATCCGTGCGATGAGCGTGATCGTCGCCGGATCAGTCCGCGGAGACATCGAAGCCGTCGACAAGGTGGAATTCCGGTCAAGCGCACAGGTCCGGGGCAATGTCAGAACGGCGCGCCTCCGGATCGCCGACGGAGTCCTCTTCGAGGGCAGATGCGAGATGGTCCACGATGGCGAAGCGTTTGATCCCTTTGCCCGAAAGGCAGAACCCGTATCGTGACCGATACGGAACCGGCCACCGATCTTCTGGCTGCGCTCGGCAGCCGCGGGCTCAGCCTGGCAACCGCGGAATCCTGCACCGGGGGCATGGTCGCCGCGGCCATAACCGACATTCCTGGAGCGTCGGCGGTCTTCGTGGGCGGCGTTGTCGCCTACTCCAACGATGTCAAACAGTCCCTGCTGCATGTACCGGCCACGACGCTGGCGACATACGGCGCGGTCTCGGCCCAGACCGCCCTCGACATGGCTCGCGGCGCCACGGATGCGCTGGGCGCCGACTGTGCCATATCGATTACCGGCATAGCGGGTCCTGACGGCGGCTCTGCCCAGAAGCCGGTCGGTACCGTATGGTTTGGCTTTGCGATACGCGGGGCCGTTACCGCCGAGCTCGCACATTTCGACGGTAACCGAGAGGTGATCCGCCAGGCGGCGACAGTCTGGGCCCTGCATCACATGTGTGCGCTCCTGAATCGAACGAACGAGCTTGACAATCCGCGCAAGGCGGGAGTATCGTTTCCCCAAGGAAAATGATGTGCGCGCTTCCGCGCGCGGCAGGACCCAAGGCGGTCTTCTGCCAAATATCTTCCGACCGGAAACGGAAAAGCCTACACAACGCCAGGGATGTCTCCACGTGAGTCTACCTATTGTTCTTGCCGCAATTGCAGGCGGCGCGTTGCCTTAGATCCTTGTTTCCAGTCGACACCTACCATGTAATGGAGAAACTGATGGCAATACTACGTAAGAGCCAATCGGACGAATCGTCCGGAGAGCCCGACGTACAATCCCAAGCCGAACTCGGGCTTGATGAAACCACAACCTTGAACGAAACGGACGACGAAGGCGAAGCGGTGCCCAAGGCACAGGCCAGACGGCGCGTTGTCAGACGACCAGCCCCACGGACGGAAGAATCGCCCGCCCCGGTCGCTGCGACACCGGCGGCGCCCTACTCCGGTTCCAATGGCAATGGCCACGGCGGAGCCGGATTCGCGGCTGCCCAGCGGCGTGATCACAGCGACCACAACGACGAATCGCGATTCGAGACACGCTCGAGTGTCGTGCCTGGTTTTGTCAGGAAACAGGACACTTCGGAGAAGTCGCGCGACGATACGGCCAGGCCGGAACAGCAGGCGGACAGCCGCCTTCGGCTGTCGATAAACGAGCTGACCAGCATGGGGTTCAAGGAACTCAGGGAACTGGGCGGCGGCACCGGGCTCAACCATGAGGAGATGATGGTCCTCAAGAAGCAGGAGCTGATTTTCCAGATACTGAAGTCCCATACCGAGCGCGGCGGCATCATCTACGCCTATGGCTCGCTCGAGATCCTGCCCGATGGCTACGGCTTCCTGCGTTCACCGCAGAACAGCTATCTTCCCGGCTCCGATGACATCTACATAAGTCCATCGCAGATACGGCTGTTCAATCTGAAGACCGGCGACACCGTCTATGGACAGATACGCAGCCCCAAGGAAGGCGAGCGCTTCTTTGCGATGCTCCGCGTCGAACAGGTCAATTTCGACGAGCCGGCGGTCGCGCAGAACCGCATCCCCTTCGAGAACCTGACACCGCTCTATCCCGAGGAGCGCTTCAACCTTGAAACGACATCGGCCGAAATATCGACCAGGATCATCAACCTGTTCTGCCCCATCGGCAAGGGTCAGCGTGCCCTGATCGTATCGCCGCCCAAGACAGGCAAGACGATACTGCTGCAGAAGATAGCGAACGCGATTACCGCCAATCATCCCGAGGTCTACCTGATAGTCCTGCTGATCGACGAGCGCCCGGAAGAGGTCACCGACATGGAGCGCACCGTCAAGGCCGAAGTCATATCGTCAACCTTTGACGAACAGGCCACGCGGCACGTGCAGGTCTCGGAAATGGTGCTGGACAAGGCGAAGCGGCTGGTAGAACATGGCAAGGATGTCGTCATCCTGCTCGATTCCATAACGAGGCTCGCGCGGGCATACAACCAGACCGTTCCGACCAGCGGCAAGATACTGTCTGGCGGTGTCGATTCAAACGCTCTGCACAAGCCAAAGCGCTTCTTCGGTGCCGCCCGCAATATCGAAGGCGGTGGTTCGCTGACCATCATCGCGACAGCGCTGGTCGATACCGGCTCACGCATGGATGAGGTGATTTTCGAGGAATTCAAGGGCACCGGCAACATGGAGATCAACCTGGATCGGCGCATGTCGGACCGCCGCCTGTTCCCCGCCATCAACGTCAAGAAATCCAGTACGCGCAAGGAAGAATTGCTGCTGCCATCGGACGAGCTGCAGAAGATCTGGATCCTGCGCAAGGCGCTCAGTCCGATGGACGACCTTGAGGCCACCGAGCTGCTGATTGACAAGATGGCCAAAACCAAGAATAATGAGGCCTTCCTACGCTCCATGAATACCCCTATGGGTGATTCCTGAATCAGTACGTAGGTATTTCGCCGTCATTCAGCCGGTATTCTGGCATGCATGACCGGCGCGCGAGGAGATCACGATGAAGAGCGGCATACATCCAAAGTACGAGCTCACGACGATCACGTGCGCGTGCGGCAATGTCATTGAGACCCGTTCGACGGTAAAGAACATTCAGGTGGAAATTTGCTCCGCCTGCCATCCCTTCTTTACCGGCAAGCAGAAGCTCATAGACACCGCTGGACGCATCGACCGCTTCCGCAAGAAGTACGGCATCAAGGAATAGTGCCAGAAGTCGAGACGTTTCGTCTTTTCTGAAGGAGAGCCGGCAGCACCAGTCGTGGTGAGCCGGCTCTTTTGTTTTGGGTCTCAGGGTTGACGCTCGAGGCTCTCCAGTATCCGGGCCATGCGCGCCACGGCCCGTCCGCGGTGCGATATGCGGTTCTTCTCTTCTGCCGACAGCTCCGCCACGCTCAGACCTTGTTCGGGCAGATAGACGACAGGATCATAGCCGAATCCCCCTGCACCGCGCGGCGCCGCAAGCAGCTGACCTTCACACGTTTCCTGCACGATATACATGCGGTCGGGCGACAGGACCAGGCTCATGCAGCATACGAAGCGGCACGCGCGGTTGGCTATGCCGCGCATCTCCGCCAGCAAGAGCGCATTCCGTGCCGTAGCCTCCAGCGGCGTCGAGCCGTCGGGAGAGCCATACCGTGCCGAAAGCACCCCTGGTCGGCCATCGAGCGCATCGACGCACAATCCCGAATCATCGGCGAGCACCGGTGCATGGACCATGCGCCACAGGGCAAGTGCCTTCCCGGTGGAGTTGTCCCTGAAGGTGTCGGCATCCTCTGGAAAATCGAAATCGATGCCGGCATCCTGCGGAGTCCGTATTGCGAGTGCAGGCAACGCGAGCCGTATCTCATCAAGCTTGTGACTGTTGTTGGTGGCCATGTACAGAAGCATCATCCCTCCACGGATCGGTCCTTGGCTGTCTGGTCAGTATACAGGCCGGCGTATTTTTTGAGAATCCTGACAACTCCGCAATCGACGGTTCCTTTGGGTATGCCGAGCAGCTCGGCCACCGCCCTGTTCGAGATGATGGGGGTGGAGCGATCCATCAGGGCAATCGTATTAAGGAATTGCGCGTGATCCTTCTCCAGGGCCTGTTCCAGATACCGGCGCTTGTAGGGATCGGTCTCGCGGGACAAGCGACGCCTGTAGACGCCCATCCGCAGCCACGCGGCATCCCGACCCCGCCGGCGCGATGTTGAGCGCTGTCTGAGTCCCAGGCCGCGCGCGCGGGCGAGCGTCATGCAAGCTACCAGATCGTCCTGGTCAAGGCCCACGGCCCTGGCGATGCTCTCGGCCTGGCTGTCGTCGAGCATATTGGCGCATTTGATGCAGAGGAACTTCATCCTTCTCCTGAACACGATTGCCGAGGGGGCACGATCGTCTCGACTCGGGAAGGTCGGCAGGTCGCCGGGATCCTCGGGCAGACAGCCCTGCTGCTCGGCCGCATCGATCTCGCTGGCGTAGTGTGCCTTGCGATCCGCCAGGACTATGGCCTCCATGTCGCCAGTGCGGGCCTTCTGCCGGCGTATGGACAGCGCCATGAATCGGATCGACGTCTTCAGGAAGGTATTGAAACTGGCGCCTACCTCCTGATACCGATCGACAAGTCCAGCGATGCGTGTCCAGTAACGAGCGAATACTTCGCCGACATCCTCTTCCGAGTGCATGCCATAGTAGCGAGGATGTGCATACATGTCCCGGGCGATCAGATCGAGTATGGTCGTATCGAGGCCATCCTCGCCACTCCGCCTTCGAGCCATCAGCTGGGTTACATCCGTCTCAGGCATCGGCCCCTCCCCTGAACCCGGCCAGCGTGTGGCGGCATCGCGGCGCGTTGATCGCACCAGAATCGATGCACCGAAGGCCGGGATCATTTGATTGCATGAACCATACCAGCTCTATGACGGGCATCGGGCGGCCGGCAGGCAATATCAGGTGGAGCAATGACATGGGACGTGTGATAATCGCGCGGAAGCGGCCCGGAACGTCGCGGACTGCCGGAGTCAGAGCGGATTTGTTACATCGTGTTACACGCTATGGTCGCGAAACACAGGTTCGAAGGCGGCGGACACCTGTTCCGCGATGTCTTCGGCCTGACCGTGCATGTGCAGACCGGCTGCCAGCCGGTGGCCACCGCCGCCGAACGCGGCAGCTATCGAGGCCACATCGATGCGGTCGCGCGACCTGAAACCGACGGTACAGTCCTCGGCGCTCTCCTGCCGGACGACGACCACGACCTCTATGCCGGCTACGGTCAACAGCAGCTGGTAGAGCATATCCGAATCGCGGCCGATGAGCCCGTAACGCTGCTGGTCATCAAGATTCATGCTCGTTATGACCAGCCGGCCATCGTAGCGCAGCTGGGCACGCATCAGCAGTTCGCCCATCAGCTTCCTGGACTCGAACGGCTTGCCGCCGTTCATCGCATCGAAGGCCCGCTTGGGAGAGGCGCCGGCTTCCACAAGCCGCCCGACCGCCGCGAAGATGTCGCCGGAGCGTTCATCGAGGTGCCGGAAGAACCCGGTATCGGTGCACAGGCCAAACAGCAGCGCCTCTGCCTCCTCGGCGTTCGGCGCGGCGCCCATCGCTTCGATGATCAGCTGCACCAGATAGGCCACCGCGGGAGACGCCGGATCGACGAATCGCACATCGCCGGCGACCGTACCCGCGGCATGATGGTCTATGAAGGCCAGGGGAGCATCGGCGGGCAGCTGCTCCGCGATGGATCCGATGCGGGAGAGCGCAGAGCAATCGAGCACGATGATGGCGGGTTTCGGTTCCCCGGCGACGGGTTCCGGAACATGGTCCTGAAACCGGTTGGCAAACGGCGCAATCTCCGTCCTGGCGAAGGGTCCCGACGAGAGCAGCACCGTGCGCTTTCCGGAGCGCTGGAGGAACGAAGCGAGGGCAATCTGGCTGCCCAGACAGTCGCCATCGGGCTCCTTGTGGCCAACGATATAGAAAGATCGATGGCCTTGCAGGAACGCGACGAGGCCGGACTCATCCAACAGTGCCTTGGTATTCACGAGAGGATCCATTCAGCGGAACCTGGCCATGGTGACAAGCCAGCGGTCCCGATAGATGCGGGCTGGAGCCTTCATATAACAGAAGGTCGAAGCGCTCCCCCTTGCGGGCTGCACGCTCCGACCCAGTATAGCAACGATGATGTGCGGCGACTAGTCAATACTCAAGCTTGATGGTGTCCACCTTGAAATGGTCACCGGGATCTCCCTCGATCGTACCCCAGGTGGGATCCTTCATGTTCTGCAGCGTAAACAGCTTGACGTGGCTGAACGAACCGTCTGCCTTGTAGTAGACAACCATGTATGGAAACTGCGGACCACGGCCCTTGATCATGACAGCCTTGCCACCGGGCACGAACCATGAGGAAGGTATATAGAGTTCCGCCACCGATGTTGCACCTTTTCTGTATACGACGCGGTAGCCCTGGGAATGGGAGTAGACACGGACCACATCGACCCGGACCGGATACAGGTCGGACTCTTCCCGGATTGAGCCTGACTTGTCGAGGCTGCTGCTCGGGCCCGGACCGGCCGCGGCTGCCTGCGCAAAGACAATCGACCCCGAAGCCGCGATGAGCAGTACCATCATGACTATGATCATTCGTTTCATGCGTTCCTCCATGCCAGCGTTCCGGGAATCCGTCCCCGGAGCCGCACCGATGCGAGGCCATGGGATGACCCCGCGATGCGAAGCGGTACGTATCAGTATAAGGCGCTCTGCCCATATCCGCAATGCGACAAAAGAACAAATTTGCCGACCGGCCGACACTTGAGAAGGGGATCATATCGATGGCATACTGACCGCATGGATGCCGTATCGGAATCTGCGCAGAGGCTCTATGACATTCTTGTGCCGCTCTGGCCGGAGGCCGGAACCGCGCTCGCATATGGCAGCTGTTTTGAGCTGCTGGTATCCGTGATCCTGTCCGCGCAATGCACCGACGAGCAGGTCAACAAGGTGGCACCCGCGCTCTTCAGGGCATATCCAGGCCCGGTCGAGCTGGCCGCAGCCGACGTCGCCAGAGTCGAGGCGCTTGTCAGAACGACAGGCTTCTACCATGCAAAGGCCGCCAATATCATCGCCACCTCGCGGATGATCATCACGGACTTTGGCGGACAGGTTCCACAGACGATCGAGGAACTGGTGAGACTGCCGGGAGTGGGCCGCAAGACCGCGAATCTTGTGGTCAGCGTGTGCTTCGGAAAACCAGGCATCGTCGTCGACACCCATGTCCTGCGGACGGCCAGACGGCTCGGCCTCGCGCCGACTGACAAGCCGGCCATCAGTGAACGGATGATAGCCGCCGCCATTCCCGA
>MTLE01001234.1_pt1 | contig 46040 bp, 41 predicted proteins | sample 1982461 | NCBI WGS metagenome assembly MTLE01 (sample SAMN05712605, study PRJNA340218) | biofilm metagenome | isolation source: sample SPL anode biofilm adapted to -200 mV | place: USA | collected 2012-02-03
ATTGTCACGGAGTCAGGGAATACTTATTCAATCTAGATAACCTCATCTTTGGTGCGACTGTACCTGCAATATCAAACTACGCGGTCAGATTTCTGCCAGAAAGAATGTTCTCAATGCTGGACACCGTGTATTTTGGCATGTTTGCCCAGATTGGCGCTGCATTGTATATCTGTGGAATTTCATCAGGGTGGCGACAGGCCGTACGGTTCGTGGGGACCATTCTGCTATCCTACTATGTTGCGCTGACTCTGTTTTATCTCTGGCCGGCAAAAGGACCGTACTACCTTTCTGGCGGACTTCTTTGTCAGCGATTACCTTCACTTGAATCCTGCGCGGCCCAGAAAAGTTTGGTGGCCGTCGCGGATTATCTCTGGCAGAGAAAGCCATTGCACATAATTCCCTCTGGATATTACATATCTTTCCCCTGCATGCACATCGTGCAACCGCTAGTAGTTTTATGGTTCTTGAGAGGGTGGAAACGAGTGGTGACAGCACTTTTGGCCTATGATGTATTATTGGTTGCAGCTATTCTTTTGCTTAACTGGCACTATGCTGTTGATATCGTGGGAGGAGTGGCCGTCGCAGCAGTGGCAATACTGTTGACAATCGATAGGACAGAAAAAGTTCCTCTTCTCAATCCTGCCTCGATACGGCCAGTTTCTCCAGGCAATAGCATGGAGTGCTAATCGGATTCAATAATGATCACGACACTGCGCAATCAGGAGGGTATCACCTTCGATCGCATACACCAGACGGTGGCAACTGTCTATTCTGCGAGACCAGAAACCGGCTAGCTGATGTTTAAGCGGCTCGGGTTTGCCAATACCGATAAAAGGTTCGCGCTGAATTTCCCGGATAAGCTGATTGATGCGTTTAAACATCACCTTGTCGGTCGTCTGCCAGTAGATGTAATCTTCCCATGCCGCGGTTGAGAATTTGATCATCATTCAGTCAATTCTCTGATTTGCCCTCCTCCTGCACGTAACTCTTCGACTGATTCAAGTAAACGCTTGGCCCCTTGAGGGTTCCGAAGCACGTATGCGGTTTCTTCAAATGCGTGGTAATCGTCGAGGGAAAGGATGACAACCGGTTTGCCACGCTGGCTGGTCACTACCACAGGAACATGGTCTTCGTTGACGGATCGCATGACCTCGGCAAGGTGTTGTCGCGTATAAGTATAGGTCAGAGCATTCATGGATTGTTTTCTCCTTGGTGAATATGTACAAAACTTAGTACATATTTGCTCAAATATCAAGGAATGAACTTCTGGTAAACATGTGGAGTTTGAAGCCTGGTTTGATCGTGTGCCGTTACTGCGCCATGCGCCTCAGGATCTGCTCCAGCCTGCGCAGCTCCTCGCCGTAGCCGCTCCAGTTACCCTGACGCTGCTGGTTGATCGCCTTCTCATAGGCGGCCATGGCCTCTTTGGCCAGCAAGGCCGGAGAAGTCGTTGAATCCTTTGCGGTAGCGCTGCTGGCGGGCTCGGTCGCCCGTTTGCCGCCGAAGAGCCGCTGCAGGGCCTGCTCCAGATTCTCCTCCATGACTACCTGGTCCCCGAAGGCGACGATCACCCGCTTCAGTTCGGGCAGGCCGGCTTTGTCGGCTGCCAGAAACAGCGGCTGAACGTAGAGCAACGACTTCTCGATCGGGATGACCAGCAGGCTCCCTCGGATGACCTCCGAGCCGCGCTGGTTCCAGAGGGTCAGCTGCTGGGATATGAAGGAGTCCTGGTTGATGCGGGCGTCGATCTGTTTCGGTCCGTAGATCAGGCGGTCGCGGGGGAAGGTGTAGGCCCGGATCTTGCCGTAATTGGACCCGTCACAGCGCGCGGTGAGCCAGGCAGCCAGGTTGTCCCGCTTGGAGGGGGTAAAGGGGAGCAGCAGGATGTACTCCTCGGTCGTTTCCCCTGGCAGCTTCATGATCGTGTAGTAGGGTTCCATCGGTTTTTCGCCCAAGGCGGGAACCTGCCACAGGTTCTCCCTGTTGTAGAAGACCTTGGGGTCGGTCATGTGGTAGGCGGTGTACATGGCCGCCTGAAGCTGGAGGAACTGGTGCGGGTAGCGCACATGCCTGCGCAGGTCGTCCGGCATGGTCGTGATCGGTCTGAAGAGCCCCGGAAACATCCGGTCATAGACCCGGATCAGGACGTCATGGGGGTCGCTGATGTAGAACGCGAGCGTGCCGTCATAGGCGTCCACAACCGCCTTGACGGAGTTCCTCATGTAGTTGACGCCCCCCTTGATCGGCTTTGAGCAGGGGAACCGGTCCGAGAAGGTGTAGCCATCGATGATCCACTTGAGCCTGCCCCTGTCGTCCACCACCATGTAGGGATCGTCGTCGAAATGGAGGAAGGGGGCCACCGCCCTGACCCGTTCACTGATGTTACGGTTGAAGATGATGCGGCTCTGGCTGGTGATGTCGGAGGAGAGCAGAATTTTCTCCGTCCTGAACCTGGCGGCAAACAGTATCCTCTTGGCCAGGGAGTCCATGGGGACTCCACCCGTGCCGGCATAGGTGGTGTTGATGTTCCCTGAGGAGGTCGGATAGCTGAATTCCGGCACCCTGGTCCTGACGATCACGTACTCGTTGGACAGTTCGCCGAAGTAGATCTCCGGCCGGGTTACCCGTATGTCGGCCAGACTCACGGCGGGGATGTCCTTGACGAAGAATTCCGGCAGTCCCTCCTTGCTGATCCGGCTGACCGGGCCAAAGGTAATGCCGTTGCCGTGGGTGAAGATCAGGCGCTCGTTGATCCAGTTCCTGCTGGGCAGGTCGGCGTAGGAGAGTTCGCGGGGGGAGAGCATGACCTGGCTGTAGCGGCCGTTGACCAGGTAGCGGTCATTGTCCACATCGAAGAAGCGGTAATAGGTCCTGATCTGCTGCAGTTGGCTGTAGGTCTTGAGCAGCGGGGCATGGTCCCAGAGACGGATATTCTTGATGGTGGCGTCATTTCTGGCTATGTCGGCGCTGGACAGTTGTGTGTCCACATCGAAGGGGATGGTTTCGATCTTGTCAAGATCAAAGCCCAGGCGGGTAAGGGCGATGTTGTTCCTGATGTAAGGAGCTTCCAGGGCCAGTTCGTTGGGGGCTACCTTGAATTTCTGCAACAGTCCCGGATAGACCCGGATGCCGATGGCGTGCAGCACGATTACCGCCAGTGGCGCCAGCAGGGCCATGCGCCAGGCCCCCTTCCAGAGCCCGATTGCAAGGCCGGTTCCCGCCAGGGGGGCCAGGATGGTCAGGATCCTGTAGGTGGGCAGCCGGGAGTGGACGTCCGTGTATCCCGCGCCGTGGAAGATGCCGTTGCTGGAAAACAGCAGCCTGAAGCAATCCAGGTGGAAGCCGGCAGCGATCACGCAGGACAGGAGCAGCAGCAGGATCGCCAGATGGCGGCGAACCGTACCGTCAATCGCCACTCCCTGTTCCGACAGGCAGATGCCGCCGCGGACAGTGTAGACCAGGACCGTCAGGAACAGCGAGGTCAGCAGCGTGAAGCCGGCGAATGCCGTGATCGTCTCCATGAGCGGCAGGGTGAACAGGTAGAAGCCGATATCCCTACCCATGACCGGGTCGGTGGTTCTGACGTTGACCCGGTTGACGAAGAACAGCAGCTTCTCCCACTGCATGGCGCCCCACTGGCCGACGAGCAGGGCCAGAACGGCGCAGGCCGGAATCCCCAACGGCTTGACAAGGCGCCGGGCTTCATCAAGCCGTGGCCTGAAGTCGCCCGCCTCCCTGGGCGTTGCATATGTGGGAAAAACCGCTTTTTCCGCCAGGAGCAGGTTGAGCAGTGTACCGGCGAACAGCACACCGGCGAAAAGCAGCCCGCTGCCTGCCTGGGCGTACAGCTTTGTCGTGAATACGGATGTGAAGCCGGTCTCGACGAAGAAGAGCCAGTCGGCGCAGAAAGCCAGCAGGAATGAGAGCAGGGAGACGGTCAGGGCGACAATAACCAGGATGAGAATGAACCTGTTTTTAATCATGCGGTATGCCTCCATTGTGTCGGTTTCACGTGATGTCCTGCCCCGTTCCCAGAGAGAGTGCCACCTTTTGGGTTTGAAATCAAAGTATTCTCATGGTCTGCTGGGGCCGGTCTGCTGTAATGCGCCGCTTTTCATGTGTTTGGTAGGAATCCTTCGCTGGCAGCGGCTGCCGTGTGGGACGGGGGGCGGCCCGTGGCGAAGGCGTTGATGCTCTCCGGGGGGATTATGTGGATTCGCGGCAGGGGGAGGCCGGCAGGATGTGCCGACCGCCGCACCATGTCATGGAAGGGGGGCTGGTTCTGTCATCCGGTCTCCCTGGCAGGAACATCAGCAGGGTGAGAAGCGAGAGGGGGAGGGGGGGACGTGAGTTGGTGGTCATTGCTGCCTCCGTGGATGTTTCAGTCCGTGCCGGAGGAATAAAAAAAACCCCTGTCCCCGGCGTGTGCGCGTGGATAAAGGTCTTGTCGACTGAGTTCTGCCCCGGTCCATGGCCGTGAGGCCGTCGTGACGGAATCCGGGTCGGCCTTTTGGGTGGCAGATACCTACGCCCCGATATACCCCTGGGGACTCTTTGGAGAGTCCCAGAGTACAATCCTCCCCTCCTCATCCTGCCCCGTATCTAGATTCCAGTTGCCGATACAGGAGATGAATCGCTCGCCCGACGCGACCACCCCTTCTCCCACCACCACCCAGAGCCTGCGCACATTTTCCAGGGCTGCCGTGAAGATCCGGTCGTACTCCATGACTCGCCTCCCGGGAACCGTAAGGTCGCGCACATAGTCTTGCTCGACCATCTCCCGCAGGGGATAGGGACGTCCCATGTCTGCCGAGATCAGGGTCGCCAGGGGAAAGAGGCGGCCAAAATGTCCCACGGGTGACGATGCGAGGGCGTTGAAGCGGGAGAACCACTCCTGAATGGCGGGGCGGTTTGTGGCGCACATGCCGGGGTGGGTGTCCCGCAACAGGCTGTCCCACATGGTCGCCACGTCGCCGTCGAGACGAACGGAATCCCGCTCCCGGCAGGCGAGGATATCCCGCGTGAAACGGTCCGCATCCCGGATCTCCCCCAGATTCATCCGGCTGAAGATGTGGGCGTCCTGGTTCATCTCGCAGATGCGGTGTCGGCGCCGGTTCTCGGTGTAATCGCCCACCTTGATGCGTACCACCGGATGAATCGTCAGGTCGCATACCACGTGGGCGCAGTAGCCCAGAAGCCAGGCAAACAGTTTGGGACGAATCTCCTCAGGCGCACTCCTTACGTACGGTACGCCGCGGGTAATGATCTCCCCGCTGTTGACGTAGTGCATGGCATCGCTCCAGGCGACTCCGGCCGGGTCCTGCGACAGATTGGGAAAATCGGGACTGACCCCACCCAGGGCGCAGAAAGGGAAGTGTGTCTGGACGGCCGAGGCAACTTCGGCCAGGGGGGCTCCGGGAGAGGCGTCCAACGAATTTACCAGTTCATGAAGCAGCGTGAGATGGGCATAGGGGCCGGCCATGGTTTTCTCTCCTCAGATTCTATCCCGATGGACGTGAAAGCTGATGGTTGATCCGGTAACCGTGCTGCGGCCGGTATACACGAAGATCACCAGCCAGACGCACTGGAGGAACAGTATCTGCTGCGGGCTCCAGAGGGTGTCCAGTCCGCGGAGCAGGTGGGGAAGCGCGCCCCCGTCGTCGCCCATGATGAGGGCCGTCACCAGGGCATATACCGATGCCAGCATGCCCATGATCTGATAGGCGGAGAGACTCCCCTCTCCACGATAGTCGGCCCTCAGGTTCTCAGACAGGCTGCGCCAGAGTTGGGTAGTCAGGATGGCGGTCAGGAACGAGGCCCGGAAATGCCCGGCCAGGAAGAGCGCGCCGCACGCACCTCCGCAGACGTTGAACAGTATGGCGGTCAGTGCCTGGACCGGGATGACCTCAGTCGCCTCCAGGCCCCCGGCATAGGCGATTTTCCTGGTGTCCCCGAAAAAGATGAAACAGCGGCCGCTGAACATGCGCCGCAGCCAGCCGGAACAGGATGAGAGCGGCTTGCCGTAGCAGCAGCCGAAGCTGATGCAGGCCAGCCGCCCCAGTCCCTCGCCGAAGCAATAGGCGGTCGCCATGGCTGCGCAGGCGGCCATCACCGGAATGGTCGTTGCACCGGCTTCGGCAGCTGCCCGGTTGTAGAGCCACACCAGGGGGGGGGCCGCCAGGATGCCTACAAACACCGCTCCCCCCACTGTGAAGGTGTGCTTCTTCTTCTCCACCACGCGGGCCACCAGGCGCGAGGCCGGCACGCAGATGCACAGGAGCGCCAGGGCCAGCAGCAGCGAGATGCCGGCGGGAATCCCCTTGGCCCCCATCAGTGCCAGGAATACGGTCACGGCCACCAGATAAGCGTTGGCGGTCAGAATGCCGTACCAGGTCAGGTTCGTTCCCTGCCAGTGGTGGGGACCGCTTTTCCCGCTGGGCAGGGCGGCGATAATCTGCCACCCCTCCCGCGGCAGCACCGCGAACCCCCACCCCAGGTACACAACCAGCAGCACCGAGACGCCCCCCAGCAGAAGCGCTTCATTCATTGATATTTTCCTCCTCTCCTCTGTCTTTGTGAGGCAACAAGGGGTGCATCGGGCTGGTGCACGCCCCCTTTTCGTATCATCCAGGAAACGGCAGTAGGGGACTAACGAAGAGAGCCCGTCCGCGCGAACGCAGGTAGTTCCCTACTGATGAATTCAGCATCATTTCACCGCCTGGCCGATCAAAGACCTGACCCTGATATCGGTCTCCACCAGCGGCGCTCCGAAGCCCCTGCTGAAGCGGCTCGACACCCCGCTGCGGCGCATGTTCGACAGCAGATCCTCGCAGAACCTGATTCGTCCCGGCTGGAACAGCAGGATATCGGTGCTGCTCCCCGGCCGGTAGAGGCTCTTGGGCTGCCCCTTTTCGACGAACATGCCGATTTCCATGGAACAGGGCGACTCATACCCCCTGCTGCTGTAGGCCTGAACGATGTCGCCGATCATCAGCGCCACGACTTCAACCATTGCCACCAGCCCCGCGCCGGTACCGTTGGGAACATCCGTGTCGATGATGGTCACCACCCTGCGGTTCTTTGAAAAAGGGGTGGCCATGCAGACCACGGCCGAGGGGTTGCAGGAGTGGTAGTCGCCGTCGATGGTGTAGAAATCCAGCACCCGTCCCGCTACGGGGGTGTGGTTGTAATGGTACTTGTCAGGGGTCAGGCGGAAGACCGCGAAATCGCCGTTCTCGAATCCTCCGACCCAATCCGTTTCCCGTCTCCCCAGCAGTTCCTCGTAGCCAAAGAACTTGTCCTTGAGGAAGAGCAGCGACGTCTCTTGCAGGGAGCCGATCACGATCCTTGCGTCGGCCGGCGAAACGACGGCTCCCTCCTCATCCGGCATGGGGCGGCACTCTTCGTATCTGATCCTGCGTTCGAACAGCTTGCGCAGGGTATCGAGCTGCTCCGGGGGATCCAGCAGCTCGCCGGTATGGACGCCATAGCGGGCCGCCAGGGTCCGGCGGGAGATGACCGGGCGGTCGAACTGGATCATCCCCAGGATGTGTGAGGCGCGGCTGCTGACCAACAGATCGAAGAGGCGGCCGCTGTTTTCTCGCACGCCGTGGTAGAGCAGCCTGATCATGTCGTCGGCCAGGAGTCGTTCCGTGACGATCTGGCCGCTATCCCGCTCGATGTACTGGTGCTGCATTGATGGAGTCGCTCCTTGTGGTGGTATGGGCGGCGAAGCGCCGCTCGTCGTGAACTACGCTTAACAGCAGCAGATTCATGGCCTGAATGAGCGTGGCGGTGTCTCCCTGTTCCTCCAGGAGATCCCTCCGTGCCCGGCGGAGCAGGTCTCCGCTTGGTCGTTCGCCGAGAATCGTTCCCAATGCCTGACGCAGCCCGCTGTCCCCCCGGGCCGCATCCAGTTCCATCAGCCGGCAGGAATCTTCCAGGAAGCCAAAGGCCTCGGCCATGTGACGCCGGCGCAGGGTGGTGCGGTAGTAGCGCTCGGCGGCGCAGTTGAAGTCACGTGAGTCCACCTCCAGGGGGGAAGCGGCGTTCAGTTCCCCCAGGATGCCGTTGGTCAGGCGTCCCAGGGCCGAGTGGCGCGGATCATGCAGCCGCTCCTCCAGGTCGTCCAGGGTGGCGGCCAGACCCAATAGCTCCACCAGGCCGGCGCCCTCATCCCTGATCAGCCGCAGCAGCGCCAGGCAGTATTCGCGGTTGTAAACCCGCAGATAGCCGGGATAGCGCTGGCTGGGGCGGGTCCGCTCGGTTCTGCTGAGAATCTTTTTCAGGAACCGGTTGGGGGTGTCCCGGCGAACAAAGAAGGTGGGGATGCCGATGGCCGCGCCGAAGAAGATCTGTCGCCGTTCGCTCTCCACCGGGGGGGTGTCCGGAATATGGCCATGGTCCACCCCCTCGGCCATGTACAGGTAGGCCAGGACCGTGATCAAGTTCTGCAGGTCGGTGGCACGTCCCATGTCCGTGTCGAAGGTTTCGAACAGGCTGTAGTAGCGTCCCTCGAAGCCGGAAAAGCCCATCTTGCCGTATTCGCGCAGCTTGCAGAGCAGGTAGACCGACATCTGTTCGTCGAAGACCCCCATGTCGGCCAGGTCGCGGCGCAGCCGGTCATGGCTGCCCGGCTGGCCGTTGAGCGCCGGGCTGCGCTCGGTGGAGAGCAGGCAGGCCAGGTAATCGATCAGACGGTAGTCGGGCACGAAGTCTCCCCGCAGGCCGAACAGGGAGCTGATCAGCCGGTCGATGCGTTCGGGGCCGAAGGGGGTCATGGGGTGGCCGAAGACGGACAGGTCGGCCTTCGTGCGCCAGCGCCTCCAGAGCATGCGCAGGTGGGTGTAATCCAGTTCGTGGGGCAGGAAGCCCATGGCCCGCTCGGGGTGGAAATCGCTGAACGCCAGCCGGTAGGGTGCCGCGCTGTAGGTTCCCACGAACAGGGGCAGGAAGTGCTCGCTGATCTTGATGGCCAGGTCGCCCAACCTCTTTTCATGCAGGGCATTGAAGCCGCTGCCGGCGTCGGCCATGGCCGCCCCGATGCGCCGGCTGCCGAGGCTGATGTGGGTGCCGTTGTTGGCGAGGCTTATGTTGGACAGATTGGGCAGAACCACCAGGTTGTTGGTGATGATGCCTGCGTCGCGCAGCTTGGCCACTGCATTGAGCTGGCTGCGGGAAAGCACCTGGTGGCAGAGCTGCATGTAGCGGTGCTTTTCCTCGCCCCGGTCCCAGCCGGAAAGGCAGGGGCTCATGAACAGGTCGCGGTAGAAGGAATCGGAGACGAGATCGTTCAGTTCCTTTTGCCGCACCGGGGGGTGGGGAGCAAAATAGGTCATGGCGGTCTGGCCCTGCTCTTCCAGGCCGAACACCCGATTGGCGTAGCCGATCAGAAACTGGCTCATCAAAAAGCGGATGCCGCTCTCACGGGAGATGGCCCGTCCCATCCCCAGAGACGGCCGCAGGGGAACCACGTTGAAGGAAAAGGTTTCCGGAGAGGTGTTGTCGTTCAGGTAGTGTTCCAGCAGCCGGATTCCGGTCTGCCTGACAATCTCGGGAAGCCGCGGCTGACTCCCGATCAGGTCGGCCAGGGCCAGCTTGATCAGGTAGCTGATGGGAACGCGCAGCATCTCGTCAGCGGAGGCCTCCTGGCGGACAAAGCGACCTGCGTCACTGCGCTGTCCGCGTGCGGGATCCCGCTTGTCTGCCAAGAGATCCCGTTCCAGAACCTCCAAGGCAAAGGGGGAGAGGCGGCTACGGGGGAAGCGTACCCAGCTGTTCTCCCAGATTCCGGACGGATTTTCCGCCAGATACTGTTCCAGATCGGTCACCACCCGCCGGGGAAACTCGCCCGCCTCGGCGCGGCGGATCATGTTGGCGAAGTAGTTGGACTCCTCGATGACCAGCGGCAGGTCAACCCGTTCCCGGCTTCCGGCGACAACCGCCTGGAGCTCGTTTTCCGATCCGGCTGTCACGTCGTTCATGGAGAAGGGCAGGGTGCTCAGGACACTCTCCCTGGTGTCAAAACAGACTCCCACCCGTTCCAGAACCCGGGGGATGGTTTCCGTCGGCGCGGCCGAGGCCGTGCCGTGTTCTTTTCTCACCGCGGTCAAAACGACCTGGTTCCGCTTCCTCATGGGGACCTCCGGGTGTGGTGTGGGGGGGGGAGGGGGCTGGGGTGAAGCGGCGGAACGAACGCGCGCCAGCAGCCTCCCGTCGCACCCATCGGCACGAATAGTACTCCGTTCCCATGACAGCCATGTGGTCATCGGGTTACTTGTTTGTGAAATGCGAGAGGGAACTGTGACGGCAGCGGCTTTGAGGCGTAGGGCTGGTGGCAGTCCAGATCATGAGAGATGTTCCAGAGTGTTCGGTGCGTTATGCCGATCCTCCACAACGATCAACCGACTCCAGGTGAAATGCATGGAAACCAATGCTCCCCCCTTTGAAAAAGGGGGACTTTACAGTGCACCGCTACTGTCTGAAGATCAACGCTAATCGAGATCCCTTGTGACTTGGTTCAGGGGGCACTCGCAGGCCGAAGAGGAGCGAAACGAAGCTGTAGAGCTGGGGGCGGCTAACACCGGATGATGTGGTTCTGTCTCGTTACTCGCTGTCCTTGAAGAAGTACACCAGCGGCCTGATCGCAAGCACGGAGGCCAGCAGGATCAGCGCAAGGGCATACTGCTTTACGAACTCGGCAAAATAACCTCCCACCACCACTCCAAACAGAATGGCGCTCCATTTGAGCTGGGCTATTTCAGTCCATCTCCATACTCTCGGGCGAATCCATTTCATGGTGACACCTCCTGTCTTCACAGTATATCCCCATAGGGGACGCTTTTGTCGGGGCGGAGCTGGGAATCTCCCATGACCTGCGTTGGAGCAGGAGAGCGGGCGGGGTTGCACCCCCCTAGAGCCTGAAGCCCGCGACCTGGGTCTGAAGTTGGGCCGCCAGTCCCGACAACCGCTCCGCTGCCGCTGAATTGTGCGTCAGGGAAGAGGCTGATTCCACCGCGGCGCTGGATATGTGGCTTATGGTGGTTGTGATGGTTGTGGCCGTTAACGACTGTTCCCGGGATGCGCTGGCCATCATGCCGATCATCTCGGTGACCTTTTCCACCTGTCCGACAATCTCCATCAAAGCCTCTCCCGCCCGGTTGGTGAGTACCACTCCCGAATCTACGTCGGCGGCGCTCCTCTCCATGGAAAGGCCCACCTGTGCTGTCTCGGCCTGCATGGCGAGAACCATGTCGGCGATTTCCCGCGTGGAGTCCCCGGTTTTCGTGGCCAGTTTCTTGACCTCGCTGGCAACCACCGCGAACCCCCTCCCATGCTCCCCTGCCCGTGCCGCCTCGATGGCCGCGTTCAGCGCCAGCAGATTGCTCTGGTCGGCTATCTCCTCGATCACCGATACGATTTCCCCGATTTTTTCCGAACTCAGCGTCAGGCGCTCCATCGCCCTGGTCACCTCTCCGATGGAAAGGGTAACGGTCGTGATGCCTGCGATCGCCTGTTGCACGACGTCATTTCCCTGGAGCGCTGTCTCTTTAAGCCCCTGGGCGAAATCGGCCGCGGATTGGGTGTTCTGCGCCATGTCGTTGCTGGTGGCGGACATCTGTTCCGCTGCCGTGGCTATGGCGGTTGCCTGCTCGGCCTGGGTCTTGGCCTGTCCGGCCATGGAGCGGGATGAGCGGAAGAGCGCATCCGAGGCCGAATCCACATGGCCGGTGAAGTCGGCGATCTGGCAGACAGCACCATGCACCCGCTCCATGAAGCTGTTGTATGCCCTGCACATGGCGCCGATTTCGTCCTCGCGCGCCGCGGTAAAGCGTGCACGGAGGTCGTTACTCTTTTCGGCGCTGTCCAGGGCGTTGCTGGCCGAGGTGACCGGTTTCACGATTGTCCGGTAGAGGGCGACTCCCGAGATGCTGCTGATGATGATTACCACTGCTCCGACGACGACGTTCATCAGGATGCTCAGGCGCAGGATGGCGTTCACGTCCCTACCGGCCTTTTCCTGCCCCTTATGGGCCGCCAGAACCGTTTCCCTGCCATCGGTCGCATAGCCGATGACCATGTCGCGCAGTCTGTCGTTGACCCGCAGGGCGCTCTGCTTCATCTCCAGCTGCAGCCGCACCTTGGCTATCACCCCCTCCTGCCCAATCAGGAGGTCGCGCATGTTCTGCAGCGAAGATGACGCGCGATGGAGCAGACTGATCTCAGCCCTGGCGCCTATCTTGCCCAATCCCTGTTCCAAGGCTCTCCGGTGCTGGGAGATTCGGCCGAGGAGGGAGAGTATCTCCGCCTCGATTCGATCCACCTCCTCTGTGGACGATGCGGTGAAGAGGCGGGAGGCCAGGCCGTCGATGGAGAGTCCTGCCGCAGACAGGGCACTGTTGTTGGCGAGGATGTCCACGGATGCCGCGGACTGGGAGAATGCGCTGTCCTGGCGATGGTTGGCGGAACTGGCCTCTTTGGAGGCGGATGAGACCGCCAGGTCGAAGTTCAGCAGCAGTGTGCCTATGGTACGATCCTTCAGTTCCACCAGTAACGTGTCGTACTGCTGACGGCTGGCCTCGTCCTGCCTGGCCAGCACGGTGGCATGGGCATCCAGCAGGCTGGGCAGTTTCTGTTTGATAACTCTTCCCGCTGCGCCCAGTTCCGCCGATTCCTTCACCAGTCGGTTGTCGAGAAAATTATCCACAATGCCGTTCAGCCTGCTTTTCAGAATTGTCAGCTGCCGTTTCTCCTTTGCCGTCTGGACGGTGAGGAGGTAGGTTTGCAGCTGCTCCAGGGATGATTTCAGATTTTCCATCTCCCTGAGCCTGCTGTTGTTGCTCTTGGAGGAGTCGAAGGCGTTCACGAACACCCGTGAATACGATGACTGGAGTGCCGTGACACGACGGGCCAGTTCGCGCAATCCTGCCGCCATTTCTCTGCTGCGCTCGGTGATCACCCTGTGGGATTCCGTAACATCCTTTTCCGCCCGCAGGCGTTTCTCCGTGATGCCGCTGACCTGGTCGGACATGTCGTTCAGTTCCGTGGAGAGCCCGCGCTTCTTTCCGGAAAGGGCGGAGAGCGCCTCTTCCGCGTTGCGTACCTCGTTCAGCGATTGGGATGAGAGGGCTTTGAAGCGTGCGAATTCATCGGGAGAGGATGATACGCTTACCTTTACCAGGTCGGCGACACTGGCCTGGAGCGCCCGCTGCAGTTCGGTGGTTCTGATCTGGAATGGAGTGCTGTTCTGAAGCAGATAGCCGACCTTCCCGCGAATCAGGCCGAGGCCGATGATGCTGACGGCAGCGTAGATGGCAACTATGGCGACGACGACCGTCACGTTCAGGGTGAGCTTTGTTCGTATGGTCATGGATATTCCTGGGCAATGGTGTATGTACTGGAAAGGCGGGGAGGTTTCTCCCCGCCTCTGTCGAATTTCAGTGATTTGTCGGGATTTGTCGGAAATGTTCCACTCGCGGTGCGAGGGGGTGCCACGGCGGGAAGAGTGCGCCGGACACGATGGCTCTGGAGCGCTGTGCAATGGTGGTGTGGAGGAAGCGTACCTATTTGATGTAGCGGGAGCCCTCATTGTTGATGAACGCCAGGAGCTTTGTGACCGATGGTCCCGGCTCGCCCTTGGTGATGAGCAGAAGCTGGCGGGCCATTCTGGGGGCTTCCACGACCTTTACACTGTCGTCAAGGAATGCCACACCTATGGCTGATATGGCTTCCTTCATGGTGGCCACCTCCTTGATCTCGGCGATGTCTGTTGCCTCCTCGATGGCGTCGTTCGTGTACGGTTCGCCATCCATGGCGATACTGCGGAATGCCGCGCGATTGCCGGAGTTCTTATGGGACGTCACGACGATGACTTCCATGTCCGGGCCGCCCACCTCTTTCCAGTTCTTGATCGTTCCGGTATGCAGTCCCTTGATCTGTTCTCTGGACAACTTGTTCACCGGGTTTGCCCTGTTGACGAATACCTTGATTTCGTCTTCGGCAACCACGAACGTCCTGATGTCCGGCGCGGAGAGGGCAGGGAGTTTTGTTGCCAGGTCGGCGAGTGATTCCGAAGCCATGGCAGCATCGCATGTGCCGTCCAGCAGGTCTTTGGCACCGTTGCCCGAGCCGTTTCCGGTAATGGCCAGGTCGATGCCGGTCGCCTTCTTGAATGGCTCCTGGATCTTCGCCATTATCGCCTTGGTTACGGTGGATGAGCCGTTCAGCCTGATGGTTTCAGCCGCTGCGTTCAGGCTGAGGGACGCCACCAGCGCCATGGTCAATAGTGCCGTCTTCTTCATCGTTCCTCCTTGGATAGTCTGTCGTGTGTGAGTGGGCCGTTGATGCCGGTAATCATCGGGTCGCTGGATTGGATCGTTCTCCCTTATGTGGAGCGCTGATGTTGAATACCATGTTTCTCATTAATAGGTAAAGTTACGTTATTGTTACATTTTGTCTGAAAAATGTAACAATATCTTCTCTTGGCTGTGGCTCTGGCGTGACATGTAAGTGTTGTTTTGAACTAAAAAAAACGGACCGTGATTGTGTGTCATAGAGGAAGGGAGAAACGTCTGGTGGAAATCGTTACCGTTACCTTGTGGGAGGAATTGCAGCACGAACTCTTCGCTCACTCATGGGGTGAGGATATTGGGCGCTTTCGGTCACGGTATGCGTTCCGGGGGCTGTCCGATGCCGACTATCGTCATCCCCGCCTCCCTGAAATGGGAGATCCGGAACTGCGGTTTCATGCTGTAGCGGAAAAACGGAGCATGAGAACACACGGAAACGGATGGTTATCCTAGCCCCTTTTAGGGTCTTTCCTCAAGCCCCCCGCTCTGCGGGTTGTCATTGCTTTGGAGTAGTCTGGTACAGATTCGAGTTGCAACAAATTATTATTTCAGCGTTTTTTCTTCTTCTGTCGGAGAGAATCTTTCAGTCGTTTTGCCGTTCGGTCGATCATGATCTGTTGACTGCCATCTTTGATCATTTCTCCATCCGGAAAACGTTGAATATAGCTGCCATCCGGTTGCATCTCCCATGCTGAACGCTGATCTTCAAGTTGCGTATCAAGTAGTGCCCGTAACTCCTCCATAAGTTGAGGGTGTTCGACCGGACAGAGAACCTCGACCCTGGCTTCAAGGTTGCGTTTCATTGCATCGGCCGATGCAATGAAATATTCCTCGGCGCCACTGTTACGGAAATAATAGATCCGGGCATGCTCCAGAAAACGCCCTACAACACTGATCACGCGTATGTTTTCTGAAAGGCCGGGAACTCCCGGACGTATTCTGCACGTATCGCGAACAATAAGATCGACCTTCACGCCGGCCATGGAGGCACGATACAGCGCCCTGACGATATCACCATCCTCCAGGGCATTCATCTTGAACTGAATCAGCCCTTCCCCTCGCTCTTGCTGGATACGGATTTCTTCATCAATACGTGTCAAGAGCGCCTTTTTCAAATAAACGGGAGCCGGAGCCAGCTTGCTATAATTCCGCTTGGCCACGAAACCGGTGGTCAGATAGTTGAACAGTTCCGAAACATCATTGGCAATGGCCGTATCACAGGTCAACATACCAACATCGCTGTAAATGCGGGCCGTCTCGGAATGGTAGTTGCCGGTGCCGACATGAACATATCGTCGCAGACCATTATAATCCTGGCGGACAACCATGATTAACTTGCAGTGGGTCTTGAGACCAACCACACCATAGGTCACATGAATACCGGCCTCCTCCATATACTCGGCCAGGCGGATATTGGCGGCTTCATCAAAGCGGGCCTTGAGTTCAACAACCACGGTTACCTGTTTGCCGTTATGGGCCGCCTGAATAAGGGCATCGATAATCCTCCCCTTGCTGGAAGTGCGATAGAGGGTCATCTTGATACCGCGAACTTTGGGGTCTTCGGCCGCCTCGCGCAGAAAACGCTCAACCGAAGACGAAAATGATTCGTAAGGGTGCTGCAACAATATCGGGCCAACGTCGCGGATGATGTGAAATATGCTGCGGTGACTCTTTAGCTGGTAGTGATCGACGGGATGATGGGGCGGATCATGCTTTCGCGGATGATCAAGCGCGGCAATTTCAAACAGATCGCGCATTGCAAGTGTTCCAGGAACCTCAAAGACATCACTGCTTTCATCAAGCTCCAACTCCGCGGCCAGAAACCCCTTGTGGAGTGGTTCCATGCCAGCGCCGATCTCAAGCCTGACAATTGGTGCGAATTTACGTTCCTTTAGTTCTGATTCGATCATGGCCAGGAGATCGTCGGCTTCTTCCTCGTCTTTTTCCAAAATGGCATTACGGGTAACACGAAATATTTCACAGGAAACAATCTCCATCCCCGGAAAAAGCAGGTCGAGATTGTTCATCATCACATCTTCAACCGGAACAAAACAGTCACCTTTGCCAACCTGCAAAAACCTGCGGGTACCCAGACCGATGGGAACCTTGATCCGCGCCAGCGAGGTTGCCTTTGATTTGGAATAACGGACCGTAACCAGCAAATTCAGGGACAGGTTGGAAATAAACGGAAAAGGATGCGCTGGATCAATGGATTGGGGTGTCAAAAGCGGAAAAATGTTATTCTGAAAATGATCTCGAAGCAGTTTCTTTTCCTTTGATGATAGCTCCGAATATTTTCCAATCTCGATGTTTTTGTCTTTCAGCGTTTCAATGACGCGTCGAAAAAGATCATGCTTTCTGGATTCAAGTTCTCGAACAGCTTCATAACATTCTACAACCTGCTGGTGCGGCGTACGACCATCCAGTGTCAACTCCCGCACACCCGCTCCAATTTGCTGTTTGAGCCCTCCAATGCGCTTCATGAAAAATTCATCCAGGTTTGCGCTGACAATGGCAATGAATTTGACCCGCTCCAGTAAAGGGGTCCGCATATCCTCGGCTTCATGCAGTACACGGCGATTGAATGCCAGCCATGTTAATTCCCGGTTGAGATACCACTGACTGTCAGAAAGGTCAAACTCGGGCTTTATGGCGCACTTCTTCTTGACAGGCTCACCATCCGTCTGGACCATGTCACTACATTCACGTGAAGAATCCAGAAGCACCATCGGTTCAGTCATCGATTTAGCTTTTTGTTTCTTCACCGTTCGCGATTGCGGCTCCATTTCCGGTTGCTGGTTCTCTTCGGTAGACATACTCACTCACTCTCCTCCTCGGGTAGTTCGTGACAGACATGTTGATAATTTCACAAGGTGTAGACTCTCCCAACGAAACTGGTCGGGGAGCGCAAACACTTCACCAATCTAGTAATCCGGGGCCGCTTGTCTGTCAGGAATGCCATGAATCGCCAAGGAAAGGTTCTTGTATGCCTCCACTCCCGTTACTTCCTGCCCCAGATAGTCTGGCTTCTCGAAACGCTCGCTTTCCTCGACCGAAGAGAACTCCACCTCGGCAACGAGCAGCGGGGCAAGACTCCCCAAATACCGGTCAATTTCCAGCTGGAATGCTCCGTAATCGATCAGCGAACGAACTTTTTCCAGCCGCCGCCCTTCGGTGGACGGCCAAAGTGCTTGGAACTGTTGGGACGAGATCTCTACTTCAGTCTCCCGGCGCGTAAGCCCGATCCCTTCTTTAACGGTAAGAAAATGCTTGTTGCCATACTGACGGATACGCACCTCATTATGCTCATCATATGCAAGGTACCCCTGCAGAATTTGCGTTTCACTCCGTAGCGGTATGTTCGCGGGCAGCGTCTTCACCAAAAACTTCCGTTCTATTTCGATCATAGTCATTAACTCGTCAAGGAGAGTATTTCTTCGCACAGTGCAGAGTAAGCCATTGCCGCCTCACAAACGTGGGAACGGGCCAGAAGCGGCATCCTGTATAGACCCATTTTTTCCACATCTACGGAAAACGGGATCACTGTTTTCAAGAAACCGGGATATGACGTTGGAAGAACCTCCATGATCTCTCTGTGCATTTTATTTCTCTTCTGCACCATCGAAAAAAATGGACGAATCATCTCGCAGTGCAAATCCTCGTCCCGGAAAAAACCGGCCAACTGCTCAAGGGTCCTCCGCGAAAGTATGGTCGGAACAACCGGCACCAGGATCGTGTCCGACGCTCTGAAAATATTTTCAGAGAGAAGCGTTATATTCGGCGGGCAGTCCATGAGGATCATATCGTAATCAGACCTGAACTCATCCAGGACTCTCTTTAGTTGCTTTCGACGCTTTGACATTCCGTCGAGTAAAATGTCAAAGTGCCGGTAAGCAAGATTCGATGGAATGATGTCAAGCCCGGGAAAGTCTGACTCCCGGATGTTTCTGCGCAATCCATCTGCCATGGATTGTACATCACGCATTTTGAACTTTTCCGCATCGCTCACGCGAAAATAAAATGCGGCGGCTCCCTGCGGGTCGAGATCCAGAAGAAGAGTTCTGTACCCGGACTTACAAAGAGCAAACGCAAGATTAACCGCAAGAGCGGTCTTACCTACTCCACCCTTGATGCTATAAGCTGATATGATTTTCATAATACGATTATTATAAACCCGACTTTCCGAACATGGTCATTGGACTTCGGTGAAGATTCGTGGCTATGCCGAGCGTGTTGCCAAAGAGCATGGCATTGCAATTTAGTTCATCAATAAGATCAATAGGTTTGAAAAAGTCTCGCATGAGGCGAGATTCTTCGGGAATACCGAATGCAACGGATAGCGTCGGATTGTGATGATCAGGCAGGTTGAAGATGTGTCTCCACCGTCCCCGGCATCAGCATCAGCTTCCGGGCAAAGGCAACTTCAAAAAGATCCCCCTTCTGCTTCCCGCCAAATATTTCGACGGAAACATCGTCCCGCCCTTTCAGTCTGACACTGAACGTCGCGGAAGAAAGCACGCACTCCAGGGATGTGACGGCGTTGATCCTGCGGCGGTCCAGTCCATCGGCGATGCGCAGAATGCCCCCCAGTCTGCTGACCAGGGTTCTGTCACTGGAGGAAAGGCGGGCATAGCTTTCGTGGTTTTTCTTGGGAAGGGATTTACGGTGATAACGGGCCACGTTGGCGATGATTTCGCGCTCGCGGGGGGTAAAACCGAACAGATCGGCATGGCGGATAAGATGGTAGCTGTGCTTGTGATGCCCGGAATAGGCGACCAGATAGCCGATATCATGGAGCAGGGCCGCCGCCTCCAGCATCTGGCGATCCTTGCCGGTCAATCCGAAGAATGTCGCGATGGAGTCGAACAGTTCCAGGGAGAGCCATGCAACCTGATGTGAATGTTCCTCGTCAAAATGGCATGAACGAGCAAAGTCAAGCGCCGACTCCCTCCAGCCGCGAGGCACGGTTCCGTCAGGGGACAGATTGTGCTTCCTGAGCGCTTTCAGGATGATTCCTTCCCGCAATCCACGCTCGTTGATCCGCAAGGTATTGGCGCCGAGCAGTTCCATCAGCGTGTCAGCCACCGCCACACCGGCAATGATGATGTCGGCCCGTTCCGGATTGAGCCCCGGAATACCCTTTCTCCCCTTCAGATCTTTCCGCAACAGCATTGCCAGCAGGTGTACCAGCTCGAAGCGGAGGATTTCATAGCCGTGGATCGATGCATATTCCTCCTTGCGCATGGCCATCACCATGGCCGCGATGGAGGTCATGGCCCCCCCCGAGCCGATTAGAATCCGGGCCGGTGACGGATTATCGACGCCAGCCGTCTTGAGGGTCTTGCGGACATGTCTGCGCAGCCGGAGGTAATCCCCCTTACCCACTAAGTCGGAGGTGGAGTACATTTCCGTCAGCACCACTGCCCCCAGATCAAAGGAATGGATATCCTCAATGTGGCTGCCCAGGGCGGTGACAACCTCTACGCTTCCGCCGCCGATATCGGCCATGGCGTAACGCGCACCCGTCATGTCGAAATTGTTGAGCGTGCTCAGGCTCACCAGTTCGGCTTCCTCTTCGCCGCTGATGATGGCAATATCCAGACCGATGGTATCAGCCACGGACTTGACAAAGAGTTCGCCGTTCGACGCTCTGCGCATAGCGCTGGTGGCAACCGCCTCCACCCCCTTTACGCCATAGCCGTCGACCATCTTCTTCATCCGCTCCAGGGCGGTCATAGCCCGCTGCCAGGCTTCAGGAGACAGGCTGTTGTCTCGCAGGAGGCGCTCACCCAGTCGCACGGTGGCTTTTTCGTCGGTCAGGATCTTGAACGGGCTAACCCCATCAGTTTCCACAACGATGCAGCGGATGGAGTTCGTGCCAACGTCAATGGCTGCCAGGCGCTCAGGCTTCACAGCATTCCCTCACCTTCTCGCCGAGCATTTCCAGGGGGCTGTCCTCCATGAGAGCGCGCAAGGCATGGAACCGTTCCTGCCGTTTGGTGGCGATGCACTCCAGCAGTTCCCGTTCCACATCGGTGGTAAAACCTCCGTCCCGGACCATCTGGCCGAACACGTCCAGGTCGTTCATTGTGCCCAACACGTCCTGGTAATTCTTCACAATCCCGTGCAGCCGCGCGTAACCGTCTCCAAGCAGAAACGAGAGCAGTTCCATGCGGTAACGGAAATGTTTGATCGCGATCCTCAGACGATGCTGCGCTTCGATGGCGTCCTGTTCACCGGCCGGTCCCAGTAGCTCCACAAGGGCTGCGAAGCGGGAATCAAAGGCCGCGGCAGCAAAACCGGACAACGGTGCCAGCACATCCACCCCCCGATCGGAAGGCGAAAACAGGGCAAGCTTGTTGATGACGCGCTGATAACGGGTGAACAATCCTTTCCGGTCCATTTTCCTCAAACCGGATACCATCCGGCGCGTTTCCCGTTTTCGTTTGCCCTGTGTCTCATCCACGAATGCCAGCAGCTCATCGCAACAGGCCGGACTGCTCACCTCTTCAGCCAGCGCGGTAAAAAAAACAATCGCCTCATCGGTATTGCGCATGTCGCCCAGCAGACGGGTAAGCTTTTTTACCCGCTTGTCAATAGCCTCGATTGTGCGCGCGGGGTAACAGGGGGAAAACAAGGCCAGCCCTTCCCTCAGACGGCGGGAAGCGACTCTCAGATCATGGATATCCTCTGGATCGCGGGTTTTGAGAACGTTTCGCCAGCAAGAGAACAACTCTACGCCCCGCTCGTACAGGATGATTCTCACGGCGATCCAGAGCGGAGTCGTTGCCGTATGGCCGGTTCCCGGGGCTGTCATCATAGGTCGCTCCCCATGCCCATCTCCTGGGCTGCCATGAACAGGGTGGAGCGCCCCGTAGCCAGCCGCCCCTTCGATGACGATAAATTAAGTTTCCGCAGCTCGAGCCAACGCTTCAACAGGTACAGCTGGGTGGATTTGCCCGATCCGTCCACCCCTTCCACGGCAATGAGCTTTCCCAGTAGTTCCATGGATGGCGTGGTATTCATTTATTTAGGCATACACCCTCTTCAGAGATTTTCGGGCCTTTTTCAAGCCTCTGCCGACCCCCTTGGCTCCGATATCGGCAATGGCGGCAAGGCGCTTCTCGGCCTTTGCCAACCCTTTTCCGGCCTTTCCAGGCCTCTTCCTCAACTTTCCCTCCACTTTGTCCAGGGACGCGACGATCTTCACCAGCTCCTTTTCGACTTTTTTCAGCGCGGGATCGGCCGTTTCCTCCAGGAAACGGTCACGGGCCTTGAGTGCCAGCTCCTGGACCCGTTCCTTCACCCCCGCGGCCATGTGTTTCAACTCTTCAAGCCGCGTGCCCCCATCGTCCAAGGCTCCGGTTGTGATCTCCACCGCCTGCCGTATGATCGAGCCGGCCATGCGCGGTTTGACCCCCCGGATTTTTCCTATTTCCTCTTCTCCGGCCTCTGCAACCCTGGCAGGGGAGTCGTAACCTGCCTTGACGAAACGCCGCGCCATCTTCTCGCCGATGCCTTTGATTTTCTGCAGTTCCCTGTTACTTTCCTTCATTTTGGCTCCTCATGAATCTGTTCTAGTGGCATGGGTCATTGTTCGTAAGCTTCCCTGAGGGAGGTTGTCAGCTTCTTTCCGGCGGCAAGCCATTTGAAGCGCGCGGCCGAATCGAAGCCGTCACGGCAGACCAGCTTGATGGCGCATCCCTTCCTGAATGAAAAGCATTGTTTATCTTTAAGAAGAGCTGAAACGACTTCGCTCAAGTCCGGCTCATGCCCCACCAGCATCAGCTCATCCATCTGGTGATACGTGGCGATGACCCGCTGGAGCGCGGCTAGGTCAAACCCAGGCGACAGCTCCTCGGCCACCATGACCGGTCCGACATATGACAGCGATTCGGCGATGATATCCGCTGTCTGCACGGCGCGGAGCAGGGGACTGGTGAGAACCAGGGTCGGCTCGACCCCGTTTTTGAGCATGGTTCTGGCTGTTTTCCGGAGAAACGCCCTTCCCTCTGAGGTCAGGTGCCTCAGTTCTTCGGGAACGTCTGCCGTTCTCTCGATGGCAACCGCATGCCGTACGAAAATAAGTTTCATGAGATTCTCTCTTCTGTAAGAAACGCCGACGCCTTACGTTGTCTGACAGTTGTGTTACTGATGTAGATGAGTATCAGCTGCTTTTCAACAAAAAAAAGGTGCAGGGTGCATGGTCCCGTTGATTGTGACAATCTCGTAACCTATCTGTAACAATTGCCTTTTGTGGCGATATTGAAGGGTACTTGCATAGAATGACCCCGATTATCGGCATGTGACAGTGGAAAGTGTTTTTTTGTGAGGGGGCGGCCTGCGGGCTTCTGGTGATCAAGGAAGGAAAAAAGCTGCTGGCTGGTTCTATCGCAACTCCAACGTACACGGCTGGAATCAGAGGTAGTTCTCCCGGCCGCAGATGGGGCAGAGGTAGAAACAGTCCGGAATCTGCATGTCGCAGCAGTGCCACACTAGAGTGTGCTGTGGCGACTCCACCGCGACCACTCTGCTCGGCCGCCGGTCGTGGCTATCAGTGATCTTGTCCCGGTCCCAGCGTTCGACCGCCGGCCATCTTCTGCTCAGATCACGGTATCGCTCCCCCAACGTCATGTCGTCTCACGCTTTCCTGAATCTCTTTTTGCCCATGAGTGCCCCCCCTTGCGGCTGGGACTCTGAAATTATCCGCCGTTACGATCGCCGTATTTGATAGCACTGCCCTGTCACGACGGCGTGGCGATGGGGCAACGTTCCGTGAAATTTCGTGGCCGAATCCGGTGGCGATGGTATTCCCCGGATCCGTATCCGCTCTCAGTCGGCGGTTGACGACGACCGAAGAGCCGGGCTGCCGTTTCGCCAGCCGCTTGACCTCGGTGGAGAGGGATGCCAGTTGGCCGTAGGATTTCACTGGCGTCTGCTGCGTGTTGACGATGCCGATGGAGAGCGACAGCAGGGGAAAGGTCTCCCGCTCCCCCTTGCGGTTGGTGGAGACGTAGTGTCCGGTGCTGCAGTCGTCACTACCGTGGAGGAGCGGGTGGTATCCCTCAAAGGAGCGGATGATCCGTGAGGCCACTCCCGGAGATTGGTGTGGTTCGGATATGACGATGAAGTCGTCGCCGCCGATGTGGCCGCAGAATCCGGGCGTGTCGGTGGCGGCGGTGATGATCTCGCCCAGCACCTTGATGACCGTGTCCCCCTTCTGGAAGCCGTAATAGTCGTTGTAGGGCTTGAAGTTGTCCACATCGATATAGGCGATGTCGAAGGGGTGTCCGGAGGAGAGCCGGTTGTTGATCTCCCGCTGGATGCTCTCGTTTCCCGGCATCCCGGTGAGCGGATTGGCCCCCTTGGCCAGACTCAGGTTTATCTCGGTAATGGCGCTGATGAAGCGATTGACGTCGATGATCCCCTGATAGCTTGCGTCGCGGGCCACGCAGACGTTATCTATTCTCACTCCCTCTCCCAGCCCCTGAATTGTCTGGGCAGCTTCCTCGATGGGAGTCGAAGCTTCCAGGATCAGGGGGACCGGTGCCATCAGGTCGCGCATCTTCCTGGAGTGGTTGATCTGGAAGGCGAAGCCGTGCATGCCGATGACATGCTCCTCCAGGAAGATGGAGCGGTTGAGGATGCCGATGATGTTCCCCGCATCAACAACCGGCAGGACCAGTAACCCCTTCTCTGTCTGGAAACGCTTCAGGACGATGGCCAGGTTGTCGCTGGGATGGGCCGGGGGGATGGGGAGGCTGATGTCACCAATGCAGTGCGGTTCGCCGGCAGTCAGTGCTTCCGCGGGGGGCGCAGGCGCTGGAGCGGCAAGCTGTAGGGGGGCGGTGATAAAGGGTTGTCCCTGCAAAAGCGGCCTGACCGGTGCGGGAGGAGGGATTTCCGGGCAGTGTTGGCGCAGGAAGTGCGCCAGGTGGCCGGAGTCCAGTGGTTTCGAAAAATAATACCCCTGGGCCTGGTTGCAGTTCTGGCTGCGCAGGAACTCCAGCTGCTCCAGGGTTTCAACCCCCTCGGCGATGACGGTCAGGCCGAGGGCGTGTCCCATGGCGATAACGGCCTCCACGATCGCCTTGTCGTCCGGGTCATGGGCAATGTCACGCACAAAGGAGCGGTCGACCTTGATGGTGTCGATGGGCAGGTGCTTCAGGTAGGAGAGGGATGAATAGCCGGTTCCGAAATCGTCCACTGAAATGCCGACCCCCAACTGTTTCAGTCGGATCAGTTTCTGAACGATCTCGTCGGAGTTTGCCATGATGACACTTTCGGTCAGTTCCAGGTCCAGGTAGCACGGCTCCAGGCCGGTCTCCTCCAGTATCCTCTCCACCTGTTCCACGAAAGAGTTCTCCCGCAGCTGGCGGGCCGATATGTTCACCGACACGACTGTTCGGGGCAGGCCCGCATCCTGCCAGGCTCTGTTCTGGCGACAGGCCTCCCGCAGGATCCATCCCCCCAGCCGCACGATCATGCCGTTCTCCTCTGCCACGGCAATGAAGCGGTCGGGGGGGATCACCCCCTCTCCCGGTCGTTGCCAGCGCACCAGCGCCTCCACGCCGGTGAGCTTCATGCCGTGGATCTCAACCTTTGGCTGGTAGCAGAGGAAGAACTCTCCCGCATCTATGGCTCGAAGCATGCAAGTCTCGATGGCGAAACGCTCCATGGCTTTTCTGTTCATGGATTCCGAGTAGAACTGAAGGGGCATGCCCGCCTGTCTGGCCTGGTTCATGGCGATGTGGGCATTCTGCATGATGATGTTCGCGGTCAGTCCGTCCGTCGGAAAACAGGCAACACCCATGCAGGCCGGGATGGCGCACTCTCCCTGCGAGGTGGGGAGCGGCACGGCAAAGATTTGCTGCAGTCTGTTCAGGATGGTGGTGACGTCTCCATCGTGGGTCACCCCTCCCAGCATGACGGCGAATTCATCGTGTCTGATGCGGGCAACGCTGTCATGCTGGCGCACGGCCGCCACGATCTGACGGGAGAGCGGCTTGATTATGCGGCTTTCGCCGCCATGACCGAAGACATCCACGATGGCCTTGTATCCGGTCAGGCTGATGTAGATGATGACGGTCTTGTTTCGATCCCGTGCATCCTGCCCGATCGTTCGTTCCAGGCGGTCCATGAACAGGCTGTGATTGGGCAACCCGGTCTCGGGATCGTAGTTGGCCAGTTTCTCGGCTTCTTCCCTGGCCTCAAGTTCCGCGGTGCGGTCGCGAACGATGGTCACCAGGCACTCATCTCCTTCCAGGTTTACCTTTCGTGCCGTAAGGCTTCCCCTGAAACTCTTTCCCTCGCTTGTCCGGAGCAGGGCGTGGAAATCACGGACGTCACGGCTCTGTTCCAGGCAGGAGTCAAGCCGCAGGCGGTCGGCTGAGCTCTCCCACAGTTCCAGGGCAGTGGCGGTCCTGCCGATGGTCTCCGCTTCGGAGTAGCCGAACGTTCTGGTGAAGCCGCTGTTTATCTTCAGGAAAACGCCGTCGCGGAGCCGCTTTATGGTGATTGCATCCGGCGATGCCTGGAAGGCGGCCTGCAGGATGTTGCCGGTTGTTCGTAACTCTCTGACGAAGAAGCGGATCAACAGGTGCAGCAGGCTGCTGGTCAGCAGGATGAACAGGATTCCTTTGACCAGGGAAAATTGCCGGAACGAAGGGATATCCCTGGCCAGCGCCTCCGTTATCGTGTCTGAGAGGAGTATCCAGAGCATGCAGGTCAGTGCGTAGGCTACCACGATGGTGAAGGGGGAGAGGCGGGAAATGGGAGGGGGCCTGAATGTACTGAACTGTTTTGCGGTCATCTTGGCAGATCCTCTCTCCAGGTGAAACGTGAAAACCGGTGTATGGCTGTCAGTCGTTTTAATGAACGCAGGATAGCTCAGAATACTGACTGGTTGTGTGACATGTGTGCAACGATTGTAAGGAGGGAGTGATCCGATGAGGGCGTGAAAATGTAGGTTGAGGTGCCACGTGGATAACAAAAAAAGGTTAGCAAATACTTGCTAACCTTCTGGCTGTTTTGGAGGCGACGAGCGGATTTGAACCGCTGAATAAAGGTTTTGCAGACCTCTGCCTTACCACTTGGCTACGTCGCCGTATATTGAGAGTGCTGTTTATATATAATTCACCCCTGTTCTGTCAATCCCTTTTTGTCCGGTCAGGATTGCGGTATTGCAATGAGCTTGATAACAGGTGTTTTTCGGGCAAATGGGGAGATGCTATTTGAACTTGATGGCCACTCCGGTGGCGCGATACTCGGTAGTCGGTATGACCAGATAGGTGATGCTGCGACCGGAAACTTCCGGCAGTATGACGGCGTCTGCTCCCATTTTTGCAGCTTCGGCACGGATCGCACTGTAGCCCCATTCGCGTATGTCGGGAGTCGGCATGGGGTCGACGATTCCGTATACCTCGCGGGTGATCTGTATCCTGCCGATGGTTGTGTAGGGACGGATGAGTTCGTCCTGGGAGAGGATGGGGGGGGCGTTGCCCGGGAGAGGGGTGTTGACCGTCAGCATGGCGCATCCGCCGAACAGGAAAGCCAGAAACAGAAGAGAGACGAGGGTGAGCGGTTTGCGTGGTCTGGGCATCGTGGGATCTCCCTTTGGTGTTCATATTTCCTTCTGGACAGCTGTTGAGCCGCATGCTAATATTTCGCGCTTTATATGGCAACAGTTTAAATGCCGTTATTATTTTAACACATAAATATCAGGGGAGTAGGGAAGATGTCAGGTCATAATAAATGGAGCACGATCAAGCACAAGAAGGGTGCTGCCGACGCCAAGCGCGGCAAGGTTTTTACCAAGCTCATCAAGGAAATCTCCGTTGCGGCAAAGCTGGGGGGCGGTGACCCGGCGGCAAATCCGCGTCTTCGCACGGCGGTTGACAAGGCCAAGGCCGAGAACATGCCCAAGGACAACATCGAGCGCGCCATCAAGAAGGGCGCCGGCGGTATGGAAGGCGTTACCTACGAGGAGATCGTCTACGAGGGGTACGGTCCCGGCGGCGCCGCCGTGCTGGTGGAGGTCATGACCGACAATCGCAACCGCTCCGTTTCCGAGATTCGCAGCATCTTTACCAAGGCCAACGGCAACATGGGCGAGGCGGGGTGCGTCGCCTGGATGTTCAGCAAGAAGGGACTGATCACCTTCGATAAGGGGCTTGATTTTGAACAGCTCTTCGAGGCAGCCATTGAGGCTGGCGCCGAGGACGTGAGTGAAGAGGATGAACAGTTCGAGGTGACCACCGATCCGTCCAGCTTCATCGAGGTGCGCGAGGCGCTGGTGGCCAAGGGGTTCTCCTTTGCCAATGCAGAGGTAACCATGATCCCCCAGACCATGGTAGCCCTGGAAGGGAAGCAGGCCGAGAGTATGCTCAAGCTGATGGACAAACTGGAGGACAACGACGACGTTCAGAACGTGTACTCCAATTTCGACATCTCGGCCGATGAGATGGAAAAGATGATGTAGGCCAGGGCGAGAGGGGGCGCGGTGGACACACTCTCCATGGCCGCCTCCCTGTTCTTGCCAATGGCTGTCGGTGATCATGAGAGTTCTCGGTATCGATCCAGGATCGCGCATTACGGGGTATGGCATTGTGGAACAGGCGGGAAGTCGCCTCGTTCATGTGGATAACGGCGCCATCTTCACCGACAGCGCCCTGGATTTTCCCGGACGCTTGAAGTCGATCTTCGATGGCTTGACCACGGTGATCGCCGAGTATGAACCGGATGAGGTCGCGGTCGAAAACGTTTTCCTGTCGAACAACGCCCAGAGCGCCCTGAAACTGGGCCAGGCGCGCGGAGCGGCCATCGTGGCTGCCGTCCACGCCGGCCTGCCGGTGGCCGAATATACGGCGCTGCAGGTGAAGCAGGCCGTGGTGGGGCGTGGCAAAGCCGCGAAGGAACAGGTGCAGAAAATGCTCACTGCGCTCCTGTCCCTTCCCGAAGTTGCCCAAGCCGATGCCTCCGACGCCCTGGCAGTTGCCGTCTGTCATTTGCACTCCCACCACCTTGTCCGCACATCCGCTTCCGCGGTGCCGCATCGCGCGACATCATGGAGGAACTTCAAACCATGATTGCTCTTTTGACCGGTCAGATCGCGCAAAAATCTCCTGATCATATCATCCTCGATGTGAACGGCGTCGGCTATCGGGTGCAGATACCGTTTTCAACCTATTATGACCTTCCCGAAGAAGGAACGGTCAGTCTGCACATACACACCAGCGTGCGCGAGGATGCCATCCAGTTGTACGGTTTCCGCACCAGCCTGGAGAAGTCGTTCTTCCAACTGCTGCTTTCCGTTTCCGGAGTCGGTCCCCGTCTGGCACGGGATATCCTCTCCAATATCCAACCCGCTCAGCTGGCCCAGGCTCTTGGGCAGGGCGATATCCGCATGCTTTCTGCCGTACCAGGCATCGGCAAAAAGACCGCTGAACGCCTGGTTCTGGAGCTGAAGGAAAAGGTGGGCAAGCTTGACCTGTCATCCGTTGTAGTGCCCGAACCGCGGCAGATGCCGGAGGATGACCTGCTTGAGGATGTGGTCTCGGCGCTTCTGAACCTGGGCTATAAGGAACCGCAGGTGCGCAAGGCGCTTGCTGGTTTTAACCCTGGGCCGGATGCCTCGCTGGAGGGGGTGCTCAAGCAGGCGCTGAAAGCCCTGATGAGATAGACGCAGGCGGTTGCTGTTGTTGTATCCGCTTCTGAGGGCTGGGAGCAGGGCTTTTCTTTCGATAGCGCTGCCGGGCCTTGGGTGATTCCCCCTTTTCTCTTGACATTAAAAAAGAAAAAGGTAATGTGGTATTACAAGTTGCATTGACAGCGCTTCAGCTCGGTCGATGCGTGTACAAGCCGCCGGCAGTATTGTTGCGAAGCGCTGTAATAGCATTGTTTTTAAAGAAAAAACGTCATTGAAAGGTCTGGAGTAGCAATACCCCACATGCATCGAATCCCATGAAATTCAAGCCCATAAAGCCAAAGAAGGTGTCTCTTCAGATTGCCGAGCAGATACGGAATTCCATTCTGGCCGGTGATTTCGTTCCCGGCGACAAGCTTCCCCCTGAACGGGAACTTGCCGAGATGTTCGGTGTTTCCCGCCCCTCGGTGCGTGAGGCGCTCAATATCCTCTCTGCCGCCGGAATGGTCATGTCCTACCACGGTGGCGGGACAGTGGTGCTGTCGCTGGTGGATACGGCAGTCGGCAATTTCCTCTCCGAACTGATCCGGGTCCAGCAGGAACGGGCGCTGGATGTTATCGAGGTGCGCAAGGGAATGGAGTCGTGGACCGTGTACTATGCGGCCCTGCGTGCCCTTCCCGAGGATATCCAGCGCCTGGAAGAGATCGTCTTGGGAATGGAGCGCAATCTCGATACGGGGAAGCCGTCCGAGGATCTCGACGCAAACTTCCACGTTGTCATTGCCCGCGCCACCCACAACATCGTCTGGCTGCACCTGATGCAGAGCCTTTTCGATGCCATGAAGGAATTTCAGCAGAGCGTCTGGCGCGCCGTCTACCTCACGCGTGAAGACCACCACCTGCTCTACACCCATCACAGCCGGATCTTTGAGGCGATTCGCCACAGGGATGCGGAGGCTGCCCGCGATGCGATGATTGAGCACCTTACCTTTGCCGAACAGCGCAGCACAGCCTATGTAGCCCGTGCGGCGGCGGAGGCTGAGAAATAGGTATGAATGACGATTTGTGATTCCCTTGAATGCAAAAAGCGCTGAGGCCGGCTCCCATGGGGAGCCGGCCTCAGCGCTTTTTGGGGGAGGAACACAGCCTGCTCAGACAGTCGCCTGGCCGCGTAGCCTCCTGGTTTCGTAGGCCCTGAGATGCACCTGAATGATGTGCAACAGGGCTGTCGGTCCCATGCCTTCCGGTGCGCGTCGCAGCAGGTCGACAATGATCTGATCGACTTCGACCGGTCCGCCCCGTTCGATGTCGCGCAGCATTGATGCCGTCATGAAAGAATCCGTGGATTGCAGCATCCCCTCGATCCGTTTTGTGAATTTGGGGCCGGGCCCGTGGCCGTTGTGTTCGGCGATCAGGCAGCACTCCCGGAAGAGGGCCTGTGAGATTTCGGCACCGCCAGCAGCGGCAATGTCGCCCAGGGAGGCGCGCATCAGACAGGTGATACCGGCCAGGGTGGCCAGGAACACCCATTTCTCCCACATGTCTTGCAGTATGGTTTCGCTGGCCCTTGAACCGAAAACAGCGGCTGCCATCAGGGCGGAGATGGTTTCCACCCGTTCCGATCTGGTCCCGTCGCGTTCTCCGAACACAATCAGGTGGGAATCGTTCATGTGCAGAATCGTGCCGCTTGCATCAAGGGTGGCAACGATCTGGCAGAGCCCGCCGAGGACCTTATCCGCACCGAAGCGTGCATCCAGGCACTCCAGATGGCGCATGCCGTTCAATACCGGCAGGATGACGGTCCGCGGTCCCACTGCGGCGGCGAATGAATCCATGGCCGCCTCCAGGTCATAAGCCTTGCAACTCAACAGTACGAGATCGTGCTGTCCCTTGATCTCTTCGGCTTTCGTGAGATTCGGACGGAGAAGCGCGTCACCGAAGCTGCTCCTGATGGCCAACCCGGTTCGGGACAGTTGGGCCGCGCGTCGCTCCCTGACCAGAAAAGTGACGTCACATCCCGCCTCGGCCAGCCTGCCCCCGAAGTATCCCCCCACTGCTCCTGCTCCAACAACCAGTATCCGCATTGCCAGCCTCCTTCATGCACGGAGCGGCCGCGAACCGGCTCCGGTTGTGCCGGTACAGGGCGTTCCTCCGTTCCCGGCAATCCTGTGTAGTGTGTATGGACGTTTCCCTGATTTTGTTGCCAGAACGTTCGCCGCCGGCCAATCTACTTACGCAATCGGCCAGGTGCGGCTGATGGCGCCTGCGCTGGAGGCGGGGATGTGCAGCGGTTCGACTGTCGCGCGCACGACACAAGAAGCAGTGGCGGATCGAACGTCTGCCTAAGCTCCCGGACGCAGTGCAGCACGGAATGAGAACGCAACCATGGTGAAAAGAGTGATGACAAGCCCTGTCAGCAGGCCGATGGGAGAAAAGAAACCTGACATCAACAGCAGGTACAGGATCGCTCCCAGAACCGCCATGCGTGCCATGAAGCGCAGTGCTGCGTAGCGTCCCGGATTGGCGGGGAGTACGGCCAGCATTGCCCTGAGTGTGCTGCGCAGCCAGAGGAAATGAATAATAGCGAGGATGCCGCCGGTAAGAACGCTCAGTCCGGCGCTGGGGGAGAAGAGCGCCGCCCCGGAAAGGGAGAGGGTCAGTAGCAGCGCCATACTCCACCTGGCAGGGGTGCCGCAGCAACTGTCCTCACCTGCTGCCGTCATCATCCCTGCGAATCTCCCTGCCCGCGATGACCTGGATGTTCCTGAATCCGGCCGCGATGCCGAAAAAGAGGAAGATATAAAAGAACCAGGGCGTGGTGCCCAACCAGCGGTCAAGGGTCAGGCCGAACCAGACGCCGATGGCAATCGCCAGGACCACCGATATACCCATGCCGGAAATCATGGCCAGGCTGTGAAAGAGGTTTTGCCTGTCAGGTTTCATGATCCAAGACCGAAAAAACCCGCTTGGCACCTGTAATGCCGTTCATCACGAAATCAGTTTGAAGCATCTGGCGGCGGCGCGGATGGTTGCCTCGATATCGGCGTCAGTGTGGGCGGCAGAGACGAAGGCGGTCTCGAACTGGGATGGTGCCAGATAGATCCCCTCGTTGAGCATGGCCTTGAAATATGCCGCAAAAGCAGCGGTGTCGCAGCCAGAGGCGCCGGCCCAGTTGTGGACTTCCTGGCCCGAGAAAAAAGCGCAGAACATGCTTCCCACCCTGGTCGTCTGGATGGGGTATCCCGCCAGTCGAGCGGCATCGGCGATGCCTTCTGCCAGATGGCGGCTCTTCTCTTCCAGGCTCTCGTAGAAACCGGGCTGTTTCAGGAGTGAAAGGGTGGCGATACCGGCGCTCATGGCCAGGGGGTTGCCTGACAGGGTGCCTGCCTGATAGACGCTTCCCGTGGGGGAAAGCATTTCCATGATCTCTCGCCTGCCCCCGAAAGCGCCCACCGGGAGTCCGCCGCCGATGATCTTGCCCAGTGTGGTCATGTCGGGAGTAACGCCGTAGCGTTCCTGTGCCCCGCCATAGGCCACGCGGAAACCGGTCATGACCTCATCGAAGATCAACACGATTCCCTCGTTGCTGCAGATCCGGCGCAGTCCCTCCAGGAAACCGTGCCGGGGAGGGACGGTGCCCATGTTTCCGGCCACCGGTTCGACGATGATGCAGGCGATGCTTTCGGGGTTGTCCGCTACCAACTGCCTGACCGAGTCGAGTGAGTTGAATTCGGCCGTCAGGGTGTGTTTGGCGAAATCGGCCGGAACACCGGGAGAGTCGGGAATGCCGAACGTCGCTGCCCCGGAGCCGGCCCTGACCAGCAGGGAGTCTGCATGGCCGTGGTAGCAGCCGGAGAATTTGATGATGTTGTCGCGACCGGTATATCCGCGGGCCAGGCGGATGGCGCTCATGGTGGCTTCCGTGCCGGAACTGACCATGCGGACCATTTCGATGGAGGGAACGGCGTCAATCACCATGTTTGCCAGGGTTATCTCGCGCTCCGTGGGGGCGCCGAAACTGGCGCCACTCCCGGCTGCCTGCCTGACGGCCTCGACGACCTGCGGATGGCAGTGTCCAACTATCATCGGCCCCCAGGAACCGACATAGTCGATGAATGTATTGCCATCCACATCGGTGACAGTGCAACCGGATGCAGATTGTATGAAGAGCGGGTCTGAGCCGACTGATTTGAAGGCTCTGACCGGGCTGTTGACGCCGCCGGGAATGGATTGCCTGGCTTGCTGGAAGAGTGCGCTGGAACGGTCCTGTTTCATGGCTGTTCGGTACCTTGGGGGAGTTGGAGTGGGGTGTAGCTAATAGTTACTGATACTTGTACGCAGGATGGTAGCATGCGGGGCGATGATGTCAAGGTTGATGTGATGGCAGTGCGCCATGCTCTGGTCTGTCAGCAGGGTCGTGAGTGGGACCCGGATAGTGGGTGGCGGGAGGGCTCTCTGTGCCGTGTCGACTGAAAGAAACGGGGGGCCTTACTCGGCCCCCGGTCCGAGGGAGTTATTTCTGGCCCAGGTCTTTCAGTTCCTTGCCCGGGCTGAATTTGGCGGATGTCTTTGCCGCAATCTGCAGTTCCTGACCTGTGGCAGGGTTGCGGCCGATTCTGGCAGCCCGTGTAACTGCGCTGAAGGTGCCGAAACCGGTAAGCGTCACTTTTTCGCCGGCCTTGATCGCTTCTGTCACCGCTTCAATGAAGCCACCAAGAGCTTTTTCCGCCGCAGCTTTGGTGATGTCGCTGCTCTCTGCCATTCTTGCTACAAGCTCTGCTTTTGTCATGATTCCTCCAGTGTTGAGATTTAGCTATTTTATACCGCATAACAATCGGGCGCTACAAGACAAACTTGTGATCACGCCTCATCGGACTGAAGACGGGAAGATTCTTCAGTCGTGACTGATGGAGCGTGCCCTGTCTGGTGCCGCACTGTTGCCGGGGCCGGCCTTGCAAAATGACAAGCATAAAGCTGCGTACTTACAGTGTGTTGATGGGGTGAGTGGTGGGATGGTTATCCCGGTTGCCGGTCAGCCAGGCGCTGGTACGCAGGTGCCTGATTAACCGTCAACAGCGGGAAGACGAGGCTGGATGTGTCTGAAGTCGCTCGTATTTGTCCGTTCCGCCCCCAAGCGGAAGCGTCGTTGTCTGATGGAAAGGAGTCTGGCCAGGGAGGGTCAGCGCTGGTTCCGGTGTCTGCGCGTCTCTCTCTCCGCGAGAATCTTTTCAAATGCCTGCTGTTGGTCCGGGCGCAGGAGTTTGCCGATACGCTGCTGGCTCTCCGTCAGCTGGGCCTCTATCGCGGGACGCACACTGCGGCGCACAAGGCGTATTTTTTCATGGGTCTCATGGATGATGACCTTGACCTGAGCTTGCTGCTGATTGTCCAGGGATAGCTCCGTGCTGAGCCGCTTGACCAGCATCTCCTCCTTGTTGTGACGGGGGGCGCGGAGTGATGTTTCAAAATGCGTTCGGGAAAGCAGATAGGTTGTAAGCGAACCGCTGCCTGCTCCCAGGATGAAAACCAGTATGAGACCCAAGACCGGTTTGGTTGATTTCATGCTACTCTCCTGTGAGGAAACTTGATTCGGCACTGTCTTCCTGCTCGTCGGTGATGGACGCAAACAGGTCGTTTTGCGCAGGGGGGGCGTAGAGGTACGCTCCGATGGTGATAAGCATGGCAACCATGGCGAATGTCGGCACCATCCGCCATGCCAGTGCATACCAGGGAGGGGGGGCGCTGCGCATCTCTCTGATGCGTGCCAGGAGACGGGTTTCGAAATGCTCCTCCCCTGCGCTTGTGTCGATTTCCTCGGCTCGGGCTGCCTCAAAGAGTCGCGCGAGTCGTTCGTCAAGCCTGCTGGTCATCATGCTCCTCCACTATCCGTTTCAATGCCTGCCGAGCGCGGTGCGCCCTTACCTTAACGTTTGATTCGCTCCAACCAGTGGCCGCTGCTATCTCCCGTACGGAAAATTCCTCCAACTCCAGTAGGGTGATTACGAGTCGTTCATCCGCCGTAAGTCGAGAAAGGGCGAAGCGGAGAAAGTTGCGAGCCTGGCGCGCCTCATGGCGGGCCCTTTCGGCATTGTCGCGAATATCATATACCTGGTCGTCCAGGCGCAGGGTGATTTTTTCATGCCGTCTGCCGCGAAGTGCGTCGTGGCAACAGCGCACGGTAATCCGTGTCAACCAGTGCTCGAAAGGGGCGTCATTCCGGAAGGATGGCAGGTGTTCGAAGACCTTGAGGAACACAGTTTGGCAGATGTCCTCCTGCTCGTCGCTGTCTCTGGCAAAGCGTGCGGCGAGTCTGAAGACCCGCCGCTTGTGCCTGCCGACCAGTTGGGCAAAAGCCGTGTCATCTCCGGTGCGTACGGCCTTGATGATGCTTTCGTCGGATATCTCGTGTTCCACGTTCCCCATACCGGTGCTATCTGTGTTGTCTGTGCTGACCGTGGTGTCGTACCCCACAGTTCCCCAAGTCATCCATCCTGCTGTCGCGTTTTGCCTGAATCTCCTTGAACTTCTGTGCTTGCTCCGGTGTCATGAGAGCGCGTACCTGGCGACCTGTCTGGGCATGCTGTACCGCCAAGTTAGCCATGATAGCAGCCACTTTGCCGGATTGGGCGCGGATGGCGGCCTCATCGACGCTATCGGCGTGTATCAATGTCCTCAGTGCGCGCCTTTCCGTGGCCATCTGTTTGATCAGCGGTTCATTTTGTGCGCGACTCTTGGTGCAGATCTCCCGGATATCCTGTTTCTGCTTGTCGGAGAGTCCCAGGTCCGTCCCCATCTTGTTGAAGTTCCGTCCCGTGGGGGGTGGACATACTCCTCCGAAAGCCGATGCGGAGAGGGGGGCCAGGCCGATGGTCGTAACGACCGCTGCAATGGCTGTGATGGTTTTTGCAATTTTTTTCATGGTGCTCCTCCTTCATGTGGTGTGTTCTGTACTTTCAGACGGAGGAGGCTTCAAAAAGGTTACACGGCTGCAGCGCTATCAGGGAAAGTTTTTCGTGTCAAGCGCCTGTCTGTTTGTAGGGAATATGGCTTTTTGGTGTGTGGTGCATACTTTTGCTTGACAACAAGCGCTGATGATAGTATTTTTCTCTTCCTCAGTTGCTGAGAAATGCGCTTGTAGCTCAGCTGGATAGAGCAACGGACTACGAATCCGTAGGTCGGGAGTTCGAATCTCTCCAAGCGCGCCAGTTAACATTAAATCTGAGTACCTCATTCTGGGTACTCAGATTTTTTTTGTTTTAAGTTAATTTTCACCGCACACACCAGCTTCGTCGGCTCATCCACCAGCCTCACCTGCTTGCCATCCACAACAATCATTGAGTAACGGCTTGAGATACTCCTTCGGCAGATCGACGGATGTGTTCATCCATGAAGCTTCTTTTGCACCACACTGATAAACAGCTTTACCTGCCTGCTGTCGATCACCCCTGGACCTTCAATGACTTCCTCATCTCCAGAACATTTCCCCCATCCGCCTTTCTGTACACCACGGAATCCATCAGTGATCTGATGATGAATAACCCACGGCCGGTTTCGCTGAGGCAATCAGTGTTGAGTCCCGGGACGGGAACCGAGTTTAGATCAAATCCCAGGCCATTGTCGTACACCCGCACGGCCAGTTCCGTGTCGCTGACCGTGATGCGTATTGTCACATCCTTATCCGGATTGGCCGCGTTTGCGTGTTTTATAGCGTTTGACATGGCCTCGGTCAGTACGACGTTGATGTTGTAGGCAAACGCATCACTGTCATCGGATAGTCCGCTAATTTCCCGGGCCATGTTTTCTCCGAGATTTCCGATTAAACGCAAATAGCGGGTCTGGTTCGGAACCCTGATCTTGATTTCAATTTGATTCTTCATAGCTTCCCCGTTCATGACGGCGCAAGCTCTAGTAACTCTCCAGCGCTTCGTCCGTGGTTTGAAATATATCAAAAACACGGTGCAGACGAGTCAACTCGAACATCGATCTTACCTGCGTCTGGAGCCCACTGAGCTTGAGCGATCCCTGGTGTGCGGAAGCATTCTTGAATCCGGACACCAGAACGCCTAGACCTGAGCTGTCGATGAAACGAACCTCTTTCAGATCTACAATCAACTCATTTGAGCCTTCCGCGAAAAGCCTGTTCATCTCAGCCTTTAATTCATCGGAATTATGAGCGTCGAGCCGTTCCTCGCGCACAAAAATAACCATACGCTTTCCGTTCGTTTCAGTTTTAAGGTTCATGGCCTCTCCTTTTATTGTATGTGGATATTTGAACATTGAACTGCAAACATGAAATCACGTTGGATGTAATCAGAGAATCTTTATTACGACCAGGGATATGTCGTCCTGGAAGGCTTCCAGGCCGGTAAATTCGGTAACGGCAGAGTAAAATGATTCTATTATGTCCTGCGAGGGAAGGTTGCGAACAGCCTTGAGGTGGCTGCATGTCCTTTCAACACCAAAGCTTGCACCTTCTGCGTTCGTTGCCTCGGTCAGGCCATCAGTGTAGAACAGCAATACATCGCCCTTCAAGAGTTCTGTGCTCCGTTCTTCAAAGATGACCGAAGGCTTGACCCCGATAATAAGTCCCTCCGCATCGAGTTCAATGCAGGCTTCAACTCTCTCGCGACAAACAAGTGGGCGGTTGTGGCCGGCGTTTGCATAGGACAGGCGACCCGTGGCAGAGTTGTACTTTGCATAAAACATGGTAATGAAAAGTTCGGCCCGGGTCAGGTCGTCGTAAAGCTGGCTATTGAGTAGTTTCAGTATTGAAGAGGCATTTTGAGCCGTATTGACGTGGGGGCGAAGAAGCGTCCGGACTTCTGCCATGATCAAGGCTGCTCCAACGCTATGGCCGGACACGTCCGCTATGAGTAGGTCGACGGTGTGCTCGTCCCGAAGGAAAAAATCGTAATAGTCTCCTCCCACATGGGCGGCTGAAACGCAGCGTCCAGCCATATCTACGCCAAAAAGATGCGGCGGGTGCTCTGGAAGCAAAGAAATCTGTATCTGCTGGGCAATTTCCATGTCGCGTCTGATACGGGCATTCTGCAGCAAGGCCTGCTCCTTCTGGTTCCGCTCCTTCTCCTTGGCCTGGATTTCACAAGCTATCGTAACCGTTTGCGCCAGCTGGCCAGCGAGGCTTTCCAGAAGCCCTATGAACTCTTCCGTAAATAATCCGGGAATGGATTTTGAGAAAACGGATATTATGCCGAGTGGCGTCTCTCCCTTTCGCTGGATTGGAATGTGCGCACACGAAACAATACCGCCTGCAATGGTTCTATTCAGGGGAAACAACGGGTTTTCAAGGAGGGTGTCGTTGATAATGAATGCCCTACGGCTGCGGTCAACGTGGCCATAGTAGGGCTTACTCTCGTCGAGCCAGTGCAGATCTGGGGGGGGATTGTGGTTTGTTGTCTGGCAGCACTGGAGAGAAAACGTGCCGTCGTCGTCTTTCAGCAGAATTACGGCGATATCCAGGTTGAATTCTTTTAGTAATAGTAGTAGCAGCTCGTCCATGATGATATGGAGATCAAGGGTGCGGTTGATGATCTCCGAAGCCTTGATACGTACCGATAGGGCTTCGCGACTCTGGTCAAGGGATGTCTTGACGGTGCTGAAAATGTCGTACACGAGTTCCATGCGTGACCCCATATCGGATAGAAAACTGTCCACGATGGCTCCTGCCGCGGCAACGCCGACGGATCCGGCCAGGGTCTTTTCCGTAAAGCGCTTCAGGTTCGGTAGTTCGAATTCTGATATGTGCCCGTCAACGTCTATCCGGCGGTCACCGATATAGGTTGCAATGGCCTGTTGGGCATCCGCTTCACCGATGAACTTGGCCATGAGCGCGACAAACTGGGCAATGGTTACCGGTTTTGAGAGGCGCTTTGTCTCCGTATGGGGGTGGCGGTGGCGCTCGGGTCTGAATATGTCGATGAACTTGCTGACCTGGTCAATTTCCTTGTCGTCCTGCTGGAGAATCAGCGAGCAGGCGATGTAGCTGGCTACATTGAAAAACAGGCTCCAGAAGAGGGCGTGACTCCACATGTCCATGCCGGAGAGGCCGAACAGAGCCGTTGGCTTGAGTAGGGAGATGCCGAACGGGCCGTTATCCAGAATCGCCGAGCGAAGTCCCTCGAATGTGGAAAAAGATGGCAGAAACAGGGTGTAGAACCAGATGATAAAACCGAGAAGGGTGCCGACGATTGCACCGGTTCTGTTGCCGCGTCGCCAGTACAGTCCTCCGAGTATGACAGGTACAAACTGGCTGATGGCGGTAAAGGAAATCATGCCCAGATTGACCAGCATGAACTCGCTGCCCGCAATGAGGTGATAAAAATAGCCGAGGAAAATTACCAGAAAAATACCGAACCTTTTGAACTGCAACAACAGAACGGGAAACCAGGTCCGGGGAGTGAAGCGGACAATAACCGGCATGAATATATGGTTGAGCAGCATGGTGGATATGGTCACGGATTCAACCATGACCATACCGGTCGCGGCCGACAACCCTCCCAAGTAGGCTAGCATTGCTATGGTGGTATGACCGGTCAGCAGGGGAACGCTGAGAGTAAAGAAATCCGCATTGTTCGCGCCACCGGTCGTCATGATTCCGCTCAAGGCTATGGGCATGATGAACAGGTTGATCAGGAATAGATAGAGTGGGAAAAGCCACATGGCTGTGCTGATGTGCCGCTCGTTGCAGTTTTCGATAACCATGACGTGAAACTGACGCGGGAGTAGCATGATGGCGCCCATGGACATGAACAGCATGGTGAACGGCGGCGTGATTCCGCTTTTGTTTTGTGTGTTGTTAAGGGTGAAAAGAAGATTGAATCTCTCCGGGTCGATCTCGCGAAAGCGAGAAAAGATATCGATAAAACCGTCACACAGATGATAGGTAACAAATATACCGATACCCAGCAGGCAGACCATCTTGACCAATGATTCAAACGCAACGGCTGCTATGAGCCCCTCATGGCGCTCTGATGAAACCAGTCTGCGTGCTCCGAACATAATGCTGAAAACCGACAGAATCAGGGGCAGTAACAGCCCTCCTCCAAAGTGGCCTGCCTGTGGAGGGAGGGGAAAGATGTGGTTGCCACTGAAGCCGCTCATGATATGAAAACTGATGAAAACAGCCCGTAGCTGCAAGGCGATATAAGGCATGATGGCCAGAAGGGAGATTAACGTTACCAGGGCACCCAGGAGTGGTGATCTTCCGTAGCGCAGGCTGATGAAGTCGGCAATGGACGTTATGTTGTTCTCTCTGCTGATCCGTATGATGCGGTGCAACAGGAAAATCCAGGCAAACGCGCTGAGCGAGGGACCAAGATAGATGATGAGATAATCTATGCCGGTTGTGGCGGCCTTGCCAACGCTGCCGTAGAAGGTCCATGACGTGCAATAGACGGCGATGGAGAGAGTGTAGATGTAGGGATTGTCGACGATACTACGGCCGCGTTCTTTGCGGATATGTGCGTACCAGGCGATCAGAAAGATCAGCAGGGTGTAGAGAAGTGATATGAGTGTCGTTTGGAAGAGGCCGCTGTTCACGGCTTACGTGTCTCCGTAGCCCGTTTGCCGTTATTCCCGATAGCGAGAGTGAACAGATATATTATGAAGATGGAGACACCCCATCCGCCAAAAAGGTAGATAAACATGAGCGGAATGTCCAAGATGGTGGCTGGTCTGTTGAAAATTTGGAGAAAAGGGAAGTTGAGCAGTATCACGCCCAGCACAAAAAGAATCACCCAGGATTCTCGTAGCTGAAGACGGTGCAGCAATCCGGTGCGAAGTCGCTTTAACATGTCAGGCGAGCCTCTCGTAGATCGCGCTGCACAGCGTTGTTACCGGTACAATGGAACGTACGGGGATCAGCAGGCCCTCTCCGTTGTCGGGCGCCTCAAATATTCTACGCTGGAGGTTGAGCAGTTCCGTTCTTCCGTCAGATACCGAGCGGCCTGACGTTGAGCGATCGCTGAGCCTGCGTTTGTTGATTGCTTCACTGCATGAAATAAAAAGTATTACAAAGTTAAATGCGTAGCTTTTTGCCAGGTTGGCAAAAAGCATGCGTGACTCTCTACTGACAAAACAGGCGTCGACGATTACGGAACTCCCGCTTTTGAGCTCTTCCTCAGCCCGTATCAAAAGTTCGCTATAGGTGTCCTGGGTGGTCTGGTCTGAATAGATGCCTTGGCCAAAAGCAACGCGGATTTCTGTTTCAGGGGAAATGCCGGCCATTTGTTTGCGAATAGTGTCGGAGTTGTAACTGGGGATGCCCAGTTCAAATGAAAGTTGGGCGGCAAGCGTACTTTTGCCGCACCCCATCAAACCGCAGGTAATGAAGAGGGTTGGGCGAAGCCTGCTGCGTTCAATGTAACCACGTGCAAGTCTGAAATATCTAATGGCCCTCGTTATGGCGTTGCTCCGTTGCTGCTCATTCATGTCGGCGTCAATGGAGTGTAGGCTCTCGATTTTACCCCGGACAAAGGCCCTGTATATTTTGTAGAAGTTGAGCAGGGCTGGAAGGATGTTGTCACCCGAAACGTCACTATAGGTCGCGAGCACTTCCGCAGACAGGTTGTTTCTGCCGCGAAAATCCAGGTCCATAAGCAGAAAAGCCAGGTCCGCAGTGGTGTCGCAGCAGCGGAAGCGCTCACTGAATTCGATGCAGTCGAAGATATAGACTTTTTCACCGGTCAGGCAGATATTCTCGAGGTGGATATCCCCGTCGCATTCCCGTATAAAACCGTTATCAATCCTTGCGGCGAAAAGATCGGTATTCTGTTCCATGAACGATAAAACCCATGATCGGATCTGTTGGCGTTCCTGTGCCGGCAGAGTGGAGTTCTCGAAGGGAAGAATTTGCTCGAAATTTTCGATCCAGTTAAATCGAATCCGGTCGGGACGGCCGTACTCCGAGATGGCGGGCGAAGTAGGCAGGGTATGGTGAAACTCGACGATCACCCTGGCGACGTCCCGTATCTCGGCGATCGAGACGGTGTTATTCATTACCAGGCGATCCAGCATGTTTTCCGCCGGCAGGCGCTTCATCTTGACGGCGTAGTCGATAATCTGACCCTGGTCCCGAAAGCTGGCGCGTCCATTCGTCTGGCGCAGTTCAACTACTCCGATATAGATGTCGGGACAGAGGCGTCGGTTGTATCTGATCTCCTCGTTGCAATAAAAACGTCGACGATCTATGGTGGAAAAATTGAGAAAGCCGAGGTCGACCGGCTTCTTAATCTTGTAGGCGTAGTTGTCGGTCAGGAAGATCCATGAAACGTGTGTCTGTAGTAGTTCAACCTTGGTGGTCGTCTCCGGGTATGCGTCAGGTTTCAGCAGTGATTTCAATACGCTTCGCATCATAGGCATGCCTCATTTTAGCTCAAAGAGTAGCATCAAACCACTTTAACCGCAAGCTCTTGAACATCATGATATTCATTTGACGAGGCTATGGTTTCATGTTAGCTTTTGTTATAATTTTTCGAGAAATGGATCGACTTTACAATGAAATACGTCTTGAGCATGCTTTTCTGCGCCACAATGCTTTCCTCATGCGCCACCTTTGGTGAATATGCGCCTTCTACTCCCTCCCTGTCATCTCCTGCTCATGACGCCCACTCCCGAGCTCTGTATCTCTACTCGCGCTCCAGGCTGGCAAGCCTGGAGGGGGATTATTCTCTTGCCCTGAACTGCCTGCGGGAGGCAATCGAACAGGACCCTTCTTCCGCTTTTCTGTATTCAGCGATGGCCGAGAACAAACTTAAGATCGGCCAGGTTCAGGAAGCTCTGGAGAATATCAACAGGGCCATCAAACAGGATCCGTCCTTTCGTGAGCCATATGTCATGGCCGGCGTTTTGATGGCCTCTGCAGGCAAGGATACCGAGGCAGTCGGTTATCTCCGTACGGCAATCCAGTTGGACCCGTCCAAGGAGGACGCCTATCTTCATCTGGCGGTTTCGTTGACAAGGATGTTTGAATATGAAGAGGCGGTAGCTACCCTCAAGTCGCTTGTGAAACAGAACCCCGAATCGGTGTTGGGATACTACTACCTCGGCCGTTCCTATAGCCAGATGAAACTCTATCGCGATGCCGTTGGCTATTTCAAGAAGAGTATTGAGCTTCGCCCTGAATTCAGCCAGGCTGCCATTGACATGGCTGCCTCGTACGAAGCGCTCGGTGACTATACCAAGGCCATTGAAATCTATCACGATCTTCTGGATGAAGATGAGAGTCGTACCGCCGTTCAGCAGCGCCTGATTCAGCTTTTGATCCAGCAGCGCAGGTTTCAGGAAGCTCTTGAGTATTTGAACCAGTCCGCTGAGTCCGGTTTGAGCGGTGCCGAGACCATGAGAAAAATTGGCTTAATTCACCTCGAACTGGAACAGTATGACGAGGCTATTACCGTTTTTAACGATCTGCTGGAAAGAGATCCCTCTGCCCATCATGTCAGGCTCTACTTGGGGGTGGCATATGAGGAAAAAGGGGATCTGGATCGCGCCAAGGCTGAATTTTTGAAAATCCCTTCTGATTCAAGTGTATATACTGATGCCGTTGGCCATATTGCCTTTATCCTTTCGGAAAAAGGCCAAAACGATGCCGCCGTGGATATCCTGAAGAATTCCATTGCCCAGAATCCCGGGCAGATTGAGCCATATCTCAATCTGTCTACCATTTATGAAAAACTCGATAAATCTGAAACCGCTTTAAGCTTGCTCCTTGATTGCGAGAAACGCTTTGAGAATGAACCGCGCCTACACTTTCGAATCGGTGTGTTATATGACACATTGGGCAAAAAACGGGATTCAATTGAACGCATGAAAAAGGTACTCAGCATCAATCCGAAGGATGCCCAGGCGCTCAATTATCTGGGCTATACTTATGCTGAAATGGGCGTGAATCTTGATGAAGCACTGGGATTCCTCAAGTTGGCGGCTGAGATCCGTCCAAACGATGGCTTTATTCTGGATAGCCTCGGCTGGATATACTATAAAATGAAGAAATTTGATGAGGCTGTCAGATGGCTTGAGAAAGCCAGTCGTCTTGCTGATGATGATTCAACTATTATTGAACACCTTGGTGATGCCTATCTGGCCCAGCGCGATTTAAAGAAGGCCTTAAATGCGTATAAGCGGGCTCAGGAACTTGATCCGGGGCGCAAGGAACTGACCGACAAGATTCGCAAGCTCAAAGGGGAGTTAGGTGAACGATGAGGTGGCTCTTGCATTGCGGCTGCCTTGTTGCCATTCTTTTTCTGGTTTCCTGTCAGCAGGAAGCGCCCAAGCGAGTAAACGCTTCGGCTACGGACGAGAAGCCGGCTATTGGCGATGCAATTATTGAAGGGACCATCGGTGAGGCCACCACGTTGATCCCCATTCTTGCCACGGATGCATCCTCCCATGCCATTGCGGGACAAATCTATAACGGCCTGGTAAAATACGATAAAAACCTTAATATAGTTGGAGATTTAGCGGAGCGTATCTCGGTGTCTCCCGATGGTCTCCAGATTACGTTTCATCTACGTCGCGGAGTGAAATGGCATGACGATTTTCCCTTCACCTCCCGTGATGTGCTCTACACCTATCGAGTCATTGTCGATCCCCGCACACCCACCGCATACTCCGAGGATTTCAAGCAGGTCAAAAGCGTCTCCGCACCCGATGATTATACGGTGAGAGTGACCTATGCTTCCCCTTTTGCTCCGGCTCTGGCATCCTGGGGGACGAGCATCCTTCCGGCACACTTGCTGGAGGGTAAGGATATCACCAAGAGCCCATTGGCGCGTAGCCCGGTCGGTACTGGACCTTATCGCTTCAGGGAGTGGGTTGCCGGGCAGAAAGTAGTTCTTGATGCCAATCCGGACTACTTTGAAGGGCGCCCCTATATAAGTCGCTATATCTATCGCATCATTCCCGATACCTCCACCATGTATATGGAGCTCAAGGCCGGTTCCATAGATATGATGGGCCTGACACCTGTTCAGTATGCCAGGCAGACGATGGCGCCTGATTTCACCTCCCGATTCAGCAAGTATCGTTATCCGTCATCCAGTTACGTCTATATGGGATATAACCTGCGCCACCCGCTATTCGGAAACAAACGAATTCGTCAGGCTCTGACGGCTGCCATCAACAAGGATGAATTGATCCAGGGTGTATTGTTCGGCATGGGGCGCAAGGCTCATGGCCCGATAATTCCCGGACGCTGGGCATACAATCCCCATGTCAGGGACATTGCCTACGATCCTCAACGATCCACTCAGTTGTTGGCCCAGGCCGGCTGGAGGAAAAAGAATGCCGCGGGGGTTCTGGTGAAGAACGGGAAACCCTTTTCGCTCACCATTCTCACCAATCAAGGAAATCTTCAGCGCCTGATGACAGCGCAGATCATCCAGCAGCGCCTTAGATTTGTGGGGGTTGACGCGAAAATCCGGGTCGTGGAGTGGGCCACTTTCTTAAAGGAGTTTGTGGATAAGGGCAATTTTGAGGTTGTAATGCTTGGATGGAGTACTACGCCGGATCCTGACTTATTTGATGTCTGGCACTCCAGTAAAACCAGACCGGGGGAGTTGAATTTCATCGGTTTCAGGAACGCCGAAGTTGATCGTTTGTTGGACGAGGGACGCAGCACGTTTGATATGGAAAAACGCAAACGCGCCTATTTCCGTATTCAGGAGATTTTGGCGGACGAACAGCCCTACACATTCCTGTACGTCCCCGACGCGCTTCCGGTGGTGAGTTCACGTATTCGTGGCATTGAGCCTGCTCCAGCTGGAATCGGTCACAATCAGATCAGGTGGTATGTGCCGAAGGGCGAACAGCGCTATTGATCTTGCACATCTGGTACGCTGTATGGGCAAATCATGACCGCTGGCTGGCACGTTTTGGTGGCGCCTTTGATTAAATGGGCCTGCTGTGGTCCTCAATGGGGTTTTTACCTTGTCCGGGAATGTGTCGATCCTTGATTTCAGTGTGGTTGAGTGGTGGGCAAGCGGTAAAAGATGGCCTCTTGTTTTTCTTGTTGACAGTATTGAATTGGT
>MTLE01001154.1_pt1 | contig 46016 bp, 43 predicted proteins | sample 1982461 | NCBI WGS metagenome assembly MTLE01 (sample SAMN05712605, study PRJNA340218) | biofilm metagenome | isolation source: sample SPL anode biofilm adapted to -200 mV | place: USA | collected 2012-02-03
TTTTGAGCGAGTTCGAGTAAACACATTCGTCTCTTGACAAGAGGATACCGGATGAAGCTTATTACCAAGGACTGAAGCAGGTGCAGCGGGCAACCTGACGCCAAAAACGACAAAACATCAGGTTTGTCTCCCCCTCGACCACATCAGGTGAGGCCACCTCCACCCGGACAGCGCTGCCAGGAAAGGATTGCGAAAGATGACGACCCCACGAAAGAAGATCCACTGGTTGAAGACCCGGTGGCAATTCCTTAGATATTTGATATGTCGGCGTTTTTATGACAAAACCACGGCAATTGCCGTAACGGGCAGCTGTGGCAAGACCAGCACCACCCATTTTCTGGGAAAAATCCTCTCGGACAGAGACTCATGCCGCATTGGCATCTTATTCAACTGCCGGAAGGCTATTATAAAAAACCTGCGCCGGGTGAACAGCTCCCACCGTTTTGTGCTCCAGGAAGTGGGGGTAGAGGGGACGGGATGCATGGATGAAAGATTACCTCTACTTCGTCCCCGCATCGGCATTGTGACAAGTGTCGGCCAAGACCACTACTGCAACTTTCGGACGCTGGAGGCAACCGCGTTCGAAAAAGGAAAGCTGATCGAATTTCTCCCCGAATCCGGAGTGGCCGTACTCAACGCCGATGATCCCCACGTGCTCGCCATGGCCCGGCGTTCCAAGGCGCGCGTCCTGACCTACGGGCTATGGGAGGAAGCGGACGTGCGCGGCAGCGACATACGCTGCGCCTGGCCGGAACGCCTGTCACTGACCGTTACGTACCAGGGTGAATCCGTACGCATCGAGACCGGTTTGTTCGGAAGCCTGCTGGCCAGTTCCATCCTGGCGGCAGTCTGCGGCGCCCTTGCGGCCGGGATCGACCTGAAGCAGTGTGCCGCGTCCCTTCACGCCGTGGAGAGTTTTCCGCGCAGGATGACGATCCACGCCACCTCGCAACGGGCTTGGTACATCTGCGACACAGCCAAGGCTCCGTACTGGACTGTTGCCAAGGTGCTCGAGCCGATGACCGATGCCGCTGCTCCCCGAAAGACGGTCGTGTTCGGCTCGTTTTCAGATACGTCAGGCGCATCCTCAAGCAAATACCGCAGCATGGCCAGAGAGGCGCTGAACGTTGCTGACCGGGTCTTTTTCGTTGGAAACAAGGCTCAGCACATTAGAAGGTTGCTCACCCCCGAGACTGATGGGCGGCTCTTCATGGTGGAGTCACTCCAGGCGGCAGCCCGTCTTTTGGCCGAGGATGTGGTTGCCGACGAGCTCATCCTGATCAAATCCTCGAACATGGAACATGCCGAACGCCTGTATTTCAGTCAAGACCGTCTCCTTAACTGCTGGAAGCCAACCTGCCGCCAGTCCATCAGCTGCGAACACTGTCCGGAGAGCGGGCTGCGGGCCTCATCCTGACAATGCCGTTCCCGCTCCAACGGCTTCCCGGGAATCCTGGGCACGGAACCGCCGTTTCCTGGTTGAAAGCTCGGCCCAACTCTGCTATACATGACCCGTTCTTTCTCACTGTCCCTCGTAAAAAGAGAAACGTCCATTCTGGCGCACGGGGAGAGTGATGGACACAGGAGCCGGCACGATAAGCACTTACAAGATCATATTGTAGGTGCTTTTTTACTGCCCTCATACTGCGGAAACCGCCGCCGTTGAGATTACCCGTCACGATGTTCACTGACCGCGAAAGACCGAGATTACGTTGATTATCGAACGTTACATAGTGCGTGAAATCTGCGCGCCCCTGGTGGTTATCTGCACGGTGCTGATCATGATCTTCTCCGGCTTCAGCGCCGTCCGGTTCCTCAACGACGCCGTCAACGGCCTGCTTTCGGGCAAAACGGTGGTCGCCCTGGTCTCGCTCAAGGTGTTGATCGCCCTGGAAGTCCTGATTCCGGTCACGCTCTATCTGGCCATCGTTCTCGCCCTCAGCCGTCTGTATGCCGACGGCGAGATCACGGCCATGGAGGCGGGCGGCCTCAGCCAGAAAAAGCTGATCAGCGCTGTTCTCTTCCTCGCCATTCTGCTTGCCCTTATGGTTACCGGACTTTCCCTCCATGCACGCCCCTGGGCCTACGGGAAGATGTATCTGCTGGAGACCAGGGGGCAGAACGAGTTCGATATCGCCAAGGTGGAAGCCGGCCGGTTCTACGAACTCAGCCACAATCTGGTGTTCTTTGCCGAAAAGCTCGACCCGGCCAGAAACCAGGCCCGTAATGTGTGGGTGTGGGAATTCGGACCGGAAAAGCGCAGGGTGACCAGCGCCCGATCAGCATTCCAGACAAACGGCCCGGGCGAGGGGCAAAAGGCAATCGTCTTCCAGGAAGGCTCCCACTATAGCATGAACCTGAAAACCGGAACGGATCACCTGGTCGGGTTTCAGGAAAACGTGCTCCTGCTGGAACCGCCCCAAATCCCGCCCGCAAAATACAGGCGCAAGGCGGCCTCCACGGAACATCTGGCCACGTCCACGGATCCGGCGGACATCGCGGAGCTGCAGTGGCGCTTTTCCACCGGCATCTCCACCGTGCTGATGGCCCTGCTGGCGATCCCCTTGAGCCGGGTCGCTCCGCGGCGCGGCAAATACGGCAAGGTGGTCGCGGCCATCATCCTCTTCTTCGTCATTTACAATCTGAGCCTGATCGCCAAGACCTGGGTTGAAAAGCAGGTGGTGGGCGCCGTGCCCGGCATCTGGTGGGTCACGCTGCTGAATGCCGGTCTGGTGCTGTTCCTGCTCCCCGTCCAGAGCCCCCTGCGGAAGCTCCGACTGCGCCGGGTCCGAACCAGCGGAGGGGGAACGCCGTGAAGATTATCGATCGTTACCTGGGCCGCAGCTTTGCAAGCTGCTGGCTCAGCGTCAATCTGATTCTGGCCGGGCTGCTCAGTTTTTTCGAACTGGCCAAACAGCTGGACGACATCGGCAAGGGGCGCTACGACGTAAGCGACGCCCTGCTGTACGTGAGCCTGACACTTCCCGGACGCATGCTGGAGATGGCTCCACCCAGCGCTCTTTTGGGAAGCATTATCGCCTTGGGATTGCTGGTAAAGAACCAGGAACTGACTGCGCTGCGGGCGGGCGGGATATCCGTCCAGCGCATCGGCTGGGCCTTCATGAAGCCCGCCGTTCTCACGCTGCTCGTTCTTCTGCTGGGAGCCCAGTTCATCATCCCCACCCTCGAACAGACCGCCTGGACCCGGCGCGAAACAGCTCTTTCGAAATCGGGAACGCTCCTGCCACGGGGCGGTTTCTGGACCAGAGACGAGCGGCGCTTCATCAACCTGCGGACCGCCCGGGACAACGGGGTACAGGCCGTGGATATCTACGAATTCGATAACCGGGATGCCCTGACCGGTTACATCCATGGCAGGGAAACACGCATCGGAGCCAATGGAAACTGGGAACTGCACCATGTGCTGCGCAAGGAGATCACGGAACAGGGTGATTCGGTCCGCGCACTGCCCAGGCTGGTCCTCCCCCACCTGCTCACCCCTCAACAAACAGCCGCACTGACGCTCCCCCCCCAGACCCTCTCCATTTCGGAGCTGTTCAGCACCATCGGCAACCTCCAGAAGAGGGAGCAGAATGCCGGACGCTACCTGCTGGCGCTCTGGCAGAAACTGACCCTGCCGGTGATTACGGCGGCAATGATCATGCTCTCCCTCCCCCTGGTATGCAGACCGGCCCGCAGCGCCAGTCTTGGCTGGCATATCATGATCGGTGCCATCTTCGGCGTGGTGTTCTTCTACCTCAACCAGATACTGGGTTACACCGGCCTGATCCTTCAGGTCTCTCCGTTCTGGACCACCCTCTTCCCCGCTCTGGCCGTTCTCGCCGGAGGCGCAATCCTGACGAGAAGAATCGTCTAACCGGCTGTTCTCCCGATCGCAGGTGCGGGCAGAAGCAGTTCCCGCTCCCGGGCTAGCACGAAGCGGCTTTCCCGGTGGGAGTAGACACGAACGCTCAGCAGCACCTCCCATACGTCTCCCCTGCGCCGAAAACGGTACAGGGTGTAGCTGGCGGTGCGGAGCGGAGCCGTCTGCGAGGACGAGGACGAGGGAACGCCGAAGACCGGCACCGGCACGGTCCCGGCAACCAGTTCCCGCTCCATGGATACATGCGCGTGACCGTGCAGGATCAACTCGGCCCCCTGGCGGCCGATGACCGCGGCAAAACCGCTGGCGTCGGTCAGACGCTTGCGCCAGGCAATACTGCCGGGAACGGGTGGATGGTGGAGCAGGACAACGCGCAGGAGGCCGCGCCTCCCGGTCTGTGCCAGCAGATCTTCAAGTCTGCCCAGCTGTTCTTTGCCCAGACTGCCCACAGCCATGAAGGGCAGACTCGGTCGGGCAGTGGAGAGCCCGATCAATGCCACGCCCCCCCGCACGCGCAGGCGCGGATAGACGCCGTCCGCCACTGCCCCGTCCCCGGCCAGGTAATCGGCCCATCTGCCAAAGGTCTCACGCCAGGGGGCAGCCACATAGCACTCGTGATTTCCGGGCACGACCATGACCCTCGCCGGCGAACCCACCCGCTCCAGCCAGCGGGACGCCTGACGGAATTCCTCGGGCAAGCCCAGGTTTGTCAGGTCACCGGTTATGGCCACATGGTCCGGGGCTGCCTGGGCCAGATCACTCAGCAATGCGTCGAGGACGTGGGGGCAATGAATGTGACGGCGGCGGCGATACCAGGAGACGTAGCCCAGCAGGCGCTTGTTCAGAAGATCACGGGGGTGAACCCCGGGCAGGGGGGAGAGGTGCGGATCGGAGAGATGGGCGAGAACGAACGGACCGCCATCACCCAGACCGGCACCCGCATCACTGTCACCGCCCCGCACGGCAGGATTTGGCTTTACAAAATGCATCAGGCCATAATAAAGTGTAATGTTTTTTTTTACAATCGACTTTGTCCGTCGACTTGAGACCACTAACCATTCCGAGAATCCCTATGACCGTACACGCCATGATCTCCGCGGAGAGCCCCGTTCAACTCTGGGGACTCTCCAGTCGCCAGCGTCTGGAACGCATGCTGAAAAAAATGAACGTCGTCAACTGGACCGATCAGCCCGACACAGTCCCCCCCGTGGACACGCTCCTGCTGCTGCGCGGTGACTACCTGTACGACGAGCGCCTGATCCGCGGCCTGCTCCAGAAACCCGGCACCGTCCTCCAGGCAGGAGACAAGCCGGTGGCCGCCCATGTCGCGACCGGCGATGCAGCGGGGGGTCTCGCCCTTCTCAACGGCTCGAAACGTGCCGGCGAGTTTCCCGGCTTCTGCTTCGAAACCCCGCAGTCGCTGGGGGTCAATCACCAGATCACGCTTCGCAAGGTAGACGCTCCCTACCTGCTGCCGATCAGCCCGGAAAACCAGCGCAGACTGGAGCAGCGCCTCTTCTCCGGCTCCTACAAGGGGGTCACTGACCTGGTTACCAAATGGCTCTGGCCCCGTCCCGCCCAGGTGGTGACCCGCTTCTGCGCCAATAACGGCATCACTCCCAATCAGGTGACCTCCCTGAGCCTGGTCCTGGTCATCATCGCCGGCCTGCTGTTCTACCAGGGCTCCTTCGCCCTTGGCCTTCTGGCAGCCTGGGGCATGACCTTCCTCGACACCGTGGACGGCAAACTGGCCAGGGTCACGGTCAACTCCAGCCAGTTCGGAAACATATTCGACCATGCCATCGACCTGATATCCCCCCCGCTCTGGTACCTGGTCTGGGGGATGGGGCTGGCCACCTGGCAACCGGGGATCGACCTGTCGCTCAAGTCCGCCTTCGGCCTGATCTTCATCGGCTACATCGCCGGTCGCATCGTGGAGGGGATTTTCAAGCAGTTCCTCGAATCCTCCGGCATCTTCTGCTGGCGCCCTTTCGACTCCTATTTCCGGCTGATTACCGGGAGACGCAACCCCAACCTGATCCTGCTCACCTTGAGCCTCCTGGTCGCACGCCCCGACCAGGGGTTGCTGGCGGTGACGGTCTGGACCCTGGTCTCCAGCATCATCCTGGTCGCGCGCCTGGTCATGGGCTTCTGCATGCACCTGACCGGCACTCCCCTGCGTTCCTGGCTCCTGGACGTCGACCCCGCGACCCCCAACCCCTCACTGACCCAGCGCTGCTTCACCAACATTGCCCGTGACTAGGAGCCGTTCCCCGCTGAAAAGCAGCCAGCAGACGGTCCCCGGAGGGGGGGCAGCCGACAGGGGCATCAGCATCGGCATGATCAGCAACCCCTTGAGCGGCGGGAACAAACAGGGGATTGGCCGGATAAGAACCTACCTTGCCAACCATCCGCAGATCCGCGCCGCCGAGGCCACCACACCCGGGGAACTGCATGCGGTTCTTGACGATTTCAGAGCCCGCGGTGTCGATTTGCTCATTATCAACGGAGGCGACGGAACCGTCCAGGCCGTGCTGACCAGCCTGTTGGGCCAAACGGAGACCACTCCCCTTCCCCTGCTGGCTCTGCTGCGGGCGGGAACCACCAGCATGCTCGCCCGGGACGTGGGTGCGCGCGGCGAACCGCTCGTTGCCCTGAAAAAGGTCCACGCCTGGAGCATGGACAGGGAGCGCGACCCGAGCCACATCCACGAACGTCCGGTACTGAGGGTCAGCCAGGAAGACAACGGGGAATCCCCCTGCGGGATGTTCTTCGGCGCCGGTGCCATTCCCCGAGGCATAGACATATTCCACAACAGCATGAACCCGCAGGGCATACGCGGGGAACTTATGCCGGGGTTGACCTCGCTTCGACTCCTGCTGGCGGCTTTGTTTGGTAACGTCAAACTCCTGCCTCCAACCGACATGGCTATCCGCCTGGACAAAACCCCGACACAGGGAACCAGCTACCTGTTTGCCATGGTCAGCACCCTGGAGCGTCTCTTTCTCGGACTGCACCCCTTCTGGGGAAAGGAGACAGCCCCCCTGCATTTCACCGCCCTGAAATGGAAAGCACCCCGGTTCCTGCGCAACCTCCCCTTCCTGCTGCGCGGTGTGCCCACTGCCACCGCCACGGAGGAAAACGGCTATTTCAGCCATAACGCCGACAGGATCACCCTCGACCTCAGAGGCCCATTCACCCTGGACGGCGAGATCTTCCAGGCGCGCTCGCCACTGACCATCGAACCGGTGGGACCGGTGCGTTTCCTGAAAATCTGATGACGGGAATTCGATGAACAACAACCAGTTGAAAACTGCCGTGGGGGAGTGGAGCCGACGTACGGTGCCGACGGAGGTATGTGCGCTGGCTGAAGCTGCCAGACAGCGTCACGCGGGGGTCGGTGCCGTGCTGTTCTACGGCTCCTGCATGCGCTGCGGGCGTTTCGATGAGGGTATCGTCGATCTCTACCTGCTGGTGGACGATTACCATCGCGCCTTCGACTCGCGCCTGCAGGCGTTGTTGAACCGTCTGCTGCCGCCAAACGTCTTTTATCTTGAGGTCGCCCATGGGGGAAAAACCCTGCGGGCCAAGTATGCGGTCCTCACCCTGGATGACTTTGCCAAGGGAGCCCGGCAGTGGTTTCATTCCTACATATGGGGGCGGTTCGCCCAGCCATCCGGCCTGGTCTACGCCCGCGACGGGGAAAGCGCCGCACGGGTTCAGGAGGCATTGGCGGATGCGGTGTGCAGTTTCCTGCGCCGCGCCCTGCCCCAGGCTCCGGAACGATTCACCATCCGCGAGCTCTGGATCAGGGGACTGAGCCTGAGCTACCGCTGCGAGCTTCGTTCGGAAAATCCCGCTGCCACGGCACGGCTCTTTGACGCAGCCCCCGACTACTATGAGGCGGTCACCCACGGGTCGCTTCAGGCCATGGGCCTAACCATGGAAGCCCTGCCCAACGACGGGCCGCCCCGCTACCACCTGCGCATTTCCCCCTGGGAGAGGAAGCGCAACAGCCTGGCCTGGCGTTTGCGCCAGATCCAGGGAAAGGCGCTTTCTGTCGCACGGCTGCTCAAGGGGCTCCTGACCTTCGAAAACGGGGTGGACTACATCCTGTGGAAGATCGAGCGCCATTCCGGCATCCGTGTAGAAAGCAGCCCCGCCTTGCGCCGTTTCCCCCTGATTTCCCTCTGTGTCACCTTCTGGAGGCTGTTCCGCAAGGGCGCCTTCCGCTAAGTTAAGCCCCGACGGAGAACACGGATCAAATCTGAAAAGACGGGAAACGGCTGGACAAAAAAAATCGAAATGCGAGACTCGATCCTGCCTCTTCCGCTGATTCCGCGTTCCATCTCCCTCCGCTGCCCCCTTCTACCAGCTGACCAGTTTCCGGCGCGCCTTCTCCAAATCCTCGGTCTCCTCGGGGATCGTCACCGGCAGCTTCAGTGCAAGCCGCAACTGCTGGACGGCTGCCTCACGTCTCCCCATGTAGTAGTAGACCTTGGCCAGGCTGTAGCGGTGTACGATGCGGTCTCTTATCGCGATCGCCCGCAGCAGAAGCAGCTCGGCCTTCTCCATGGATGCCTGGGGCAAGCCGCCGTAGACCAGCTTTACCACCCCCCTGGTCCAGGGCTTCAGCGAGGCGACCTTGTAATGCCAGCGGCTGAGCACCAGCAGGGAGATATCGTCATGGGGATCGAGGGCGAGAGCCTTTTCGATATTTTCCTTGACGCGGCGCGACAACTGGATCTGGTCCCTCACTGCGGCATCCTCCGCCTGGGCGCCCAAGGCGATGGCCAGCCACTTGTACCCCTCGTCACCCTGCGGGTCAACGGCGATGGCCTGCTGGGCATAGTGCTCGGCTTGCCGGAAACAAGTCGCCTTTTCCCGTCCATTCCCGCTTGTCCGGCCACGTTCATACTGAGCGCTGGCCTTTTGCCACAGGGCCGCCGAAGCCTTCGCAGCCCCCTCCCTGAGCCGATTCGCCTGCTCAGTCGTTGATCGAGCCGAAGAGGGGCGGGTTACCGCACACGCGGGGTCGACCATGGCGACCATGGCCAGACACGCAACCGGAAAAATGACGGGGAGATATCTCTTCAAGGGGCGTCCTCCTCTTATCAGGCGGCTGAGGCCTGTGCGGATCCGGGCAGTTGGCCACGAATCGTTTGTTCCTCGATACGGTAGATCTGGTCCGCCACCTCCACCAGGGCAGGCTGATGGGAGATGGCAAGCATGGTGACCGTGCCGCGCAGACGCATGAGCGTCGCGCAGATCGCCCGCTCGCTCTCGGGATCCAGGGCGCTGGTAGCCTCGTCCAGAATCAGAAGGCGCGGGCGATGGGCCAGGGCCCTGGCAATGGCGATGCGCTGGCGCTGGCCACCGGAGAGCTTGGAGCCGCGCTCTCCCACGACGGTAGCCATCCCCTCCGGCATGGCAGACACGAACTCCCAGGCGCCGGCGGCACGCAAGGCCTCCTTGGCCTCATTTTCGCCCAGCGCAGGATCATCAAGGGTCACATTGGCCAGAATCGAATCGTGCAGCAGCACGGTGTCCTGGGGAACATAGCCGATCTGGCCGCGCCAGAACTTCATGTCCATATCGGCCAACGCCACGCCATCGATCAGCACGGCTCCCTGTTGCGGTTGCAGAAGGCCGATCACCAGATCCACCAGTGTGGTCTTGCCCGCCCCCGAGGGACCGATCACCGCGGCGCAGGAACCGGCAGGGATCTCCAGGGAGGCATCATTAAGCACGCAACCGGCTCCACCCTCATAGCTAAAGCCAACCCGATCGAAGCGGATACTCTCGTTCAGCGTCACCTGCCTGCGCCCGAGATTAGGTTCCTTCTGCCGCACGGCCTCGTCGATCTTCTTGCGCAGAGACCAGAAGGCGCTCTCGCTGGAAGCCATGTCCTGAAACTTCTGCTGCAGCTTCTTCTGTTCGCCGAAAAGCCGCACCACCAGAAAGACCAGCATCATCACCTTGGGAAGATCATATTTCCAGACCACCAGAGAAAGATACAACCCGGCCATGATCAGCATCATCAGGATCGGCTCCTGCAAGCTCTTGAGCGTCGCCTTGCTGGAGACCTGTTTGCGCAGGGCGCGGTTGAGTTTGACCGTATCCGCCTCCAGCATCCGTTCCGCCAACTGCTCCCGCCCCATGGCCTTGAGCGGCTTGACCGACTGCAGGTTATCGGCCAGTCGGGAGAGGAGAGAATGCATGAGAGCCGTCTCCTGCCTGCCGGCTTTTTTCGTCCGCTGTACCAGGCGGTTGAGCAGGAACATAAGCAGGGAACCTGCGGCCAGCGCCGCGAGACTCACCTTCCAGGAGACCAGCAGCGCCACAACCGCATACACGGCTGCCGTCACCATGTAAGTGATCGCCAGTGTTCCCTGCAGATAGGCCGAAGAGGCGCGCATGACCTCGCTGGAGATGGCGTTGGTCAGGCCGCCCATGGGCTGGGTCAGATAGTACTCCCAGCGGGTTCCCAGAAGCGCCCGCAGCAACGAGAGGCGCAGGTCCGTGGCCACCCGGGCGACGGTATAACCGACCTTCCGGTCGGCAAACAGCACCAGCCCGCTCTTCAGGAGCACGCCGGCAACCATGACAAACAACAGGGTGGACACCGTCGGCGTAATACCGAAAAACTGCAGGGCCGAGGTAACGGTCTTGCCGACTCCGGAGCTCAGCTTGCCGTTGTTGCCGCTGACGGCAAGATTGAGCATCGGCAGCAGGGCGGTCAGGCTGAGCCCCTCCATCACTCCGGCCAGAAGCTGGGCCAGAAGCATGACCAGGGTCTGAATGGGGTAGGCCCTGATAAAGAAAAGCATGATACGCATGAAATTGTCCTTGGAATTCTGCGGAAAAATGTAGGTGACGCGACGTTCCTGTATAGCACGTTACCCACTTCAAGGGAAGCGGACAGGATATTACCGGCAAAAAACAGTTGAAAAACAGGCAACGGTTAACTTATTGTTAGCAATTCGAGTTCTCTCTATGACTATGCCCACGACTTACATGCACGACCAGCGCTTCCGCGTTTTCTTCGGCGGGCCTGACCTAAAGCCCCGCCTGCTGCGGGACCTGCTCGAGGCACGCATTTCCGCCGTACCCGCCGGTGGCGAAATATTCTGGGCAACGTATTATTTTCGCGACGTTGCTCTGGCCGATGCGCTTATACAGGCCAAAGAACGGGGCGCCAGAGTCAGCTTAACGCTTGAGGCCAATCCACGCACCGCCAGGACCAACATCCCCGTGCTGAGCATACTGCAACGCGCCGACACCCTGGCTGCCGGCTGCAGACCTCTGATGCACCGCTGCCCCGACAACCTGCTCTGGAAAAAACCGCGCCTGCACCTAAAACTCTATTACTTCAGCCATCCCAAGCCCCATGTCCTCATCGGTACCTTCAATCCTTCCGGCAATCAGCCCGAAGACCCCCAGGTGATCGAGGAGATCGGCGATCAGGATCGAGGACACAACTACCTGGTTGAGATCGTTGACAGCCGACTCGTCGCACCTCTCCGGGAGCACCTGCTCATGCTGCACACCGGGCCGCACGGCCCCTGGGAGCGACTGCTGCCGCGCAACAACATGGTAATCTCGGCAGACGACTCCAGGATTTATCTTTTTCCCCGACTGCGGCGCGACGTCCTGCACCAAAAACTCCTCACACTGCCTAAGGGGACGACGCTGCGCATGGCTATTTCCCATCTGAACGATAAACGAATCGGAACAACCCTGCTCCAACTTGCCAGGCGTGGGGTACTGATCAAGATTCTCGCCCATGATACGGAGCGGCGGGTTCCCGGTTGGATGGAGGAGTTGTTTGACGGCCAATTGGACTTCCGCCGCTACCGCCATCCCCAGGATCTCCCCATGCACAACAAATTCATCCTGATTGAATCCCACCACAGGCGGGAAGTTCTGTTCGGCAGCATGAACCTTTCCAAGAGTTCTCTTCACGCCAATCATGAACTACTGGTGGCATCATCCGACCTTTACCTCTATGATGCCTTTCACACTAGGTGGGAGAAGATGATTAACGAAACAGAGGCTATGCCGTCATGAGCACTAAGAACAAAGGCTCCAGCCATCCCGACAGCATCATCTCTGACAACAAACCGCTAAAAATCCTGATGGTTGACTCCCATGGCTCCGTCCAGCGGGGTGGAGCGGTACAGTGCGCTTCCCTGGCCCGGGCCCTGGCCCGGCGCGGACACCGTCTAACCTGCGTATTCGACGGCAGACCGGACCAGCCCCTGGAGGGGCTCTGGTTCGACAACCTGCGGAGTGCGGGCGTACGGATCCTGCGTCTGGGCCTGGATAGCCCCGCCGACATGCTGCAATTTCGCCGTTTGCTGGCAGCGGAACGGCCCAATATTCTCCATACCCACAAGAATCGCGCGCTCTTTTTCGCCTACTTCGCCACCCTGGGAATGCGCCGTCCCGTCTGGACGGCAAACCGCGGCACCGTTTACCCCCTGTCCCTGAGTCGGCTGGCCCATTTCATCCACCGCCGCCATGTGGCGCGCATGTTCGCCGTGGCTCAGGCGGTCAAGGACGCCCTTGTGGATGATGGAATCCCATCGAAAAAGGTTGATGTGATCTACGGCAGCTTCGATCCGGAGCGTTTTTCCCCCGCCGTCTCTGGCCAGGCCATGCGCAACGCATGGCAGGTACCGTTCGGGACTCCACTCGTGGGGCTGATCGGCTCCCTGAACACCCCCAAGAAGGGACATCAGCTGCTGCTGGAAGCGGCGACCATCCTCAGGGGCAAATGCCCCGACGTGCGCTTCGTCCTGGTGGGTGAAGGCGATCCGAGCCCCCTTGAGGCCAAGGCTTCCTCCCTGGGAGTGTCCGACCGGATCATCTTCGCCGGCTTCACCGAGGACGTACCGGCCGCGCTGGCTGCCCTGGACATCGTCGTCTGCGCATCCCTGCGTGGCGAGGGACTGACCGGCGCGGTTCGAGAGGCTCTGGCCATGGCCCGCCCGGTGATTTCAAGCGATGTTGCCGGCAATCGGGAACTGGTCCGACACGGGCAGACCGGACTGTTGGTACCGCCCGGAGATCCGGTGGCCCTGGCCGCGGCCATCTGTCGGTTGCTGGATGACCGCGGATTTGCCCAGGAGTGCGCCGTGCGTGGCAGGGAACTGGTACTGGAACTGTGCACCGAGGAGCGGCGTGCGGAGCAGGTGGAGCGGGCCTATTGCGAGTTGCTGACAGCGGCGGGGGCTACCCCCAGCATGGTGGAGCGAACTAAGGCATGAATTTCACGCGTGGCGTATTCCCATCCTGTCCACGAGTCTGGGTCCTGACTAACCCGCATCCCGGCAACCGCATCCAGGCCATCGCCCTGGCCGAGGCCCTTGATTGGCCATTCGAGGTCAAGGAGCTGCACTTTACAAAGGATTCCCGGCGGCGGCTGACTCCCCGGCAGCCTGCCCATGCCATGCTGGACCAGAAGAGTAGAGCCCTGCTGACGCCTCCCTGGCCCGACCTGGTCATCGGAGTCGGACGCAGCACCGCCCCTGTCACCCGCTGGATCAGCACAATGAGCAATGGCCAGACCCGCACCGTCCAACTGGGGCGCACCGGCGGAGCGGCGCCGCATCACTATGATGCGGTGATCGCCCCCCTGCACTGCCGCATGCCGCCGGATCCCCGGCGTTTCGACACCATCGCGCCCCTGAACTCCATCTCCCCGCAACAGCTTGCGGAGGCGGGCAGACAGTGGCCCGGATTGCTGGACGGTCTGCCGCGACCGGTTGTCGGCCTTCTCGTGGGAGGAGACGCGGCACGCTTTCGCCTCGGCGCCGATGACGCGAGAATCATGGCACAGCAGGTTCGACGATGGGTGGAAGAGTGTGGCGGCAGCGTCATGGCCGTCACCAGCCGGCGCACCAGCCTTGCGGCCGGTCAGGCTCTTCAGACAGTCCTTGGAGCTCCGCACCGGCTATACCTCTGGCAACCGGCCAGCGACGCCAACCCCTACCGGGCACTGCTGGCCCAGGCCGACGCACTGGTCGTTACGGGTGAGAGCGAATCCATGCTGGCTGAGGCAGCAGCCACCACGGCACCTCTCTATGTCTACCCCGTTACCGAAATCAGGCGGTTCAACGGCCGCCTGAGGGAATGGTGTATCACCAGAGTCCACGCATCGTCTTCCCGGAACGCCGGATCGAACCACCTGGATTCGGCCCTGGCCTGGATGATTCGACGGGGGGTGCTTCGGCCGCGCCGCGACATTGCCCTGCTCCACCAGGCCCTCTACGCCTCGGGTCGGGCACAACCATTCGGCAAGCCACTGCGGACGACTCCCCAGCCGCCGCTTCCCCCGGAAGCTCCCCAGGTCGCACGCTGGCTCAAGGAGATACTGCGCACTGACGGACGCGCGCATCCGGAATAGTATCTGATACTCCCGCGCCACCCGTCGCCGGGTCTCGAGGCACCCCTTAGTTACGCGCTGAAAATATTCACGCCGCACAGACAGGTTCACTATCAAGAAAAGGATTTCCCATATGGCCACTCGCTACTTCCTCCCCCAAGACTGCCCGAACGGGATTCAGCAATTCCTGCGCCGCCGCATTCAAGGCATGCACCCGGTGCCCGCCTTCCCCATCAACATCCAGATCCAGACCCAGTCGGGGTGCAATGCCCACTGCCGCTTCTGCCCCAACCACAGCATCAGTAAAAAAGTCTCCATGGGGCGCATGGATGAGGAGACGTTCTTCAAAATCATCGACGAGGCGGTCAAGCACCCGGTCAAACGCATCAGCCCCTATCTGATGAACGAACCGCTGGCCGACCCGCGCCTGCCGGACCTGATCCGTTACATAGCCGACCGCAAACAGCCCATGACCCGCATCAAGATCAACACCAACGCCTCCTACCTGGACGAGGCCATGTCGGCGCGCCTGATGGTGAGCGGCCTGGACCGCCTCCACGTGAGCTTTCACGGCATCCGCAGGGAAACCTATGAATCCAGCATGGGCAAAATGGACTGGGAAAAGAACCTGGCCAACGTAAACCGCTTCATCGAAATGCGAAAACGGTACAAGGGGAAGGCCCCTCGGCTCAAGATCACCATGGTTCATACCAAGGCAATCGACCGGGAACTGGACGAGATCCGCGAATACTGGAACTCCCGGGGGATCACGGTCAACATTCACGCCTTTGAGAATCGCTCCCATGGGGCAGTTGAAGAACGCGGCCTGAACGCCCTGCCCATGCGGGCACTCTCCGATTGCGACCGGCTCATGCAACAGGCCTACATCCTCTGGAACGGCGACTGCGTGCTCTGTTGCGTGGACTGGGAGCGCACGACGGTTCTGGGCAACGTCGCCCCGGCGGGCCTGCAAAGCGTCTGGCAGAACGAGAAGTATCTGAATTTCCGCCGCAACTACCTGGCACGGAATATCAAGGGGACCCTCTGCGAGGGGTGCATGGTACAGGACGAGACGGATTTTTCCTACAAGCCGAAGCGCTCTCTGATTCAGAGACTTAAGAGCAAAGGATAGACGAATCCGGCAACAGGCGACTCAGAACTCTTCAGGAAATCGGGCATCTCGGACAGCGCGGCTCACAGATAAAAGGGGGACTCTCGGCATGGGTAGGAGCAGAAGAGACATCCGTTTGTTTTACAGCCTGAGAAGAAACGGCGCCATCAATTTCGGCGACAACATCGCCCCCCTTTTGTTCGAGCACCTGACCGGGAGGCCGGTCAGGCACGCAAAAGTCCACTCATGCGATTTCGCCTCCATTGGCAGCATCATGGAGATGATTCAGAAAAGGAGACACAAGCGCCTGAAGCGTTTCCGCCTTGCTCCGATCACCATCTGGGGCTCCGGCTGCCTCCGCCCCGAAGGAGCAATCTCGCATTTTCTCATCAGACCGATAGCGGTGCGGGGAGTATTGACCCGCTCCAGACTCGGAATCACGGATATCCCCCTGGGCGACCCGGGCATCCTGTTCAACCGCCTGCTGCGCCCGTCATCGGTGAAGAGATTCAGGCTCGGCATCATTCCCCACTACACGGATGAATCGTCACCGTTGATCTCAAAAATACTCGAAGAGACCAGGCACTCCGTTCTGATACCCGTGGACAATGATCCCCTTCTAACCCTGAAAACGATCAGTGAATGCGAGTGCATAGTGTCATCCAGTCTCCATGGCCTCGTTGCCGCCGACTCTCTCGGGATCCCGAACTACAAATGCACGTTTTGGGGGCGCCTCGACGGCGGAGACTACAAGTTCAAAGACTACTGCAGCGGCATCGACCGACCGCCATGCGAAGATGTGGTCTTCGGTGGTTCACTGAATCTGGAGAGGCTCCTGCATCCAAACCCAGCCCTGTTCTCGTACCAGAAAAACCTGGAAGCAAAGGCAGCGGCATTGGAACGGGTGCTGCTGGACAGCCTCTGAAAACCGTCCTCGCGCAGGGCCCCACCAGAGGCGCGTATCAATTCGCCCGGGCAGGCCAGTGCTGCGTTGCCTGACGGACAGGAGCATTCGTGTGGCAGCATCGTACCGAAATCGATTCTGGCACGAAAAGGGGCAGGAAGCATGATACTGAGCACGCCAGACATCGTACAGAGGGAAAATCAGGTCTTCCATCAGGTGACGGTCGAATCACCGAAGGGGAGCAGCCTCCTCTGGTACAGCGTGGAAGAACCATTCGGCGGCCTGCTCTCCCGTTCCTGTGACGCCGCCCTGGCGGGTCTCCTCATCCCTGCCATGGCATGCGGTGAAGACATCCATATCAGAGGAGCCGTTTCCGAGAGGCTCCTGTACAACCTCTCCGGCCCCTGCCAGAGTGTGCTGCGTTACGTCATGCCCCGGCTCCGCCCGATCAGGGTCACCGCCGATACCCTTCCCCCCAGCCGAACTCCCCGCCCCGCGGGCGTGGCAACCGGTTTTTCCGGGGGTATCGATTCGTATTGCGTCCTTGCGGACAATTTAGGCGCAGACACGCTGCCGGGGTTCAGGATTACCCACCTGCTTTTCAACAACGTGGGCTCCCATGGCAAAGATAACGAGCGGATGTTTCACGCACGATTCGAACACCTGGCTCCCAGCGCCAGGCGCCTCGGCCTTCCATTCGTGAAGGTAGACTCAAACCTGGGCTCATTTTTTGGCAACGGGCTGGGATTCACGAAAACCCACACGTTCCGCAACGCATCGGTAGCCCTGCTGCTCCAGGGCGGTATCGGGCGGTATCTGTACGCTTCTGCCTTCAACTACCAGAACGTCTTCGTGGGACTCGCCAGGGAAATAGCCTATACGGACAGCATATCCCTGCCCCTGCTCTCAACCGACACCCTTGACGCCTTTTCGGCAGGAAGTGAATACACCCGCGTGGAGAAGACCGTGCGCGTCGCGGACTTTGCCGAGTCGTACGGGACACTCGACGTGTGCATCAACAGCCATCAGCGCGGCACGGTCACGAACTGCTCGGCGTGCCCCAAATGCCTACGTACGCTTGCCACCCTGGACATAGCCGGTCTTCTGGAGCGCTATTCCGCTGTTTTCGACCTTGAGGCATACCGTCGACAAAAAAACGTCTATTTTGCCGAACTGCTCGCAATTCGCAACCCATTTCACCGGGAGATCATTGCCTTTGCCCGCCGGCGCGGCTATCCGCTGCCGATTGCGTCCCGCATACTGCATCTGCTCCGCTTTCCATCGCTTTCCCGCTTTTTCGGACAGATCTCGGAAACGTTCACCGGCCCGCCCCCCACAACCGGGAGCAGCGGCTCGTCAGTCCATAACCCGTATCAATCAAACTGACCATCGTAAGGACTACAGGAATACACATGCATCACCCTTCATCTCCAAAGGTTTACATAGTAATCGTCAACTGGAATGGCGTATCTGATACCCTGGAATGCCTGACATCCCTTGAGAACCTGGACTACCCCAACGCTGAAACCGTCGTCGTGGACAACGGTTCCACGGATGACTCGGTCAAGCTCATCAGAAACAGGTTCCCCGATGTTTTCGTCATTGAAGCAGGAGAGAACCTCGGCTTCACCGGCGGAAACAACCGGGGAATCACCTTTGCCCTTGAGAACGGTGCTGATCACGTATGGCTGCTCAACAACGACACCATCGTAGACCGGGACACCCTGACCCATCTCGTGGGTGCCGCATCAGCATCATGCAAGAATGGAATAGTCGGCAGCGTGATTTACGATTACGAAGACAGAAGCAAGATACAGTTTGCGGGCGCCACCATTAACTGGAAGAAGGCAAGATCACCGCACATCTATAGCATCAAACAGAACAGCATGTTTGAGGTTGAACGAGTCAACGGATGTTCAATGCTTGTAAGCAGACGTGTGTGCAATGAGGTGGGACTGTTTGACGACAACTATTTTTTGTACGCCGAAGAGGTAGACTGGTGCATCCGTGCTCGTAACAACGGTTTCAGGTGCATTATGGAACCTCATTCAAAGGTTTACCATAAGGTTTCGGTATCGGTAAACAAGGTGGCCGGCAAGAATACTGTCATGAGATACTACAACACCAGAAATTTTCTCTATCTGACAGACAAACTCTGTCCGCACAAGTCTAAGAAAACATATATACGCAAGTTCATTTTCAAGCAGATCAAAAAAGACACTGCAAATTTCATCAAACTACTATTATCAGAAGTTTTACCCGTAAAGCTTGTTACAGCGCAGGAATCTCCGAAATTATTCGCAATAAAAGACTATTTGTGCAACAACATGGGAAAAACGCTTTTTATTAACAAGTAAGCCTGAATTTTACGATATCCGAGATTATATTTTGAAACAGTATTTGTCGTTTTCTGTCAACGCATAACTCTTTTGACTCGCCCCCCCAGCCACCATCATCAAAATTGTAGAGTCTTCCATTTCTGAAGAGTAAAACTGGAATTGTCACATTTTTTTAGCACAGCGTACACTTTTATCCGTGCTCAATAACCGCCTAACTTTTTTATAAGGGGACGTTCTCTGATGAGAATACTATCCATAATATCACCACACTATGACTATCTTACCGCAACACTCATGGAAGGACTGCAGGAACTGGGTCACGAAATAATCAGCTCTGAAAACAGTAATTATACTCAATCGACACCCGACAGAAGACTGAGAAAGTTATCTGAAAGTGCGGACTTGATCATTGTAGGAAGCAACAAAAAAGTAAGAACGGAATTAATTAAAGATTCAGACAATCCCAACAAAATATTCATTGACGGCACTGACGGGCAGGAATTCTGCGTTTATCCCCACATACTATTTAAAATGGTGTTCAAAAGAGAATTAAATAAGTGCTGGAACAACAATACCGGACAACCCATTTTCCCCTTACCGTTTGCAGCCGAAAAAAGATATTTTTGTAACACACCAAACAAGCGCAGTATAAAAGTGCTTTTTGCAGCAAACATGAAGGTAAATCCCATGCGGTATTCCATCCACCAACGCCTGACTAACAGAAATGATCCGGATATTTTTTGCGGTTCAACCGGAGAAGTGGCATACCGCAAAAAAAAATGCCTCGGAACCCCGATAGAAACCCCAAAATACCGGAAACTGCTTTCACAAACCCAGATAGGTATTAACGTTGCAGGCGCAGGGTATGATTGTGCTCGTTACTGGGAGATTCTCGCTTCCGGTGCTCTTCTCATGACCCAGGAAATCGACATAACCATACCGAATCCATTCACTGACGGAATTAATTGCGTTACATTCAAGTCACTCGATGAGTTTGATGAAAAGCTCGGACACCTTCTATCAAGACCATCTTCAATCAGTGAAAAAGCTGAGTCAGGGTACAATCATTTGATAAAATTCCACACAACAGCAAAAAGAGCTGAATATTTCTTACAAACAGTACATGAACATATTTCAGATGGTTATTGTGATAGTTTTTACTCAAAAGCGCCAAAAAAAGTAAAATTATACAACTATTTAAAATACTTAGCTTCGTAATAGCCACATATTCAACAGGACCATAACAACATGAAGTGCAGCGTACTAATAAACAACTACAATTATTCATCATTTTTATCAAAGGCAGTAAACAGCGTACTCGAACAATCCGTCTTACCTGACGAAATAATCGTCGTAGACGATGGTTCTACCGACGGCTCATGTGAACTTTTGCAGAACAACTACGGAAACAACCCTCGTATCAAGATTATCTCCAGCAAAAACAGAGGGCAACTATCTGCTATGAATCTGGGGTTTATACATAGCAGTGGTGACATCCTGTTCTTTCTCGATTCGGATGATGAATATGATCCACATTATATTGAATCAGTCCTTGACATGTACCGGAAGCAGCCGTCGTGCGATTTTCTGATTTGCGGTCGCAAAGAGTTTGGAGCGGTCAACAAAAACGTTCTCAGGTATAAAACTGATGTGAGTTTAGGCTATTCCGTCTTATCTTCGCTGTATGGTGAATATTGGGAAGGGGGCCAGACCTCGACTCTGTCGATGAGAAGGTGGGTTCTTGATGCCTTCATGCCCCTGAACCTGGAAGCATACTGGCGGGTCAGGGCCGACGACTGCCTGGTTTACGGCGCCTCAATAGTTGGAGCCAAAAAATACTACCTAGCTCGTCCACTAGTATACTATCGTATCCACGATGCAAATCTCTTCTACGGTAGAGAGTTTAACGATGATTATCAATTCAAATACAAACTTCGAATAAAGCAGCTAATCCGTCATCTTGCCCACAAAACTTTTTTAGACGGAAGCAATGTTTTTGGACTTATGAAAAAAGAGATGGCATCGTCCAGCCCCGAAGTATTTAAGGAGAAATACAAACTCTATTTTACCTTGATTCGTCGTGCAGATCGCCATCTTTCTTGGAAAGTTTCATGTTTAAAGAGACTACTATTGGTCTATATCCGTTCCATAAAAGCAAACCGACACAGCTCAGTTTAAAAAAACATTTCATAAATTGTATAGCAACATATTTAGATACAATTACGATCACCAGGCTTCAGCCAACATACAAAACAAAGGATCTTCAGCCTGATATATCTGGTAAATAAACTTGTCAAACTCACTCCTTATTCTTAAGGCGACGAGCAATCAGGGAAATGGAAATTTTTCGACGCTTCTTCTCAACAAACCACATAAAACGCTGAATCAACGTTTTTTTCGTCCGATACGTCCACCGAATTCGGCCGACAATAGTGCTTTCCTGGGAAGGGTCTTCCTCGACAACCGCTGGAAACAATACCGGAATGCACAAACCATGCTTCCAGTAGGTGTCAAAAACATCGTCAACCGGCTCTCTGGGAACGGATATTTTTGAACGCAACCGTTTTGCGCCGGAATAACTCACAAGATAGCCTTGGGTCCCGCTGGGCATTTTTTTGGGCAGCACCAGACGCGCGTTCGAAGCAAGAGTTGCAACCGGAACAGCGCCATGTTCAGGCATGAGTAAGTCCGGCTTCAGAGCCGAAAGCCGCACCGCGTCGAACGGCATACCCAATGCGATGATTTCAGCAACAACAGCACTGAAGTTCGAACCGAGAATAACATCATCCTCAAGAATGACCGCGTGGGACAATCCTCGCTCGACGACTGTATTCCATGCCGCCACATGGGACAGGTAGCACCCCTTTTCACCGGGCGACAACCTAGGTTCCGTACCGCGCGGTAGCGCGTCCATATCCAGGCTCGCTCCATCAACGGCCGTGAGAAACTCAGCCTCCAGGCCAAGGGCACAAAGCCGCTGACACATGATGTGACGACGCTGCGCAGCGCGCTCCAGGTTGAGAATGAATAGTTTCGGTATCATCGGTTGCAGCAATCTCCGATTGGCATGATCGCATCGTCACTGCCAGATGCCGTACCTCTCTCTCAGGAAATCGACGGCCAGGCGGTCCGCACATTCCCGGCCTACTCCCGATACGGAAAAATCCCTGAGCGCGGCAATTTTGTCGTAGACGCCATCGTGGTAGACCGGGCGCGGTATGCCGTTGGCCCATACCCTGTATCCGTTCACCAGCGCCATCCCCGAGAGCCAGACATCATCAACGGTCCAGACAATATCCGGAATATTCCAGGCGTCATCATGAAACGCCTGCGGCGGAACCAGCACACCGAGAAAACCCTCGAAGACATCGGCATAGCCGGGACGATCGTATATTCTGCGGGGAACCTGCTGCTGGAGTTTTTTTAGGGTCAACAGTTTCACCAGTCGGTACCAAAAGGAACGCCCTCCGTCCTTGGCCAGTCGCGCACGGGGATGATGCAGTTCTTTTCGTTCAATACCGAAGCGTTCGTCAATGTTCCACGCCCGTTCGCAGATGATGTCCCTCGGCCTCTCCAGTCGCGTCCGTGCAAGGCGTGAGATCCACTGTCTGTCCTGCAGACGGTCATCGTCGCACAGCAGGAGATCCACATCATGGGAGTACCATTTGCGGGTTGCCGGTAGAATTTTGGTGGCTGGACCCAGGTCTTCCTCGACATCGATTACCCTGACCCAGTCGGGAAGGGGGGGGAGCGCCGGCCGTGGCCCGGGAAAGCGGCGATATGATTTCGGAAGGTAGAGTTCCACCAGGTCAGGCGCAACTGTCTGACGCTCGAGAGCAGCGAACCTGCGGGGAAGATTTTCGTAACGTGGGGGGATGCTGGTAAGCGTGACAATGATGGGCTTGCGTTTCAAAATACTGCTCTCCTCCAAGACGGGTTGATCCTACAGATCAACCGTTCAAAACAACCTTGCAGGCGAGACAGCACTATGCAGTGCTCGAAATTTAAAATCACCACCGGTTGCCCATGCCGTCTGCTTCGGTTGAGCCATGGCCTCTACACCATCAGGAAAGTACCCGCATGAGGTGATACCGGAAAAACGCCTTTCTCGCTTATAGTTATCACGGGTGAGTTACACATCACGACAGATTTTGCCTGTGAGTTCCCGGTACTGCTGTGCAGCCCGTTCAACGGAAAACTCGCGTGACCTCGCACGGAGCAACTCCTTGTCGCATCCGGATTTGAAACTGCGCAGCATGGCTTGAGCCAGGCTGTTCACATCCCTGACCGGAACCAGCGCGCCATACCGGCCATGATCGAGGATCTCGGCTGGGCCGCTGGGACAATCGGTGCTGACAACCGGACAGCCGCAGGCAAGAGCCTCGGCTATCACCATGGACATGCCCTCGTAAATGGAAGAGACCACCATCAGGGATGCACGAGCCATATATTGATAGGGGTTGTCCACAAAGCCGGGCATCAGCAGATCGTCGGAAACCCCCAACTCTCCGGCCTGTTCTTCCAGACTGCGTCGCAGTTTGCCCTCCCCCAGGATCAACAGCCGCAATGGACGTTCCCTGCGGGCGATGGCAAATGCCTTGAATAAGGTACTGAAGTCCTTCTGTGGCTTGAACCCACCCACAGCCAGAATAACCGGCGGCCCGTTATCGCAAAACCAGGGATGATCCAAAGGTTCTGCAGCCTTCTTCAACAGATCTGGAGATACTACCGGATTGTAAATTGTCTGGACCGCCTCACGCCCCATACCCAGAACCTGGGCAAGATCATCGGCCACTCCATGGGAAACCGCTACCAGGGCATGGGCACGGGGGTAGAAGCGCCGGGCAACCTCCACCTGAGCCTTGATACGCCGTCGCTTGCTATTTGCAACTTCCACGGAAAGGTGGTTATGTACCGTGGCTATGACAGGAACGCCATTTCCGGCCAGGGACGAGGCGGTGACGGCAACGGCATTGGGATAGTCCATGGCGGAGATCAGCACATCCGGACGTTCTTGGCGCAGGTAACGGGTCAACGGGCGGAGAGCACCAAGAACAAAGTGAGGTTTGGGAGCAAAAAACATGCGTGCCCAGAACCATGCATCAGGTCCCAGGCGGGGCAGACAGATCAGAGATTGTCGCGCCGACCGGACTTTCAGGTCCACCACCCGGACTGCCGGTGGAATTTCATCCAGAAAATGCCCGGTCCTGCGGGCCATAACCATATCGACCCGCTGCCCCTGTTCCACCAAGCCCTGCGCCAGGTTGAGCATGGCACGTTCGGCGCCGCCGCTCCCCTGCATGGAGCGCATGAAGATGGCAATTTTTCTGGGACGAGCGGATACAGTGGAACGAGTCATTGTGTTTTTACAGACGGAGCTGACCCGATGGAGGCAGCCATCCCCTTGAACGCATTCAATATCCGGTCGATCTGCTCCGGCGTATGGGCCGCGCCGACGCTGCAGCGCAAAAGACTGGTGCCGTCGGGCGCCGCCGGCGGCAGCACCAGATTGACGTAGACTCCCTGGTCGAGCATCCACTTCCAGGCCAGCAGGGTTTCCTCTTTTGATCCCATGTAGACAGCCACCACCGGTGTCGGTTCGGGACCGAGCCTGAAGCCCAGCTTGCCCAGCCCTTCATAGAGCTGGCGGGCGTTGGCCCAGAGACGGTCGCGCAGGTCGGTGCCCGCTTCCAACAGCCTGAGCGCCTGGCGCACCGAGGCTATGGTGGCGGGAGACGGTGAGGCGGTAAAGACGTAGGAGCGGCTGGCATAGCGCACCAGGTCCAGTTCGGGGTGATTGCTGACGCAGAAGCCACCGATGGTCCCCAGGCTCTTGCTGAAGGTACCGACGATGAAATCCACCTGATCCAGGCAGCTGGCCTCCTCCACCAGCCCCCTCCCCTTCTTTCCCAGCACACCCAGGGAATGGGCCTCATCGACCATCAGCCAGAAGCCGTACTGTTTCTTCAGGGCGACGATTTCCGCCAGGGGCGCCCGGTCGCCCAGCATGCTGTAGATCCCCTCGATGATCACCAGGGCATCCTTCGTCCGCTCCCCCAGGCGGCGGAGCCGCTTCTCCAGGTCGGCCGCGTTGTTGTGGCGGAAGCGGATGATGTCGGCGCCGCTCATGCGGCAGCCGTCGTAGATGCTGGCATGACTGTCGGCATCCAGCAGGATCAGGTCCCCCGGACCGGTCAGGGTGGAGATGGCTCCCAGATTGGCCACGAATCCGGTGGAGAAGACGATGGCCGAGGCACAGCCATAGAAAGCGGCCAGCTCCCGCTCCAGGGCGCGATGGCCGGAAAAGGTGCCGTTGGCCATGCGCGAACCGGTGGTTCCGGTTCCCTCGGCATGGGTTGCCGTGCAGGCAGCCTCGATACAGCGGGGATCGAAGGTCAGGCCCAGGTAGTTGTTGGTTCCCGCCAGCAGTGTTTCGCGGCCATTGATGCGCGCCTCGGTGGGCGACAGGATTTCCTCGATCTCCACGTTGAAGGGGTCGATGCCCAACTCTTCCAGCGCCGCCCGGCCCTGGGCGATGGTAGCCAGTTTGTCAAAGAGTCCCATACCTACCCCGCGATTTCCTGTTGAATGCGCAGCACGAAATCCTTCACCGTCCTGATACCGGAGAGTTCGTTCAAGGGAAAGGAAAAATCGAAGCTATCCTCAACCTCTTCAACTATCTCCATCACCTTGAGCGAGTCAAGTTGCAGGTCGTTGACCAGTTCGGTCTCCTCGCCGATGGTGACCGGAGATTCGAGAAAACGCCCCAGGATGCTCTTCAGCTGTTCATAGATTTCCGTGTAGTCTGCTGTGGCCATCGTCATGCTTTCCTTGTCGTGAATTTCCTGGCCTGCTTTGCCCGCCGGATTCGGGGTTTGAACCGTTCCATCATCCCAGGGTGCGCCGCAGTCCCTCGGCCAGCCCCACCCGGGGGTTCCAGTTGACTGCCCGGCGATAATCCTCATCATGGCAGACCCAGTCCTGGTGGCAGAGCTCCCTGACCTTGCCCGGCGTGAACATCGGCCGGTAGCCGAAGAGCCGTGACGCAGGGATATTCAGGCGCGCCGCCAGCTCCAGAAGCGGGCGCGGAATGTCGACGCGGAGGACGGAGCGCCGGTAAAGTTCCCTGGCGACCCCCCTGATCTCCTCCCAGCTGTAGCCGCCTGCCTTGCCGTCATGCGGTTCAAAGCAACCGTTCAGACCGCTGCCGTTCATGAGCCAGCACAGGACGGCTTCGGCAAGGTCGCTGACGTAGATCAGCGAGAGGCGCCCCGCACCGCCCCCCGGAACGAACAGGATTCCCCGGCGCATCCACTGCAGCAGGGGGAGCATTTCCCGGTCTCCGGGACCGTACACCGCCGGCGGTCGCAGGATCGTCCAGTCAAGCCCCTGGGCAGCGCTGCGCAGGGCATCCTCGCCCCGCCGCTTGCTGGCGGCATAGTCGGACAGTTCGGGCGACCTGGCGGCCAGGGATGAGAACAGGAGCAACCGCGGATGACCGGCCGACTCACGGGCTGCCGCCACGATGCGCTCCACTCCGCTGACATTGGCCGGCTCAAAGTCGGCCGGGCAGGCGCCGCGAACGGAACCGGCGCAGTGGATAACGGCCGAGGCACCCTCCACCAGCCGTCGCAGGCTCTCCCGGTCCCCCAGTTCGCCCTGGATCCAGGTCAACCCTTTTGCTTCGAAACAGGATTCCAGGGAGGCCGGCCGCACCAGCGCCCTGACGCGCACCCGATCCTCCAGCAGACGGCGGATGATGGCACCGCCGACGAACCCGGTCCCTCCGGTAAGGGCTACGGTCAGCCCAGGGGATAAAGGAACTGCCCCCTTCGGCTCCCCCATGGCTCAGTCTTGTCCCGCACGGGCTGGGGAGGAGGCATCGCCGATACGCCGCAGGTAATCCGCCTTGGCCATGGAGCGCGAGATCTTCCCCGACGATGTCTGGGGCAGGGTATGGGGGGCAACCAGCTCGACCAGGCAGTCGACGCCGAACTCCTCACGGACCCGGCCTCGGAGCAGCTCCACCAGCCGGCAACGCTCGGTCTCGTCAAAATGGCGGCACTGCACCACCAGCACCACCTGTTCCTCCCCTCCCTGGCCGGGAATGGAAAAGGCGGCAGCGTCCCGGGAACGGATTTCCGGCAACTGTTCGACGACGAATTCGATATCCTGGGGCCAGATATTGCGGCCATTGATGATGATCAGGTCCTTCATGCGGCCGGTGATGACCACCTGCCCCCCGGCCAGATAGGCCAGATCGCCCGTATTGAGCCACCCATCCGGGCAAAGCACCTCCCGGGTAGTCTCCGGGGCTCCCAGGTATTCGCGCATGACGCTGGGACCGCGCACGTGCAGCACACCGCAACACCGTTCGGGGAGCGGCATGCCATGCTCGTCGCGGATCTCGATCTCATGGCCGGGGATCACCGAACCGCACAGGACGAGTTCCTTTACCTCTGCCCCGCTGGTTCCCTCTTCAAGGGGAATGGCGCGTCCGCTGTTGGTGAGCTCTTCGGCATCGATGCGGTCGATCTCCAGCCCCCTGCCCAAGGGGGCGAAACTGATTGCCAACGAACACTCGGCCATGCCGTAGGAGGCCACATAGGCTGTGGAACTGAAACCGGCCGGCGCCAGCAGTTTGCCGAAGTTCTCCAGGATATCCGCCCGTATCGGCTCGGCCCCGGTTCCGGCGATGCGCCAGGAACTGAGATCGTACTGTTCGATCTCAGCCGGCCGGAGACGCCGGGCGCAGAGGGCGTAGCCAAAGGTTGGACTGTAGGAGATGGTGGCCCGGTTTTTGGAGATCAGCGCCGGCCAGAGGCGTGGCCGCATGGCGAAATCGCGGGTGCTCAGGTAATCGATGGAGAGCTGGCAGGCCATGGGGGCGAGCATGAAACCGACCAGTCCCATATCGTGGTAGAAGGGGAGCCACGAGGTGGCCCGGTCTCCCGGCTGGACGGCGAGGCCATGGCTGATGATGCAGGCCAGGTTGGCCATGATCGACTTCTGGGTGATCACCACGCCGCGGGGAAAGCGGGTGCTGCCGGAGGTGTACTGCAGATAGGCAACATCCTCGGGGTCCGGCGCCTGCAACATCTGGTCGGACTCGGGAAGCGCGTCGAAGCAGTCGGGTATCCCCACGTGCTTCAGGTCGAGCCCCTCGGCAGCCTTGGACAGGAAGGCAAAGAAGGAGCGGGAAGACATGGCGGCCCTGGCTCCGCAAGACTCCACCAGTTTTCGCAGGTTATCGATAATGGCCTGACGCCCCCCCAGGTGAACCGCGGCGGGCAGAGGCACAGGAACCAACCCGGCATACTGGCAGGCGAAGAAGAAACGCACGAAATCAGCATCGGTCTCGGCGACCAGGGCCATGCGATCCCCCCGCGACAGGCCGAGCCCCATGAGCTTGCGGGCAAGGGAGCGGGCGCTTTCGCGCATCTGGGAATAGGGAAGCGTGACTGCCAGGCTTCCCTTGCCGGAGTAGAAATTGAACCCGGTCCTGCCTTCGGCGGCATAGTCGAGAGCTTCGGGCAAGCTGTTGAAGTCGCCGCGGCGCAGGGCGATGCTGTTATCAGTGGGTGTCTTTTTGAGTGTATGCATAGTATCGGATACTTTGGGGGAGCAGTGATGTTAGTCCCAGTGTGAGAGTATGAGCTGCCTGATGGCCTGGCGGGTTTCATCGGCCACGTCATTGGCACAGCTCAGATCGGGCTGGCCGGGCCAGTGCGGATCCAGGAAAACAGCCCCGCCACAAAGGCGTTCGTCGGCATAGCGGGGGATGACGTGAAAATGAACATCGGGGTCGACCATCATCAGCATCAGATAGTTGATTTTGTCATAGGCAAAGGCCCTCTTGAGCGAGCGTTCGATATGTCCGCTCACCTCCCGCAGTTCAGCAAAGGCCTGCTGGCTGAGCGCGGAGAATTCCCTGACCGGTTCCGTGCAGACCAGCACCAGGGAGCCCAGGGTTACCTGGGCGGGTCGGAGCAGAACGCTCCAGCAGGGGCCAGCCTGAATCAGAGTGTCGGGGTAGCCGAATTTTTCGAGTGTCGCATTACTCATGGCTGTTTCCTCTGAGCCTGTCGGGCAAGAATGCTCTCCACAAGCCGCAAGTCTTCCAGCTTGTCCACATCCACGGCCGCTTCCGCGTCGGGCATCCAGACCGCGCCGGCGCGGGCGTCCATCAGGGCGGAGAAGCGGTCCAATCCCTGTTCCAGGGTCAAACGTCCGCACAGGTAGCGCAGGACGGACAGGATGCCCAGTGTCCTGACGATCTTCAGCGGATGCTTGCGCTGCTCTTCCACCCGCCTCCAGAAGATGGCGGCATTCCTGGCCCGGGGGGTGAGAAAGGCGAACAGGTTGCAGCCGCAATACCCTCCGTCAGCCAGACGGGTTATGGTCCGTCGCCCCTCGGGAAAAGCGGCCATCACCATGTCAGCCCGGGCCAGTCCGGCAACAACGTCACAGCCGCTTTCAACCGCCCGGCCGCAGAAATGATCGACCATGGGTGGCGTCAGCAGGGCGTGGTCGGCCGTGGTCACCAGGGCGGGCTGGTCGGCCGGCACAGAGGCCAGGGCTGCCCGTGCGCTCAGACTGGGTGACGATTCGTTCTCCACCCAGCAAACCCTTCCGTCGGCCACCAGACCGTCGAGTTCCGCCGAATTCCCCAGGAGGCGTGATGAGCAGCCGCAGAGGATGCGCGAGCCGATAATCGGCGACGCCTCCAGCGCATCCAGCACGCGCAGAACCATGGGACGTCCGGCCACCGGCACCAGGGCCTTGCAGCCGACCCCCGATGCACTGGCCACCGGGTCGTCCGGTCCGCGGTCACCGGCGAGAACGATTGCGGCGAATTTTCCGGAAAAGCGGCTCATGTCGTGGTCAGCACCCCTGCAGCTCTTTCTGGTAGATGCGGTAGCGCTTGTAGGGCTCTCCGCCGATGGACTCGATGATGTTGCGCATCCCCCGGTTGCCCTCCAGGATCCAGGACATCTCCACGTCTTCCATGCCACGGCCAAGGCCCGAGGTCTGCAGGGAGGTTATCATCATCAGGGCCAGGGTGGCTCCCAGGCGCCCCCCCTGAAAGCGTTGCCGCACCCCCATCAGCGGCACGCGGCCGCTCTTCACGCCGCTGACCTTGAGACGCCAGAGCAGCTTCAGCCAGCCCAGGGGGAACAGCCTGCCGTCCAGGTCCCTGATGGCCTCGTTCAGGTTGGGAAAGAGCACCATCATGGCCGCCGGTTCGCCGTCAACCTCGGCGATGCGTACGTAGTCCAGGGGCACCAGGAGTTTCAGGTTCCTGCCCAGCTCGGTAAACTCCTCGTCGGTGAAGGGCACGAAGCCCCAGTTGTTGGCCCAGGCATCCTCGAAGAGATCCTTGATGATCGCCAGGTCCGCGGAGAACGTCTCGCGACTGGGGCTGCGCAGGCGCACCCTGCCGGCGACCCGAGCGGTCAGAGCGTCCAGGTGGCGCGGCGCGGGGAAATCGCATCTGATGCGATAGGCCAGAAGATTCTGGGCCGCGATGAACCCCTGCTCTTCGATGCGGCCGGCATAGTACGGCAGGCTATGGCCCATCATGATCATGGGGGGCGTATCAAAGCCTTCCACCAACAGCCCCAGCTCGTCGTTGATGGAGAGGTTGAACGGCCCCATGACCCGGCGCATGCCCTGCTCCACCAGCCAGTTCTGGGCGGCATCGAACAGCGCCTGAAAGACCTCCCGGTCATCCACCGCCTCGATCATGCCGAAGAAGCCGGTCCGGTCGTCGTAACGCCGCAGATGCAGCTGGTCAACCTGCGCGCTGATGCGCCCCACGGTCCGCTTGCCGCGCCGGGCGATCCAGGATTGATAGGTCGCGTGCCGGAAATAGGGGTTGCGTTTCGACAGGTGCTCCCGGCGCTCGAGAAGTAAGGGGGGAACCCAGTTGGGATCGTCCGCGTACAGGGACCAGGGCACACGCAGGAAGCTGCGCAGCTCTTCATTGCCCCGCACCGCCACGATCTCCAGCGGCGGCTGGCCGTTATTTCCCGCCATCGCCACCTCCAGACTCATCCGGCGATGCCGCGCACCACTTCCTCGGCACGTTTCAAATCCTCGGGACAGTCAACCTCGCCCCAGGCCAGCCCCTCGATGCAGCAGGTCCAGACCGGCGTCTGCTGCGCCAGCTCGTCGATCACGGACAGATACCAGCGCTTCAGGGAGACCTGATCGCGCAGGAGCTGCTCCACGGTACGGCGGAACAGGTCGGCCCCTTCCCCGCGGAACAGCAGCATGCCGATGGATTCGGCGTCGACCTGGTCGACGAGCAGATTCTTGCCGATGCGCACCAGACGCTCGCCGTCCAGAATCACCTTCATATCATCGCCGTCGTACGTGTCCTTGCGATCAACGGTCACCGTGATCGGACGGGGCGCCGAGGCGAGCAATTTTTCAAGCACCGCTGCCCGGAACATCGTGTCGCCGTTGAGCAGGATGAAATCGTCGGTCATTTCCGAGCGGGCGATCCAGCAGCTGCCCAGGTTGTCAGCCACCGCGTAAAACGGGTTGAACAGGGTGCGGATAACGCCCCTGCCATAGCGCTCTTCCAGGAGTGCTTCCACAGTATCAGCTGCATAGCCGAGCACGACACTGATGTCTTTGACACCGCATTTGAGCAGTTCATCGACCTGCCATTCGATCATCGACTGGCCATGAATGGCAACGGCGCACTTGGGTCGCTCGGCGGTCAGGGGAAGCAGACGCTTGCCCTGACCCGCGGAGAGAATGATGGCTTTCATACGTTTCAGGTCTCCTCTCGCTCTCGCGAAACTGTTGCGTTCGGGAAACAGCAGCAACATATCACGATGTAAACCTGATATTTGTAAAGAAAAACAGACCTCCGGTCAAGAAGATTTCTCCATCCCGCACCGAATCTGTATCTTTTTTGCAACACACGCACACCCTTAGCGACACACCGGAAAGGGTGCAGCCGGAACAACCGAATGCGTCAATACAGGGTTGAACTCCGGCAACCGTTCCACCCGCCATGAAAGGGGCGTGATACACTTAAGCCAGGACAGTACCCGGGAGGAGAGCATGAAGACATCCAGGTTGGCATTTTATATCACCCTCACACTGATCACCCTCGTGGCTGTGGTGTTTGCCTTGAGCAGAGAGCCGGAACCAGGCTGGCCGATCAATCTGATCTACCTGCTGTTCAAGGGCTGATCCGGCCGCATCACCAGCACAGCAGTTGCGCGCCATGACACCGATCGCCCCTGTTTGCGCCGGTCGCCGGACCACGTGCGGAAGACCGCATGAAGGGAGTTGTATTCAGCTTTCAGATCGGAGAATATGGGGGCGAAAAAAAAGACAAGGAAAAAGAGAGCGGAGAGATGCGGCAACTGAACTATCTTGCGGGGTATCCGCAGCAGGTCACCAGCCAGGTGAACAGACTGATCGCGGAAAACAGGCTGGCCGGCTTCCTGAACCAGACCTATCCGGCGGCACATGACATCAGGACCGACAGGGCGCTCTACGATTATGCCGTTTCGCTGAAAAACGAGTTTCTGCGCAGCACGCAACCATTGAGCAGGGTGATCTACGACGGAAAAATCCAGGTAATCCAGAACGCACTGGGCAGCCACACCTTCGTGTCCAGGGTCCAGGGGGCAAAGCTCAAGTCAAAGCATGAAATCCGGGTCGCCTCGCTATTCAGGGATGCTCCGGCGGATTTTCTCAGGATGATCGTCGTGCACGAGTTGGCGCATCTGCGGGAGAAGGAACATAATCGGGCCTTCTACAAACTGTGCGAATACATGGAGCCGGCCTACCAGCGGCTGGAATTCCATCTGCGGCTGTACCTGACCCACCTGGAACTGACGCGGCAACCCCCGAAGCAGGAGCAACAGCTGACCCCACCCCTCTCTACCGACCCTGCGTGAGGCGGATCAGGATACTCCCGCCCGCCTGACCAGGGCACCGGCTCTTGCCAACCGGTCCCCCACCCCAACCTGCCACGGGGTCATTCAGGCGCAACGTCCGTCCCGCGCTCCCGGATTTCCAGCAGATCGTGCAGCGTCAGGGCCTCCAGGGAAAGTCGGCTGCTTTCCGCGTCGCGGCGGATGATGTCCGCCGCCAGCACCATGGCACCGGGAGATGCATCGTCTGATGCGGCACTGCCCCGCAACCCGGCCAGAAGAGTGCTAACCTCCATGTCGGACGGTTCCCGTGCCGGCAGCCAGCCCGGCTCGCTGCCGGCGGTCTGAACCAGATACCCCAACGCGTCCAGGGCCTCGAGCCCCTCCTCCACCTGATCCTGCCCCAGGGACAGTTCGTTTGCCAGACGCTCCGCCCCGGGCGGCGGGCCGTTCTCGCGGAAGTGGCGGCAGACCTGTAGCAAGAGGGCAAGAGCGCGCTCCTCATGAGCGGCCTGGCTGGGCGCGTCGCTACGGGAGCTGGCAGCGACATGTCTCCGGCGCTGGTGGATGCAGACGATCTCCAGCCCCAGCAGCACGATCAGCCAACTGGTGTATACCCAGACCAGGAACACCGGCAATGCGGCCAGGGTGCCGTAGATGGCGTTGTAATTGGCAACGCCGACCTGAAAATGAAAGTACGCCCACTGGGCCATCTGCCATGCGGTTCCTGCCAGAACTCCCCCCAAAAGGGCCGAGCGGAAGCGCACCCTGGTGTTGGGAATGTAGATATAGAGGAACACCAGGGCGACCCAGACGCTGACGTAGGGGGACAGCCTGAAGACGGACAGGACCGCCTCGCCAAGATACTCATGCTGCAGCAGCCACTTGACGACCCACTGGTTCTGCAGGGAGGTGGTCATGCTGGTGGCCACCAGGATCAGGATCGGCCCGACAACCACCACGCTGAGATAGTCGCTGAAGCGTCGCTGCAGCGAACGGGTCTCCCGGACTCCCCAGATGGTATTGAAGGCCATTTCGATGTTTCCCAAAAGAGAAATGACCGTCACCACCAGAACCAGCAGCCCGATTGCTCCGATGGATTTGAAGTTGGTGTTGTTGACGTAGGCAACGATGCGGGAGATGGTTTCCTGGGAGTCGCCGGCAAGCCTCTGCAGAACCGGTTCCAGGGTATTCTGGGCGCCCAGTCCCTTGAGGACGGCAAAGGCGATGGCAAGTACGGGAACAAGCGAGAGCATGGTGGTATAGGTGAGGGCAGCCGCGCGCAACGCCCCCTGGTGGAGGGTGAAGCCGGCCTTGACAAGATAGCAGAAGCGGAGCAGGTCGAACAGTCGCCCCTTCATCCCCCGCCAGGCTCCAGGGTCCTCCGGCATCAGCGCGGCAGGTATGGCGCACGGCCTGTTCTCGGTTGACATATGCGGACTCACCTCCCTCTGGGCTGTCTCAAGCTGGATTCGGCATCCAGATACAAACAGTATCACACGGCATGGTTATACCACATGTGCGGGGCGACCTGGCCCCGCACCCATCGCCACGGATCAGCAGATGCGGGGGAGCTGTTCGCCGGCCAGCATCTCAACCGCCCGGGTTCCCCCCGACACCGTGTCGATCTCCAGGCGCCCGCGGTCGTCCTCGCCGGTCACCTCGCCGATGATGGCGGCTTCGCGCCCCAGGGGATGGGAGCGCATCCGCTCAAGCAGAGCGTCCGCCGCCTGGGGCGCGGCAACCACCAGGATTTTCCCCTCGTTGGCAACATAGAGCGGATCCAGGCCGAGTATGGCGCAGACCCCCTTGACCGCGCCGTTGTAGGGAAGCGCCCTCTCGTGCAGGGTGATGCCGACCCGGGACTGGAGGGCGATCTCCTTGAGGGTGGTGGCGACCCCGCCGCGGGTCGGATCGCGCAGGACATGCACCGCATCTCCCTCCTTGAGGATCTCCTCCACCAAGCCGTTGAGAGCCGCGCAGTCGCTCCTGATGTCGCTCTCCAGGTCGAGCCCCTCCCGCTTGGCCATGACCGCAATGCCGTGGTCGCCGATGGCGCCGTTGATCAGCACCCGGTCGCCAGGCCGGGCACAGTTGCCGCCAATGGCCAGGTCATGCTCGATGACCCCCACGCCAGAGGTATTGATGAATATCCGGTCGGCCTTTCCCCGGGGAACAACCTTGGTGTCACCGGTCACGATAGCCACCCCCGCCCCGTCCGCGGCGGCGCGCATGGAGTCCAGGATTTCCTTCAACTCTGCCCTGCTGAACCCCTCCTCCATGATCAACCCCACACTCATGTAGAGCGGTCGCGCCCCCATCATGGCAAGGTCGTTGATCGTACCGTTCACCGCCAGGGAGCCGATATTGCCACCCGGGAAGAAGAGCGGATCAACCACATAGGAATCGGTGGTAAAGGCAAAACGCTGTCCGTTATGGGTCACCACCGCCGCGTCGTTCTGACCCGCGGGCGGTATGCCCGACAGGGTGGGGATGACAAGGTCCGAGAGCAGCTGGTGGGAGAGTTTCCCGCCGCTGCCGTGCCCCAGTAGAATGAGGTCGTTATCCACGTAATACTCCTGATCCGGTCAGGCCGGAACTGAAAATAGTTTTCGCCTACCTGCCGTACTTGTACGCCGCGGCGCAGGTCCCTTCGCTGGACACCATGCAGGCCCCCACGGGTGATTCCGGGGTGCAGGCCCGGTCGAAGAGGGGACAGTCGAAGGGGGACACCTTCCCCCTGAGGATGTCGCCGCAGCGGCACCCCTGGTGCTCCCGCGTCTCCTCCACGGAAACCGGCAGGACTTTTTCCGCGTCATGGGCGGCATAGTCGGCTGCGATTTCCAGGCCGCTGCCCGGAATGACGCCGATCCCGCGCCACTCGGCGTCGCAGACGCTGAATACCTGGGCCAGCACAGACTGGGCCTTGCGGTTGCCCTCCCAGGTCACCACCCGGCTGTACTGGTTCTCCACCCGGCTTTTCCCTTCCACCACCTGCCGTACCAGCATCTCCACCCCCTGCATGACATCGGCCGGCTCGAAACCGGTCACCACGCAGGGAACGCCGCGCTGCTCGGCCAGTCCGCGGAAGGCGTTGGCGCCGATGATGGCGCTCACATGGGCGGGGCAGATATAGCCGTCGATCTTCAGTTCCGGGTCGCTGGAGAGCAGTTCCATGGGTAAGGGAATGGTCTTGTGGGCCGCCAGCACCAGATAGTTGGCAAGCCCGTCCCCATCGGCAGCCAGGATGCTGGCGGCAATGGCAGGCGCCGTTGTCTCGAAGCCGACCCCCAGAAAGACGACCCTTTTGCCCGGATTCTTCCTGGCGATGGCAACGGCATCCAGCGGCGAGTAGACAATCCTGACATCCGCCCCCCTGGCGCGCTCTTCCATCAGTGACGAACTGGAACCGGGAACCCGCAGCATGTCACCGAAGGTGGTGATGATGGTGTCGGAAAGCCGGCTAATGGCTATTGCCCGGTCTATGTAGCGGTTGGGTGTGACGCAGACCGGGCAGCCGGGCCCCGAGATGAGCCGCACCTTCTCCGGAAGCAGGCTGCGGATTCCGTACTGGTAGATGGACATGGTGTGGGTGCCGCAGACCTCCATGAAGGCCATCGGTTCCGTCCGCGGCTCAGACAGCTTCCTGATTCGCGCCGCATAGCCGAGAACCACGTCCCGGTCGCGGAATTCATCCATATAATTCATGATAACCTCGTATCTTCCTACGCCGGACCAACCAGCCGGCCGGTTCCCGAAGCAGAGCCCCCGTGATCAGCGACTCAGGCCAAAGCTGTTGCGGACTCGGGTTTCATCTCTTTCATCAGATCCAGGGTGATCAGCGCCTCCTTCTCATCCATCCTGGAAATGACGAAACCGGCATGGACGACCACATAGTCACCCACCCCGATCTCCTCGCCAATGATCATCAGGCTTGCCTCACGCTTGACCCCGTCGATCTCGGCCACGATGGTATCGCCATCAATGCTTAACACCCGCATCGGTATTGCCAGACACATAACTGTTCCCCATATCCTGTCGTCAAAAATTGGGAAGAGACCAACCTGGTCCCTCCCGGTTACGTAACTCAGCGGAGCCTTTCCGGCTCAGCCCAGCTTTCCGCATTCCCTCTGGATGTACCCGGCGACGACCGCCTGCCCCAGGGCCAGCCCTCCGTCGCCGGGTGGAACCAGGCGATGGGTAAAGACCTTAAAATCACGCTCCGCAAGCCTGTTGAGCGTTCCCTCGGCCAGCAGCTTGTTCTGGAAAACGCCTCCCGACAGGACCACGCGGTTGAGGCCGCTCCTGCCGCGAATCCGTTCACACATGCCTGCCGTTGCCGCGGCCATGCTGTTATGAAAGCAGCGGGCCATGGTGGGGCGGGGGATTCCAAGGGCCAGATCCTTCAGCAGCTCCAGCAGTGCGGGACGCATATCGAGAATCAGCTTGTCAGTGCACTCCTCGATGGAGAAGGGGTACTCCCGGTCGGTCGCTGCTGATTCAGCCAGCGCTTCCAGTTCGATGGCCGCCTGTCCTTCGTAGGTTATCCTGCTTCGCACCCCCAGCAGGGCGGAGACGGCATCGAAGAGCCGGCCGCAGCTGGAGGTGAGCGGTGAATTGATGCCGCGCTCCAGCATCCTCTGCAGCAGGTGCCACTCCTGGGCGGAAACATTCCCCAGGCAGGGGAGTTGCAGGGCAGTGAAGTCCCTCTCTCCGGCATCGAAGAGATAGGAGAGCGCCATGCGGAACGGTTCGCGCACGGCCGCGTCCCCACCCGGCAGAGCGACCAGACGCAGGTGGCCCTGGCGCCGGAACTCCCGGTAGCCGCCCACGAGAAACTCTCCGCCCCAGACAGTGCCATCCGGCCCGTAGCCGGTGCCATCAAAGATGACGCCGATAACGTCACCCTCCAGACCGTTTTCCGCCATGCTGGAGGCCATGTGGGCATGGTGGTGCTGCACGGCGACCCGGGGCAGGTCCGGCAGATCAACGGCATAGGCGGTGGAGAGGTAGTCGGGATGCAGATCATGGGCCACCACGGCCGGGCGTATCTCCAGAATCTTCTCCAGGTGCGCGACGCTCTCCTCCAGGGAGCGGAGCGTGGCGCTGTTCTTCAGGTCGCCGATGTGCTGGCTCATGAATGCCCGGTCGTTGCGGGTGAGACAGACCGTCGCCTTGAGTTCTCCCCCCACCGCCAGAACGGATGGCTGCTCCGTCGGCAGCCTGATCCCCCGCGGCACATAGCCCCGGGAGCGGCGCAGGAAAAGCGGGCTGCCGTGAAACACCCTAATGATCGAGTCGTCGCTGCGGACGTGAATATCCCGGTCGTGAACAAGAAACAGGTCGGCGATCTCCGCCAGCCGTTCCCGGGCCTCACGATCCCGGTAGGCTATGGGCTCGTCAGACAGGTTGCCGCTGGTCATGACCAGAGCGGTGAAATTGTCCCTGAGCAGGAGATGGTGCAATGGCGTGGAGGGGAGCATCACACCGAAATACCCGTTATCAGGCGCAACCAGCGACGCGATGGGACTGGCTTCCCGCTTGGGCAGGAGCACGATGGGGCGCTCCGGGCCGCCCAGGAGGCGCTGCTCCGTTTCGCTGCAGCGGGCAAAGTCTTGAATCCTGGCAAGGTCGGGGGCCATGAGGGCGAACGGTTTTTCATCCCGCTGCTTGCGCCGCCGCAATGTGGCCACAGCAGAATCATTGCAGGCATCCACCGCCAGGTGGTAACCGCCGATCCCCTTTACTGCCAGGACCCCCCCTTGGCGCAGCAGCTGGACAGCCATCCGGAGACAGTCGTTGTCAGCCCCCCCCGTTGCGGCCACTTCGCGCCCCTCGCGGTCAAGCAGCGCGATGCGCGGGCCGCAGACTGGACAGGCATTGGGTTGGGCATGGAAGCGGCGGTTGGCGGGGTCTTCGTATTCGGCACGGCAGTCGGCGCACATGGCGAACCGTTCCATGGTGGTGAAACGGCGGTCGTAGGGTATGGCGGTGATGATGGAGTAGCGGGGACCGCAGTTGGTGCAGTTGATGAACGGATAGAGGTAGCGGCGGTCGCGGGGGTCGAAGAGTTCCCCCAGGCAGTCTTCGCAGACGTCACAGTCAGGGGATATCTGTACGCTATTCTCTCCGCCGCTGCTGGCAAGGATCGAAAACCCACCTTCGCCCGTTACGGCGATGGCTCGACTCTGAAGGGAACTGATGGCGGCCAACGGCGGCGCCTGCTCGCGTATGTCGCGCAGGAACAAGGACAGATTCGACCGTCCCCCCTCCCCTTCCAGGAGCACTCCACCCGGGGTATTCCTGACCCATCCGCTGATACCGTAGCGTGCGGCCAATCGGTAGACAAAGGGACGAAACCCCACGCCCTGCACAATCCCTTCGACCTCGACCCTGATCCTCTCCACCGGACCGTTGGACACAAACATCTCTCGCTTTCGTTCGCTGCTCAGGCCTTTTTCAATCGTACGTCTGCCATCCCCTGGGAGAGCCATGCATACCACCGATCCATCCCCTCCCCGGTCTGGGCGGAAACTTCGATGATGGTGATGTTCGGATTGACCCTGAAAGCCATTTCGCGGCATTTATCCACATCAAAGTTCAGATGGGGAAGCAGATCGATCTTGTTGAGGATCATGACATCGGCGGCATGGAACATGTGCGGATATTTAAGCGGCTTGTCCTCCCCCTCGGTGACGGAGAGAACAGCTACCTTGTGATTCTCACCCAGATCGAAGGAGGCGGGGCAGACCAGGTTGCCCACGTTTTCGATAAACAACAGATCCAAGTTGGCAAGATCGAAGTCAGCGGCGGCATGCAGGATCATGTGGGCATCCAGATGGCAACCGGCACCGGTATTGATCTGCTTTACCTGCACGCCGGTGGCTGCGATCCGTTGCGCATCATTATCGGTCTGCTGATCCCCCTCGATCACGGCGCAGCGCACTTTTCCGGCCAACTCCCTGAGGGTTCGCTCCAGAAGAGTTGTTTTTCCGGAACCGGGAGAACTGACCAGATTGAGGGTGAAGATCCCCTGACTGGCGAACAGCAGACGGTTGGTCGCAGCCAGGCGGTTGTTGCGATCCAGGATATCCGTCTCCACACTGATCGTACGCGTCTGCCCGGCCTGAGGAGCCGAGGGGTGCTCGTGATGGTGGTGATGCCCGTCTCCGTGGTGATGGTCATCATGGGTATGGCTATGATCGTGACCATGGTCATGGTCGTGGGAATGATCTCCCCCGGTGGGGCAACCGCATGTCGTACACATAACGCTACACTACCTCCAATTCTTTTACCCGAAGCTCCTCACCAAAGAGAATCTCGATATCGAAACCACCACATTCAGGGCATGAGTCGTGATAAGCCCGGGCGCCGAACTGGGCCTTGCAGCCGTTGCAGCGCACCTGGGGCTCGATGATATTAATTTTCAGGCTGGCACCCTCCAGAAGGGTACCCTTGGTGCATGAATCGAAGCAGAATTCGAGGGCGCCGGGGACGATGCCGGACAGTTCACCCACGTCCAGGGTAACGGCCGTCACCCGACTCCCGGCAGCATTCTGCTCACAAATCGACACCACGTTCTTCATAATGGTCAACTCATGCATCAACAATCCTCGCTGTCAGGCTACTGCTCCGTTGCGCGCCGCCTTAACCGTCCGCCACGTTTAAGGACTGATACTCTCACATTTTACGTCCGAGCTAAAGCACTTTTTCAAGATGGCACGTTCAACCCCCTTCACATGCTACGAGGGTAAAAACACGAACCCCCTTGTGTATCGCGTGCTGCCGATCGATACGCAAGGGGGCGTGTGTTCCGGGATGTGGCGTTCCGGTCAGATCTTCTGCATCTTCTCGTAGATCACCAGGTCGCCCGAGCCTCGCAGGTCTTCGGGATGGTACCGCGGCATGGGGAAGTCGCTTACCTGTTTGAATTCCACCGGCGCGGTCTTCTTGTCCACAAGACCCGCGGCTACGGCTACGCCCCAAATGATGGCTTCAGGACGCGGAGGGCAGCCGGGTACGTAGTAGTTGACAGGAATCAGTTTCTCCACCGGGCCGTGCACGGCGTAGCTGTCGTGCCAGATGCCGCCGCCGCAGGCGCAGGAGCCGATGGCAAAGACAAGCTTGGGGCCGGGCATGGCGGCGTAGGCGCGCTGGAGTGCCTTGCCGGTGGAGCGCATGGCAGGACCCTGGCAGAGCATGACGTCGGCGTGACGGGGGGAACCAACCAGTTTGATCCCGAAACGCTCTACGTCATAGTACGGGGTGAGGACGTTCAAAACTTCGATGTCGCAGCCGTTGCACCCGCCGCTGTTGGCGTGGTAAACCCACAGCGAACGACCGAACACTTTCTGGCAAAGATTCTTTAGCATGACGGCGTTAGCCCTCCAGTTCTATGGTAAGGTCTTCGAGGATCGGCTGGCCGGGCAGGTAGGCCGTTGATTTGAAGACCCAGCGGTCATTGGCAAGGTCGTCCGCGCGGTACCCTTTCATCTTCAGCGCTTCCAGCGGTGACTGCCCCTTGAAGCAGCGGCCGCAGCGCTGGCAGGTGCTCATGAACAGCTCCAGCCGCTGCTGAAGATCGGTGATCTTGTTGGTGCCGTTCTCGAACTCGTGGCTCATGGTGATGGCGTCTTCAGGGCAGACGTCGGCACAGCGACCGCAGTAGGTGCAGCGGCGGCCAAGGTAGTGCAGGATCCGGATCTCCTGACAGATGTCGTTGATCAGGATCTCACGGGACGGGCAGTTGTTGGCGCAACCGGCGCAGCCGATGCATTTGACGTGGTCCCACAGGGGACGGCCGCGGAAGCGCTCGGGCACGGGCTTGGATTCGAAGGGGTACGGCATGGTTACCCGGCCGGCGTTCAGGCAGATCGCGGTCTCTTTCAGTTTGCTCATTATGGACATACATTCACCTCAATCAGAAGCCGTAGCTGGCGGCGGCCAGGGTTACCAGGGATACGGCCAGCATGATCGCGAAGTACCGGATGGCCTGGTCGATGCGGTAGCGGGCGTGGGTGGCGGCGATGGTGGTTACCAGAAGCACCATGGCGAAGACTTTGGCCCAGAACAGGATGAAGCTGATCGGAGCGGCCAGCCCGGAACCCCAGGGGACGAACAGGGAGACGAACAGGGCGCTGTACACCACCAGTTTGGCCATGTTGGCGTACTGGAACAGGGCCAGTTTGGGACCGGAGTATTCCACCATGGCGCCTTCCATGATCTCCGTTTCAGCTTCGGAGATGTCGAAGGGAGCACGACCCACGAAGGCCTGGAAGGCCAGCAGCATGATCACCAGCATGGCGAAGCCGGAAAGGGCCATGCCGTTTGCGCCGTAGACCGAGCCGGAGAGGACTTCGTCCAGGTTGAAGCTCCCCTTGGCCAGGGCGCCCATGACGATGGCGACGGCGAACAGCGGCTCAAGGGTGATCATGCACATCATCTCGCGGTTGATGCCGATCAGAGAGTAGGTGGAGCCGGAGGCCAGGCCGGCCAGCAGGGTACAGATGCCGGCAAGGGTCATCAGCAGGATCAGGAGCAGAACGTCGCCGGAACCGGACAGCGGAGCCTTGAAGCCCATGGGCACCAGGCAGGCGATGGTCAGCATGACCGCCAGGGGAAGATAGGCGGCGAAGCGCTGCAGCACAGGGGCTTCTCCGGATTCGATGTCGTCCTTGCCCAACAGTTTCAGGATATCAAGATAGGGCTGGTTGATCGGAGGTCCCTGACGCGACTGGATCCGGGCCGTTACCTTTCGAAGTACGCCCTGAAAGAGCGGAGCGAGCGCTAACACCAGGATGACGTTTACCAGGACGCCCACTATCATGTTCATGACGTTACTCTCCACAACTACCTCCTAGCCTTTCCGTGATCTGGACAACGAGAGAAGTTCGGCTTTTGTCCAGCTCTTGCGTGCGCCGGTCCTGATGTCGATGGTTTCCATGCGGTCGGTGCAGGACATGCACGGGTCGATGCCACCTAAGGAGATCTGCATGTCGGCTATGCGCTGATCCTTGATCATGGCCGGGATACCCTGCAGGTTCTGATAGGTCGGAGCTCGGGCACGCCAGCGACGAGGACGGTTGTCGTCACCGGTGATGGCAAAGTGGTGGCTCTCACCGCGCGGGGCTTCGATGGAGGTGTAGCCAACCCGGCCGGCGGGAAGCTCGGTGGTGATGTCGGCTACCAGCGGGCCCTGCGGCATCTTGTCGAAGCACTGGCGGATGATGTTGATCGATTCGAAGACTTCCAGCATGCGAACCACCACACGGCCCCAGACGTCGGCGGTGTTGTGGGTGATGACTTTGAAGTCCACCCGGTCGTAGGCGGCGTAGGGGTGGTCGCGACGGGCGTCGATGTCAACGCCGCCCCCACGGGCAACCGGACCTACCAGGCCCATCTCTTTGCACAGCGCCTTGTCGGCCATGCCGACGCCGCTGGTACGGGCCATGATGTTCTTGTCCTTGCTGACGGCGGCGACGACCTGACGCCATTCGCTCTCCAGCTTGTCAAGGACGGCGCGGGTCTCGGCGATCAGCTCAGGGGTGAAGTCCCAGCGCACGCCGCCGATGATGCCGAGGCCGTAGGTCTTGCGGTTGCCGGTGATCTTCTCGGCCAACCACATGATCGGTTCACGGATGCGCCAGGCCTGCATGAACAGGGTGTCGAAGCCCACCAGGTGGCAGGCAAGGCCGACCCACATGGGATGGCTGTGCAGACGCTCGATCTCAAGCATGATGGTGCGAATGAATTCGGCGCGGGGAGGAACGATGACGCCGGCGCCGTTCTCTACGGCCTGGCAGAAGGCCAGGCTGTGCACGCAGCCGCAGATGCCGCAGATGCGCTCGGCCATCATGGGCACGTCGTTGTAGCCCAGTACCGATTCGGAGAGTTTCTCGATGCCACGGTGGACCATGAAGCCGCGGTATTCGCAGCCACGCACGAATTCGCCGTCAACGTAGAGGCGGAAGTGCTCGGGCTCGTCCAGGGTCGGATGGAACGGGCCGAAGGGGACGGCGGTGCAGCCGGGGGGGGTCTCGTCGAAGTCGAACTCGCGCTCTTCGTCGTACCCTTCCGGAATCTTGTTCCAGGCAAAGTCTTTCCGTAAGGGGTGGTGACCATCGGGCCAGGCGTCGGGAAGAACCAGCCGCTTGGGATAGGGGTGACCCACCGGCTCGATGCCCAACAGATCCTTGAGTTCGCGCTCGGCCCAGTTGGCGCCGGGGATGATCCCGGAGATGCTGTCGATGCGCGGGTTCTCACCCGGAAGCTGGCAGATGATGCTGAACAGGATCTTTTCCTTGTCAAAGGCAAACTGGTGGAAGACAAGGAATTTGCCGCTGTACGGACGGTCGTCGGAGCCTATGCTGATGACGTAGCGGGCGTCCATGTCGCGGAAGATGTACTGGCAGATCGGTTTGACACTGGCCGGGTCGATGTAGACCAACAGACGCATGTCGTTGACTACGTCGGCCTGCTGGATGGCGGAGCCGAATTTGTCTTTCAGTTGCTGGAGCTTTTTACTTACCATGGTTAGTCTTCCTTGATGCGTGTCTGGGGACGCGGATTGCCGCCGAGCCACCCGAAGCAGCGCTTGATTTCACCGTAGAAGTTGGACGCGGCATAACGGTAGCACTCTTCTTCACGGGCATACCCGCACAGCCAGGCGTCGCCGCTCTTGCGGGTGGAACCGCCCTGCTTGGAGAAGGTGTACACGATGACGAAGGCCACTGCCAGGACGATAGCGATTACGATCGGTACGTACAGGGCGCCGCCGCCGATGGCGAAGAGACCCGTGGTGGCACCGGCGGCCATGCTGTTGGCGTCGGCCAGTTTCTCGGCAAAGCCTTGGCGGCTGGTGTTAAGCACCTGCCCCAGAACCTGGTACACGGCGCCGGGGGCAAGGCCGATGACGATGCACAGAAGCGCCATGATCAGCTGCGGAAGCTGCTGGGTCATGCCCACTTCAAGATTCCCCTGCTTGGCGGCCTGCTGTTTTACCACCGTGCTTTGGCGGGACAAAAAGGCGACGCCGAAGAATTTGATGTACATGGCAAGCGTCATGGCGCTGGTGAGGATGGCGATGATGGCGCAGACGGCAAGGTATTTGGCGCTCGTGCTCCCCTGGATGGTGGCGACGTAGATGCTCCATTTGCTGACAAAGCCGTTCAACAGTGGTACGCCGGCGATGCCGAAGGAGGCGATCAGGACGGTGAAGCCGGTGACCGGCATGTACTTCCACAGGCCGCCCATTTTGTTCAGGTCCTGGGTACCGGTTGCCTGGTACAGGGAGCCGGCGCTGAAGAACAGGAGCCCTTTGAAGATGCCGTGGTTGATGGCGTGAAGCAGGCCGCCGCAGAAGGCGATGGCAGCCAAGGCAAGCAGTCTGTCGTCACCGGAGGGGATCAGGGCAACGCAGGCGCCAAGGGCAAGCAGGATGTAGCCGATCTGACCGACGGAGCTGAAGGCCAGGAGCCGTTTGGTGTCGTCCTGTTTCAGGCCCTGCATGGTGCCGGTGAACAGGGTGATGGTGCCAAGGATGGCCAGGGCCATGCCCCATTTAGTCATGTCGTACTGGCCCAGGACGTCGGCCGGTACCAGCCAGAGGAAGGTCCGCATCAGGCCGTAGACGCCGGTCTTGCTCATGACGCCGGAGATGAGAGCGGTTACCGGCGACGGGGCGGCGGCGTAGGCGTCGGGCACCCACAGCTGGCCGAAGGGCCACATGCCGACTTTGATGCCGAAGCCCAGGAGGAACAGGGCCAGGCAGCCGGTTAAGGCTCTCGGGTCGGTGGCGACCAGGGCCGGGATGCCTTCCGAAAGAACGTCGAAGTCGTAGGCAAGGCCGGGCTCGGCGTGGCCGCCGGCGATCATGGCGGCACCGGCCATGGCAGCTACCATGGCGGCTTCCATGAAGACCAGGTACTTGAAGGCGGCGCCCTTGATGCCGGGCTTCTCACTCTCGAACAGCATCAGGATGAAGCTGGGGATGGTCATCAACTGCCAGAAGGCGCAGAAGAACCACATGGTGTCGGTGATGGAGAGGATGCCGTACATGCCGCCCACGAACAGAAGCAGGAACGGGTGGTACATCGCCGCGCTCTTGGTGGGGAATTTCTCCACATGGACGATGGAGTACAGGGCCGCACAGACTCCGATCAGCACCGCAAGAAGCAAAAAGATGGAGCTCAGACCGTCAACGTACAGGCGCAGCGTGTGACCACCCAGGGTGTAAAATGCCTCGGGATGGTGCGGGTTGGCCGGACCGCTGGTCAGTACCTGCACCGCACGCGGCACGATCAGAACACCGCTGGCAACCATGGTCAGGAAGGAAAGCCAGCCGGACAGGCTCTTGCTCATGGAGAGCAAAAGCGTCACTACGGCACCGGCGGCGCAGATGCCGATCGATAAGAGTACTGCTTGTTCAGGAGTCATTATTGCACCTCTGCGAATGGCCCAAAGCCATGCACTCGTAGTCGGGAAACG
>MTLE01001039.1_pt2 | contig 45786 bp, 40 predicted proteins | sample 1982461 | NCBI WGS metagenome assembly MTLE01 (sample SAMN05712605, study PRJNA340218) | biofilm metagenome | isolation source: sample SPL anode biofilm adapted to -200 mV | place: USA | collected 2012-02-03
CACTTTGATTTACTGCATTTTTGCACTTTAAAACATTATTTGCACATAAAGTGCAAATAAATCAGACTTTTGCTAATATTCTAGATTCGTTGAAATAAAAATTAATTAAAATTATTATGGCTTAAAGTGTTTATTTGTGAGGTTATGCAAGTTAAAAGAACAATTTTAATCTAATTTTTTATACTTTGGCACGTCTTTTGCTTTATTAAATAATGAAAGCTAGATATTCCTAGGTAGAATAACTAAATAAACAGAAAGGGGCTAGGGATAATGGAAAACGTATATATTATGGGGGCAGTTCGTACTGCTATTGGTAAGTATGGCGGGTCGTTGAAGAGCGTGCCAGCACATGTGCTAGGCGCTACAGTTATCAGCGAAGTTCTGAAAAGAGCCAATGTACAGGGAGGGCAAGTTGACGAAGTAATTTTAGGAGAAGTGCGTCAAAGCACTGAAGCCTCTAATATTGCTCGTTGTGCATTATTGGAAGCAGGCCTGCCGGAAAATATTCCTGGCTTTACGGTCAATAGGTTGTGCGCTTCGGCTATGCAAGCTACATTCAGTGGATGCCAAGAAATATGGATGGGGTTTGCAGATACGATTGTAGCTGGCGGTACGGAAAACTTGAGTCGAGCACCTATGTATCTGCGCCAGAGCCGCTGGGGCGACGGCCCGATGAAATTGGTGGATGCCAATATAGAAGCAGGCACTACTGCCCAGCCGTATTCTATTTATGGTAGTGGAATTAGCATGTCCCGTACAGCAGAGAACGTAGCAGAGCGCTTTAATGTTACAAGAGAACAACAAGACGCTTTTGCTATGGAAAGTCAACTTCGTGCTGCAGCAGCACAAGCAGCTGGCTATTTTAAAGATGAAATAGTTCCGGTGCATATAAAAGAAAAGAAAAAGGAATTTGACTTCGATAGTGACGAGTTTATTAAACCTAATACAAGCATGGATATGTTAGCAAAGTTAAAACCTATTGTGAAACCGGATGGTACAGTTACGGCTGGTAACGCTTGCGGGCTAAATGATGGTGCGGCGGCATTGGTTCTGATGAGTGAGAAAAAGGTAAAAGAAACAGGGCTGAAGCCCTTGGCTAAAATCGTCGGCATAACTGCAGCTGCATTGGATCCTTCTATTATGGGCTATGGACCGGTAATAGCTACTAATAAATTAATGGCTCAACTGGGAATGTCTTTAGATCAGATTGATGTAGTGGAACTAAATGAAGCTTTCGCGTCTCAATCTGTAGCGTGTGTAAGAGATTTAGGTCTGGATCCTAAAAAGGTAAACATTAATGGCGGTGCCATAGCTTTGGGCCATCCTCTTGGTTGCACCGGTGTTCGTCTAATCGTAACGCTGATTCATAATTTAAAACGTACAGGTGGTAAATATGGTTTAGCAACATTATGTATTGGCGGTGGTCAATCCATGGCAACAGTGATTGAGATGTGTTAATAAAAAAGAAACGAGGGAACAAACATGAAAATTGAAGATGTAAAGACAATTATGGTAGTTGGTGCAGGAATAATGGGACAACAAATCGCTATGAATTGTGTTTTGAATTGTCATGGGTATGATTACAAAGTAATTTTATGTGATAGCTTTCCGGCTGCGCTTGAAAAAGCTACTAAATGGTCTAAAGAGTATTTATCTGGAAGAGTTGCTAAAGGGCGTATTACTCAAGAAGAAGCAGATAAAGTAGCCGCTAATCTCACTATAACAGAAGATATAGACGGATCAGCAGCTAAAGCTGATATTGTTATTGAAGCTATTATTGAGAAGATAGAAGCTAAGCAAGAATTATTTGGACGTATCAGCAAATTGACTAAACCTGATACTGTTTTGGCAACTAATTCTTCTAATATTGTTAGTTCTAAATTAGTTAGTGTTACAGCACATCCCGAACGTCTCTGCAATATGCATTATTTTAATCCAGCGCTGGTTATGCAATTAGTTGAAGTAGTAAAGGGAGCACATACTAATGATGAAACCATTGCTGTAGCTAAAGGTGTTGCTATCAATACAGGTAAGATTCCTATTCAGATTAATAAAGAAATTGCCGGTTTCGTAGCCAATAGGATTAATGCTGCAGTTGTTCATGAAGCATTGTCTTTATTAGAAAAAGGCGTAGCTTCTGTAAAAGATATTGATATTGCTTGCGAAAAAGGGTTAAATTATCCTATGGGCCCATTCAGATTGATGGACTTAACTGGTATAGATGTAAACTATTATGTGCGTGTAGATAGATATGCTGAAAGTCACGACGAATTTGACGCTCCTAATCCGCTTGTTATTGAGAAGTTTAAAAAAGGAGAATTTGGTTGTAAAACAGGCAAGGGGTGGTATGAATATCCTAAGAAATAAATTTTATAAAGCAGAAGTGGCAGAAATTCTACTGCTGCTAAAAAAGCCAAAACATCCTAAAAAAGTCGAAAACATCCTAAAAAAGTCGAAAACATCCTAAAAAAATAATTAAATGATAAGGACGTGACTATTATGGATTCTAGCACGATTGCTATGATTATTGCAGTAATAACAATGGTATTGTTCTTTACGAATATATTTCCCATGAGTGTAACGGCAGTGTTTTGCGCATTGGCAATGGGCATGTGTGTCCCTGAAATGAAATTAGGTCAGATTTATTCTGGGTTTGGCGGTAGTTCTATCGTTATGGTTGCTGGTATGATGATTGTTGGTGATGCTTTATTTCAGACAGGAATAGCTCAGAAAATAGGGGCTAAAATTTGTCAGTATAAAGTGGCTCAAAATGAAAAAACGTTTATTGTTTTCGTTGTAATTATTTGTACTATTATGTCTGCTTTTTTAAGTAATTCTGGTACTATTGCTATGTGGATGCCTATTATTGCCTCTGTTGCAGCTGGTTCTAACGGTAAAATACGTTCTAAAATGGTGATTATGCCGGCGGGTATTGCTGCTATAATCGGTGGCGGCTCTACTTTAACAGGCTCTGTCTCTCAAGTAGCGGCAAATGCAGTATTGATGGGTACTCCGGGGTTTTCTGCAGGCATGGGCGTTTTTGATATGACACGTGTTATGTGGCCTATTTGTTTGATTCAGGTTGCTTTTTGGATGACTTTTGGTTACAACATTTTGGAATGGGCATTGAAGCCAGGTAGCCCGGATTTTGATAAAAATAATTCTTTTGCTAATGTGTCAGCTGATGCAAAGGGAAATGAATTTACTGAAATTCCTGCTTGGAAAGGAAATGTATCAATAGCTGTCTTAATTCTTTGTATCATTGGCTTTGTTTTGTCAGGACATCCTTTCTTTAAAAAGTTCTTAAATATTGCGAACATCGCAATGATAGGTTCCTTGATTTTATTTGTTACTGGTGCTATACCATTGAAGAAAACGCTAGCCAAATTAGACTGGGATATTTTAATTATGGTTGGCGCAGTGACTGCCTTGGGAACGGGCATTGATGTGTCTGGAGCCGGTAAATTAATAGCAAATGGTGTATTGAATAATGTGTTCAGTGGTACAGACACTTCCGTAGCATTGCTGATGACCGTTTTGATTGTATTATCTAGTGTTCTTACATTGTTTATGCAAAATGGTAGTGTTGCAGCGGCTTTAGCTCCAATCTTTATTCCTATGGCTAAGACTTTAGGTATTAGTCCTTTGCCTTTCATTATTTTGATAGGTGCTACAACCAATTTGGCTATTGCTTCTCATATTGGTACTGCTGTAAATATGCAGATATTGCCTGCTGGCTATAAACCAATTGATTATATTAAAATCGGAGGACCTTTATTTGTGATTATGGTTGTAGTTTTATGTATTATTTCTCCTATGATTTTATTGTAAGTTTGTACTATAAAACATAACAAAATAGGCTGTTAATTAGAATGGTTTAATGATCATGTCTAGTTAATGGCCTTTTTTGAAAGGGGAACTCATGTCTGATATTTTTCTGTTTGGATTCAATACCGTTGCCCCTATGATGTTGTTAATGCTCTTGGGGTATTTTTTGAAATGCAAACAACTTTTTACTGTTGATTTATTGCATAAAATGAACGGGTTTGCTTTTCATTATTGTATCCCAGCTTTGATGTTTGATAATGTTTATAGCTTAACTGGAATAAACGACATTCCAGTTAAGCTTATGTGTTTTTTATTATTTAGTTTATTAGTAATTACACTTATTGGAGTAGTACTAGCGTATTTTAGTACAGAAGATGCTAGCCAAAAAGGTGTTCTTGTACAAATGAGTTTCAGGAGTAATTATGCTGTAGTAGGTGCAGCGATGGCTTTATCTCTGGGTGGACCGTTAGGTAGTGCTGTATCCGCAAGTTTGCAAGCACCAACTATTCTCTATTTCAATATTGTTGCAGTTATATTTTTGACTATTTGGTCTGAGGGTATGGCGAAAAAAATTAGTGTAAAGCAATTGTTTGAATCTGTTTTGACTAATCCATTAGTTTTGGCACAGTTGCTGGCAATACTGTGTTTACTTATTAGAAGCTTCATTCCGCTCAATAGTCAGGGGGTTCCAGTGTTTACCTTAGCTAATAATTTGCCTTGGCTCTATGCTTTTATTAAAGAATTAGCTAAGATAGCTTCACCTTTAGTGTTGATCTTGCTAGGTGCGCAGATTAATTTTACCTCTATAGGTAAGTTAAAACGGTTGCTTGTAATTAGTAATATTTTAAGATTGTTTATTGCGCCTGGTGTTGGTTTAGGCTTAGTTTGGTTAGCAGAGAAAATGGGAATGCTGGAGATAAGTCCGGCCGTAATTAGTGCGTTATTGCCTTTGTATGGTTCACCATCTCCGGGGGCTGCAGCTGTTATGGCGGAAGCAATGAATTGCGACGGGGAATTAGCACGACAAGGTGTGGTTTGGACAACCAGCTTGAGCATGTTATCTTTGATGATTTGGATCATCTTTTTGAGACATATTGGCTGGGTGTGATTAAAATTTATTTGCAGACACTTTTTGGTAAATTTAATAATGGTACAGTACATTGCGATTAGAAAACTGGAGGCGGTTGTTTTTGCACACGTTTTTGTGGACTAAAGTAACCATCCTGCTGTACTTTAATCGGTATAAAATTTCTGCTATACTAAGAGAAAAACGAATCTCGGCAAAGGAACATCATGGAGATTACCCAAATTCAGAGGCAGGAAACTAAGTTAATATTGACTCAGACCATGCGCCAGTCTCTGGCTATCTTACGCATGCCCCTATGGGAATTGCGGGACTATCTCCAAAACGCAACACTTGACAATCCTTTGCTGGATTTAGCCGAAGGGGAGGAAGGTTCCGAACAGGATATTTTGTTTAGGGACATCTGGGACAGTCCAGATAAACTCTTAGAGTGGCGTTCTTCCAGTGGCAATCTGCCTTTGGAAAATCTGGGTGGCACGACTGAGGAAGACTTTACGGAAATGCTGCGCGAACAGTTGCTGGAGCTCCAAGGAGAGAAGAAAAAGCTGGTGTCTCTTTGCACTTATCTCATTTATTGCTTGGATGAGCGAGGTTATTTGCCTTTTGCCTTAGACGCTTTGGCTCAGGAGCAGAAAGTGACTTTAGAGGAAATGGAAGCTGCTCTCCAGCTGATGCAAAATTTAGAACCGGCGGGAGTGGGTGCACGTAGCTTGCAAGAATGTCTGGCGCTGCAGGCTCAACGTACACATTTAGGGCCGGATGTCTTAAGACTTATTAATGAGGGGCTGCATCTCTTAGCACAGAATGATTACAAAGCTCTGGAAAATCTGCTTCAGCTGAAACGCAAGCAAGTAGAGCAGTTAGTAGCGCGTATTCATCAGTTGAATCCCATTCCCAGCCAGGGATTCAAGACGGATAATCTAATAGAGTATCATGTGCCGGAAGCGGAAGTGAAGGTAGAAAACAGAGGACTAGTAGTGGAACTGAATTTCTCTTTTGTGCCTAAGTTACGTCTTAATAACGAAGTAGAAAAGCTCCTTCAGACAAGCAAAGAAGTTCAGTGTCAGGACTATATGAAGCAGCAATTAATGGCTGCCCGTGAGCTCATGAATTCTGTAACCAGCAGAGAGAATACTTTGTATAAGCTGCTGAAAACACTAGTGGAAAAACAGGCTCCACATTTTTTAGCGGGGGCACCTTTGGCAGCTTATACTATGAGCCAGCTAGCTATGGATATAGGAGTGAGTAATTCCACTATTAGTCGGGCTATCCAAGGTAAAACCATTGTCTTTCGTGGACATATCATTGCGTTGAAGGATTTGTTTACTGTGGGCATTGTTCAAGGTGAATTAGTGGTAGCAAGTGCTAGCGTGAAAGAAAAACTCAGATCCTTGGTCAAAGGGGAAAACCCAATAAATCCTTTATCTGATGAGGAACTGAGCAAGCTTTTGGTAGAAGCGCAGCTTACTGTTTCTCGCCGAACGGTTGCGAAATATCGTGAGGAGCTGGGGATTGCTGCGTCTGGCAAACGCAGACGGAAATGAAAACACATAGTGATAGTAGGGTTGTGTTGTCAAAAAGTGCTACGAATTCAGGTGAAGAGATATAAATTTACTTACTCTAATTATGTAGCAAGACCATGTATATTGAGCGTTAAATATCTAAAATTGGCATTACAATTTTAGATATTTATAAAATAAGCTATTGAAATGTTTTTTAAAATAAGCTATAATAGCGCAGTAAGGCATTCGGAGTGGTACTCAAGTGGCTGAAGAGGACGGTTTGCTAAATCGTTAGGGGGGTTAAACCTCGCCTGGGTTCAAATCCCAGCCACTCCGCCATCTAAAAAGTTTTGGCTATTGACAGAAACTGTCAATAGCCATTTTTTTTGCGCATTTTTCATAATCAGAGCGGGATAATTGAAACCGGTAATTCCTGTTATTGCTGGGATAAAGTATCCGCAGGGTCGTTGTTTGCAAGAATCAGGTCATTATAATGAAGGGCCAACTGTATGCAGCAGCGTTCTTCCATAGAAGATAAATCGCTATTGAGCATTTCTTTAATTTTGTTAATACGGTAATTGATCGTATTGCGGTGGGTAAAGGTGCGATCGGCAACTTGCTGCACACTGGAATTAAACTCAATATAATAGCGCAGAATTTCCAAATAATTGGAGTTGTGTTTTTCGTCATAATTAATAATTGTTTTCAGATAGCGTGTATGCAGATTGTCTAAAATTGAATGCTCGGAAATACCCAAGACGATTTGATAGAGCCCAAGATCTTTATAGAAACAGCAGGACTTATTTTGGGCAACTGCTGCTTTTAATGCTTTGTCTGCCTCAATTCGTTTACTGAAGAGATCATTTATATTTTGCCCAATGGTCGAAATTCCGCAGTTAACGTTTTCGGTGTTTATAAGTTTGTGCAAGTAATCTGTGACTGAAGTTAAATTTGTTTCAGTTATGGGATATAAGACTGCATATTGTATGTTATTTCTAGTTAAAATTAAATATTTTTGTTCGAGTTGATTAAACCCCATAGCTAGAATTTCTTGGGGGAAATTTTTCAAGGCTATGATTCCAAAAGGGAAATAGACATTTTGCTTATTGGTATCATATTGGTAGATAAATGTATTATCGACGGTATTGTTGAACATCGCGCCTGCAAATGCATTGCGAAGATAATCTTCTTCTTGCTGCTCTTTTATGAGTTTGTTGCAGCAATCCTGCATGATATCGGCGATATGCACTGCCCATGGCATAGTGAAGACAGGAATATTTTTGCGGTTGCAGTATTCGATCAGTATTTCTGGTACTTGGTTAATATATTTTCCAGTATTCAAAATAATGCCACTTATGTTTTTGCCTTCCAGCGAGTAAAAAAAATCTTCAAGCCAATTGTCGTAAGTATTGGCAAGGCCTGTGGTAATAACTAGCTCGCCACCGCGAATAAAGCTGATGTTATTTAAATCTTCTAAAAGATAGATCCATTTTACTGTTTTATGGATGCCGCTCTCACCGGCGATTAATTCTAAATGATATTTTGTTGTCGATTGTTTGAAAAGTTCTTTAAGCGTCACTTGCAAATGCCCCCTCTTTGCAAGTATATAACAGATAAAATTAGTTGTACAGCACAAAAACATAGCGGATATTTAGGCTGGATTGACATTGTACAGGTTGAAAAATGGTGCTAATATACATATAAATTAAGAAGGCATTTAGAGGAAAATATACGAACTGTTGTGTTTGTTTGGTAGAAATGGGGAATTAACTATGTTAAGAGATGCTTTGCCAGAAATTATTACGGCGACCGTGCCTGGTCCTAAGGCGCAGGAAATCATCAACCGTCGGGCAGCGGCTACATCTTCTGCTGTGCGTTGTGCTTATCCTGTAGCTATTGCACGCGGTGAAGGCGCTATGCTGGAAGATGTGGACGGAAACGTTTTTTTGGATTGGGTGGGAGGAGTCGGCGTTTTAAACGTGGGCTACAGTCAGCCGGAAATCATCGAAGCTGTAAAAGCACAGTCGGAAAAATACTTCCATGGAATGGTTAACATTGTAACGCACGAAGGCTATGTGAAATTAGCGGAAAAATTAAATTCTATTGTGCCGGTAAGGGGAAATAAAAAGAAAACTTTCTTGGCGAATAGCGGCGCTGAAGCGGACGAAAATGCTGTAAAAATTGCGAAGTCATATACCAAGAGGCCAAATATTATTGTATTTTCTGGAGCCTTTCACGGCAGGACCATGCTTACTATGGCCATGACATCAAAAAAAGCATATGCCATTGGTATGGGACCATTTCCTGATGGCATTTATCGGGCTGAGTATCCTTATTTATATCGAAAACCTGAAGGTATGACGGATGAACAAGCCGTTAATTTCTATACGCGGTCAATATATAAAATATTTGAGGAATGTTCACCTGCAGACCAGATTGCCGCCATGGTGCTGGAGCCCCTTCAGGGAGAGGGCGGCTTTATACCGGCACCGCTTGCATGGGTAAAGGCAGTGCGGGAAATCTGCGATAAATTTGGCATCTTGATGATTGCTGATGAAGTGCAGACAGGGTTCTGCCGTACCGGCAAAATGTTTGCTTCTGAATACTGGCAGGCGAATAACTGTGAACCGGATATTATTGCCGCTGCCAAATCAATTGCTGCGGGAATTCCTCTGAGCGCCGTAATTGCGAGAAGCGAAATTATGGACGGCGTAACGCCAGGGGTTATTGGCGGTACCTATGGCGGCAATGCCTTAGCTTGCGCATCTGCATTGAAAGCGATTGAAATTATGGAGAAAGAGCATCTGGCAGAACGGTCTCAGCAAATTGGCAAAAAAGTGACGGCGGTGTATGAGTCCTGGAAGGCGAAATATCCAGTCGTGGGCGATGTGCGGGGACTTGGGGCTATGATTGGGCTTGAAATTGTTCAAGATCAGACTACGAAGACGCCTCATCCTGAATTGGTAGCAAAGATAGTTCAACATTGCGCACAACATGGATTAATTATTGAAAATGCCGGTGTTTATGGTAATGTTCTGCGGTTTTTGGCACCATTGGTTATTACGGATGCGCAGCTGGCAGCAGGATTGGAAATCTTGGAAGATGCAATTAAAACTTGCATGTAGGACAGAAGATGATGAAACAATTTAGCTTGATTCCGGACATTATCTTATTCGACACCTGTGCTGAATTTGTGAAAGCATTTAATATTGGCAGCGGTGATTTAATTATCACCAGCGAACGCACGTATGCCACTTATTTTAAAAGTTTGGTTACAAACGCCGCCACCATTTTTTTGAGGAATTATGGGGCCGGCGAACCCAGCGATGTAATGGTCGAGGCGATTTATAAGGACGTTAAAGATATCAATTATAAGAGAGTAGTCGCAATAGGCGGCGGTACAGTCATTGATGTGGCAAAATTATTTGCATTGGCTGAGATATCACCGGTTTTGGATTTATTTGATAAGAAGATAACTGCTGTCAAAGACAAGGAGTTGTTAATCCTGCCGACAACATGCGGGACGGGCAGCGAAGTAACGAATATTTCTATCTTAGAGCTGAAATCGCGACATACAAAGATGGGACTTGCCGTGCCAGCTCTCTTTGCTGATAAAGCGGTTTTAATACCGGAGCTTCTTGATGACCTGCCTTTCAAGTTCTTCGCAACGAGTTCCATTGACGCGTTGGTACATGCTATGGAATCATATTTGTCGCCTAAGGCATCACCTTTTACCGAAGTTTTTTCTCTGCGTGCTATTGAAATTATCCTTTCCGGTTATCGAAAAATCTTAAGTGAAGGGGAAGAGACCAGGAAGGTTTTGCTGCAAGATTTTTTAATCGCCGGGACCTATGCGGGAATTGCCTTCGGTAATGCAGGCTGTGGTGCTGTGCATGCAATGAGTTATCCTCTTGGAGCCGTTTACCATGTTCCTCATGGAGAAGCCAATTATGTGATGCTGATAGGTGTTTTTAAAACCTACATGCATCTAAATCCTCAAGGGAAAATAAGCAAATTGAACAGTTTGTTGGCAAGCATTTTAGATTGCAGTCAAGACAGGGTGTATGATGAAATGGACAAGCTGTTAAGTCAAATCCTGCAGAACAGGCCATTGCATGAATATGGCGTGAAGAAAGAAGAGTTAAATTCCTTTGCAGAAAGCGTGATGGAAAAACAGGGAAGACTGATGGCTAATAATTATACAGCTCTTACGCGGGATATGGTTTTTGAAATTTACTCGCAGCTATATTAATGACATATTGAAAAAATAAATAAAAAGACAAGCAATGGCGCTAAGGTTCTACTTTATGCAGGCCATTGCTTTTTTATTTGTTCAATATTTTAAAGAAGTAGTTGGCAAATAAGAGCCGTTGCAAAAAAATAAAGAGGAGGATATCTGTGATGATGAAAAAAATTTTGGCTGATATTTCATCACAAGAAGCAAACATGTTAACTTTTCTTGAAGAATTAGTTAATATTGATTCCTGTGTTGATAATCCTGAAGGTATTAAAAAGGTTGCCTGCATTGTCGGTGCGAAACTGGAGAATATTGGATTTACGGTTCAATATATTGATAATCCGGGCGTATGTACTCATTTATTGGCACACAGGAAAGGTGAAGGAAGCAAAAAGGTAATGATCATGGGGCATATGGATACGGTTTTCCCTAAAGGTACAGCAACCGTAAGACCATTTAAACTGGAAAATGACAAAGCTTACGGCCCTGGTGTCTTGGATATGAAAGGCGGAATCACCGTATCGCTTTTTGCTTTGCTTTCTATGTGCCAAAATGGATGGAAGGATAAAAATATCACGGTTGCTTTTGTCGGTGATGAAGAACCTGGTCATCCTGAAACAAACGCCGTCGAAATATTGGAACGTGAAGCTCATGGTATGGATGCGGTGTTTAATATCGAATCTGGGCGAGTTGACGGTGGTGTGGTTATTGGCCGCAAAGGAGTAGCTATGCCGGAATTATTTATTAAAGGGCAATCTGCTCATGCAGGAAATGACCCTGAAAACGGTGCAAGCGCTTTAAGAGAAATGTCGTATAAGCTTATCGAATTGGAAAAATTAACAGACTTAACAACTGGTACGGTTGTAAATGTAGGATTGGTCAAAGGCGGTATCTCGCCTAGTGTTGTTGCCGATAAAGCTTATGCTAAATTAAGTGTACGTTGTTTTAACATGGAAGAAGCAGAGCGCGTCATGGCTAAGGTAAGAAGTATCGTCAGTAAAAGCTATGTACTCGGAACGCAGACAATTATGACCAAGGAAAACTTTCTCTACATCCCAATGGAGACGAATCCTCAAGTTTTGTCACTTTTTAATCTTGTTCAGGAACAGGGGAAAAAACTTGGCCTGGAGGAAATCAAAGGACATGTTATGGGAGCCGGTTCCGATGCCGCCTGGCCAGCCAGGATGGGAGTGCCGGTAATTTGTTCGATGGGGCCGCGCGGGGGGTTCAATCATAGCGATCGTGAGTTTATTTTTGTAGACAGCCTTGTTGAAAGGGCAAAACTATTGGCGTTGTGCATTGATGCGGTATAGATTCAAAGAAAATGCATTCCAGGATTGCAAAATTTGGGTAGAAGCATGTTGGGACTAGCAGGCAAATAATTGTAAGCCAAATCCCAGTCACTCCGCCATAACACAAATGATCAGGGTTCTGAGATTTCTCTCGGAGCCCTGATTTTTATGCCGTCGATTATTTCGCTTACCTGCTCGCAATACATTGTTTTGAATGGAGTTTTGAATGGAGTTTACAATTGGAGAATATATTACTTTTTGACCATGCAGGAATTAGTAATATAAAAGTTTAATATAGATAGATACCAAAAATGATAATTATGCCGGAAAGGCGGTTAATAACGATGATTTGGATTGCTTTTGCCGTATGTGCTTTCACTATCATTTATTCAGGCTCAAAACTATCAAAGTATGGCGATGTAATAGCTGAAAAAACCGGTTTAGGAGGTTCTTTGATCGGTTTAGTGATGCTGGCATCGGTTACATCCCTTCCTGAATTGGTAACCGGAGTAAGTGCTGTTACTTTTGCCAATGCTCCCGACATAGCAGCAGGAGACGTGATTGGCAGCTGCGTATTTAATCTCTTTATTTTGGCAGCAATACTGGATGCCATTCATAAGCCTCTGCCTATATCAGCTAAAGCTAATTACAGTCATATATTATCTGCTGCCTTTGGATTATTGCTTTTAGGTTTACTGGTTTTCGCCATGCTTTTTCCGCAATACAATATGCCGATAAAGTGGATCGGCAGCATCAGCATACTATTTGTCTTAACTTATTTTTCTGCTTTAAAAATAGTAAGTTCATATGAGAAAAAACAAATAAAGATGCATTTGGAACAGTTGGCAGAAGCATTAAAGTATAGCGATATATCTATGCGTGAGGCAACTTTAAAATATGTTGTGAATGCGCTTTTGGTAATTGCCGCAGCAATTTTTCTACCAAGGATAGGAGAGCAAATTGCGGATTTGACGGGTTTGGGAGAAGCTTTTGTCGGTAATATTTTCATAGCATTTACTTCTTCTTTACCTGAGGTAGTTGTTTCTGTTGCTGCTGTCAAAATTGGTTCAGTAGATTTAGCGATTGGCAATGTTTTCGGCAGCAATATCTTTAATATATTTATTCTATTTGTTGATGATTTGCTTTTTATGCAGGGCCCTTTATTGCAGTATATAAGCCCTATTCATGTTATATCAGCATTGGCAGCTATTATCATGACAGCAATTTCGATAATTGGTTTGGTCTACAAAGCCGAAAATAAGAAACTTATCTGGGGTTGGGATTCTGTCGCTATGATTGTTGTTTTTATAATCAACATCGGCTTACTTTATCATCAAAGCTGATTGTTGTAGTGACGATACTCAAATCTCGTCAATTATGTAATAATAAAACTCAAAAGTTTGGCAATTTAAATTGCAAATATAATTTTGCAAAGAGTAACAGAATGCTATGAGTTTTTGGTTTAAACAGGTATAATTTTAAAATACACAATTATAGTTTTTTATATTATATTTTTATTTGAGGTGGATTAATGATGAGTTCTTTGGAAAAAATAAAATATACAGTACAAAAAACAGCAGAAGCAATTGCTGATGCCTTAAAAATAGAAGTGGAAATTGCTGACAGCAGCCTGTTAAGGGTAGCAAGTACTGGTAAATATAAGGAACAATGCGGTAATGTTATGGTAGAAGGCTTTGTCTATAAACATGTTTTGCATACCGGCGACACAGTTATTATCGAAAATCCAGGAGCTCATGAGTTATGCAAGCCATGCCCGCATATTGGAAATTGTTGTGAAAGCGGCGAAATAGCCGCACCTATTTTGCTTGGCGATAAACCGGTAGGCGTAATTGGCTTAATTGGTTTCAATGCAGTTCAAGCCAAGCAATTGATGGATAATAAGGAGTGGATTGTTCAGTTTCTCGTTAAGATGGCAGAGTTGATAGCTAGTAACCTTTCTGATGAAATCGGCAATAGTGATAAGGGCTCCTCAGGTCTTAATCTTGAAAATCTGGAAAAAGAGGCTATTTCAAAAGCCTTGGAGGAAGTTGCAGGTAATACTGGGAGTAAGGATAAAGCGGCTAAATTACTTGGTATCAGTAGGGCTACCTTGTATAGAAAACTTAAAGAATATGAAATTGAATAAAATTAATACACAAACAGCAGGAAATAATCTTAAAATAAAATATTTGACAACTGTCTTAAAATGAGATAGTATGAGCGCATAGGTGAAGTAAGTTATCCATTTGACAATTGTATTTTTAGTAATTTAATAAATAGTGTCTGAATTTAAAGACAAGGAAGTCTTATGAAGAGTGCGATTTTTGCATATCTTTGTAGGGCTTCTTTTTTATTAAAATAAAAAATACAAGGATTTATCCAGATGTTGAGTGGAACCCTTTCATTTATAAAAACACAAAAATTGGGGAGGAAAATCATGAACAAGAAAATTTTTTCATCGATGTTGGTTGGTGCTGCAATGTTGGCAACTTTATTAACGGGCTGTGGCAAGAGTGGTACAGATGCGTCGAAAACAGCAAAAGCTCCGGAAGATAAGGTTTATGTCATTGCCTGCGATGCCAAATATGCGCCATTCTCTTTTGAAGAAAATGGTAAATACAGAGGAATTGACGTTGAAATTTTGGCAGCGGTTGCAAAAATAGAGGGCTTTAAATATGAACTCAAGCCAATGGATTTCAGCGGTATTATCCCGGCAATTAAAGCCGGCCAAATTGATGGTTCTATCGCCGGTATGAACGTTACTGAAAAAAGAAAAGAATCTGTAGATTTTTCTGATGGTTATATTAAATCTGGTTCTTCCATCGTTGTCAGCAGCAGCAACACTGATATCAATGCTTTGGGTGATTTGAAAGGTAAGACAGCAGCAGTAAAGAAGGGTACAACAGGCGCTATTTTTGCTGAAGAAAATCAAAAGAAATATGATTTGAAAATCAGCTATTATGATGATTCTCCTTCTATGTTCCAGGCAGTAAAAAATGGCAATGCCGATTTCCTTGTAGAAGATTATCCTGTTATTTCCTATCAAATCAAAGTAGATCCTAACTCTAAGCTAAGAGTTGGCGTAAAAGAAATTGAAGCCGCTCCAGATGATGCTTTTGCCGTAAACAAAGGTCAAAATCAAAAACTTCTGGCTATGTTCAATGACGGTCTTAAAAAAATCAAAGCAAACGGTGAATATGATAAAATTGTTGGACAATATTTGCCTTTGAATAAATAAAACTCATTAACTCTTCTGCAGCAAACCATACAAAATATTATCCGCATATAAGGATATATTTTGTATGATTTCTGCCATTTTAATGTAACTAATATTCCGGGAGGATTTTTGCCTTGGCACACTATTTTCAATTATTTCAAGATTGTTTGCCCAGCCTGTTAAGCGGGTTACAGATTACTTTAATAATGGCAGTATCTTCGATTGCTCTTGCATTTATTTTAGGAGTAATTATTGGCCTATTTAGTATTAGCCATATCAGAATTTTAAGAGCATTTGCGACCGTATACATCTACGTGATACGTGGTATCCCGCTTATGATTCTTGGATTGTTCTTATATTTCGGCGTTAGTGCTATCACAGGCATCAGATTTGATCCTTTGGTTGCTTCAATCATTGTTCTTACAATAAATGCCAGCGCATACATGGCTGAAATATTCAGAGCAGGCATTCAGGCCATTGATGTTGGACAGACTGAGGCCGCCAGAAGTTTGGGGCTCGGATATCTGAAAACCATGAAAAAAGTTATACTTCCGCAGGCAATCAAAATAATGATTCCTGCTTTTTTGAATCAATTCATCACGACGCTTAAGGATACGTCTATCTTATCGGTAATAAGCGTCAGAGAATTGACCCTGAATGGCCAAATAATTATAGCCAGAAACTACCTGCCATTCGAAGTTTATTCCTATGTAGCTATTATGTACCTTATCATCATAACGGCGCTTTCCATTCTATCGAAGAAATTAGAAAGGAAGTTAAAATATGATAATTAAAGCTAAAGAAATCAGTAAATGCTTCGGCGATCTGGAAGTGTTGAAGGATATTTCGTTAAATGTAACAGAGGGCGAAGTTTTGTGCATTATCGGTCCCTCTGGTTCCGGCAAAAGCACACTTCTGAGATGTCTGAACAGGCTTGAAGAAATTCAATGCGGCAGCATATCCATTCTGGAAGAGGATATAGTCAATACTAAAAATATCAATAGATTGAGAGAAAATATCGGTATGGTCTTCCAGTCTTTTAATCTTTTCCCTAACTACACAGTATTGGAAAATATGATGCTTGCTCCTTTGGAATTGAAAAAAATGAAAAGAAAAGAAGCTGAAGAAAGAGCAATAATGCTGTTAAGAAAAGTAGGGTTGGAAGACAAAAAAGATGTTTATCCGCAGACTTTATCCGGTGGACAAAAGCAGCGTGTGGCAATTGCCAGAGCACTGGAAATGAATCCTAAGATCATGCTGTTTGATGAACCAACATCAGCTTTGGATCCTGAAATGGTAGAGGAAGTTCTTAAAGTAATGAAAGATTTGGCACAAGAAGGCATGACAATGATTATTGTTACTCATGAAATGGGATTTGCCAGAGATGTTGCTGACAGGGTGCTTTTTATGGAAGGCGGCTATATAGTGGAAGAAGGCAGCGCAAGAGAGCTTTTTACCGCACCGAAAACAAACAGATGTCAGGAATTTTTGTCAAAAGTACTGAGAACACAAGTATGTTAGATTACTTTGACCGGTATCAGGAAAGGATATCATATGAAAAGCGATTTTCTAAAAATACTCCAGAAAGCTGAATTATATAAACCGGAAATGACCAGGTTCTTAAGGGATTTACTTGCCATACCCGGGGAAAGCTGTCAGGAAGCTGGTGTTATCAAACGTATCAAGGAAGAAATGGAAACGGTAGGCTTTGATGATGTGAAGATTGACCAGCTTGGCAACATTTTGGGAACGATAGGAAGAGGGCCACGCACTTTAGCTTTCGATGCACATATTGACACGGTAAAGGTGGGAGATATGTCACTTTGGAAGTATGATCCTTACAAGGGGTTTGAAGACGATGAAATTATTGTCGGCAGAGGTGCCAGTGATCAGCTTGGCGGTATGGCGGCCATGGTTTATGCAGGTAAAATTATCAAAGAACTGAATCTTGCAGATGAATTTACACTCATATTTACGGGGACGGTGCAAGAGGAAGATTGTGACGGTCTTTGCTGGCGATATATTATTGAAGAAGATAAATTGCGGCCGGAAGGGGTTATCTTAACAGAACCAACTGATTGCAACATATATCGCGGACATCGTGGCAGAATGGAAATAAAAGTGACAACTCAAGGTGTAAGCTGTCACGGCTCAGCTCCGGAAAGAGGAGTAAACGCTATTTACAAAATGGCAGAAATTATCAGTGACTTGAAGGATTTAAACAGCCACTTGATAAGCGATGATTTTCTTGGTAAAGGAAGCCTGGCAGTTTCGGAAATTTTTTCTGAATCTCCTTCACGTTGTGCTGTTGCTGATAAGTGTTGGATTTCAATTGATCGCCGGCTTACTATCGGGGAAGATTTTAACTATGCCCTTAATCAAATACAAAATCTTCCTTCGGTGTTACAAAATGGTGCAAAAGTTGAAGCCTATTCTTACGATAAGCCTTCTTATAAGGGCGTTTCTTATCCGGTCAACTGCAATTTCCCAGCGTGGAAAATTGCGGAAGAACACGTACTATGCCAGACGGCGGCAAAAACTTATAATGAATTATTTAAGTCTGTGCCTAAAGTTGATAAATGGACGTTTTCGACCAATGGCACCGTTATTATGGGTGAATATGGCATTCCCTGCATAGGTTTTGGACCAGGCAAAGAAGAAGAAGCGCACGCTCCTAACGAAAAAACATTTAAGTCTCACTTGGTCAAAGCGGCTGCGATGTATGCTGCATTACCTGCCATCTATGCTTTAGAAAAGAAGTAATAATTTGCAAAAACAGGGCACCGGAAAAATTTCCGGTGCCCTGTTTTTGTTTTTAGATTGCATGAATGGATGTATGGCAATCAAGCGGGAGAATTTACTCATAAGCAGAAAACAAAAACAGAAGTTCTTCAAGAAATCTTCATAACTTCTTCAAAAGTGGTTGATATTATATTAACTAATAAGGAGGAGTTGACGCGTAATGAACATATTAGTGAATTGCGTCTAAAGCCGAAAAGTAAGGGGGACATAAAAGTGGAATGCTGCAAGCATGCGAATCAAGGAACTTATAAAGAACAGCAAAAAAACAATCATTCCAATATCAAACATCTGCTAATGATGCTCGCCTGCTGTCTGGCCCCGGTAGGTGCGGTCTTGTTGTTGCAAATAAGTGGTTATGGAGGTGTTGCCAATTATTTAGTATTTTTGTTATGCCCATTGATGCATCTGTTCATGATGAAAGGAATGGGGCATAAGAAACAAAATGTCTTGAATGAAAACAATTCAAATAAATAAAGGAAAATAGGAGTGAATAATTATGAAAAACAAATTATCAGGTTGGGTTACCGGAGGATTAATTGCAGTGGCGGTATTTGGGGTGTCGTTAAGCAATAATAATGTAGCCAGTGCAGCGCCGAGGGTACCTGCCAACATGAGTATGCAACAAGAAAAGTCAATGAATTCTGGGACAACAAAGGGACAAGAAGCTCAAAAGCCATGTGGTGAAGCGGCGCTCAAAGAAGGAGGTTCAACTTCAACTGGTATGATGCAAAACGGAAAAATGAATAAGGAAATGATTAAGTCGGACGAAATACAAAAACAGTGCCGTGAAATGATGGAGAAAAAGATGGCAGAAAAGCCGTCTTCCAAAGAAATGATGAAGAATAGGGTTGATGATACAAACAAGGAACCACTTGTATCGGAAGCTTCTGAGCAAGACCATAACGCACACCGCCAAATTTAGTGGATCAGAGTTTTTCATTTCAAAACTAATAATCCAAGATTGGTGAATTCGGTTGCCCAGTGTTAAAGAATGCTGGGCAACCTTGCATTAAGAGTATATTCTCTTGGTTATCAAGGTTTGTGAAAGAAGGGGTTGGGGTATGTATCCAGTTTTATTTACGGTTGCAGGTGTACAATTTCATACCTGGGGGATTTTTGTAACGCTGGGTATTCTTGCTGGCGTTTGGCTGACGATTAGACTTGCCAAGGGCAGTGAATTTTCGGCGGATAAGATTCAAGAATTTATCATATACGGTGTTGTTGTCGGCTTTTTAGGAGCTCGAGCATGGGAGGTTCTCTTTTCTTTAGGTGATTATGTTAATGAGCCTTGGCGAGCCTTCATGTTGTGGCAAGGCGGCCTCTCAATTCAAGGCGCAGTGGCAGCCAATGTGGTCTTTTCCTGGTGGTTCTTTCACAGAGAAAAATTATCGTATCTCAAATTTGCTGATATAGCTGTACCGGGCTTGATTTTAGGGCAAGCTATCGGACGGATCGGTTGTTTTTTCAATGGTGACGCTTATGGAAAGCCAACTGATGATTGGTACGGGGTTATTTATAAATCTGGAACCTCTGCTTTTTCGGCCTGGGGTGCAACGCCGCTTGTGCCGGCAGAATTGATGGAGGCTGGGCTGGATATTGTCATTCTGGCAGTACTGCTTTTAGTATTTAAGAAACGTAAATTTGACGGGCAAGTGGGTTTGACTTATTTTGTTCTGTATTCATTAATACGATTTGGATTGGAGTTTTTGCGTACAGATAGTTTGATGGTCGGTAATTTTAAGGCGGCACAAATAACCGCACTGGCCACCGCTTTTATTGCTAGCTTTATATGGTTATGGAAAATGAACAAAGTGCGTTAATTTTTGTTAAAAATATAGATGGATCAAAATGTATGGAGGGAATAATATGGAACAGCATGTAATGTGGGGCTACGGTTTATGGCCTGTAGTAGTCATTAATTCACTGATGTTTATCATCTTTGCCTTTAGTTTTGCCCGTCCCAGATCATTAACGGATTGGCGGGCATTTGGCTCGTTTTCTGCATTTATCGTAGCACTGTTTACAGAGATGTATGGTTTTCCACTAACGATTTATTTATTGTCAGGGTGGCTTAGCAAGTATTATCCAGATAGCACCTTGTTTAGCCATGACTCTGGACATATTTGGTATACACTGCTTGGTATGAGTGGTGACCCACATCAAAGTCCCATCCATGATGTGAGCAACATACTGATCTTTGGTGGATTAGCTTTTTTGGCGTTTACCTGGAGATATCTCTATCAGGCACAACGTGAAAACCGTTTGGCTGTGAAGGGACCATACGCATTCGTGCGGCATCCACAATACATTGCTTTTATTGCGGTTATGAGCGGCTTTTTGTTGCAGTGGCCGACCATATTTACTGTATTAATGTATCCGGTTTTAGTAGTGATGTATGTGCGGTTAGCACGGATGGAAGAGCGGGAATCCATCTCCTATTTTGGTGAGGAATACAAACAATATATGGCTGAGACACCTGGCTTTATTCCTTGGTCTCGCCCAAAAAAGAATAATGTATAATGCTATGGATGTTTTTTAACAAATTACAAATAAAAGCAGGGAGGAAAAGAAATTGATTCAAACAGGTAAAAGAATAATGTTAGCGGCTTTGATGGCAGCTTATGTAGCAGGTACGGTGGTTTCTGACACGAATGTTGTATTTGCAGCAGAACAGACTACCAGCCAGGAGCAGCAAACTCCAACAACGGCAGATCAGCAAAATAGTCAAAATGAGCATGCCGGACATCACGGTTAAATAATGGTTAGAAAAAGTGACACTTAGTTTTTGCTTACTTTGAGCTTGCATAATGTAAATGATAAAAATCCTGATAGAATTTTGTTTCAAACAATCGTTTCTGTCGGGGTTTTTTATTTTTGGTAGTTAATATTTGGTGGTACAGGTGAGACTTAAAACATCTTTTTTAACTGTATTTTATATATGAATTCCAATAACATAAGTTCTTCATTGTATCTTCAACACTTCTTCACAATCCTTCCGTATACTGGTGCTAATGAGATGTGAGGAGGTCGGAATAATGAACAAATTTGTATTGGGAATAGCCGCAGTACTGATTATGTTGGTGATTTCCATTATCTCCAGCTATAACAATTTAGTTGCCATGAATGAAAATGTAAACGGAAAATGGAGCCAGGTCGAGAATCAACTCCAGAGGCGAGTAGACTTAATCCCCAACATGGTCAATACAGTAAAAGGGTATGCGGCACACGAGCAGCAATCAATTCAGGCAGTAGTTGACGCCAGGGCAAAGATGACCAGCGCGCAAGGACCTGCAGCCAAAGGTGAAGCAAATAGTGAATTAAGCAATGCGCTTAGCCGTTTATTAGTTGTCGTTGAAAATTATCCAATATTGAAAGCTGATAAAAATTTCCGTGCTTTAATGGATGAATTATCCGGAACGGAAAACCGCTTAGCCATAGCCCGCAAGGATTACAACGAAAGCGTGCAAAGCTATAATACAACAATTCGTTCTTTGCCGGCTGGTTTGTATGCCAGAATATTGGGTTTTGATTCAAAGGAGTATTTTAAAACCGATGAAATTGCAAAGCAGGTACCACAGGTAAAATTCTAACTGGCTGCAACGTTATAAAAGATGCACATAAGAATTTGCAATAAAGGGTTTTTCTTAATTGGGCATTGTTGTTAACGATAATAAGGAGGGTTGATAAGAGTGATAAGAAAACGATTAACACAAAAAACGATAGTGCTGGCAATTGCTTTGGTCCTAGGCGTTGCTTCAACAAGTCTGGCGGCGGAAGGCCCAGAGATGTTGACGTTGCAACAGGTCATTGATGCGGCGGTGAAGAACAATCCAGCTACGGTCGAAAGTCAGAAGCGGTGGGAAGAAAAGACGAGCCGCATTTCAATTGTGACTGCTCAGCCCAATCCAAAATTGGGTATTATGAAGGATGATATTCCGACAGGCAGCATTAATCCTGGGAAAGGAATGATGACAGAATTCAGCATCTCGCAAGAAATTATGAACCCGGCAAAAGTCAAAGCGATGGGGAAAATGGCTGAGAATGAAGCCAACATGATGAAAGCAGACTGGGATGCAAAACAAGTTGAACTCTATGTGCAGGCCAAACAGGCTTATTATGACTATATTTATGCCAGACAGGCGTTGGAGATTGGCAAAGAAAGTCAGCAGTTGATGGGGCAGCTTGTGCAGCTGGCTCAGGTCAATTATTCAACTGGAATGGTACCGTTGCAAGATACTCTAAAAATGCAGACGGAATTTTCGCAGATGACGGTTGATCTGTTAAGCATGGCATCCATGGAAGGAGTTGCAAAGGCAAAAATCAACAACATTATGGGGCGCAGCACTAATACTGGGTTTGAAACAAAAGAAGAGTTTGCGGCTCCACCACCCGATTTTGATTTAGAAAAACTGGTCAAAGAAGCATCTGACGGGAAGCCTTCAATAGTTGGGATGCAGTATCAAGCTGCTATGGCACAAAGTGGGATAGAATTGGCTAAAAAGCAGCAACTTCCTGATTTTGAAATCAGCCTTGGCTACAAAAAAAATAAAGAACCGATGTTGGAAGCGCAAGCGGACCCAATGGATCCAATGAATACAACATTGATGCTGGGGGACAGAAAGCCTACCTGGAAAATGGAAGTCATGGTTATGTTGCCTATTTGGCAAGGAAAAAATAAAGCGGAAATCAAAGCAGCGCAGGCGAATTATGCTGCTTCACAAGCAGCATTGCAAAATATGCGCAACATGTCTGAACTCGACATCCAAATGGCACTGACCGAAGCACAATCTACCTGGAGGCAGATAGGGCTTTATCAAAACACTGTTATCCCACAGGCCGAGCAAACTTATCAAGCGGCCATTGTCGGCTATACCAATGGCAAAGTCGACATGATGACGGTTTTGGCAGACCTTAACACGTTGCATAACGCAAAACTAGGTCTTTACAAAGTGAAAACGGATTACGAAAAAGCGGCGGCTAATTTAGAAAAAGCTGTAGGAAAACCATTGTTCAAAACTACCACGCAATCATAACGTATAAATTAAAAAAGGAGAGAGCAGCATGATTGAAATAATGCAGAATAAAAAGAAACTTATGATCGGCGTGATAGCGGGTGTTTTGACTATCGGCGGCGCCGGGTATTACTACATAACTCAATATAAAAAACCAGCACCTGTAAACAGCAATATTCATCAAACCAATGTTCCTGTCATGGCCATGGGTGACGTTGTCACACTGGATGCTAAAGCTCGCCAATTATCAGGATTGCAAATAGCAAAGGTATCGATGAAACCGCTTACTAAGGCAATCAGGACCACTGGAAAGGTAGCGCTGAATGAAAGCGGCCGAACCTATATCACTTCGCGTGTGGAAGGCCGGGTGGACGAGTTGTATGTAACAGCTGACGGCGACTATATTGCTCCAGGACAGGCGATTGCAGCCTTATACAGTCCGACTTATCTCGCTGCGCAGGAAGAATACCTGTTGACCCTTGAAAATGTACATAACCTGCAAAATGCCGGCAAGGATGTTGCACAGCTCAACAGCCGCTTGCGGGATGCTGCCAGGCGCAAACTTCAGTTACTCAATGTTTCTGATGATGACATTGCTCATCTTGAACATACGCGCAGCCCCAAGGAACTCATGATTCTTTATGCACCATTTGGCGGGACAGTATTAGAAAAACAAGTGTTACCGGGTGTGTATATTATGCCGGGAGACAAATTATATAGCTTATCTGATCTTTCTACTGTTTGGCTGGATATTGATGTCTATGAAAAAGATATTGCCGTAGTAATGCCGGGACAAGATGTAAGCGTAACAAGCGGCGCTTATCCGGGAGAAACGTTCAATGGGCGGGTGACCTTCATTAAACCTATATTGGATGACGTAACGCGGACGGTTAAGGTGCGTGTCGAAATGCCGAATCCCGGCGGCAAGCTGAAACCTAATATGTTTGTTAATGCTAATATAAATATTCCACTGGCCGAAGGCCTTGTAATCCCTGAATCCAGCCTGATTGATACTGGTAGCCGCAAGGTCGTTTTTGTGGCACAAAAAGAAGATACGTTTGTTAAACGTGAGGTAACGATTGGACAGCAAGCCGACGGATACGTACAGGTGTTATCTGGCTTACAACCAGGTGAAATAGTTGTTACAGCAGCAACTTTCCTGATTGATTCACAAACAAAACTAGGCAGTTTCGGCAGTCACGCAGGACATGGCGGCAGTAGCTCATCTTCCACAGAGCATGCAAATGGTGGTAGCACGAATGCCAGTCCGGAAACATCTATGCCGGCACAGACACCTGCAGGTGGCCATAGCGGCCACGGCAGCTAGCTGGGAGGCGAGCTATGTTGAACAAACTGATTGAACTATCTTTGCACAATCGTGTAATTGTGCTTGTCTTTACTGTACTAATTCTTGTTTGGGGTGTTTTCACTGTTCGCAATACTCCTATTGATGCTTTCCCTGATCTAAGTGAAAATCAGGTATTGGTTTCCGCTGATTGGATGGGCAGAGGACCCCAGGAAATCCAGGACCAGGTTACTTATCCGTTGGAGACAGCCTTGAGGGGATTGCCGGATGTAAAGGAAGTAAGGTCTTCCTCTTCATTTGGAATGTCTCTTATTACAGTTATTTTTGAGGACGGCGTTGATCCTTATTTCGCACGTCAGGTTGTTAATGAAAAAGTCCAGCAGGCGGTACCGCGTTTGCCGAGCGGTGTGCAGCCGTCATTAGGGCCGGTAAGTACTCCGATGGGCCAGGTTTTCATGTACACGCTTGAAAGTGATCGACACAATTTAGCTGATTTGCGTACGGTCGAAGATTTTACCATTAAACCACAATTAAGTGCCGTACCCGGCGTAGCCGAAGTGGCTAGTATCGGCGGCTATGTCATGCAATACCAAATTAACCTTGATCCGCATCTTTTACAAAATTATCGGGTAACGTTCAACCAAGTGTTTAGTGCACTCGGTGGAAATAATGCCAATATCGGCGCCAAAGTAGTCGAACAAAATGGGCAGGAGTATATTATTCGCGGTTTGGGCCTTATTCAATCGGTTGAGGATATTAAGAATATCGTAGTTGCTCAGAATAATAATGTGCCGATTTATATGAAAGATGTGGCCAATGTGACTCCTGGTCCGGATTTTAGGCGGGGAGTATTGACTAAATCCGGCTATGAGGTGGCTGGCGGCATCGTTATACAGCGCATGGGTGAAAATACGCTTAATGTCATTGACCAGGTGAAAACCAAAATAAATGAGATTGAACCAACCTTGCCGGAGGGAATGCATATAGTTCCTTTTTATGACCAAACTGATTTGGTGAAAAAAGCAGTCAATACCTTAACCAGGGCTTTGGTAGAAGAATTCATTCTGGTTTCAATCATTGTCATGCTTTTTTTAGGCAATCTACGCTCCAGTCTGATTGTCACCAGCGCAATTCCTATTGGTATTTTAATCGCGCTGATTGCTATGAAAGGGATTCATTTGTCCGCTAACCTGATGTCTCTGGGCGGGATTGCAATTGGCATCGGCGTAATGACTGATGCGGCAATCGTAATGGTAGAAAATATTTTCCGCCATTTGGCAGAGAATCAAGGACGACGCAGCATTGTCGCAGTGACGCTGGAGGCGGCCAAGGAAGTGGCAGCACCAATCTTCTTTTCTATCACAATCATTATCGTGACCTTTCTGCCAGTCTTTACCATGACCGGAACGGAAGGCAAAATGTATACGCCAATGGCCTGGGCCAAATCCTTTGCTATGAGCGGGTCATTACTTCTGGCTTTCACGATGGTTCCGGTTCTTTGTACTTTGCTGCTCAAAGGTAAAATACAGGAAAAAGACACCTGGCTGGTCGCCAAGATGCACCAGGCGTATTTGCCTTTTTTGCAAAAGGTTATAAAGTTCCGTAAGGTTACCATCGCAATTGCTTTAGCAGTAATGATCGGTGGTTTTTCGCTGGCGCCATTTATCGGCACAACTTTTATGCCGGCTTTGGATGAAGGTACTTTCCTGGTTATGCCGACAATGCTGCCAAGTGTTTCTTTAACGGAGGCTGTCGAGTCATCTAAAACGATGGACAAGGTCATTATGGAAATTCCCGAAGTTGATATGTCGGTGGGAAAGGTAGGCAGAGCAAATTCGGCCATGGATCCGGCGCCGATCAATATGATTGAAACAATTGTGACCTTAAAACCGAAAGATCAGTGGCGACCAGGCATGACGAAAGACAAGATCGAGCAGGAAATGATGACCAAGCTCGCCAATCTGCCCGGTCTCAATATGGCCTTTACCCAACCAATAGCTGGGCGGCTGGCCATGCTTACAACTGGCGTTCGTACTGAATTGGGGATAAAACTTTATGGTGAAGATCTCAATGTGCTGCAACAAAAAGCGTTTGAAATGGAAAAGGCATTGGGAACTGTGCCTGGAGTCAGCGATTTGCTGGCTGAGCGTGTTTTTGGCGCACCATATCTGGAAGTACAGGTCAATCGTGATAAAGCCGCACGGTACGGCCTGAACATAGCTGATGTAGAAGACGCAATTGAATTAGCGGTTGGTGGTAAGACAGCCACTACAACAATCGAAGGGCGTAAGCGTTTTGATATCCTGGTACGCTACAACAGAGAAAACCGTGAAACTATAGACGCAATGCAAAATATCCTAATTCCTGTAACAAGCGGGACGGCTGCTATGCCAAGTGCTGGCGGTATGAACAGCGGCATGGGTAGTGGAATGGGCAAAAGTGCCAGCACTGCTAATGTTAAACCGGCAACCGGTGCCTATGTGCCGTTGGGGGAAGTTGCACAGTTCCAGGTTGTGGATGGACCATCCATGATTAGCAGTGAAAACGGCATCTACCGCATGATTGTACAGATGAATACCAGAGGACGTGACGTCGTCAGCTTTGTCGACGAAGCGAACAAAGTGATTAAGGAAAAGGTTGATTTGCCGCCAGGATATTCATTTAAATGGACTGGCCAGTATGAAAATCAACAACGTGCGAAAGACCGTCTGGCGGTTGTAGTGCCGGGTGTTATTCTGCTGACATTCTTTTTGCTGTACATGGCATTTAAGTCAGTGAGTGATGCTTTTCTTATACTGATGAACATCCCGTTCTCTTTAGTTGGCGGCATTGTTGCCATGTATGTTACTGGCACTTATTTCACGGTGGCAGCGGCAGTTGGTTTTATAGCTCTGTTTGGCATTGCGGTGCAAAATGGCGTTATCATGGTGACCTACATTAAGCATCTGCGGGATCATCGGACATTGGAAGAAGCGATTATAGAAGGAGCCTATACAAGACTGCGCCCGGTAATGATTACGGCGCTGGTGGCTAGTTTGGGATTATTTCCATTAATCTTTGCTACGGGAACCGGCGCGGAAGTCCAGCGCCCTATGGCGACGGTTGTAGTTGGTGGCTTGGTTACTTCCACGATACTCACGCTTGTCGTACTTCCTTGTATTTATCTGGTGTGGAATAGATGGCGTGAAAATAAGCAAATGCCGCAAAACGGCAATAGTGATTCCGGTGAATAATAGGCCGGAATCACTAGGAAAAAATTACAAAATTTGGAGGAGCATTCACAATGAGAAAAGGTAAAGTTTTGCTTGTCGGACTGGCAATTGCCGGATTGACTATATTAGCAGCCGGTTGCGGTTCAAATGAAAAACAGGCGGCTAAGCCGGCTGCCACTCAGCAATCGGCAGCCGGACACGAAGGACATAGCATGACTATGCCTAAGGAAGACCCGATGCCGACGATGAAGGATATGGATAAGGCATTGCAGGATGTGGTAAAACAAGTGAAGGCTGGTCAGATGATGGACGCACAAAAGAGTGCGGCGCAACTTACAAGCACTGTGGAAAAAGTGATGCCGCATATGATGGATGCTGAGCTAAAAGAAAAGCTGCTCAAAATAGCAACAGAAATTAAGGGCAGTGTCAACTCGGGTAAAACTGATCCTGGAGCTATAGAAGAGAAGGCCGGCACTATGCAGAAAATTATGAAGCAAACTACTACACATCTGCAAAGTATGAGTCATTCATAAAAGAAGGGTGGCGTGGCGAATGAAAAGGTGGCTATTAATTGTTGTTTTGATGGGCACAGTGTTGAATGGAGCAGCTGAAGTCCAGGCTGCTCCGTCCTCTGGCTACAACCAGTTCCTCCAATCGCTTGACGCCATTCAAACTAGTGCTGTCCTGCCAATCATGGATGAAGCGCAAATTGCCGCTCAAATTGTCTCCCAGCCCAAAGGCCAGACCGCACAAATCTTAAGCGGAGCACGTTCTATGCTTGGACAAGCAGTCGTATGGGGCGGGGCTTCACCGGTGCAAGGTTTTGACTGCTCAGGTTTAGTGCAGTATGTTTATCGCCAGGCTGGTATTAACTTGCCAAGAACGGCCGATTTACAGTTTTTGGTTGGCCGCTCGGTGTCACCGACGGCGCTGCTGCCGGGGGATTTGGTTTATTTCACTACTTATGAGCCTGGTGCATCGCATGTGGGGATTTATATTGGTGGCGGTAAGTTTATTCACACGTCTTTTTCACAAGGAATTGTCGCCATTGGTGACATGAATGACAGTTATTTCATTCAACGCTACTATGGCGCTAAAAGAGTTCTGTAAATTTCATTTGTTATTCACAATTATTTGATATGATAAATATTAAAGAACGAGTGATAAGAAGGAGGAGATAGTATTATGGGTCCCTGGGGAAATGAAATTTGCAGTGGAGCGTGGCCGATGGGAGGAGTTTTTATGATGATCATGATGATGGTATTCTGGTTATTGGTGATTGCAGGCGGAATTGCCTTGTTTCGCTGGTTTATGCGGGATAACAGCGGCCGGAGTCAAAATCAATCCGATGGGGCATTGGAACATTTAAAGTTGCGATATGTAAAGGGAGAAATTAGTAAAGAAGAATTCGAACAAATGAAGAAGGATATACAATAATTTTTGTAAGGTGATTGTCCTAAGTGCCATATGACATTGGTAGTAAAACACATTAACACATTGAGCAGGTAATCCGAGGCGCAGGTAAACGATAGGGGCGTTACTTCTATTTGCCCCCTGTTTATATAACTGAGCACTACCCCCTATCAAGAAATAAAGGACTCTGGAAAATATTCCAGAGTCCTTTATTTTATTCTAAAAGAAAAAATGGACAGACAGCTAAAACAGACTTATAATACAATCAATAGATTAAAACAATCGTTTGAACATATTGGTCGTATTACTTTGGAGGTGCGGTTTTATGGATAATGCTACGCAAGAAAAATTATTTGCAGCAGCTATCCCTTTATTTGCGGAAAAGGGTTATGCGGCAGTTTCCATCAGGAAAATTGCTAAAGCAGCTGATGTTAATGTTTCTTCAATATCATATTATTTTCGTGGCAAAGAGGGTTTGTATCATGCCATAATTGAAAGTCATATTGGGGCAATTTCCAAAGCTATTTCTTCGGCAGAAGGGTTGCCGCCTGAAGAAAGATTAAGACATTATGCCAAGGCAATTAGTGAGATACACACAAAAAAACCATACGTGATACGTTTCGTACAAAGTGAACTGGTCAATCCAACCAGCGCAATGGATAAAATTCTGAAGAAGCATCTATTTTCTTTTTATCGGTTTTTAAATAAGGCAATCCAGGATGGAATCGATACCGATATATTCAGAGATGATTTGGATGTGCATCATGCGGCTTTATCCTTGGTCGGAATTATGAATTTTTACTTCATAGCCAAACCACTTTTTCGTGATTTTTTGGATACTTCCGTAGAAGCCGATGCTGCTTACGCTGAGCAGGCTGTGAATATTTATCTGGAAGGTATAAGGAGAAAATAAAATGACTAACAAGCGCTTGATAATCATGGGTGTAGTTTTAATCTGTCTGGTCGGAGCAGCTGTGTACAAACTATATCACAAGCCACAAAGTGGAATCAATGCAACAGGAACAATCGAAGTAACTCTGGCTGACGTGGTTCCGAAGGTCAACGGTTATATCAATGAGCTGAATATCGAGGTTGGTGACAGCGTGAAGGCAGGTCAACTAGTGGCACACATTAAACGACTGGATCTGGAAGCACAAATCAAGGCTGACGAAGCAGCACTGGCTAAAGCCAAGTCTCAACTTATTGACCTGGAAAAAGGTTCACGTTCGCAAGAGATTGAACAGGCGACTGCTAATATAGGAGTAGCACAGGCTCAATACATCAAAGCGAAGAATGATCTTGAACGTTACAGTAAACTTTATCAAGACGGCGCAATTTCAGCCCAACAGCTTGATTTAGCACAGTCAAGTTATAACGTAGCTTACAATACCTTGACAGGATATCAGGCTAAAGAAAGCCTGCTGATCGAAGGCAACAGAATTGACCAGATTGAAGCTCAGCGTGCTGAGGTAAAAAGATTGGAAGCGTTATTGACGGCCGATAAGTCGACACTAGCTGATACGGACATTGCCAGTCCGCTTAACGGCATTGTTTTGAGCAAGAACTATCAGAAGGGTGAATATGCTAATGTTGGTTCGGCTATCGCAACTATTGGTGATTTGAATGACTGCTGGATCAAGGTCTATGTTCCATCTGACCAATTAGGACTTATAAAATTCGGTCAGGCTGTTGATGTTAAGATTGACGCCTATCCCGAACGCGTATTTTCAGGCACAATTAAAGAAATCAGTCAAAAAGCAGAATTTACGCCCAGACAAAGCATCACGCAACGCGAAAGAGCGAATATGGTCTATTATGTAAAAGTCAAAATAGATAATGCAGAGGGCATTCTTAAACCAGGCATGCCTGCGGATGTGGTTATCAAATGATTACCATAGATGGCGTAACTAAGAGATTTAAACAGGTTGTGGCCGTAAATAGTGTTTCGCTCGAAGTCGAGACAGGTGAAATTTTTGGTCTTGTGGGGCCTGACGGTGCTGGCAAAACAACCATGATCAGAATGCTGACAGGTATTATGGAAGCTACTTCTGGCAATATTAATGTGCTTGGTACTGCAGATCTCGAAAAAGTGAAAAGCAGACTAGGATATGTCCCTCAAAAATTCAGCCTTTGCGGTGATCTTACAGTTATGGAAAATATCTGGGTTATGGGCTCTTTGTATGGGGAATCAAACGAGAGAATAGATGCTTTAGCCAGTGAAATTCTGGGCTTTACGAAACTTTTGCCTTTTAAAGATCGCTTGGCTGATAATTTGTCAGGTGGCATGAAGCAAAAATTAGCACTAGCCGCAGGTCTGATGCACAAACCGGAGATTTACTTTCTTGATGAACCGACGACTGGTGTTGACCCTGTTTCGCGCAGGGAATTTTGGCAGATGCTTTATAAGTTGAACAAAGAGGGTACAACAATCTTTGTTTCTACACCCTACATGGATGAAGCAGAGTTTTGTACGCGGGTAGCCTTTATGCATAATGGCGTCATTACCACTTGTGATTCGCCGCAGGCGCTGCGCAAAAAATATCCTTATAAAATCATTGAACTGGCCACGCCAGCAAAAAATATCAAGAAGGTACTTGCTTCTTTGCCAATCCTGGACATAAACGCTTTCGGCACCAAATATCACTTGGTTGTAGAAGATTTTGAAACTGCTGTTGCAGGGGTCAAAGAGGTACTGGATAAAGCGGATATACCAATTGTATCTTTGAAACAAATTCAGCCAAATCTGGAAGATGTTTTTGTGCTGCTTTCAAAGGAGGTGTCTTGATTGCCTGCTTTGGAACTAAATAATCTTACACGTCGTTTTGGTGATTTTGTTGCCGTCAATAATGTATCGCTGCAAATAAAGCAGGGTTCCATTTATGGTTTTTTGGGCCCTAACGGTTCCGGAAAATCAACCACGATCAGGATGCTGTGCGGGCTATTGGAACCAACTTCAGGCAGCGGCAAAGTACTAGGACTTGATATTGCCAAAGATAGTGAAGCCTTGAAACAAAAAATTGGCTATATGTCGCAAAAATTCAGCCTCTACGATGATCTTTCCGTTATTGAAAACTTAAGGTTTTATGCTGGCCTCTATAGTCTTTCATCAGAACAGATGCAAAAGCGTATTGGTGAAATGCTCATGCTGTCAGGTCTTGAGAAAAGACAGCAGGAATTGGTTGCCAATTTGTCAGGTGGCTGGAAACAACGCCTGGCTCTAGCTTGCTCCATCTTACATAATCCACCTATCTTATTTCTTGATGAACCGACAGGCGGAGTAGATCCTGTCTCCAGACGTATGTTTTGGGAGATCATCTATGACCTCTCTTTGCAAGGTACTACAGTAATGGTAACTACTCATTTTATGGACGAAGCAGAACATTGCGATGAAATAGGCTTCATTTTCGAGGGTAACCTGATTGCGAGTGATACGCCTGATAACCTGAAAAAAATTATTCCGGGTACTTTGGTGGAAATTTCTACACCTAGCCCGATGGAATTGCTGGAGAGTTTCGAACAGCAAGCGATAGAGTATCTCGACATTTATCCGTCAGGAGCTAGCCTGCATGTTTTGCTCAAGTCAGACAATATCTCGCACTTGTCCGGTTATGCTTATGAAATAATTAAACCTTCTTTGGAAGACGTATTTGTTTATCTGGTTAAATCTTACCGAAAGGAGTTGGTATCATGAAGCGTCTCTGGGCTTTATTAATTAAAGAGTTTATTCAGATGCGGCGTGATCGTCTGACTTTCGGTATGATGATAGGCCTGCCGATTATCCAGCTTATTTTATTCGGTTTTGCTATCAATACTGACGTCAAACATCTGCCGACAATTGTTTTTGACCAGTCGCTAGGACAAGACAGTAGGGATCTTTTAAATTCTTTGGAAGGCAGCCAATATTTTAATATAGAATACGCAGCGAAGAATTTTAATGAAGTTAATGATGCCGTAGATTCTGGTAAAGCTAAAGTAGGCATCGTTATTCCGCCGGATTTTACGGATAATCTGAAACATGGCCGGACTGCATCCGTTCAGGTAATTGTAGACGCTTCCGATTCGCTGGCTGCCTCCTCTGCTATTGGTGCGGCGCAACTGGTTGGCCAAACTCAGTCGCAGCAGATATTAATGCAAAAATTACGTGGTTATTCTGGTCATGCGACGGATCTCCCATATGACATCCGTATCAGGCCTTGGTATAACCAGGATTTTGTTTCTGCTTTTTATATGGTGCCAGGTATTATGGGGACGATTTTGACTATGACACTCGTGATGTTCACTTCGATGGCGATTGTGCGTGAGCGTGAACGCGGTACGCTTGAACAATTGATAGTGACGCCGATGAAAACCTGGGAACTATTGATTGGCAAAATAATACCTTATATTTTTGTTGGCTATGTCCAGGCAACGGTGGCCCTATTGGTAGGTATTTTTGTGTTTGACCTGCCGGTACGCGGTAGTTTGGTTCTTTTGTATTCTCTTACCTCACTATTTATTATTGCTTCGCTAGCCATGGGAGTACTTATTTCGGTGCTGGCTAAAACTCAGATGCAGGCCATGCAAATGTCATTCTTCATCATTTTGCCTAGTATTCTATTGTCAGGTTTTATGTTCCCGAGGGAAGCGATGCCGGCATTTTTCAGCACATTAGGCTATTTATTGCCGCTGACCTTTTATTTGCAGATCATGCGCGGTATCATTCTGAAAGGAATCGGCATTGGCATGCTGTGGGGACAGGTTTTTGCTCTTGCGGCCTTTATCGCGATTGTGCTGACCATCAGTATCAAGAAGTTCAACAAGAAAATAGCGTAACCAAAAACAAGAAAGGGGCAAAGGGGACAGTCCCTTTTGCCCCTTAGATGAGCGTAAGCCAAAAAAGAGGTTTATCACTAATTTCCGTGATAAACCTCTTTTTTATAGAAGCCTATATTTTACTTTTAAATGTCGCAAGGTCGTAGTTATCTTCGCTGTCTTCACCACGTACATAATAGATGACCTTGCCTCTGGCGACGAGCACATCATTTTGATTAAAGACATCTATGTCAGCATGCAATATCTTATTACCTTCATGAACGAGCTTTGCCTCGGCTGTTAATTGGTCGGTAAGTGCAACCATTTTTAAATAGTCAGTGGTAACTTCAATTGTTACTATTCGCAGCTTCAGCGTTCTGAGGGCGACGCCGGAAACCATGTCTACCAAGGAGGTAACAATACCACCATGAGAAATGCCATAGGTGTTGGAATACTCAGGTTTCACAGGAAGCGTAACTTTGGCGTAACCTCTGTCAGTTTTCAGAACAGTTGCGTTCATAAATTTGAAATAAGGCAATGTATTGAAATGATTTTTGATAAATTCCGGCCAGTTGTCCATCTTTTTCCTTCTTTCTGAGTATATGAAGTAAGTTAAAGTTTTATTTTAAGCATATGCTTTTGCTAGCGAAACTTCACTCATTAATATACTCCGCAAGTAAACATAATTCCTTCAATAAGCTTGATGAAGATATATTAGAGCCATGTAAAATTTTGCTGGACAACGTGAAAATTGATGCAGTGCCTATCGTTGGATAAAAATAGCGTAATGTGCTAGAATAAAAGAAACAGTATGTGACGGGAATGTAAACAGAGAGGACAGTTATCCGTAATAAATTCCACCATTAGTGGCTAAAAAATAAATTGAAAATTAGGAATATTTTGGCAAAACTTCTTTGTTTGGAGGCGGTCTCATGAATCGGAGCAATCAAATGAGTCGGGATGATTTTGGCCCCATTTGTCTTGAACCTATCTGCCAATATCGACTATGGGGAGGGAAGCGATTAGGTAATATCAATAAGGCCTTTTTGCGCGATGATCTTGTTGGTGAGGTCTGGCTTTTAAGTGACCGGGAAGATTTTGCCAACCGGGTGAAAAACGGAAAGTATAAAGGCATGACATTTGGGGAAGTTTTTAACACTAATCAAGAAGCACTAATGGGTAAATTTAAAAATCGTTATCCGCGTTTTCCGCTATTGCTAAAATTTCTTGACGCTCGCGAAATTATTTCTGTCCAGGTTCATCCCACATGTTCTAATCTCGAATATTTAAAAAAAGGTGAGAGGTCGAAAACGGAAGCTTGGATAACAATAGAGTCGGGAGCAGAAAGTTGTATTTATGCAGGTGTTAAATCAGGTACGACAAAGAATGATTTGCGTAAAGCTTTAAAAGAGCGGAGATTACCTGATTATCTTCGCAAGTTTCAAGGCAAAACAGGTGATGCCTTTTTTTTACCTGCGGGGACAATTCATTCTCTTGCTGACACGGTGGTATTCGAAGTACAGGAAAATAGTGATACTACTTTTCGTCTTTATGATTGGGACCGCGTTGATGCTAAGACAGGGTTGCCGAGAGAGCTTCAGATTGAAGAGGCCTTAATTTGCGCCAATTTGACACAGACTGAAGCGGGTCCGCAGGTTCCGGTTATAGAGGCTTCTTTTCCGGTTGTACGAGAGCGTGTATTTGACTGTAAAAATTTTCGACTTTGGCGCCATAGCGGCAATCGGCCTTTTACAGTAGGGGTCGCCGATGAACCACGTGTATTGGTAAATGTTAAAGGACACGGCTCTATTTTGGACGAAGGAAGTAGTTACTTAATTGAAAAAGGGGAGGTTATAGTATTACCGGCAGCAATAGGGGAATGTGTATTTGAACCGAGTGGTGAAACAATCATCTTGGAAATCGGACTTCCGGATAGGTTAGACAATTGTAATAAGCTAAATAGCGGGGGATTTCATAGTCCTTAGAACTGCAGTTACATAGATTTCACTATTATAAGGGGGTCTAGTAATTGAAACAAGTTAATACGGAAAAAATCTTTGATGATAATCTTTGTACGATAAAAGCGCAATTAAGCGAAGAAACCAGATATGATCTGGTTATTGGGATTCCGTTCTTCAAGGAGTCGAAAGATTTGCCCGAGCTTCTGAAGCTGTTGGACGAATTGCTGGGTAAATTGATAGGCAAACGCTATCTGATTGTTTGCGCAGGTGATGAGTGTTGTCAAGATACTCTGGCAATGATAAAAGAATTGTATTTAGTAAATCCACATCTGGAATATCTGATGCCTACGGAAATAAGCGGGCGGGGAATGAGCATCAGAACTTTTCTTGAAATAGCTAATATTATGGAAGCTGATCTTATTGTCTTCAGTGCTAATATGGCAACCGAACAGGGAATTGGTATCAACGAAATATGGCTTGAACAGTTGCTTTCACCCATTAATGGCAACTATGATATGGTATTTGGCAGTGTCCACCAATATTTTGGACTTAATGGCAGCGCGCCGTATTTTACACTGCCAATTCTGGAAACTGTATACGGTATAAGAATAAACAGCGCTTCCGGCGGGATATATGCTTTCGATCATAGCTTTGTTGAAGAACTTGCTGAGGAAGCTAAGTTCTGGACAGGGTTTATTGATGGCTACGGGTTTGATATCTGGGCTATTACCAGAGCCTTGGTTTGGAACAAGATGATATGTGAGGTACAGCTAGGTGCGAGGTCACTTTTGGTTGATCCCCAAAGAGCCAATCTGATATTTTTTGAGAATGCGATGATGCTGTCGGAATGTATTAAACGCGATCAGGATTTTTGGTTTAAAGAGCATTTGGTTATCAAGGTGCCTGATATATTGGCGAGAAGGTCAAACGGCCCTGCGGAAATAGTTGAATTTCCGGTTGATATGCTTTTGAACGAGTTTAAACGTTTGACCATAGAATTTATTGATGTATTAGAATCTGCCTTATCACCAAGTATGGTAAAGGAGATAAAAATTCTTGCTTCATTGCCTCACGAAGATTTCAGCATGCCGGAGGAGCTTTGGGTTAAAGGCGTATTTTGTTTGCTATCAGAATATGCCTTTAGCGAAGACAAGGCATGCGGCGAAGCGTTGTGGGCTTTGGCAGCACTTTATAACGGGCGGGTAGCCAGCAATATTTTAGCTGTGGATTCATTCAAGAAAATAGTGAAAGATTTTCCTCAAAAAGAGCAAAAGTCATTAACAATACAAAAAATATGTCTGATTTGTAGTCAAATTACTGAAGAATTCTGGAAACAAAGAGCAGACATGGGAAAGGATTGGGAACGTAGAGCAGAGAAAAAGAAACCATCGATAATTCCGCAAGGTTATATGGAATATGTGCCGGGAAAACCAGTTGTTGTTCCTAAAGAAATTAAGGGAAAAGACAATAACATTGTCTATGTTGAAGGTGTTTTCAATCAATTAAACCAAAAATATGAAAGCAAGTTCGAGCGTTTTCTTATTAAAGGTTTGGGATTATCCAAAAATTACAGCCCATCGGAGGCCGTTGCGGCAGTAGACAAATTCATGGAAGACTTGGAGAGTTCTTTGGAACAGGTTTTTCCAGGCGATGTGACTACTAAAGAAGGTCTGGAGCAGTTTGTTGAAAAGCTTTTTGCAATCTTACGCCCGGAAAAAATATTAGTCGTTAAAGAATTTATCCTCCGCGATTTGCTTATACATTATCCACCTATAAATTTGATGATTCCACTGCAATATAAAAAAGTATCTGATATGCTTCGCGAGATGGATGTAAGAGATGCCATGACTTATCTTGGCGTGATTGAAGACAGATGTATTTCAGATGCCTATATAGAAAAAGTATTCTCATTTATTCGTCCTAACAGTTTTGAAAAAATAAAGTTAAAACCTATTATTATAAGCGAAAAACTGCCGTTTGCTGTATTGTGTCATCCTCATATATCTGAGCTCAATCGTGCTACCGGGCGTTTGACCATAAGAAACACAGTAAAGGGCAAGGGAGGAAAGTTTCCCAAAATAAGATATTTTACTTCGATTCTTCGCAGTCTGGGAGCTTCCCGGCATTATACTTCTTTTACTGAACAGATTATCAGAGAACGCAAGAATATAGGAGTTAAGATACTTAATGCAATGTCCAATGCGAGAGAAGGCGGCGATTTCTCTGCTAATAATATTTTCGAGAATGTTCATCAAAGAGAGCTTGTAAGACTTACCAGGGTTTTAGCTAAGAAGCTTTCCGCAGAGGGAAATTTCGGCTGCGCTCGCTTACTGCGGCTTATGGCTGATGGGCATGGCTTGAGCCAGGTTTTAAAGGATGGAACTTATTTGACTTGTACTGCCTGGAGCTGGAGTGCCACCAGTTTTAAAGGCGGCGAAGAAATTCCGCGAGCCTTGTCGTGCAGCGTGGAAGGACGCTGGTTTAACCATTATTTTTTAGAAAGCATGTACAGCGGATTAGGCTATGGTCAGGATGAAATTCTGCGCAGAGTCTATAGGTTTATTGAAAATGGCAAAGGAGAGAAAACTTTGTTGGACTCCTTGATGTCTTCTCCGCCCAGAGGCATAGACGTAATTGTTCAGGAGATTACCGAAGAGCCAAGCAAACCTTTGCAGCGCTGTCTGGATAAACCATTGTTACAACCAATTGCTTCTAACGATTGGGAATCTAAATATGTTCTTAATCCTGGAGCCTTGCGTCTGGGGGACAAAGTATATTTGTTTTACCGTGCTGTCGGCAAAGATGAAATATCAAGAATAGGTCTTGCTATTACTGATGGTTATAAAGTTTTGGAAAGGTTACCTGAACCAATTTTTGCGCCAATTTTGCCGCAAGAAGCAAAAGGCTGTGAGGACCCGCGAATAGTCGTAATCGATAACAGAATTTTGATGATGTATACTGCTTATGATGGTAACATTGCCCAAATAGCTATTGCATCTATTCGAGTAAAGGATTTTCTGAAGCGTCGTTTTGATCGTTGGCGTCGCGATGGTTTGCCTTTTGAAAATATATGGGATAAAGATGGGGTAATATTTCCGGAAAAAATTAAAGGCAAATATGTTTTGTATCATCGAATCGATCCGTCTGTTTGGGCAGTCTATATTGACAAATTAGGCAGCTACGAAACAGAACAGCAATACATAATTATGGGCCCACGTCCAGGGCAGTTATGGGACTCAAAAAAAATAGGCGCGGGTTCGCAGCCTATTAAAACCAAATATGGATGGTTATTAATTTATCATGGTGTTGATTATAGCTATATCTATCGTCTTGGTGTTATACTGGTTAATCTTCATGACCCACACAAGGTTGTGTATCGTTCCCCTAATGCAGTACTTGCACCGGAAAAAGATTTCGAATTGGGGGAAAGCGGCGCATGGGTTCCTAATGTTGTGTTTACTTGCGGAGCAGTGCCGGCAGTGGATAAGGAAATGCTTGACGAAAATGATGAAATTCTGGTTTATTATGGTGCCGCGGATACTAGTATTGGTGTTGCTAAAGCTAAGGTGGGAGACTTAATTCCGGAAAAATATCGTATTATCAGCGGTTAGTGGCTGCATTAGCTGGTTATTTTATTATTTGAAAGTTGGGTCCAAGGTTTCCGTTAGCTAAAAGAGTAATGAAGATGAGAGATAGAGTTGATTCAGCACCTTGGTTGAGATTAACTCCGTCTTTTGTTAGAGCGTCATAACAACCACCGGTAGTGTCATCATAGAGAGAAAGTTTATTTATATTTTCTCCATGATACCAATTGTGGGCAATGGTTATTAATTCACGGTATTCGTTTTTGCCTGAGGCATTATAAGCCTCCCAGCAAGCGAAGGCAATTGATGCCGCATCAATAGGCTGCTGGTCATAGCAAGCAGTGGGACGGTTTCTGAAAGACCAGCCTTGATTACCTATTACATTAAGGTAGCCTTGGCTGAAGAGAATATCATTTAAAAATCCCAGTGTGTCATGGGCTGCATTTAGACATTCGCGGTTGCCGTTGAAAGAATAAACACAGAAGAGAGACTGGGGGAGTATTGCGTTGCAATAAGTCAGATAATTTTCAAACCACCGCCAATCTTCACTTTTTGTTTGAGCGTAAAGGTCTAACAAATGGCGGGAAAGCTTATTTATAAGTTCTGGACGAGATGAATTAATTTCGGGAACTTGGGCCTTGCATAAGGCTATCAGAGCATTGGCGATAGCACGCGGCGAAGAAAAGCCGCGTGCTATTTCTATACTATCTATTAAAAGCTGCCCTGCTTTTTCACTGATCTCCTGTCGCGGCGACTGTGTGGCGGCACTGCAAGCCATGAGCGCTCTGCCAATGCTGTCTTCTGAATCGAACTGGGAGGAATAACGGCCGTTCAACAAAAAATTGCTCCAGGTTTTGTTGGTTTGTCTAGATTTTCCGAGATAATCAAGAAATAGTTTCGGATAATCATATTCACTGTCATCCATATGCAAACTAACCATAAGAGCGCGTGCGTTATCGTCTAAAGTATAACCGCTGCCAGGATCTGGATTTGTTTTTATAGAAAACTGCAGGAGACCGTTTTCGTCAGTCATGGCTAGCAAATGTCTATAATCTGGCATATTTTATTACCTCATTTGGGAAATTTTTCTATGATTATCAAGTGTTTTGGCGATAAAATCGCTATAGTTTTTTCCTATATTTGGCCACATTATTGTTTTGCCAAAAAAAGAAGCATTATTTTCGAGTGTTTGCTGCAGCTGGGGGTTGTCTAGTATTTGGATCAGAAGGTAGGCCAGTTCATCAGGGTCATTGCTCTGGGCCAAAAGTCCACGTTCGTTTGCTAATACTTCCTCGGCATAGGCATAAGCTGTTGAAACTATTGCACGTCCACAGCCCAGCGCAAAGGCCATTGTGCCGCTGACTGCCTGATCCCGATTTGGATATGGGCTTAGATAGATATCTGTCATGTGCAGATAATCTCCTAACTCATCATCACTCAGAAATTTGTTTACGAATATAATGTTGTTTTCTAACCCTAAATCTTTCACAAGTTCTGAAAGCATATTGCGATAGCTTTCACCTTCGCTGCGTATAAGGTTTGGGTGGGTTTTACCCAAAATTAAATAACGCACAGATGGATGTTTGAGAGCAACTTTCGCTATTGCCCTTATACCTATTTCCAATCCTTTACCCGGTCCTATTAGTCCAAAAGTTGTAACAAGTTGATTGTTTTCAAAGTTGTATTTTTGTTTTAATTCTTTTTGTGGCTGGTTTTGGAATAAAGGAACGCCATGATGAATTACAGATATTGTTTCTTCCGGCGCTTCATAGATTTCATGCAATAAATGCGCTGATTTGTTTGTCATGCAGACGATTCCTGCTGCTTGCCGACAAAGCTCACGCAGAATAGAATGCTGTCCTTTGCTAGGCTCTGGCAGAACTGAATGCGTTACAACGATAAACGGTTTATGCAAATGACTGATGAAATCCAGAAGGTAATTGCCATCTGGACCACCAAAAATACCATATTCATGCTGGACTACAACTAAATCAAGATCAGAATAGGCATTCGCGAATTCTGCGGCACGAATATAATCTTCTTTGTTGTGTTTATATAATGTAAAGACAACTTCATCAGGATAAACATAGCCGTTCTCTTTGTCAGAAATTGCCATGATTTCGAATCTTTGCCCTTGTGGCAGCAAGCTTTTGCGCAGGTCCATTGAAAAAGTAGCAATGCCGCATTGCTGAGGCAAATAGGTGCTTAGATTGAGAATTGCCATGTTGTCACACTCCTCATTCTTTATAATAAGTCAAGACGGCCTTTGTTTTGGAGAATTTTTGTTAGGTCACGTATGTTCTGGGCCTTTTCGCGGTTTGTGACCAAAATAATATCACCGGCTTCTACGACAAGCAGGTTTTCAACGCCATAAAGAACTATTGTTTTATTTTCTTGACCGATTAGGCATTTCCTGCTTTCCAAAGCAAGTATATCGTTACCGACAAAACAATTTCCTTCGGAGTCATTATAAAATAAGTCGCTGAAAGCTTCCCAATTCCCGAGGTCATACCAACGGAAGCTGCTTTCTACCACGGCCATTATTGTGCTTTTTTCAGAAATGCCATTATCAAGACTTATAGCAGGGAGATTATCATACGCTTTCAAATAAGAATTGTAGCCTCTTGAAATCTCTGCGTAGATAGTTGGCAGATAATGTGCATATTCAGCATGTATGACTCCAATCTGTCCCATATATATGCCGGAATTCCAGAGATAGTTCCCGGTGTCTATATAGTTCTGTGCTGTGGACGCATCCGGTTTTTCACGAAATGAACGTACTTTATATACTTTAGGAAAAAGATGATCATACTGCAGGTCTTTTTCAATATAACCATAACCTGTTTCAGGACAAGTAGGAGTAATGCCGATTGTTACAAGCAAACCTTGTTCTGCGGCACTAACAGCACTTTTTATGCTTTCCGAAAACCCCGAAGTTTCGGGGATAAAATGATCGGCGGGAAAAATACCTAGAATAGTATCAGGGTTTTCAAGGCCGAGCTTTGCAAGTATCAAACCGACTGCCGGCGCGGTATTTTTGCCTTCGGGTTCGCTTAAGATTTCAATCATGTCAGCATCTGAACGATTATGTACTAATGAACTGGTAGTAGCAAGAAGGTTGTCGCTGGTAATGATGATTACTTTGGTTGAGCCGATATTGATAAGACGTGTAATTGTATTATCGAGCATTGAGTGTTCGTCTATGAGCTTGCAAAACTGTTTGGGATAATTAAGGCGGCTTTTAGGCCATAATCGGTTACCTTTGCCACCAGCCAAAATAACAGATATCATTTTATTAGGCACCTCCGCACTCTTAAATTGTAAAAATATTCTAATATTAGTATACCACCGGCATAAGTATACGTAAAATGCGGAATGTGTAACTATCTTATAAAGATTTTCAGAAAATCTTGGTATGAGGATCAATGTTTATAGCAGGATAAATCGAAAAAAGAATGAATAGTTAACACTAAAAGATACAGAAAAATCAATAAAATGTACTATGCTAATATGTGCGTGCAAGGGGACAAAAATAATGCAGTAAACAAGCACAAAATAACATTGTAGAGGTGTTAATTATGTTTAAAAAAGTAATATTGCGGTCTTTACTTTGTTTCTTAATCCTTTTTGTGGGATTGGGTGGAATTTCTTCGACTTTTGCATACCCACCATTAAAAAATAATATAAGAATAGTTGTTGATTCTTATCATTCACATAATTTTATTAATCTGCCGCCGGATGCTAACCTTTACGATTATCATCATCTGTATGGCTTTCGTAATTTATTTCGCTATCTGGAGAGCAGAGGTGTTACCGTCGATGAAATAACTACCGGACCAATTGATAAGAATAAACTTGCAGATACAGGTATGCTCTTTATAAATTTAACCAGTATGGATATGCCGCCATTTCGTATGTCGGAAATTAAAGCAATCAAAGAATATGTCGAAAATGGTGGAGGACTGCTTGTAGTTACTGATCATTCAAATTGCTACTATCATGCGTATAAACTAACACAATTATTCGAGGAATTAGGTATGGAGGTTACTACCGAAACCGCTTGTGACAAGGCACCGCAGACTTTAGCAAATGGTAATGGATGGATAGTGATCAATCGGTTTCAAGCACATGAAATTACTAAAAATCTTAAGGCAGTGGCAATGATGACTGGCGGTACAGTTGACGAACTTTATGGCATAGCGTTTACATCTGATGCTGCTTGGGGTGACCAGTGGATTGTGCATCCTTATGGTGAAGGCGACACGCCGGGATTTTATGGCAACTGGACTTTGGATAAAGGTGAGCGTACAGGTAAAATGGCTGTTATGCTGGCGAAAAATTTCGGACGTGGCAGAATTTTTGTTGTAGGTGATCAGAATATGTGGGGTGATGCCTTTTGCAATTATGCCGACAATTATAAATTATGGCTTAACTCTGTGGCTTGGCTTACTGGAGAAAAGCAGCTTGTTGATCCTGAGCAGTACGAAAAATGGAAAAAACCACATATTGTTTTGTATGAAAATTACCAAAATGCTGCTTGGGGTAATTGTGACGATGAAGGATTCTTCAATCTTTTTGTTGCCTTGGAACGTGAATACTGGGCTTTTGCTTCGAATAACCTTATGGATGATTCTGAAATGATAATTTTCGCTCATGATGGTTATGGACTTTCTGAGGAGGAAATAAAGGGGCTGCTCAAACATTTAAAGGCAGGCAGGCATATTATTGTTTTGAATTCTTCAGTGATTAGCTCTGGTAAATCAGCACTGATTGAACAGCTTGCCGATAAACTTGGCGCATCTCAAATCAAGGACCGTCTGAAGGAAACTTCCTATAATTGGGAAGGAACTGGTTCAGTTATCGTATTTAAAGAGAAGGCGGCTTTTACTAATAAAACTATACCTCATCCGCAGCAACGACCGAACGAAAATCAAAAAACTGATTTAGAGTATCTGATTGCTCGCCTAGACCTATATTTAAATTGAAGTTGAAGTTTTTAGTTAAGAAAAAACAAACCGGGCATGACCGATTTTAAAATCGTCATGCCCGGTTTGTTTGATGAAAAATAATTATAATATTATGAGTACATTAACCATCAATAAATTCCTGGACTACAAAAACTCTTCCTCTGGAAGCTTCCACGATACCAATGCCCACTTGTGTATAATTTGTGTTCAGAATATTGGCTTTATGTTCCGGGCTATGCATGAAAGCTTGTTGTGCAGCGTAAACACTTTCGTTAAAAGCGAGATTTTCACCAGCATAATTATAAACTATCTTTTGTTCCTTCATACGTTCAAAAGGGGATTGACCTTCCGGATTGACATGGGAGAAGAAATCACGTTTAATCATGTCTTTTGCATAGTTTTCTGCCAACTTGGCTAGGTGGGGATTGAACTGAAGCGGCGCAAGACCTTTTTCTTTACGGTCGTTATTGATTAATTTCAAGGCCTGACGTTGGTCGAAGGACATGGCGGCCATGTCTGAGGTGGTGTGAGGTGCTGATGGAGGAGCAGCTTCAGCAGATGTTTGTTTTGCAGCAGAAGCAGAGCACATTGACGACACATCTGTAAAAGAGAACAGGGAAACCATACAAAAACAAGAAAAAAACATGGATAATAGTTTATGCTGCATTAGATCACCTTCCTTTTAATGGTATTTTTGAGCCAACCCTTAGAATTATAAACCCAAATAATCTCATGATTTAGCCATGAGATTATTAAACAAATATTTTTAATTGTATTTTTCTGTACTGAATACATTTTACACCCAAATACAGATAAGTGTCAAATTTGTGAATTATTTTGCAACGGAGGTTATAATTTCTATCAGCAAAAAGCACCCGGATACAATGATCCGGGTGCTTAAACCGAAGGAGACACATTTATTGTCTGTAGTTGTTAACTACATCTTTTAGGATTTTTTCAGATGAATTGTTACACGACGATTGAGCGAACGTCCATCATCAGTATCATTGGATGTAGCTGGAGTAGCTTCACCATTTGCCGCAACTGTCATTGCACCATCTGGTATACCTTTCGCCAACAGATAGTTTTGCGCTGCCCATACACGTCTCCAGGAAAGATCCATATTGTATTCATCTGTACCCATAGAATCTGTATGACCAACTAGAGCTATGGTTGCCTGCGGGTTTGTCTTGTAGGTCATCACTACATCATCAAGAACCGCAGAGTCTTGTGGACGGATTGTGTCATCATCGAAGTCGAAGTAGATAACCCAATCTTTTTCAATTGGAGCAACCACTACTGGTTTAGGGACAACCGTTGCTGCAAGAGTACCAACTTCAGGAGCTGGTTCGCCGCCACCGCCACCACCGCCGATGATAACTGGCGGATTCGGGTTGTTATTGTTGTTATTGTTGTTATTGTTGTTGTTATTGTTGTTGTTATTGTTGTTATTATTGTTGTTGTTATTGTTGTTATTATTATTGTTGCCATTGTTGCCGTTATTACCGTTGTTACCATTGTTGCCATTATTACCGTTATTACCGTTATTACCGTTATTACCGTTGTTACCGTTGTTAC
>MTLE01000209.1_pt1 | contig 45713 bp, 47 predicted proteins | sample 1982461 | NCBI WGS metagenome assembly MTLE01 (sample SAMN05712605, study PRJNA340218) | biofilm metagenome | isolation source: sample SPL anode biofilm adapted to -200 mV | place: USA | collected 2012-02-03
CGGCCATGATCTTCACGCGGGAGACCAGGGCCTCCTGCACTACCTTGGGGGGCGCAAGCTTTTTGTAGAGGATGCCGTCAATCCTGAACCGCACCTCCAGCTCCCGTTCGTAGGGCTCGATGTNNNNATACCCGGATATCCACGTCGCGTCCCGCCACGATGACCCGTATGCGGCCATCCTGGGGGAGGCGTTTCTCGGCGATGTTGAGGCCGGCCATGATCTTCACGCGGGAAACCAGGGCCTCCTGCACCACCTTGGGGGGAGCCAGCTTCCGGTAGAGGATGCCGTCGATCCGGAACCGCACCTCCAGTTCCCGTTCGTAGGGCTCGATGTGGATGTCGCTGGCCCGCTCTTTTACCGCTTCGGAGAGGATGGAGTTGAGGAGCCGGATGACCGGCGCCTCGTCGGTCAGGTCCAGGAGGTCCTTGGGTTCCGAAAGCTCGGTGGCGATGACGGAGAGGTCTTCCCCTACCAGTTCTTCCACCACTTCCTGGGCCGTGCTTCCGAGCCGGCCGTAGAGGCGATTCACCGCCTCGAGAACGGCTTTCTCCGGCGCTGCCACCATTTCCAGTGGCAGGCCGTAGACGCCGCGTACTTCATCGATGGCGGCAAGGTCAGCCGGATTGCCGGCCACCACCAAGAGCTTGCCATCACGCTCCCGCAAGGGGAGAACGAGGTGTCCTCGGGCAAAGGCAAGGGGGAGTCGGGACAAAAGGGCGACATCCGCCGCTCCTTCTTCCACCTCTGTTATGAAGGGGATGCCGAGTTTGCCGGCAATCTGTTCCGCGTTGCTGGTGTCGGTCATGGTTGTGTTTTTAACTCTTCCCGTTCGAGGTTGAAGGGGGTTTGCAGCTTGATGGCGTCATCAAACTTTCCCTTCTGCAGGTTCGATATCTCGGCCATTTCATCGGCACCCCGGATAATTCGCGGGGTGAGGACGATCATAAGGTTGGTTTTCTCCCGGCGCGTTGACTTAGTTTTAAACAGCCAACCCAGCAGGGGGATGTCGCCGAGGAGCGGAATCTTGTTGACTGTTTCGGTGTCGCGGTCCTGGATGAGACCGCCGATAACCACCGTTTCCTTGTCTTTTACGACCACTGCGGTTTTTGCCGAGCGCTTGGTGGTAATCAGGTCCTGGGCCTGCCCGATGCTGTCCTTAACGGCGGATATTTCCTGGTAGATGTCGAGTTTTACGAATTCCCCCTCGCTGATCTGGGGGGTTATCCGCAGCGTGATGCCGGTATCCTTCCGCTCGATGGACTGCTGGGAGAGGCCAGTAGAGGTCAGGTTGGTTGATGTGAGGAACGGAACGTTTTCACCCACGAAGATCTCGGCCTCCTTGTTGTCGGAGGTCATGATGTTGGGGGTGGAGAGGACGTTCACAGCGCCATTGGAGATCAGTGCCTTGAGGGCGCCCCCAAGCTGGAGGTTTGCCCCCGGCGACTGGGCCAGTCCCTGCAGTACTTCAAAAATGAGGCTTTGCTGCGGGTCGCTTCCTCCCACGAAGTTAAAGGGGTCGAACACCCCGGCCGCGGCGGTATTGCCGGATACTCCGCCGCCGCTTACGGCCAAAGAGAGCCCCAGTTCCTTTGCCTTGTCCAGGGACACCTCGGCGATGACCGCCTGTACGAATACCTGACGGCGCCGTTTGTCGAGCTTCTGGATAACCTGGAGAAGGTTCTGGTAATCCGCCGGAGAGGCCATGATTACCAGTGAGTTCGTGGCTTTGTCGGGGGTGACGGATATCTTGCCCCCCTCAAAGGGGGACTGGGAGGGAATTGCCGCTGCTGCTCCCGCGGCCGCCGACTGGGTGGTGGCGGGCACCCCCTTGATGATGCCGTCCAGGACCTTCCCCACCTCGGTGGCATCGGCATTTTCCAGGTAGTATACATTGATCTTGCTGCTTGACGTGGGGGGGACTACATCCATCAGGTCTATCAGTTTTTTGATTTCATCCGTATCCCGTTTGTTTCCAGAGATGACAATGGCGTTGAGCCTGTTGTCGGGAATGACCAGCACGCCAGCTGTGGATGCCCCCTGTTGCTGTCCTGCCTGGCCAGGGGCGGTGCGGGATCCTCTGCCGCCAAGCCATTCGCGTATTACCGTCGCCACGCTTTCCGCCGTGGCGTTCTTGAGGAAGATGGTTTCCGCTCCCGAGCGCTTCTGGGCGGAGTCGGCCTGGGCCAGGATGCTAGTCAGCTTCTGGATGTTTAGGGCCGAATCCACCACCATGAGCATGTTGTTGGAACCGAGCGCCGCGATATATCCATCCTTGGAGACGATGGGCTGGAGGAACGTAACCGCTTCCTGGGCGGAAATCCGCTCCAGGGGGATGATTCTCGCCACATAGGCATCGCTCACCGGTATCCGGTCCTTGGCCGTGAGGAGCTTCATCCCCGACTGCTTCGCCTGGGCGGTCGGGACGATTTTGTAGACCTTGCCCGCCGGTACGATGGTGAAACCCTTGACTTCCAGAACAGACGTGAAAACGCTGAATGCTTCATCCGTGGAGAGCTTGGAGGGAGAGTAGACGGAAATTTTTCCCTTTACCCGTTCGTCCAGGACGAAATTTTTACCGGTCAGGTCGCTGATGAACTTGACCATAGTGGCAATGTCCACATCGCTGAAGTTGAGGACCACTCCCTTTGCGAGGGCGGGCAGGGGGGTTAGAAGAGAGATGAAAAGTGCCGCCGATGCGAGCCTAGCAGAGATGCTTCTGAACACGAATGCCTCCGGATTGAGCGGGCTGCGGCTTCGGCGCGAACCCGTGATCGTCAGTTAGCGGATGTCGTAGCTGAAGGTTGACGGCTGTCCGTCCCGTACCAGGTCGAGTTTTATCCGGTTCTGCCCCTTGAGGGAAGCAAGGGATTGGATTGCCCGTTCCGGCGAGTCTACGGGAAGGTCGTTTATTTTATGAAGCACGTCGCCATTTTTAATGCCAATCATGGCAAAGATTCCCGACGGTTTTACCTCTGATACCCGGAATCCTTCGACTTTTCCGTCCTTTACGCTTGGCAGAAGACGAGCGTCTGTCATTACCTGGCTGATATTGTCGAGAGCCGAGTTTAAAAGCCGCTGGTCAATGATAAAGCTGCCCGGTGCGGTTTGAGTTGCTCCGTCCGTGTTTGCTGCCGGCTGTGAGGGGGCTCCCGGAGGGGGCTCGGCTGGCGTTGCCAGTGGGGTCAGCAATTTGATACGCTTTCCGCCGGAGAGAATTTCAACACTTTCCTTCTGGACACTAACAAGGGTTCCCCGGTTGAAGACCTGGTCGCCAAGCCTGAAAACCCTTTCTTCTGGAGGTGTGGTGCTGCGGATAAGGGCAAATGTCTCCCTGAATGAGCCGCGGGCAGTGCCGACGAGAAGAAGATCCGCCGGGGTGGATTCAGGGGCGGCGCCCGAGGCGGTTTGCGTTGCGGTGGCAAGTGGGGTCAGTGCCCCTTGGGTGGCCCGCCCGAAAAGCCCCTTTTCGACAATAGGCGCAAAAACCATCAGCCCTTCGTCGGTGGCAACCCTGGTTGCAGATGTCCGCGTGGCGGCGGTTTTTGGCATGGAGTGTGACAGGCGGTAGCTCAACAGGGCGGCGCCAATCCGTGCTGCGGCCATGCAGTTCAAGATGAGTAGGATGATGGAAATAGTATAAAGTTTTTTCATGATGCCTACTTAGCGTTGCCTGAAGTGAGTTTTCATACTAATCAAGATACTTTGCACTGGCAAGAGAAAACAGGACCGCGGGGGAGTTGTGCGTGGTCTGCCCCGGTTGACAAACAGCCGGCCCGTTATTACAGTTATGGGGCCTATTTTAATCTAGGAGGTGTCTATGAAGCTGGTTTCACTGCGGTTTTTACGGAGAATTGCATTGGCCGCCACCTTGGTGGCTCTTCTGGCCGGCGAGTCAGTTGCAACGCTTACCTCCCCGGATTTTGTGACGCTTGCCGAGAAGCTCAAGCCGACTGTTGTCAACATCAGTACCATGAAAAACAATAATGCACTTCAACGCCGCCTGCACCGGCAGCCTTCCCCATCACTCGACCCGTTTCAGGATTTCTTTGAGCGTTTCTTTGAGGAAGCGCCCCGCCGACCCCAGCGTGAACGGAGTCTTGGTTCAGGTTTCATTATAAGCAGCAAGGGGTTTATTATTACCAACAATCACGTTATCTCAGGGGCTGATGAGATAAAGGTGCGGCTCTCCGATGGCCGTGAATTCAATGCCGAACTGAAAGGTGCCGACGAAAAACTGGACCTTGCTCTTATCAAGATTGATGATAAGGCGGATTTTCCAGTGGCAGAACTTGGCGACAGTTCCGACATAAAGGTTGGAGAGTGGGTTATGGCCATCGGTAACCCTTTCGGACTTGCGCAAACCGTCACGGCGGGGATCGTCAGCGCGAAGGGTCGTGTTATCGGCAGTGGTCCCTATGATGATTTCATCCAGACCGATGCCTCCATCAATCCCGGCAACTCCGGCGGCCCCCTTTTCAATGCCGACGGTAAGGTCATCGGCATTAACACCGCTATAGTGGCCGGCGGGCAGGGGATCGGCTTTGCCATACCCGTCAACATGGCCAAAGAAGTTCTCCCCCAACTGGAGGAGAAGGGTAAAGTGACACGCGGTTGGCTTGGTGTAACGATGCAGCCAATGTCCGTGGAGCTGGCCAAATCGTTCGGTCTTGAAGGGGAAAAGGGAGCGCTTATCTCAGATGTGGTCAAAGACGGGCCGGCAGCCAAGGCGGGACTCAAGAGCGGCGACATAATTCTTGAGTTTGGCGGGCAGAAGATATCGGAAATGAATGAATTGCCGCGTCTGGTCGCCGCAACACCGGTCGGTAAGACGGTTGCTCTTAAGGCTCTCAGGAATGGGCAGATCAGGGAATTCACGGTTTCTGTCGGCAAGCTTGTTGACGGAGGAGACGAGAACAACCCACAGCCTGCTGACGATGCCTTTGGTCTTATGGTTCGTGAGCTGACGAAGGAGCTTGCAGCGAGTATGGGGCTGACGGAAAGCCAGGGTGTGGTTATTACCGGCGTCAAGCGGGGAAGCAGTGCCGAGTTCGGCGGCTTTCAGCCCGGGGATATCATTCTTGAGGTGGGAGGCAAGGCTGTTGCCTCCGTTGCTGAGTACCAGAAGGCTGTCAGCGGATACAAAAAGGGAGAGACTGTCCGTTTTCTCTTGCGCAGAGGCGACAGCAAGCACTTTCTTGCTCTTAAGGTGGAATAACTCACACTCAGCAGTTTTTCGTGGGGTGATCCGCCTGGTTGCCCTTGCTCTGCCCAAGGAGGAGTTATAATGAAAGTCACTGCTGTTGCCCACGATCCACTGTCCTTTGCATCTCCGCTTCTTGTGGTCGGATGCTGCGAGGAAAAATTCACTGTTGATGCACTTGTGGGGGCCATGAACGTAAAGCTTGAGGGTTTACTGGCTTCACTTTTCGAAAGTGGTGAATTCACAGGGAAGCTCAATAGTACAATTCTCATCCACACTTATGGCCGTCTGGCAGCGGAACGCCTTCTTCTGGTGGGGCTGGGCAAACGGAATGAGTTGAATCTTGATAAAGTGCGCCAAGCTGCGGGTTCCGCCGCCAAGGCGGTAGGTTCTTCCCGTGTGCCGCGCTTTGCGTCTGTTTTGCACCGGACGGCTGCGTCACTTCCCAGGGCAATTGATGCTTCCCTTGAGGGTTATCTTCTGGGGAGTTACCGATTTGATGTCTATAAAACCCAAAATAAGAATGAACCGGTTCTTGAAGAAATGGTTATGCTGGCGGGGGATGAACCCGAACGGGAGCTGATGGGACAAGCGGTGAGTGAGCGCATGACGGTTTGCAATGCAGTTCATTTCGCCAGGGACCTGGTTTCCCAGCCGGGCAACGTGGCAACTCCGGCGTACCTCGCAAATCGAGCCATCGATATGGCCGGACGTTGCGGCATAACTTGTCGCGTGCTTGAACGCGAAGAAATGGAAAGCCTCTCCATGGAGGGGATACTTTCCGTGGCTAAGGGGTCTCACCATTCACCCCGGTTCATTATCCTCGAATATATGGCGGACGTGCCGAAAAAACGGCCGGTGGTCCTTGTCGGCAAGGGAGTGACTTTCGATTCTGGTGGGATATCGCTGAAACCCCGTGAAGGAATGGAGAGGATGAAGGATGATATGGCAGGAGCTGCTGCGGTTATGGGTGCCATGGCCGCTTCCGCCGGCCTCCGGTTGCCGCTCAACCTTGTCGGGCTTATTCCTGTGGTCGAGAATATGCCGGGAGGTGGTGCATATAAGCCAGGGGATGTGGTCCGTACCATGTCGGGGCAGACCGTTGAGATCGTAAATACTGATGCCGAGGGGAGAATGATCCTGGCTGACGCCCTTCACTATGCCCAACGCTATCGCCCGGCCGCACTGGTTGACCTGGCCACGCTCACCGGCGCTTGTCTTGTGGCGCTCGGCACCATTGCTTCCGGGGTGATGGGGAGTGATTCTGCTCTTAATCGCGCGCTAATGGCTGCCGGAGATATTACCGGTGAAAGGCTTTGGGAGCTTCCCCTTTGGGATGAGTATGGCGAGTTGCTGAAGAGTGATATTGCCGATATGAAGAATTCCGGCGGATCCCACGCAGGCACAATTTCTGCTGCCTGGTTCCTGCAGCGCCATGTGGGCAAGACAAAATGGGCACATATTGATATTGCAGGGACTGCTTGGGAGGATAAGGGGCGCCCCTATCATCCCAAGGGGGCTACAGGTGTTGGCGTCAGGCTCCTTGTGGAGTATCTTCAAAAAAGCCATTGCCGCTGATATATTCGCAATTGAGATGAAAAAAGGGTGTGCTCATTGGAGCACACCCTTTTTTCGCAAAAAATTGCTTTAATTACTTTGCAACGGTTTCAGCAATCTTGATCACAACGTCCTTGTAGGGGTTTGCGAACAGAATGATGAGGCAAACAACGAGAACGTAGATTGCGAGGGACTCGATCATGGCGAGACCGATCATCATGGTGGTCAGAATCTTGCCGGAAGCGCCCGGGTTGCGGGAAACGCCTTCAACGGCGCCTTTAACAGCAAAACCCTGGCCGATACCGGTACCGAATGCACCGATTCCCATGCCCAAACCTGCAGCCAGCATACACATAGTGAAAAATTCCATCTTTTACTACCTCCCTTTTTGTTGTCTCCTAAATAATATAGGAACTGGTTATCAGTGAGCCTCTTCGAGAGAGCCCTGAATATAGATCATGGCGAGAAGCATAAATACGAAAGCCTGGATGAAGGAAACAAGTACCCCCATCAGCATCATTGGCAGCGGTACGAGGAACGGTGCCAGGGCAAAGAAGATCATGAGCACGAGTTCGTGACCATTCATGTTGCCGAAAAGACGCAGTGAGAGGGAAAGCGGACGGCTCAGGTGGCCGATAATCTCAATGAAGAACATCAGAGGTGCAAGCCACAGTATGGGCCCCATGAAATGCTTGAGATAGTGAAAACCATGCTTCTTGATACCAACAACATGTGTGGATAAGAATACTATAATCGCGCAAGCTGCCGTAGTGTTCAGGTTGGCGGTCGGCGGGAAGAAACCCGGAATTAGGCCGATCAGGTTCGAAACGAGAACGAAAAGGGCCAGCGTGGCGATCAGGGGGAAATAGGGTTTCCCCTTTTCTCCCATGGTCTCGTCGACCATGTTTTCGATGCCGCCAATCACTACTTCCATGAAGTTTTGCATTCCGGTGGGAACAGCTTTGAGCGACTTGGTTGCAAGTATCGACACAATCAGCAACAACGCGATGATAAGCCAGGTATAGGCTATCGCATCTGCTCCCGCTTCCGTGATGTGAAGCGGTTCAAGGATTTTCCTGAAGAACTGCAGAAACAGCAGAGGGTGGATCATTGGATTACTCTCCTTTACCAAGGAACATATAGAGCGAAAGTCCCATTATGACGACCACCAGGACCGATAGGCCTATGATGAGGCCCATAATATCGATTCCGGCGTGGACAATTAACAGATAAAGAACAAATGCTGCAAATGTGAGCCTGAGCAGATAGCGTACTTGAGCGAAACTTCCCGCTTGTCTGGGCTGGAGCTGCAATACCCGCCGCAAAGTGTTTTGCAGCCAGTAAAAGTTGACCAGAGCAAGAACTCCGCCGGCAAATATGCCGGCAGCAAAACGTCCGAAGCCCAAAAGATAACCAGTCAGAGAAAACAAGCAAACAAGGATTGTGCTGATTGCTGTAACGGCTGCAAAAAGATTATCCTCGTTTATTCTTGTCCTCCCCATTTCTTCGGATTTCCCTGCCGACAATGATATATATATTCCTGAAACCGGCTGCAATGCCAATGAATAGAAAAATAAAGAAAAACCACGGATGCGTGCCGAGCCATTCATCAAGCTGTCTTCCGGTGACAACGCCAATGATGATCGCCAATGCCACCGAAATCCCCATGCTGGAGACAAGGCCAAGGCTTTTTATGAGGCTGCGCTTTTCTTCATCCATAGCATAAAGCGGGGTAGGTAAATACCGCGCGAAAACTCAAGCTTCTTACCATAAGGGCTGATGCCGTGTCAACGATAAATCGGATATTCTCTAGAGTTTCTTGAAGCATGTGTAGGCAGCCGCGACTGTCTTGTCTATATCTGCGCTGGAATGCGCAATCGAGACAAAAGCGGTTTCAAACTGGGACGGAGCCAGGTAAATCCCTTCCTCAAGCATGCCACGGAAGTAAGTTGCAAAGGCCTTGGTGTCGCACTTGGCAGCAGAGTCCCAATCATGCACTTCACCCTCCGTAAAGAAAGCGCAGAACATGCTGCCGACGCGTGTCGAGTAGATCGGGTAGCCTGCACGTCGTGCCGCATCAGCAATTCCTTCGGCAAGCATTCGGCTCTTCTCGTCAATTCTATTATAGAACCCCTCTTCCTGGAGGAGTTTCAGAGTTTCAATGCCGGCAGTCATGGCCAGTGGATTGCCTGAAAGCGTTCCAGCCTGGTAGACGCCGCCGGAGGGAGAAAGTTGTGTCATGATTTCTCTCTTGCCGCCGAAGGCGCCGACTGGAAGACCGCCACCTATGATTTTCCCGAGGGTGGTCATGTCTGGGGTTACCCCATACAGTTCCTGGGCGCCGCCGTAAGCGACGCGAAAGCCGGTCATGACTTCATCGAAGATGAGAATAATCCCTTCATTGGTGCAAATTTCGCGAAGACCTTCGAGAAAGCCGGCGCGTGGAGGAACTGTGCCCATGTTGCCGGCAATTGGTTCTACAATAATGCAGGCCACGTCTCCGGAATTTGCTGTGATTAGTTTTTTTACCGATTCAAGATCGTTGAAGACAGCCGTGAGGGTGTGTTGAGCGAAATCCTTCGGCACGCCCGGAGAATCGGGAACTCCGAAGGTGGCTGCACCTGAACCTGCTTTTACGAGAAGAGAGTCGGCATGACCATGGTAACACCCGGAAAACTTAATGATCTTGTCGCGGCCCGTGTAGCCGCGAGCCAGCCGGATGGCGCTCATGGTTGCCTCGGTACCCGAGCTTACCATCCTGACCATCTCAATGGAGGGCACTGCAGAGACTACCATTTCAGCCAGTGTAATCTCGAGTTCGGTTGGTGCCCCGAAGCTGCTGCCGTTTTCGAGGGCATTCCGGACGGAAGCGACAACATTCGGGTGACAATGTCCGAGAATCATGGGACCCCATGAACCAACGTAGTCAATATAAGTATTGCTATCGACATCTGTAATCGTGCTGCCAAAAGCCGCTTTAATGAAAACTGGCTCGGTTCCCACCGATTTAAATGCACGTACTGGGCTGTTGACTCCTCCCGGGATCACTTTCAAGGCGCTGGCGAAAAGTTCTTGTGAATGACGTGTGTCCAAGTGATATGGCCCCCTGTCTAATTGGTCAAATTCATCTGAAAAATCGGAATGTTATTAACATGGGCGCAGCGAATTGTCAAGGAGCAAAAGGTGGAGGCTGGGGTGGTGAGGACAATGTGAAATATGGCAGAAATTCAGCGAATTATGGCGCCAGCATTAGAAGTTTTTTTTCTTGACAAAGTTTTTCAAATGACATAAGTTCCCACCAAATTGTATACAGTATACGCATACGGCAAGAGTGGCTTTAGGCGTATATGGGCCGCTGGTGGGCGACCCAATTCAATAATGAAGCAGTTAATACTAACGTGGCCTGGAGGTAAGAAACATGCTCGGCGCCTATCTTCCGATAATAGCACTCGTTGTAGTGGCCGTACTGTTTGGCTGCTGTACGATCACTTTTTCTTCGCTAATTGGGCAGAAGAAACCTAGTAAAGTTAAATGTGCTCCTTACGAGTGCGGGATTGAGCCTGTTGGTTCCGCGCGGGAAAGATTCTCCGTTAAGTTTTACATTATTGCCATGCTATTTATCTTGTTTGATATTGAAGCTGTATTTCTCTATCCCTGGTCGGTCATATTTAAGCGGCTGGGGATGTTTGGCGTGATGGAGATGGGAGTATTCATCGTTATTCTCTTTGTTGGTTACATCTATGTTTGGAAAAAAGGAGCCTTGGAATGGGAGTAAATCAGCCGTTGGGAGATAGCTTCATTACAGCGTCCTTGGACGGTCTCGTCAACTGGGCGAGGAAGTCCTCCATTTGGCCGATGACCTTCGGTCTGGCTTGTTGTGCCATTGAGATGATGGCAACTGGTGCGTCCCATCATGATTTGGACCGCTTTGGTATCATTTTTCGTGCTTCGCCAAGGCAGTCTGACTGCATAATTATTGCCGGTACAGTAACTAAGAAAATGCTGCCGGTTATTCAAACAGTTTATGAGCAGATGCCGGAGCCTAAGTGGGTGGTTGCTTTGGGTGCATGCGCGTGCTCGGGCGGAGTCTTTGATACCTACAGCGTTGTGCAGGGGATTGACGAGGCACTTCCGGTTGATGTGTATATCCCCGGTTGCCCGCCACGGCCGGAAGCATTGCTCTACGGGCTTATTAAGCTTCAGGAAAAGATAATGAAGGACAAGAACTCTTTTGGTTCTACAATCGGCTTTGGCGAACGACTTGAGTCGGCGGCGTGACCATACTACTAGGTAAGGGGAACCAACGATTATGGCAGAAACTAATCGCGCAGTAATAAAACTCAGAGAAAAGTTTGCCGCCTCGGTTTTGGATGCGAAAGAGTTCCGGGGCGAGGTGACGGTTATCGTTAAGCGTGAGGACATAGTTGCAATTTGTAACTACCTCAAGTCGGGGCTCGAGTATAACCTGTGTACAGATGTCACTGCGGTAGATTACTTGGGAAAACAAGAGCCGCGCTTTATGATGGTTTACAACCTCTACTCCATACCAAACAAAGATCGGCTTAGGGTAAAGGCTGGAGTGCCCGCGGACGACTGTACTATTGATACAGTTTCCTGTGTCTGGAATTCGGCCAACTGGCTTGAGCGCGAGGTTTACGACCTCATGGGTGTAAAGTTTAATAATCACCCGGACTTGCGCCGTATTCTGATGACAGACGATTGGGAGGGCCACCCCCTACGTAAGGATTACCCTGTGCAGGGGCCGGGGCGCGAACCATATAAGGGACGCTTGTCATAATTGACTACTTAGTAACGAAACTAACCTACTTCAGAGAGAAAAATACAGAGGCGTGCAATGGCTAGTACTGAGATCATGACAGTCAATATGGGGCCGCAGCATCCAAGTACCCACGGCGTTTTGCGGTTGGTCGTCGAGCTGGATGGCGAGGTTATTCAGAAGATTACACCTCACATAGGTTATCTCCATCGTGGCGTCGAGAAGCTTTCTGAGCATCGGACATATCATCAAACTATTCCGTTGACCGATCGGCTCGACTATCTGGCGCCAATGCACAATAACCTTGGTTATGTGCTGGCGGTGGAAAAGCTCCTCGGTATAGAAGTGCCGGAGCGTGCTCAAGTAGTACGTGTAATCCTGGCCGAATTGACTCGTCTTAAGTCACACCTTGTCTGGCTGGCATGTCATGCGTTGGATATCGGCGCCATGACCGTTTTTATCTACGCTTTCCGTGAGCGTGAGTTGGTTATGAGCCTTTATGAAAAAATATCCGGCGCCCGTATGACAAGTAGCTATTTCCGTGTTGGTGGCCTTGCATCAGACGTGTATGACGGGTTCGAAAAAGACGTTCGTGAAATTCTAGATACGTTCCCAGGCCATTTTGATACGTATGAAGGTTTGCTGACAAAGAATACAATTTGGCTGAACCGTACGGTTGGTAACGGCGTGATCTCGGCAGAGGATGCTATTGACTATGGTATTACTGGTCCAGCTTTGCGTGGTTCGGGAGTGGACTGGGACCTCCGTCGTGACAATCCCTACAGTGGTTATGAGAAGTACCAGTTCAAAGTGCCCGTAGGTGAGCAGTGCGACACTTTTGAGCGGTATAAAGTGCGGCTTGTTGAAATGCGTGAAGCCGTTAAGATTATCCGCCAGGCCCTTGATTCCCTCAAACCTGGTCCTGTGCTGGCAGATGAGCCGCAGGTAACCTACCCGCCGAAAGAGAATGTCTATAATACCATCGAAGGTTTGATTCACCACTTCAAGATTGCAAGCGAAGGTTTCCCGGCCCCTGAAGGAGAAGTATATCAGGGGGTAGAAAATCCCAAAGGTGAACTTGGGTTTTACATCGTTAGTGATGGTGGGACAAAGCCATATCGTATGCGGATAAGACCCCCTTCATTCGTTAACTTGGGAGCCATAGAAAAGATGTCAAAAGGTTCTATGATTGCGGACTTGGTTGCTGTTATCGGTACATTAGACATAGTACTTGGTGAAATCGACCGGTAATGCCACTGCGATAAAGGAGAGGGAGTATGAGCAACGCTCCGGCCGAAGCTACAAATGCTGGTGCAGCATCCACTGAAGAAATTGATCTTGAACCAGCAAATCATATTATCGACAAGTATCTGACCCTTCCTGGAAATCTCATGCCCGTACTTCAGGGTATACAGGATGAATATGGTTATGTTCCCAAGCCAACTATTGAGTTGGTTGCTGAGCGGCTTAATGTTTACCCCAGCCAGATATTTGGTGTTCTGACGTTTTATGCACAATTTCATCTAAAACCCCGCGGACGATTTATCATCAGGGTATGTGTTGGTACTGCATGTCACGTTCAGGGCGCTCCGCGCATTGTTGAGACATTCTTTGATAAGCTGAAAATCGGACATGCAGAGACTTCTCCAGACCTGCGCTATACCTTTGAGAAGGTTGCATGTCTCGGTGCTTGCGGCATGGCTCCTTTAGCGATGGTCAATGACGACACTTTCGGTAAGATGACGGTACAAAAAGTTGAAGAAATTGTTGCCGAATATAACCAGCGGCCGATGAAATAGGACCGATCCAACCAATCACATCAGAGGACAGGCATTATGGGCGAAGCTATAAAGATTCTGATCTGTCAGGGCACCGGAGGAGTATCGGCTGGTGCAAAAAAGGTCGAGGCCGAATTCAATCGGATAATCGCCGAAAAAGGGGTTAATGCTGTTGTAGGTAAACGCTGTGATGTCATTAAGACAGGGTGCCGCGGCCTTTGTGCCAACGACGTTCTTGTTGATATCGTTGATGAAGAATTAGGTCGCGTTACCTATGATTTTGTACAACCCGAAGAGGTAGCTCAATTAGTAGACGAGCACATAATTAATCGAACCCCTTTGGAGAAGCGCAAGGCGAAACCGTATTACAATACCTTCGTAGATGCTCAGATGCGGGTTGTAATGACGGGTTGTGGTCAGATTGACCCTGAAAGCTTGGATGCGTACCTCGCTGAGGATGGGTTCAAAGCGATTGAAAAGTGCGTTAAGGAAATGACCCCTGCAGCTGTTATTGACGAAGTCAAGAAGTCTGGACTTCGAGGCCGGGGAGGCGGTGGTTTCCCTACAGGAATGAAGTGGTCTTTTTGCGCTGCAACACCTGGTAAACTCAAATATCTCATATGTAACGCCGATGAGGGTGATCCAGGGGCCTTTATGGATCGCTCAATTCTTGAAGGTGACCCTTACTGTATTATTGAAGGCATGATGATTGCGGCATACGCAATCGGATGTACGAAGGGTTATGTGTATGTCCGGGCGGAATATCCGCTGGCGATTGAAAGGCTTCAAAAAGCTCTTGATGTCTGCCGGGAGAAGGGTTTCCTCGGTCACGATATTCAGGGTTGGGGATTTGATTTCGACCTGATTATCAAAAAGGGCGCAGGTGCTTTTGTATGCGGTGAGGAAACCGCACTTATGGCATCCATTGAAGGTGAGCGCGGCATGCCTCGCCCCCGTCCGCCTTTTCCTGCAGTGAAAGGGCTCTGGGCCAAGCCTACTAATATTAACAACGTTGAAACCTTTGCGAACGTTCGTCATATCATTAACAAGGGGGCAGATTGGTATGCCTCTCTCGGTACTGATACAACAAAGGGCACAAAGATTTTTGCTGTTACTGGGAAGGTGAAACACACAGGCCTTGTTGAAGTCCCGGCTGGTATGACAGTCCGTGACGTTATATACAACGTTTGTGGTGGTATTGCCAACAATAGAAAGTTCAAGGCCGTGCAGGCAGGTGGTCCTTCGGGTGGATGTATCCCTCCCGAAGTGCTTGATACGCCGGTCGATTACGATTCGCTTATAAAAGCTGGCGCGATGATGGGTTCCGGTGGCTTGGTAGTTATGGATGAAACTACCTGCATGGTTGATGTGGCCCGTTTCTTCCTGTCATTCACCAGAATGGAGTCTTGTGGAAAGTGTGTTCCCTGCCGAGTCGGCCTCAAGGTAATGCTTGATATTCTTGAAAGAATTACCGAAGGGCGAGGCAAGGAGGGTGATATAGAGACTCTTCTGGAAATGGGTGCCACAATCAAAAAGGCTTCGCTTTGCGGCCTTGGCCAGACGGCTCCAAACCCGATCCTGTCTACGATCAGGTATTTCAGGGACGAGTACGAGGCACACATCACTGATAAGCGCTGTCCGTCAAACTGTTGTAAGGAACTTCTCCTTTGGCAAGTAATAGAAGAAAAATGCGTCAAATGCGGCGCATGTTTTAAGGCCTGTCCCTGTGACGCGATTATTTGGGAAAAAGGCGCAGTTGCCTATCTTGATAAAGAGAAGTGTACGAAGTGTAAGTCCTGTTATGACGCCTGCCGATTTATGGCAATTGAGTAGTCGCTCGACGAGCTAACTTCCGAGGTTATACAGAGGTCATGATGGTAAATCTCACGATTGACGGAAAACAGGTAACGGTACCCAAGGACGCTACCATTTACGATGCGGCTAAATCAGCTGGCATCAGGATACCCATTCTCTGTCACGACAAGAAGCTGCATCCATTCGGCGGCTGCCGCATGTGTCTCGTCGAGGTTGAGCAGATGAAGGGACGTCAGATTCCTGCTTGTACGACACCCGTTACCGAGGGGATGATCGTAAGCACAATGACGCCAGAAATTATTAATGCACGGAAACTTGTTCTGGAGCTTCTCTTACTGAAGCATCCAATAGATTGCCCTGTGTGTGATGCTGCGGGAGATTGTGATCTTCAGAACCTCACCTACGAATATAAGGTGAATACTAACCGCTTCCAGGATGAGAAGTTCCAGCATAAGATAGATTACGAGAATCCGCTCATTGAAAGAGACATGAACCGTTGTGTTCATTGTGGTAAGTGCGCCCGGATATGTGATGAGATAGTATGTCATGGCGCATACTCGTTTATTAACCGTGGTCTTGAAGCAAAGATAGGTACTGAATTTGATGGGCCGTTGAATTGCGAATTCTGTGGTTCGTGTATTTCAGTTTGCCCAGTTGGTGCACTTATTAGTCGTCCATTCAAGTTCAAAGCACGCTGGTGGTCCCTCAACAAGGTAAAAACTGTCTGCTCTTACTGTGGTACAGGTTGTCAGCTAACACTTGGTATTAAGGATGATAAGGTTCTTACAACTGTCTATGATGAAGACCAAGGATTTCATAATGGTCAACTCTGTACACGTGGCCGGTTTGGGTACCAGTTTGTAAATAGCGACAAACGGCTGACAACACCTCTTGTCAAAAAGAATGGCAAATTTGAGGAAGCAACCTGGGACGAGGCGCTTGGCCTGGTCAAACAAAAACTCATAGACGCCAAGAATGCAGGCGGGTCTAATGTTGCTGGTCTTGTAACTCCACGACTCACAAATGAAGAACTTTACCTCCTGAAAAAACTTTTCAATCAAGGTCTTAGTTCCGATAACCTTGATCATTCCGCGGGCTACGCACATGCTGCACTGACAGGTGGTGCAGTTGAAAGTGTTGGTTACCCAGCTTCACCTGCCTCGATATCTGATATACAATCGACAGATTTGCTTTTGGTTGTTAAGAGTGACGCTTATGAGACTCATCCTGTCCTTGGTTTTGAAATAAACCTGGGGGTCAAGCGCAAGGGTGTTAACCTGCGTATAGTCTCCGATAAGAAAGGTAAGCTTTCACGCCTCCCTAATGCATTGACTTATCTTCATTCACCGGGAAGTGAGGTTGCACTTTTCAACAGTCTGGCAAAAGTAGTCATAGAAGAGGGATTACTTGATAGTTCTGCCTCTACATTGCCTGGTTTTGCAGAGCTAAGCGCGAAACTTGCAGCATATGCTCCTGCTGTTGTTGCTGACCAATGTGGAATGAAGGCCGAAGAGATCGTCTCATTAGCGCGTGAATATGCTGCGGCGGGAAAGGCGCTCATTATGCTTCCCATTGGACTTGGCTATCCAGGGCACGGGAAAGCACTTGCCCAAGCAACCTTAAATCTTGCTTTACTTACTGGCAAGGTTGGCAAAGATGGGTGCGGCGTATTGATTATGGGTGAAAAGAATAACAGCCAAGGTGCGGCTGATCTGAAAATACATCCAGTTGCTGGTGGGTTGGATGCCGCTGGAATAATAGAAGGATGTGCATCCGGTGCCATCAAGACGCTTTATGTGGTTGGTGAAAACCCTGTAGTCTCTTATCCAAATAGAAGGAAGGTTGAGGCAGCGCTTGATGCTGTAGAGTTCCTGGTTGTTCAAGATTTATTCCTGACAGAAACGGCAAGTAAAGCTGATGTTGTCCTGCCTGCTTGTTCATTCGCGGAAAAAGATGGCACGTTTACCAGCGTTGGCAGGGCTGTCCAGAGAGTTCGTAAAGCTGTATCTCCGGTCGGGGTCGCACGTAGCGATTTTGAGATCTTTGGCCTGTTGTATGCCGCAGTTGGTGGCGAGGTACCTCAAGGTATCAGCGAGGCCTTCACGGAGATTGGAACAGCGGTGCCTTCATACGCAAACATAGATTTCAGCCAGTTGGGCGAAGAAGGTACAATTTATCCCGTGAATAATAAATGCCGATTGATTCCTGTGGATGCTCCAGCAGTCAAATCTTCTTCAACCGGCAAATTTGCACTTGTTACTGGCAATGCACTTAACCACTGTGGAACATTGTCCCTGTATGGTGAAGGTCCAATGTATGTTTGCGCAGAGGGATATGTAGAGCTGAACAATGCCGATGCAAATAAACTTGGAGTTAAGGATGGCGAATCTCTTACAGTTAAATCTCAATTAGGCGAGATTAAGCTGAATGCAAAGATAGGTATGAGGCTTCCGTCTGGTGTTGTGTTTGCTCCATATCATTTTTCGGATAAGTCAATTAACAGTATCACTGACGGCGAATCCGTCACATGGGTTAGCTTAAGCAAATAGTAGCAGTAGCAAATCACTCACAACACCATCATATCAAGAGGGGAAGAGTGCAAATGGGATACGAAATATTGGGATTGCCGATGGCATATTACATCGCCATGGTGCTCAAGGTAATCGTGGTGTTTGTCTTCGTACTGCTTACAGTAGCATATGCAACTTATGCAGAGCGTAAGATTATAGGCCACATGCAGGTGCGCCTTGGACCTATGCGTACCGGATGGCACGGCCTCCTGCAACCTATTGCGGATGGCGTGAAGCTTTTCTTTAAAGAAGAGATTATCCCTACTAATGCTGACAAGTTCGCTTATCTTATCGCTCCACTTGTTGCACTAATACCAGCATTTATAGGTTTTGCTGTCATTCCTTTCGGTGAGACAATCGAAGTTGCCGGGCAGAAGATCCCTTTGCAAATCGCTGCTTATTATGACACGGCAACAGGTCAAGTGGTTGATCTTAACGTTGGTGTGCTTTATATCCTGGCGTTAGCTTCTGTGGGTGTATACGGCATTGTTTTGGCAGGTTGGGCATCCAATAGCAAATATTCTCTCCTGGGGGGACTGCGTTCTTCTGCGCAGATGATCTCGTATGAATTGGCGGCTGGTCTGGCTATTGTCTCGGTATTCATGCTGTCAGAATCACTGTCATTACAGAAAATAGTTGCAGATCAGGCAAATGGTGCCTGGTATGCCTTCAAGCAACCCATTGCGTTTATTCTTTTCTTCATCTGCTCGATTGCTGAAATTAACAGGACTCCGTTCGACCTTCCTGAAGCAGAATCAGAACTTGTCTCGGGTTTCTGTACTGAATATTCAAGTATGAAGTACGCAATGTTCTTCATGGCAGAATACGCGAACATGGTTACAGTCTGTGCTGTGACAACAACACTCTTTCTTGGTGGTTGGCATGGGCCGGCAATTCTTCCTGGATGGATATGGTTTATTGCAAAGGTATACTTCCTGATTTTCACATGCATGTGGATTAGAGCAACCTTTCCCCGTTACCGTTACGACCAGCTTATGCGTCTTGGTTGGAAGGTGTTTCTGCCCCTCACACTTCTAAATATTGTTGTTACGGGTATAGTAATCGCACTCTAGTCAACTCCATGACGAGGATATTGAAATGATTGTGCCGCTGCTTAAAGGTCTAAAAATTACGCTTAGTCATCTTTTCAAGAAGACAATAACGCTTCGTTATCCGGATGAGAGGCCCGTTATTGCCTCAAATTTCCGGGGATTGCATGCGCTTAAAGTCTCTCATGACCGCGCCAAGTGTGTTGCATGTTACTTGTGTCCGACAGTATGTCCGGCGAAGTGCATCACCGTTGAGGCCGGTGAAGACCAGAATCATGATAAATATGCAGCGCGATATGAAATTGAATTACTTCGCTGTATATTTTGTGGTTATTGCGTTGAAGCCTGCCCTGTTGATGCATTGAAAATGACAGAGCAGTTTGAATTGGCGAATTACAGTAGAGAAGATTTCCTATTCGTTAAAGAGAGACTTTTAGAAAAGAAATAAAGGAGCAGCAATGGAAACGTTCTTCTTCATGATCGTGGCAGCGGTAGCTGTCCTGGCCAGCATCCTGGTCATTACCTGCAAGAACCCGATCAACAGTGCGCTCTCTCTGATTTTGACTTTCTTCTGTCTGGCAACTCTATACGTGACGCTTGATGCTCCGTTTATGGCTGCCATACAGGTGTTAGTCTACGCAGGGGCAATCATGGTTTTGATTGTGTTTGTCATCATGCTCCTAAACGTACGTACTGAATCAGGGCGAAGAACTTCACACAGCGTCCTGTTCGGGAGCTTGATAGGCTTGTTTTCCCTGTTTCAACTGTTCTATTTGTTTAACAGAGGTTCGCTGACTGGGGCAAAAGGTGTGATTGATTCGGATTTGGTTAACAGAGTCGGGCACACTGAGCTGATAGCGAATGCTTTGTACACTGACTTCCTTCTGCCTTTCGAGATAACATCTGTACTGCTTCTTGTGGCTATTATTGGTGCAGTAATTTTAACAAAAAAGAAAATCTAACGGACAGGGGTTAAGCTCATGGTACCTTTGCATAGTTATCTGATATTAAGCGCAATACTGTTCTCTATTGGCACAATTGGTGTTCTTATTAGAAGAAATGCAATTGTCATCTTTATGTGTGTTGAGATGATGTTGAATGCAGTAAATCTTACATTTATTGCATTATCGAAGCATCTTGGCAGCATTGATGGTCAGATATTTGTCTTTTTTGTAATGACTGTAGCTGCTGCCGAAGCAGCTGTTGGCCTTGCTCTAATGATTGCTTTCTATAAGAACCGTGAGTCAATTGATGTTGAAGACGTAAATCTTATGAAGCTTTAGTAGAGTTGTTGCAGCTTACGAAATTCTGAATCACTCGCTATAGAAAAAGGAGTCAGGAATGTTTGAGTACGTATGGCTGATACCACTGTTCCCACTGATCGGCGTCGTCATAAACGGTCTTTTTGGGAAAAAGATCAAGAATGAGACGGTGATCGGCGGAATCGGTGCACTCATGGTGTTCGGCTCGTTCCTTGTGTCATGCGGCATCCTGATGGAGCTCCTTTCAAAACCAGCTGAAGAGCGGTTTTTTGAGAAGGTGCTTTTTACATGGATTAAGTCAGGCAACTTTACGGCCGACATCGGATTCCTGATAGATCCTCTGTCAACGCTTATGATTATGGTTGTGACAGGCGTCGGGTTCTTGATTCATGTATACTCAATAGGTTATATGCATGGTGAAGAGGGGTTTTATAGATATTTTACATATCTAAACCTCTTCATGTTCAGCATGCTTCTGCTGGTTTTGGGTAACAACCTGTTGCTTATGTTTGTTGGGTGGGAAGGTGTCGGTCTGTGTTCTTATCTTCTCATCGGTTACTATTTCCATAAAAAATCCGCAGGTGATGCCGGCAAAAAAGCGTTCGTTATGAACCGTGTTGGCGACTTCGGTTTCCTTGTTGGTACCTTTACACTCTTTTGGTACTTCGGACAAAATCATAATGTCTGGACGATAAATTTCCGAGTACTTGGTGACAATGCGCATCTTCTGCCTCTTGGAGGCGTTGTAACAGTAATTACTCTTTGCTTTTTTCTCGGTGCTACTGGTAAGTCCGCCCAGCTGCCGCTTTACACATGGCTTCCCGATGCCATGGAGGGTCCGACTCCCGTTTCCGCTCTTATCCATGCTGCAACCATGGTTACTGCTGGTGTATACATGATTGGCAGGATGAACTTTCTCTTTATCCGCTCCCATGAGACAATGATGGTCATTGCAATAGTTGGTGCAGCAACTGCAATTTTTGCCGCAACTATTGGTACTGCCCAGAATGACATTAAAAGAGTTCTGGCATATTCAACGGTATCTCAGCTTGGCTTCATGTTTTTGGGGATGGGAGTAGGGGCTTTTACTGCCGGTATATTCCACCTTATGACTCATGCGTTCTTCAAAGCATGTCTCTTCCTTGGTTCCGGTTCAGTCATTCATTCAATGCACCATGCACTGCACCATATTCATTCCCATGATGATGCCCAGGATATGAGAAACATGGGTGGCCTTAAGAAGGTAATGCCGATTACTTTCTTGACGTTCCTTGTTTCAACTATCGCAATAGCAGGCATACCTGGTTTCTCGGGCTTCTTCTCCAAAGATGAGATTCTCTGGCAGGCATTTGCCAACCCTCATCATGGTGAATTGAATATGATTCTTTGGGGGATCGGCGCCATTGCCGCTGGTTTCACCGCGTTCTATATGTTCCGCTTAGTTTTCATGACTTTCTTTGGGGAGTGCCGGATTAAAGAAGGAGCAAAGAGTCATCTCCATGAATCTCCTTTTGTTATTACCTTCCCTTTGATGGTGCTTGGTGTCCTTGCAGTGGTGGGTGGTTATGTTGGGATACCGAAACTTATCGGCGATGTCCTTGGCGGAATACCCAATTATCTTGAGCACTATCTTGAGCCGGTATTTAAAAGCTCGAATGAATTTGTTGCGCTCCAAATTCAGCATGGTGGTGCACATCATCATAGTTTGATACTTGAGTGGGGACTTATGGGCGGATCTGTTGTTATAGCCCTCATAGGTATCTCAATAGCTTTCATACTGTATGTAGTGTCCCCTTCGATACCCGCCAAATTTACTGCAGCGTTTCCTGCGCTGCACAGGGCCGTATACAATAAATGGTATGTTGATGAACTTTACGACTTCCTGTTTGTGAATCCCTGTAAAGCACTTGGCAATGCACTATGGAAGGGTTTCGATGTTCTTGTGGTTGATGGAATAGTCAATGGTGTTGCTACGGTTGTTAAAGGTTTTGGCAATGCACTGAGAAACATTCAAACCGGTTATGTGCATAACTATGCTCTTGGTATGACTTTGGGTATGGTTGTTATCGTGGCATTCTATCTCTTCCGCTAACCCTGAATTACCAATAGGACTAAAGGAGCAGATTCATGAGTCAGTTTCCGTTAATCAGCGTGATGACCTTTCTTCCACTTCTGGGGGTCGTGCTGCTCTTCTTCGTTCCCAAACAGAGCCATTCGGCGCAGCGAGGACTCGCACTGTTTGTTTCGCTTGCGACGTTTGTAGTGTCACTTCCATTGGTGACCGGCTTCCAGAGCAATGCCGAATTCCAGTTTATTGAGAAAGTGCCCTGGATCGCTGCTGGTCCATTCGAGATGAACTATCACGTGGCTATTGACGGAATCAGCCTCTGGTTGGTTATATTGACAACCTTTATCATGCCGATAGCCATCCTTTCTACGTGGACTGCAGTGGAGAATAAGGTCAAGGAGTATATGATCTGCCTGCTGCTTCTCGAAGTTGGCATGTTGGGTGCGTTTGTTTCCCTGGATCTTTTCCTCTTCTATATCTTCTGGGAAGTGATGCTTATCCCGATGTACTTCATTATCGGTATATGGGGTGGGAAAAATAAGATTTACGCAGCTGTTAAGTTCTTCATCTATACAATGGTTGGTTCGCTGTTAATGCTGGTTGCTCTGATACTGCTTTATTTCAAGGCGGGAGCAGGCGACTTCACAGTACTTCGCTTTTATGAACTTTCACTTGATCCTGTAACTCAGACTTGGATGTTCCTTGCGTTTGCTCTTGCGTTTGCCATCAAAGTTCCGATGTTCCCCTTGCATACTTGGTTGCCGGACGCACACACAGAAGCTCCAACAGCAGGTTCAGTTATTCTTGCTGCGGTTCTCCTCAAGATGGGTACGTACGGGTTTGTCCGCTTTGCCATACCGCTCTTCCCTGATGCAACAGCGCAATTTACTCCTCTGTTCGCTGTGCTTTCAGTGATTGGAATTATTTATGCTGCTCTCGTTGCCATGGTTCAGGAGGATGTCAAGAAGCTTGTTGCTTACTCATCTGTTGCTCACCTTGGTTATGTTATGCTGGGTGTGTTCGCTCTGAACGTTGAAGGCCTTTCAGGTGGGATGCTCCAAATGCTCAACCATGGTGTATCTACTGGTGCACTGTTCCTTATAGTGGGCTTTATTTATGAGCGTCGGCATACTCGCCTCATAACTGATTTTGGTGGACTTGCTAAGCAAATGCCGGTTTTTGCTACAATATTTATGATTGTTACGCTCTCATCAATAGGTCTTCCTGGTACAAACGGTTTCGTAGGTGAATTCCTTATCCTGACCGGTGCATTCGAGAGTGAACTTCGCTGGTTTGCGGTTATTGCTGCCAGTGGTGTTATTCTCTCCGCGGTTTACATGCTCTGGATGTATCAGCGTGTGATGTTTGGTGAGCTGAATAATCCGAAGAACCAGACTTTAAGTGACCTTAATGCTCGAGAAATAGCAATAATGCTACCATTACTTGTGCTTGTCTTTGTAATGGGTGTATATCCGACTCCATTTATTAATAAGATGAACCCTTCTCTTGAGAAGCTGGTTGTACATGTCAAGTCAAAGCAAACTGCTAAGGCTCAAATTCCTCAGATCCCGGCACCGCAGGCTCTTCCTGCAGCCGTGCTGCCTGTCGAGCACAAGTAATCGGTTCAGAAGAAAAGCCACCGGAGGGAACCTAGATGGAAACAATTGTAATCCCAGCCATTAATTTTGCGCCAATCATGCCCGAGGTTATTCTTTCGATCTTCGGTATGGCGCTGCTCCTCGTAAATGTTTTCGTTAAGAGTGAGCACAAAGCCTATTTGGGCTATTTAAGCCTCATAGGGATAGTAATAGCAGGATTCACGCTTGTCGGTGGATGGGGAAATAACCTGATGTCATTTAATGACTCGGTGGTTATGGATAATTTCTCTATCTTTTTTAAGGGAATTTTCCTGTTAACGGTTGCAATGACCATCCTCATATCCGATCAATATTTCAAGCGTGAGGAGTGTAATTCGGGAGAACTTTATCCCCTACTTCTTTTCGCTACGGTTGGTATGATGCTTATGGCATCTGGAACCGACCTAATGACGATCTTCCTTGGGTTAGAGGTTCTTTCAGTTTCTCTTTATATTCTTGCGGGCTTCAACAGAGCGAATATTAAATCTAACGAAGCAGGACTTAAGTATTTTCTTTTAGGTGCATTTTCAACTGGCTTTCTTCTCTACGGAATGGCGCTGACATATGGTGCAACAGGCACTACGCGTGTTGTTAAAATTGCAGAATATGTAACCCAAAACTCTTCAGTCGCGCAAAATCCCCTGTTCATTATTGGAATGCTATTGATGGCGGTAGGCTTCAGCTTCAAAATAGCAGCAGCTCCGTTCCACATGTGGACTCCTGATGTTTATGAAGGTGCTCCGACACCAATGACCGCATTCATGTCCGCAGGTCCAAAAGCCGCAGGATTTGCAGCATTCTTGCGAGTTGTCCTGATTGCGTTCCCTGCTCTCAAAGCTGATTGGTCTGATCTTTTGTGGGTACTAGCAGTACTTACCATGACGGTTGGTAACCTTATTGCCCTTAATCAGGACAATATAAAGAGAATGCTGGCTTACTCATCAATTGCCCATGCTGGTTATGCTCTCGTTGGTTTTGCTTCTGGCAGTGCAGAGGGGACGGCAGGCATTCTTTTCTATATGCTTTCCTATACGTTCATGAACATTGGTGCTTTTGCGATTATAGTCCTTGTTGGCAAGAAGGGTGAAGCCAATACAAACGTTATGGATTATGCAGGATTTGGCACCAAGCATCCAATTCTGGCCTTAGCTATGGCTGTTTTCCTCTTTTCCTTGGCAGGAATTCCCCCAACCGCTGGATTTATCGGGAAATTCTACCTTTTTGCTGCTGCTGTTAAGTCAGGATATGTTTGGCTGGCCATTATTGGTGTGCTGAACAGCGCTGCATCTGTGTACTATTATCTCCGAGTAATGGTTTATATGTACATGAAGGATCCTGTTGAGGAGTTTGATTGGATGAAGATTACGCCTGCAGTCGCCATTTGTATCATTATTGCTGTAATTGGCGTTCTGCTTCCAGGTGTTGTTCCGGCATTCCTTCTTGATCTTGCACAGCAAGCGGTACTTCTTTAGACCTACGAAATAGTTAATAACACAAAAAAGGCTCCTTCATTGAAGGGGCCTTTTTTGTGTTAAAGAGGACTAAAGGCGGCCGTTGCCATGCAAAAAGATTGTGGCCGAGTAACACACTGAGGTGTTGGTAGTGTAGAGAGTAGTATAATGAGTTTTCCGCGTATGATTTTGGTAGTGTAAAGAGTTTGCCGCTTTTTTGTTTTAGCAATGCCGTCGAGAAGTTAGATTGCTTCGGCAGCGCACAAAGTTGCTGGTTTAGTTCATAGCTTTGTTATGATTGATGTTGTGCTTATTATCCTATTGGATTCCGGTGATGTGACACAGCCTTGCTGCGAAAGGTCAAAGGGGGCAGAAACGATATCTCTACCAGCGCAGACTCCAGATCAAGATCGCGGAAGCGGTTTGTAATATAATCAAGTACCGGCGCAAACCCTTAAAGTCAATCGTTGAGCGTTTGAGGCGTTGTCAGAAGTAAAGTGACTGCTGAATCGATTAACGGCTTAATAGGTTGCTGGTTTTATGGAATGAAAAATTAAGAGATTACGGCATGTAGAGCATGATCAATTTTTTCCACATCGACTTTTGTGTTGAAGCAGGGGCCGAATGGGCGGTCATTGAGAATGCCAATAACAGGTAAAGGGTAGCAGTCTTTGATCCCTGATGTGAGGTCACGTTCACAGGCAACTGCAAGGACGATTTGAGGCCTCTTTTCAATGATAACTTTGCGCGCCAGGGTTCCGCCCGTGGCGACAGATATATTGATATTATACTTTTGAGCTAGGTCAGCAAGCCCCATTATGTCGCATCGACCACATCTGACGCATTTATTTATGTCCCCGGTTACTTTTATCTCACATTCGAAAAGTTGCAGACAATGTGGCAGGAGTATCAGGATTCTTTCCGGTTTAATGTTGTAACGCTGGGAAAGGACGAGGCTGTTATTCATTGCTATGAACGATTGCCTGATAGTATCAGTGGGTATGCCGAAAGCACGGCCAATTAGTTCAATGGCGGGGAGAAGAAATTTAATTACGACGCCGCGAAGAAAGCGAGTGAAAAAAATATCTTTTCCGAGCGCTGAAGTCAGTACGACAACAAGTGAGCCGAGAAGAGCGACAAGAGAAAGTCCGCCAAACAGAATGCCGGTTATGCGAGGAAGGCTCGGATGTATATTGGCCAAACCTTTGGTGGGTATCCACCAGAAAAGGAAGATAAAGCCAACTATCAGGAGACAGGTGACCCCCATGAGAAATATGAAGAGACGTTTCTGTGGTGGTTTATATGACATTGTCAGTGCTCGGAGGAATCGCCAAGACTGCTCCCCGGCTCCAGGTGATAACCTGCGAGGAAGTCTGCAGCTGTAAGTCGTTTTCTCCCTTCAAGCTGCAGTTCTTCAATTCTGATGCTGCCCGAGCCGCAGGCGACGATTATTCCGCTTTTCCCAACGGAGATGATCTCGCCCGGTGCAGCGTTTCCATCGGCAACCGAGACTTTATAGAGTTTCAAGGTTTTGTCGCCAATGGTGGTGTATGCGCCGGGCCACGGAGTAAGGCCTCGTACAAGATTTTTGATCTGAACAGGGTTCTTGTTCCAGTCGATGAGGCCGTCTTCTTTCTTCAGAATCGGAGCATAGCAGCTAAGGGAGTCGTCCTGTTTTTCGGGGCTAAGAGTGCCGTTAACGAGTCTTTCGAGCGTTTCGTTAATGGTTTCCGCACCTAAAAGTGAAAGGCGGTCATGGAGCGATTGAGCATCTTCGTCTTGTCCGATGGGGATAACTCTCTTGATAAGCATGTCTCCCGTGTCAAGGCCGGCATCCATTTGCATAGTGGTAATGCCGGTTTCGCTCTCTCCATTGACAAGGCACCAGTTGATGGGAGCGGCACCGCGATAGCGGGGGAGCAGGGAGGCGTGAATATTTATGCAGCCATGTTTGGGGATGTCGAGAAGCCCCTGGGGGAGTATCTGGCCAAAAGCGACAACAACCATCAGGTCGGGGTTCATTTCCCGGATTTGATCGATAAATTCGGGCGCCCGTACTTTGGGTGGCTGAAGGACAGGAATGCCCTGTTCTTCGGCAAGGACCTTGACCGGTGGGGGAAGGAGCTTCTGCCCACGCCCCTTGGGACGGTCAGGTTGCGTTACAACAGCTAGAATGTTGTCGCCCCGTTCAATAAGCTTCGCAAGAATCGGGCAGGCGAAGTCAGGGGTGCCCATAAAGATGATACTCAGTCCGGCCATACGGTATCGTTACCCTTCCTCAAGCATGCGGCGGTATTTTTTCTTGAACATCTCTTTTTTCAGGGGTGAGAGGTGATCAACGAATAATATGCCGTCAAGATGATCGATCTCATGCTGAAAAGCGATGGCCAGGAGACCCTCGGCGTTATAGGTAACTTCTTCCCCATTCAGGTTGAGGGCTTTTACAACAACTTTGGCGTGACGATGGATATTGGCGGCATACTTGGGAACGGAGAGGCAGCCTTCCTCTTCGTATGATTCGCCTTCGGTATGGATGAACATCGGGTTGATGCAGACAATCAACTCGGGATGGTCGTCCTTTTGGGAGACGTCAATAACGATTATCCGCTGGCTGATGCCGATCTGCGGAGCCGCAAGACCGACCCCCTGTGCGTCGTACATGGTTTCTGCCATGTCGCGGACAAGTTCGCGGGTTGCATCATTGATAATAGCAACCGGCAAGGCTTTTTTCTTAAGGATTGGGTCTGGGTAAGCAAGGATTTTTCTAACCATCTTTGTGCACCTTTAAAAATTGTTATTCTCATGAATATAAAGAGATAACGGAAAAAAATCAAACCCTTCCTTATCCCGGCGGTCACATGAGATCAACGGGGTCCACATCAATCTGGAGCCTGATGCCGGAGGGGGGAACGTAGCTGCCGCGGAGGGCGGCAAGAAGGCGGTGAAGGGCCTTTCGTTCAGGTGACTTGAGAAGAGTTTGCCAGCGGAATCGCCCCCGGAGCTTCGTGAGGGGGGCGGGGGCGGGGCCGAGAATTTCCACTCGGGAGCTCAACGCGCGACGCAGGGAGCGAAGCTGGCCGGCGAGTACCGATGATTCCTGTTCTACGGAGGGTGCCGCAGTGCCTGACAGATAAAGCGCCGCCAGGTGGACAAAGGGGGGGTAACCGGTATCCTGCCGGAAGGCAAGTTCCGTGGAGTAAAATTCTTCAAGGAGACCTGTGCCTGCGTGGGTGAGGGCGTAATGGCCGGGATTGAGGGTCTGGATGATGACCTTTCCTGAGTCGTTGCCCCGTCCCGCTCTTCCCATGAGTTGAGTAACCAGCTGATAAGTCCGCTCGGCGCTCCGGTAGTCGGGGATGTTGAGGGTCGACTCCACCGATACGATTCCAACTAGAGTTATGCCGGGAAAGTCGTGCCCTTTGGCAACCATCTGGGTGCCGATGAGGATGTCGGTCTTCCGCTCGGCCACTTTGCGCAAAATTCGGGAATGTCCCCCCTTCCCCCGGGTGGTGTCGCGGTCCATCCGATCGACCCGAGCCTCAGGAAAACGTTCCCGCACCAGCTCTTCAACCCGTTCGGTGCCGAGGCCGAGATGTGTAACCTGCGTGCTCTCACATTCGGGGCAGACCGAAGGGGCGGGAATGGAGTAGTCGCAGTAGTGGCAGACGTGGCGGTTCTTGCGTTGGTGATAGGTGAGGGTGACGGCGCAGTTGGGACAGCGGAGCACATGGCCGCATTCCTCACATGTTAGCCAGGTAGCGAATCCGCGGCGATTCAGGAAGATGAGGGTCTGGCCGCCACCGGCAAGATTTGCGGCAATTGCCTCGGCCAGTGAGGGTAGTATCGCATCACTTTTATGCCCCCGCGCATCGATGACTTCGACATGGGGCATCGGCAGGCCGTTCACCCGGTCAGGGAGGGACAGGAGCGTCAGCTTTCCGGTGGCGGCCGCATGCCAGGTGGTGACCTGGGGGGTAGCGGTGCCGAGCACGACGCAGGCATGCTCCATCTTTCCCCTTACGAGTGCCAGGTCCCGGGCATTGTAGCGGAATCCTTCGGACTGCTTGTAGGATGCCTCGTGCTCCTCGTCCACCACGATCATGCCGATTCGCTCCAGGGGTGCGAAGATGGCCGAGCGGGCGCCGATAACGATGGACACTTCGCCCCGCCTGATCCGCCGCCACTCGTCGTAACGCTCACCGTCGGAAAGGCCGCTGTGGAGCACGGCGATGCCGCACCGGAAGCGGCGCCGAAAGCGATTCACGAGCTGGGGTGTCAGGGCGATCTCGGGGACTAGGACCAGCGCAGTTCGCTCCTTGTCCAGGAGATGGGCGATGGTCTGCAGGTAGACCTCCGTTTTGCCGCTCCCGGTGACTCCGTGGAGAAGGAAGGGGGCAAAGCTGTTAGTGTCGATGGCGTCTACGATCCGGTCCCGCGCCTCACTCTGGCCAGCGTTGAGGACAAGAGGGGAGTCGGGGGTGACCGTTTCATCCCGGAAAGGGTCCCGGTAGATCTCCCGCGCCTCCATCCCCACAAGGCCCAGCTCCCGAAGTCGCCGGAGCTGGAGCGAACAGTCGCCGAAAAGTCCTCGTAGCTCCGCTGTCGTTGCCTCTCCGGCCTGCCTGAGGTGATCGAGGATGAGAGATGCCTTTCCCCGCGGCACGTCCACAGCCGGAGGTGCTGCTGCAGGGGCGTAGACGGGCTCCGTCTTCACCTGCTTCCCGCCGGTTAATGCGTCACTGTCACCGTTGGCATCTGCCCGGCGGCTCTGGATGTTGATGCCGGCGGGTAATGCCGCTTTGATCACCTCTCCCAAGGGGTGAAGGTAGTAGGAGGAGGCCCAGCGGTAAAGCTCCAGCTCCTTCCCGGTGAAGAGGGGAGAGTCGTCCAGAACGTCGCACACTTCCCGCAGTTCCCGCTCCTCACCTGAGGCCGAGCCGACGACGTAGCCGGTTACCCTGCGCCGTCCGAAGGGGACGAGAACCCGCTTCCCCGGCGCGATGCGAGGCATGAGCTCCACTGGCACCCGGTAGTGGAAGGTGGTGTCCAGGGGGAGAGGGATTGCGACTTCAATGATGTCAGACGGTGAATTTTTCATGGTAACCGATGGCCAAGGACATTGCCGGAATAATAGCAGGACGGACTCGTGGTAACAAGGGAAAGGGGATGGTGCACTATCTTGACTTGGGGAAGCCCGGTGGGGTACCGTAGATAAATTGTCGAAGGAGAGGGCGCCTGTGGAGTTTGTGGACGAAAATCGGTATCGGAAGATAAAAAACAGGGTCGGTCGGGCCATCGCCGACTTCAAGCTTATCGAAGAGGGGGACCGGATCGCCGTGGCGGTCTCGGGGGGGAAGGATTCCTACACCCTCCTCCATGTCCTGGAGGCCCTGCGGCGCCGGGCACCGGTGAAGTACGAGCTGGTGGCGCTCACCATCGATTCGGGCTATCCCGGCTTCCGCAGCGACGTCATCGCGGCCCATCTTCAGGAGCACGGCTTCACCTATCACGTGGAGGAGACCACCCACTACGACATTATCCAGGAGAAACGGCGCCCCGGCTCCTCCTACTGCTCCATCTGCGCCCGCTTGAAACGGGGCGTTCTTTATACTCTGGCACAGCAGCACGGCTGCAATAAGCTGGCTCTGGGGCACCACCTGGACGATTTCGTGGAGACGCTGCTCCTTAACCAGTTCTTCGTGGGTACTCTCAAAGCCATGGCCCCCCGGATGCTGGCCGACAATGGCGAAACCACGGTAATTCGCCCCCTGGTCTATGTGGAGGAGCGGGAGATAATCCCCTTTGCCAGGGAGAACCATTTTCCCGTGGTCTGCTGCTGTTGCCCGGTCTGCGGCAAGGCCGACATCCAGCGCAAGCGGATGAAGGAGCTTTTGAAAGAACTGGAGCGGGAGAACCCCGCCGTCAAGCGGAGCCTTCTGCGGGCACTGGCCAACGTGCAGCCGCGGCACCTCCTCGACCGTGAGCTGCAGCGGGTTTGCGCCGTCCCCTGACGGGAACCTTTGCCGGAGCCTTTTCCTTCTTGGTGATGCGGGCCGGCGCCCGATCCCGGATCATGTCCACAATGCAGATATAGGCACCCCAGGCTACGAGGGCGACGCCGAAAACAACGATGGGTTCCATGGTATCCTCCTTTTGTCCGATGAAAAGAGGATATCGCTGCTATGCGACATAATAAGTCTTAAGGAGTAACGGCGTGAGCAAACGCTATGTGCAGCCCCTCAGGATCGCCACCCAGTGGGGATTTCTCCTCTTCATGGTCTATCTTGGCGTGCGGCTCTTTCTCTTCGTGCGCCACTTCCGAAGCGGTGGGACTGCTCCCTTTGTCCCCCGAGCCGACGGGGTAGAGGGGTTCCTCCCCATCGCGGGGCTCCTGGGAGTAAAGGATTGGCTTGCAAACGGCACAATCAATCCTGTCCATCCGGCCTCGGTGTTGATTCTCGTGACGGTGGTGGCGGTCTCGCTCCTACTGAAGCGATCCTTCTGCTCCTGGATCTGCCCGGTGGGAACCCTGTCGGAACTTCTCTGGAAGAGGGGGTTTGTCCTCTTCAAGCGCAATCTCCGCCCCCCCCGGTGGCTGGACGTGGCGTTGCGAGGTGTCAAGTACCTCCTTCTTCTCTTCTTTCTTTATTCCATCTTCTGGACAATGGCGCCGGAGTCGGTGGCGGCATTTATTTATTCCGACTACAACAAGGTGGCCGATGTGCGGCTCCTGGACTTCTTTCTCCACTTGTCGGGGATACCACTCGTGGTGATCGGCGTACTCCTCGTCCTGTCGCTCCCGGTGCGGAATCCGTTCTGCCGTTACCTCTGCCCCTACGGGGCGCTTCTGGGGCTCGTGTCGATACTCTCGCCGGTGAAGGTGACCCGGGACGGGAATACCTGCGTCTCCTGCGGGGTCTGCAGCCAGGTCTGTCCCTCTTATATTCCGGTCATGGCAAAAGAGCGGGTGATGTCGGAGGAATGCATCGGCTGCTGGCGCTGCGTGAGCCACTGCCGTGCCATGGGGGCACTGGAGATGAAGCTTACGGGCCGGAAGGTGGTGGTGAATGCCGTCATTTTCGCTGTCCTGGTGGTGTTTTTCCTCGTCGGCGGATCGCTTGCGGGGCGCGCCACGGGGAACTGGAAATCGCAGATACCCTATGCCGAGTATGTGCGGCTTTTAGGAACGCACTGATTGCTTTTGACCGAAAGGAGAGTTTTTCATGTCACTCACAACTGAACTGGTTGATTGGACCCATGAGCAGAAATGCCGCAAGGCGGTGGAGTCCCTGGAGAAGAACGGTTTCACCGCTGTCTATTGTGCCACCGGCCGGGAGGCCTTCGACTACATCGTTGCCGAAGCGGCTGAGGCCGGTAGCGTTGGGTTCGGGGGCTCCATGACCGTGGCGGACCTGAATGTTATCGAGCGGCTTCAGAAGATGGGAAAGGAACTCCTCATCCATGGCGCGCCGGGGCTCTCCCCGGAGGAGCGGCTGGCCATCATGCGCCGTCAGCTCACCTGCGACCTCTTCCTTGCCGGGACCAACGCCCTTACCCTCTCCGGATGGCTCGTGAATATCGACGGGGTCGGCAATCGGGCCGCTTCCATGTTTTTCGGTCCAAAGAAGGTGATCGTCGTGGCGGGCCGGAACAAGCTGGTGGACGGCGGTATCCAGGAGGCTGTAGATCGGATAAAGGAGTGGGCGTCTCCCCCCAATGCCCGGCGCCTCAACTACAAGACCCCCTGCGGCACCACCGGATTCTGTTCCGACTGCAACTCTCCCGACCGTATCTGCCGCGTCACCACCGTCATCGACCGTAAGCCCCGTCTCACGGACCTGCGCGTGCTGGTGGTGAACGAGGATATGGGGCTCTAGATGGAGTTGCTCCGGGCGTTTCTCGACGTCCTTTTCCCGCCCCTCTGCCACCTGTGCAAGGAGCCGGTGCCAGAGGCCGGGCCTCTCCATCTTTGCGAATCATGCCTTGGGGCAATGACCCCCATCGGTTCCCCCCTCTGCCCGGTCTGTGGAGTCCCCCACGGAACGGAGGGGGGAATCGATCACCTTTGCGGCTCCTGCCTCTTGGCCCGACCCCCCTTTGACGGGGCGCGGGGGGCGCTGCTCTATGAAGGTCCCATTCGGGAGCTGATTCACCGCCACAAGTATGGTCGCAAGGTCCACCTGCGTCGCCCCCTGGCTCTTCTGGCCATTCGCCAACTCACCCCCTTTGTCCGCTCCGTGGCTCCAGACGTGCTGGTTCCCGTCCCACTTCACCGCTCGCGCTTGCGGGAGCGGGGCTTCAATCAGGCGGTTCTCATGGGCGCTGTCCTGGCTCGGGAATGGCGCCTCCCGCTTTTGCGCGACACCCTGCGCCGCGTCCGCCCCACCGTCGCCCAGGTTACCCTTTCGGCTTCGGAACGGCACAGCAACGTCCGGGGTGCTTTTGCCGTTGCCAGCCCCGAGCGGATTGCCGGGAGGCGAATACTTCTTCTGGATGACGTCTCCACCACAGGCAGCACTTTGGCTGAGTGCGCCCGGGTTCTGAAGGGGGCCGGGGCCGCAGCGGTATTCGCGGCTACCGTGGCATTGGCCCCGCGGGACCGCTAGTTCGACCCGCCTCCAGGGTGGGCGGCCGGAGTCCGTGGCGCCGGGCATGGAACCACGCCATTTGCGGAGGCCACTTCCCCCTTGCCGCCGGCCAGTGCCTCTGCTATCTTCACATGATTGAGCGACTAATTGTTCCGGAGGGCTCCGATGGTTGAAGCAATGAAAAACATAGTGGTTTTTGTGCGCGATTTCGAAGTTGCGAAGCGGTTTTACAAGGAGCAGCTAAAGCTTCCCCTTGCCCAGGAAGGAATGACGATGATGGAGTTCTTTTCGGGCGGGACAACCCTTGGGGTGGCGATGGCCCTCACTGAGGAGGCCACAGCCCTTGCGGGGCGCCATACCGGTATCACCCTGCGGGTTAAGGATATCGAAAATTTCTGCCGTGAACTGACCGATGCCGGGGTGCGGTTCGAGCAGCCCCTGGAGCAGAGCCCCTGGGGGAAGATGGCGGTGGTTGCCGACCCTGACGGAAACCTCTTCGCCCTCGCAGACCGCTAGGGAGCCCTGTGAAAATCATCACCCAGGACCTTATGGATCAGGTTACCAGGGAGGCCCGCGACAGCGTTCGCCTGCGGAAAAATTACAACTTCCATCCCAATGATGCCTTCTGCTGTCACCGTCTCCTGAATGCCATTGAACCCGGTTCCTTCATTCAGCCGCACCGGCACCTGGATCCGAACAAGGATGAGTCGATGGTGATTTTGCGGGGACGGCTGGGTGTTGTGGCCTTCGATGAGGGTGGCGCGGTGACCGCCACCCATCTTCTGCAGGCCGGTGATGCCGTGGCCGTCGATATTCCCCACGGCGAGTTTCACACCGTCTTGAGTCTGGAGCCGGGTACGGTCTTCTTTGAGACCAAGGCGGGCCCCTATCTGCCCCTGACTTCAGAGGAGAAGGCCCCATGGGCTCCCGTCGAGGGGGATGGGAGCGCCAACACATATCTCTCTTCCCTTGTCGCCCTGTTTCGCTGAACATGATAGCTTCCCGGAAAATCATTCTTTTTGTGCTTCTCACTCTATTTGTGCCGGCAGCCGTTGCGGCGGCGCCCCCGCCTCCCCGGCCTGACACCGGCATAGGTGCCCTGCTGGTCCGTGCCGCTCCCGGCGTGACAACTCCGCCGCTGCTGGTTCTTTACAGGGAACCGGGGATAGGCCGCATTACAGAAAAGAGCGTTACGTCGTGCCCTAGTCTGGCGTTTATTCTCAAAACGCCGGCGGGTGAATTTCCCCTTGTGGTCACTGCCCTCAAGGATGGATGGATGAAGGTGATCTACGACGATGCCGGCCGCGCTGCCTGGGTGGAGCCGTCCCGCCGCTGGCCTTACCTGCGATGGGAGGAGTTTCTCAAGGGGAAACAGGCAGCGCTCCTGAGGGGGCTGAAAAAAAGCTATTATGTTCCACGGAGCGGGCCGGACGAGTCAGCGCCTGAAATGGAGCCCCTTACACCAGAGCGCCGTTTGCGCATACTCGAAGTGACAGGTGACCGGATTCGGGTTCTCGTGGATCTGACCGCCATCGGGTGGCTGCGGTGGAGGGATGAGGACGGCCGTTTCCTCATTACCCTGGAGTGAGGGATAAAAAATTATTGACGTTCGGCAGCCGCCTGTGCTATTCGAGTCCCTTATGAACAAAAACAACGTTTCCATCGCTACTGCAGCACGAGCTATCATCGCCGCGGCGTCCGTCGCCGCATGGTGTCCCGCTGCCGTGTGAGGAATCGTCACACTTCGTGTATCGAAAAGGCCGTGGGCATTCCCCACGGCCTTTAAGCATTTTCAGGACCCAATAAACCGATAAAAAGAGGGGGATAACGTGAGAAACGAACTGGTTACGCCCGGCGCTGGCGAATTGACCTATGAGATCCGCAACATCGTCAACGTTGCGGAAAAGCTACAGAAGCGTGGGGTTAAGATCAACTGGGAGAACATCGGCGACCCGATCGTCAAGGGGGAGGATATCCCTCGCTGGATGAAGGAGATCGTGGCCAACGAGGTGATGGATAACGACACCTGGGGCTATTGCCACACCCGCGGCGTCCTGGAAACCCGGGAGTTTATCTGCGGCCTCACCAACGGCCGCGGCGGCGTGCAGATCACCCCCGACGATATCATATTCTTCAATGGCCTGGGGGACGCCATCTCCACGGTTTACGGCAATCTGCGCCACGAAAGCCGTATCCTTATGCCGTCGCCCACCTACACCACCCACTCTATCGGCGAGGCGGCCCACGCCCAGGCGTCACCTGTCTGCTACCGGCTCGACCCGGCCAATAACTGGTTCCCCGACCTGGAGGATATGGAAAATCACGTCCGGTACAACCCGCAGATTTCCGGCATCCTCCTCATCAACCCCGACAACCCCACCGGCATGGTCTTCCCGAAGGAGACCCTGGAGAAGATCGTCGCCATCGCCCGCAAGTACGAGCTTTTCATCATCGCCGACGAAGTCTACAACAACATCACCTACAACGGCCAGACCACCGTCCCCATTTCCGACGTCATCGGCGACGTGCCGGCCATCGCCATGAAGGGGATCTCCAAGGAGATTCCCTGGCCCGGCTCCCGCTGCGGCTGGATCGAGGTTTACAACGGCGGCAATGATGACCGTTTCAGCAAATACATCAACTCCATCCTCTCGGCCAAGATGAACGAGGTCTGCTCCACCACGCTGCCGCAGAAGTGCATCCCGGCCATCATGAGGCACCCGGAGTACCAGACCTACCTCCAGGAGCGGATCAGGCGCTACGAGAAGATGAGCAACATCACCTATGACTGCCTCAAGGAAGTGCCGGAGCTCATGGTGAACCGGACCAACGGCGCCTTCTATATGTCGGTGGCCTTCCGTGACGGCCTTCTCACCGGCCGCCAGTCTCTCCCCATCGAGAACGCCGAGGTGCGGGAACTGGTGGAGAACCTGGTGAACGCCCCCGGCGTTTCCCCTGACAAGCGGTTCGTCTATTACATCCTGGCCAGTACCGGGATCTGCGTTGTGCCGCTTTCATCATTCAATACGCCGCTTCAGGGTTTCCGGGTTACGCTGCTGGAGAAGGACGAGGCCGAGTGCCTGCGAATCTACCGGACCCTGGCCGGGAAGATTGCGGAGTATCTGAAGTCCTGATTAAGGCGCAGTTAGGGCTGGGAACACAGAAAAGGGAGGTGCTGATTTTTCAGCATCCCCCTTCTTCGTTGGAACAGGAAGTGGCGGCGCCCTTTACAGCAGGGCGTTGACTATTTCTTTGCGCAACTCTCCCTGGTCGCTGTCTTTCAGGGTTTGGAGCAACATCTTTTCCAGCCCCTTGGATTCCTTCTCGAAGCCCATCTTGGACAGAGCGGCAATATCGGTGGCCATGGTCTTGATGTCAGGAGCCGCGCCATTTTCGCTGGGAGCCGCGGTCGGTACTGCTGAACCGTACTTTCCGGTTATGGTCGCAGCCTGCTTGATGCGTGCTTCAAGCTGTCTGCCGATTTCCAGTTGGAGGGTCGCCTTTGTCCCCTCTGATTCGGCTTCTAGCAGCAGATGTTCCTCCCCCTCCGTCAGAGCGGCACCCAGCGGCAGCAGGGGGATTTCCGCCTTGCCGTTCGCGTCAAGGGTGTATGTGGTCTTGGCAGGGCCGGCCGCGATGGTCAGGGTGCCTCCGGCAAGGGGCTTCTTCACGAACTCTTCCTTCTCGTCAAGGAGCTTTTTCTCTTCGCTCAATACTTCTTTTTTGAACCGCGATTCGCTCTCGATGTTAAGGAAAGGATTCAGGCCGGCAAAGCTCACATCCAGCAACGTATCGGTAAAGCTATTGGGGAGGAGCCCCAGGAGGAGAAAATCCGCCATGTTGACCGTTACAGCCACCGGCAGGGTGGCAATCCCTACCGGTATTTCGTACAACTCCCGCAATCCCTGATAGGGAGTGAAAACGTCATAGGCGACCTGGTGCTCGAAACTCTTCACCGTAAAAGTCTTGGCGCCCTGAACGGATACCTGCAGGCGCGGGGAATTGACAATAGAGCTTCCCTCGCTCGTCATGATGTCAAGATTATAGCTCTTGAGCTCCCGCTCCACATTGGTCTCTACGGTTTTCTGGATCGGCAGCGAGTTGGCGCATCCCCCCAGAAACAAGGCCGTGGCCAGCAATACAATACTGCAGTTCTTCACAATGATCCTCCCAAGTAATTGGTAATTGCCGTCTCGCGGCCAAACAGATCTTTCATGTATGCAAAAATCGTGCAGGATTATGGCCAGGGTTGCTTGTTTGCAGACCGATGGCGGAAAATGTCTGCCGGGTTCCTGGTGAGGCCGCGCTTCATCCTGTAATCATCCGGCGGACTTTGCCAGTTTGAACTTGCTGACCATTTTCGCCAGCTTTGTCACCTGCTGGCCCAGCCCCTGGGCCACTTGGGACGAAGTGAGGGCGCAGGCGGCGTTCTGCCGGGTCACGTCGTTGATGTGGGTGACGGAACAGCTTATCTCCTCGATGGCGCTGGCCTGTTCCTGGCTGCTTTGGGAGATTTCATCGGTGAGGGTGCTGATGGTGGATGCCCCGGTCACCGCAGTGGTCAGGTAGCCGTCGATTTTCCGGGAAAGGTCCTCACCCTTGCGGGCCTGTTCCACAGATGTCCTGATGAGGGTGTCGGTCTGCTTGGCCGCGTCGGTGGAGCGCTTGGCCAGTTCGCGAATCTCTTCGGTCAGGGCCTGGAAGTCATTCCCGGCTCCCTCCACATGGGCTGCCGAGATAGCTGCGTTCACTCCCAGGAGCCCGGAATTTGAGGCGACGCTCTTCAGGTCGTGGATAAGTTCGAGATATTCGCTCACCAGTTCATCGGTGGTGCTGGTGGTGTTGGCGTTGGGGGTGAATGTGACCCGGCGCCGGAAGTCATGGAGCAGGGATACCGACTCCTCGCATTTTTTCGAAAGGTTTCTCACCTCGGATGCGACCACACTGAAGCCGTTGGCCGAGGAGCGGATCAGGGCGGCCTTGTTGGTGGCGTTGGCGGAGAGCTTGTCGGTTTCTTTGGCGATGGAGTCGATCTGCTGGACTATTCCGACGGTGTTATCGGCGGAGGTCCGTATTTCTCCCATGGCATGAAGCATCTGGTCCATGACCGTTTTAGCGGTGCCGATTGACTCTGCGGCCTGCTGGGCCACCTGCCGGGCATCGGCGGTGTTCCGGGCGCTTTTCTGGGAAGTGTCGGCGATGTGGTTGAGGACGCCGGACGCCTCGGTAAGCTGGGTTTCCTGTTCCCTGGTCCCGTCCGTTACGGTCTGGCTGCTGGCGGCAATCTGGCTGCCGACGGCCGAGACCAGGTCCACCGTTTCCGCCATCTGGGTAACGGCGGAGTGGAGGGACTCAGCAGTGGCGTTCATGGCTTTCTTGATGGTGGCGTGCTCTCCGTGATACCTCCCCCGCATCCTGGCGCTCAGGTCGTAATCGGCCAGGTTCTTCAGGACGCTGCTCGCTTCGTTCACGGGATCGATCACCGCGTCGAGGGTGCCGTTAACCCCCCTTATGAGATCCTGCCAGATCCCCTCGAAATCCCAGTCGTTTCCCCGTGTTTGCAGCCGCCCTTCGCCGATGTTGCCGATGAGGTGCCGGGTTTCGCTGTGGAGGCCGTAGAGGGTTGCCAGGAGGGTGTTGAGGTTGCACTTGAGGTTGTTGTATTCCCCCGAGTAGTCGTCGATGACAAAGGGGGGAATCCGGCCGTGGGCGATCTCGTCGATGGCTCCGGCGGCCAGGCGAAGCGGAGTCACCAGGGTGTCCAGCATCCGGTTCACCGTGAGGATCAGGGCTGCGTCGTCACCGGCGTATAGGGCAGGGTCTCCCCGTTCGTCGAGCCTGCCGTCCACCATGGCTTCGGCAAGCCGCTGGATTTCTTTATGAAGCGTCATGCTGTTCTCTTCTGCGTTTTGGGTGGTGACTTTTCTCTTCATGTCAGATTCCTTGTTGGAGAGATTGAAGATGCTCCCGGACGGAGGCAACGGCCGGTTCAATGGCGGCGGCCACCTCCGGCGACATGGCGTCGCGGGTCCGGTTGAAGCAGCGGCCCTCAATTCCCACCAGCGTCACCGTGGACGGGAGCCGTTCCGGGTAGAGAAGCCGCCCGATGTCGATGGTTTCCTTCAGACCGATGAAGTGTGCCGATATGGCTCCCGGCCCGAGATCGGGGAGCTCATCCCAGCGGAGCATGTGGATGGTCCCGGTCGGAGCACCGAACTGGACTGCATCCACGACGACCATGGCCGAGTCTTCGTCGGTGAGGTAGTCCAGGAGGGCGATTCCCCCCACGGCAGCAAAGTGAAGGGTTACCCCCGGCGGGAGGGGGGATTCAGTGAGCCTCCGGTAGACTTCGAAACCGACGGCGTCGTCGGCCACCAGGTCGTTCCCCACGCAGACCACCACCACTTTGCAGGGTGCTACTGGGTTTTGATGTTCAGTCGGCACTGTTCCCCGCATGAGACGACCTCCGATTTCACCGGGCGGCAGATGAGCTCGTTCAGGATGCCGTCCAGGTAGGCGTGGAACAGGCGGCAGAGGGCAGTCCCCATGGCGAGCCCCCGCTTGGCGCAGACTTCCCGCATGATGCAGTGGTCGAAGAGGAGGGTGCGCTCCGTCCCTTCTCCCTCCAGCCTGAACTGATACCCCGCCTTCATGCGCCCATTGAGAAGTTCGACCACTTCGTCAAGGGTCGGATTCGTCAGGTGGACCGGGAGCTTGCGCGCCATCTCCCGTCCGGCGATCCTCCCCACCGAGGCCGTGGCCCCTCCCATGATGTTGTCGACAGTGGCGGCAAAGATATCCAGGAGGAAGGCGACTTCGGTCGCTGCGCTCACATGGTCCTCAAGGGTGACCTGTCCCGTGGTTGCACTGCTCATATGAACTTCTCCATCTTGGCGCAGAAGGCCAGGTCGCGATAGAAATTCTTCACGACGTGGTAGTCGTTGTGGCTCAGGGCACCGGAGGGGCAGAGGTAGGCGCAGGAGAGGCAGGCGATGCAGTCCTCCTGGTGCTCCGTCACGCAGAGTCGCTTCTCCTCGTCGAAAGCAAAGACTTTGGTGGGGCAGATGTCCACGCACATCCGGCAGCCGCGGCAGGCCTCTTCATGGATTTTTATCTCAACCATCAGCAGTTCCTCCTGATGACTTGGGACCCGCCGCCACGGTTCACAACGATCTCCAGGGGCATGGCCCCCAGGGCATGGGTGGCGCAGGAGAGGCAGGGGTCGTAGCAGCGGATGCCGAATTCCACGGCGTTGAGGAGCGCCTGGTCGTCGGGGCGGTTGATGACGTGGGAGGTGGCGGCCTGGGCGATCATGGTATTGATCAGGGCGTAGTTCTGCTGGGTTGCTACGATGAGATTCGCCGCCCGGACGATGCCGCTTTCGTCGATCTCGTAGTCGTGGATCAGGGTCCCGCGGGGGGCCTCCACATGCCCCACGCCCCGGCCGCCGGAGAATTTCACCGGCACCCGCGTCTCGCCGTGGATTTCCTGGGAGGCCATGATTTCCTGCGCCCGCTCGGCGCAGTAGAGAAGCTCGATCAGACGGGCCCAGGGCTGGAGGGCATTGGCGTGGCAGGGGCGGCCCACGGTCCGGATGAACTCCTCCCGCTCCCGGTCCGCCAGGAGGGTGCCGTACCGGTCGGAGACGTTGAGCCGCGCCAGGGGGCCGACCCGGTAGTTGTGGCGGCTTTCACCTTCCACGAAGGAGACCTGCTTCATGTAGGAAAACTCCACCGACGATTCGGAGAGGTGGGTGTCGTAGTCGGCGGTGGGGAACAGGGCCTTTTGTGCCCCGGTCTCATCTACTGCCCGTATCTGGCCGTTAACCAGCGCCAGGGTGCCGTCGGCCTTGACGGTGCCGACGCTCCAGGCCGGGGCCACCCACTGCTGAAGCATGGCCGGGTGGGCGTCGAGCATCTTCATGAGGAGCTGCTTCACCACCGGCGCCAGTTCCAGCACGAGTCCGTGGGCCTCCGTGATCCAGGCGTTCAGCTGGCGTTCCCGGTCGGCGTCGAGCACAAAGGCGATTCCTCCGGCCACCGAGGTGACGGGATGGGTCCCGCGTCCCCCCACCAGCTCGTTGATCTTCTGGCCGATGGAGCGGCACTGGAGGGCCTTCTTGGCGATGTCGGGGACCGCCTGCACCACCCCCACCACGTTGCGGATGGCGGGGTCGGCATCGAGTCCCAGCACCAGGTCGGGCCCCTGGAGCACGAAGAGCGACAGGCAGTGGGAGTGGATCAGGTGTCCCATGTACATGAGCTCCCGCAGGAGTTTCGCAGCGGTTGGCGGCTCCACGCCGGCGGCGTTGTCCAGGGCGTTGGAGGCGGCCAGGTGGTGGGCCGTGGGGCAGACCCCGCAGATGCGGGCCGTAACCAGGGGCATCCGGTCCGCGTCCATGCCGGTAAGGATCTTCTCGAAGCCGCGCAGCTCGTTCACCACGAGCCCCGCGGACTTGAGCCCCCCCGCCTCGTCCAGGTCGATGAAGACCCGGGCGTGTCCCTCGATGCGGGTTACGGGATCAATGGTTATGGTCTTGTTCATAGTCGTCTCGTTCCTCGTCGGTCCATTTCCTGATCAGGAAGGTGGGCTTCTCGCCGATCATGGGGGTAGCCATGGTGTAGGAGTAGTGGGTCTTGGCCGTCCGCTCGATCTCCCGGACGATGGTGTCCCTGGGGATCTCCGTCAGGCGGGACATCCGCTCGGCGATCTCCGTCCGGATGTCCCGGTTGGGCTCGGTGAGCACCTGCATGGTGGCACCGGCGCAGCCGCTGCACGGGATGCCGTTCAGGGGGCAGGGGGACATGCAGCGGTCGAGGGTCACTGAACCCATGCAGAGGTAGCCCTGGCTCAGGAAGCAGCGGTCCGGGTCGGGAACCCCCTCCGAATTTTTCCGGATCCGGTCCACGTCGGTCTTTTCCATATTTCTCCGGCACCGGGCGCAGACCGATTCGCCGGTGGCGGTGCGGGGGGAGCGACCTTCCAGCAGGGCCAGGAGGGCATCGAAAACAAAGGCAGGGTGCGGTGCGCAGCCGGGGAGGTAGAGGTCCACGTCGATGACGCTGTCCAGGGGAGAAACGGCCGGTTCCAGGGGGGACACCTCTCTGCTGGGAGGGGTATGGGTTCCCGTGGTCTTGTTGCCGGTGTAGACCGCGTCGATAATCTCCTGCCGGGAGTGGACGTTGCCCGCCCCGGCGATGCCACCGTACACGGCACAGGAGCCCCAGGCGATGATCAGGTCGCAGCTCTTGCGCATCTCGATGGCCGCGTGGCGGTCATGGTCGGTGCGGATGGCGCCTGATACGAGCCCCACCTTTGCCTTCGGGTAGTCCTTCACGTCGGTCAGGACGGGGCAACGCTGGATTGTTACGGAGTCCAGCACCGAGAGAATCTTTTCGTGCAGGTCAACGATGGCGATGTGGCAGCCGGAGCAGTCGCTCAGCCATTCAAGGTTTATGGGTATGGTGCTCACTGATCTTCCCCCTTCTTCCTGTGGATAACCAGGCGCTTGAGGCAGGCGTTTTCCCCGGCATGGAGGATCTCCAGTGTGGAATCGACTCCCATGACGTTCAGGAGCGCCCCGGAAAAAAAGCCGAACATCATGGTGCAGAGTGAGCCCTTCTGGTGGTGCCCGAAGCGGAAGAGGGACTGGCGGATCATGCAGTCCCGGAAGACGAGCTGGAGGTCCTCATCGCCGCTGTCGGTGGGCTGGATCAGGGCCGGCCGGTCGTGGGCCTTGAACGGTTCGAAGTGCCAGAGGCAGTTGTTGTCGAGAAGCACTTTGTGGACTGCCTCCAGGGCCTCCTCCACGTCGTCGGTCTTCCGGATGTCGGCGGAAAGCTGCATGCCGAGCCTTTTTCCGGCCAGGTAGGTGATGCTGTTGGCGGATTCGCCGATGGCCTCTTCGATGCCGCTGGCGATGGCGCCGAGGAAGGTCATGGTCTCCTGGAGGGAAGCGCGGGTGGTCATGAGATCGGACATGGTTTGGTCCCTTTTACTTGGGGATAGGGTCACCTTGATATTGATTCAGAAATATTCCTCCGGCCGGGAGGATATTGTTCCCTTCAGGCCGCTTATTTCGTCGGAGGTAAACATCTTTTCCAGGTCGAGAACGATTACCAGCCGGTCGCTCGTGTTGCCGATTCCCCGAATTGCTTCGGCATCGCATCCTGCCGTGCCTGCCGGAGCTGGCGACAAATCTTCCAGTGGCAATTTCATCACCTGGGTCAGGGCGTCCACCACGAAGCCGACCGTTGCATGTTTCGAAGTGGTCACGACTATTACTTTTTCAGATTCTTCGACGGTGCATTCGCCGGAGATGTTGAAGCGTTTGCGGAAATCGATAATGGGAATGACTCTGCCGCGCAGGTTGATGATCCCCTCCACATGGCGGGGAGAAGAGGGGACTGCCGTGATGGGGAGCATTCTTATGATCTCCTGAACCTTCAGAATCTCGAAACAATACTCCTCCATCCCGATCCTGAACCCGACCAGGTGGAGAGGTTTTTCCGCGGTTGATCTACCCCTGTAAAAATTTGGCAATGATGTCACGGGAGTAACCCTCGTGTTTCTTAGCTTTCCGCGAGGCAAGCAAGAGCAGTTTTGCTTTTTCAGAACATTGTTTATCGATTGTTCGGCGTCTGTTGCTTCAAGCAAGCCGTTGTTGTGCCAGCTGCTATGTCCTAAAAAATGCTCATGTATACAAAAGGGTATCGGCAATGAATGGCCTAACTTTAGATTTTTTTTAAATAAATGAAAGTAACTAAAAAATAATAGGAATTGTTGCGAAAAACTGCATTTTGTTGATTGGGTGACGTGACATCTTAACGATGTGAGGGGGAAGATCAGGGGGCCGCAAGACGGCCCCGATGTTTAGTGCGTTGCAGTGCCGGCGTCCACAAATTTCCCGGCGACCCAGCCTTCTCTAACCTTCTTGCCTCGTTTCCAGCGGATCTTTGTCCAAGAACCTTCTTTGCTGAGAATTTCCACCTTCTTCCCACCCATGAGCACCGCTATCGGCTTGTTGTTGGTTGAAGGGTCCGTGCGCACGTTCACGTACTTCTGCCGTGGAACGATTCTTCCGGGAGCCGGTGCGGGAGGAGGGACGGGCGTTGGTTCGACGCTCGTTGCCTGCGTACCCGCCGCTGTGCCTGGTACAACCGGCGTCGAAGCCGGTGCCTGCAACTCGCCATCGAAACCGGTTCCCGGTGCCTGGGGCCCGGTCTTTTCCCCGACCGGTGCGGTATTGATGGTGGTGCAGGCCGTAGTGAGGGCGAGGGAGAGGATGATCGCTGTCATGGCTAAATGCTTTGTTTTCTGCTGATAATTCACTGTTACATGCCTCCATTAGTATCGATAGCGACGGCAAAGGTGCCGTCATCCGTAGTGTCGAGTCGTATTGCCTCCGGCGCTTCTCCGGTTCCGAGCCGGGTGAGGAGTTCCCGGGAGAGGAGCGGCAGAATGGTGCTCCGGAGGATATGGTCGATGGTCCGGGCGCCGCTCTCCACCTCGGTGCAGCGGGCCGTGATCCGCTCTGCTACCGCCGGGTTCCACGAGAGTGCCGTCCGGCTGTTCTCCCGGAGCCGTTCCGCCACCCGCCCCAGCTTCAGGGTGACGATCTCCCCCAGATACTCCGGGGCCAGGGTCAGGTAGGGGACCACCGACATCCTGGCCAGGAGCGCCGGCTTGAAGTGCCGGGAGAGGTGGGGGCGGGTGGCCGCGGTCAGCTCCTCGGCGGTGGGCGGTTGATCCCCGGCACAAAGTCCGGTGATGACATCGGACGCCAGGTTACTCGTGAGGAAAATGACCGTGTTGGCGAAATCTATCACCCGCCCCTCGCCGTCGGCCAGCATCCCCTTGTCGAAAACCTGGTAGAAGAGGTTCATGACGTCGGGGTGGGCCTTTTCCACTTCGTCCAGCAGCACCACCGAGTAGGGCTGGCGGCGCACCGCCTCGGTGAG
>MTLE01000631.1_pt3 | contig 45643 bp, 38 predicted proteins | sample 1982461 | NCBI WGS metagenome assembly MTLE01 (sample SAMN05712605, study PRJNA340218) | biofilm metagenome | isolation source: sample SPL anode biofilm adapted to -200 mV | place: USA | collected 2012-02-03
CAACGCCCGCGACGCCATGCCCAAGGGCGGGCAATTGGAGATCACGACCGAATTGACCGAAATCAGCGAACAACAGCGCGGCATGCACGCCGACGCTCACCCCGGGGTTTTCATCATCTTGAACGTGCGCGACACCGGCACGGGGATGGACAAAGCGACGTTGTCCCATATTTTCGAGCCTTTTTTCACGACCAAGGAAACGGGCAAGGGCACAGGGCTGGGGCTGGCAACTGTCTACGGCATTGTCAAACAACACCGGGGTTGGGTCATGGTGGATAGCGCGATGGGGCAGGGCACCACTTTTAAGATTTATCTGCCCGCGCTCTCGACCACCGCCTCCGCCGGCAAGAACCACGCGGGCAAAACCGCGCCCCAACGCGTGGGGGGCACGGAGATCGTGCTCGTGGTCGAAGATGAACCCGCCGTGCGCCAGTTGACGGTGCGTTTCCTCACGCGCCTGGGTTACCGCGTATTGCAGGCCGCCGATGGCATCGAAGCCTTGGAGATTTGGGATGAACAAGAGGGCAATATCGACTTGCTGCTCACCGATATCATGATGCCCAACGGCCTGACTGGCGTGGACCTTGCCAACCAGCTCAAGCCGCGCAAGCCCACGCTTAAAGTCATCTATTGCAGCGGCTACAGCCGCGAACTCATCGGCCCGAACAACAACCTCCAGGCCAACGAGCGTTACATAGCCAAGCCCTTCAATCCTAACCACCTGGCCCAATTGCTGCGGTCGTGTTTGGATGGGTGAGGGCAGGAGGTGGATATTATCTGCTCGTCAGGCTAGGATCGACTAGCTCTGGGATTTTGCGGGTAGTAAACCAATGCCGTATGGACGCTAAACTTAAACGCCAAGCGGAAGCTATTCTGGAAGAGTATGGGTTGAAACCAGAGACTGCTCTGGAGCAGTTTTATAAACAGATTGTCCAACGCGGGTCCCTCCCGTTTCCGGTCCCAGACGACAACTCGGAAGAAGAAATTTTGAGCCTCGCCGTCCGTCGCAACGCGCTAGCGGATGAGTTTTAATCAGCCTTCTTCCGATAATCCGTGAAAGTCCCGCTTCTGCCGTGTCCAATGAAGTAACGAATGAATTATTGGCTCGTTCCGACATTGGTTTTGGCGCTGGGATTCTTTGGGGTTGGGGCCTGCCTGGCATCCAAGTTAAAAAGCCCATTCCATTTCTGGAGCGTGGCAGTGGCCGGTCTTGTTATTTCCCTGCCCGCTATCAGTTATTCGGCCTACTACTTGCGGGTTTTCTCCGAACCACTTTGGTTGTACGAATTCCGCTCCTGGCCCGGATCGGAAATCGCCGCGAGCGGCGCGGGATTTTTAGGCGGATTGCTGCATGGGCGCTTTGCCGGTGGTCCCCGCTTTCGGCGCGTCGCCGGCCGCTGGTTTTTCCCGGGCGTCCTTTTCCTTGGCTTAATCGTGCCCTATCTCAAACCCATCCTCCGTCCGCCGCGCTGGAACGAATTTCAAGACCGTTGGTCGGAGGGTGTCTGCCGGCAATCTTCCGAATCATCCTGTGGCCCCGCCTGCGCGGCGACGCTCTTGCGCCGCTTGGGCAAAACTGCGACCGAAAAGGAAATCGCCCAAGCCGCGTTCACTTCCCGCAGCGGCACCGAAAATTGGTATCTGGCCCGCGCGCTAAGAACCCGCGGCGTTCGCGTGCAATTTCAATTCCTCCGCGACCCAAAACAACCCTGGCCCGTTCCCGCCGTCGCCGGGGTGCGGCTCCCCGACTGCGGAAACGCAGGCCACTTCGTAGCCGTTTTGGACCAAGACGCCCTTTCGATCACGATCGGTGATCCGCTCGAAGGCAAATTGAAGCTGCCCAAAACCACGGCGAAATATCAATTCACGGGGTTTTTTATGAAAGTTGAGGTTGCTTCGAATTGTGGTCGCCTCAAAATGGCGGGTAGAGAATCGGACAATAGAGTAAGATGAAAACCATTAAAGAAAACTCTAATAATTCCTAGGCCTGGTGCCAGTAGGGATCATTAAAACATGTTTCGCGCAGCACTCATCCTAGTATTCGCGTTCGCGGTAACCGCTTCGGCGGGGGAATTGCGGATCGATGCGGCGCTGCTGGCCGCCGCGCAGAAAGCTGTTACGGGTAGGATTACTACCAATCAGCTGGCCAAAGCCTTGGAGGCTGGGCTTTGGAATTCTAACCGGACGGCCCTGGCGATTTCCATTCCGCAGCCTAAAATGTCCGCCATCTGGGTTTTCTTGCGGCAGACGAATGACACCTGTTTGGCCGTTGACGCCAGCGGGGTTGAGGGGTGCAATTTTGGAGTGCTGGGCCGTCCCCGCACCGATTACGAGCGCTTTGAGACGAAACCGATAAAATGGTTGTATCGCGAGGACGGCAGGTTTCAGGTGGTCATGCGCACCCGGGCCTGGCGAGGCGGACGGCGTTATACGGTTTCAGAGCCCCTTCTCATTAGCCGGGAGGGCGTGGTGATGTATCGATGACGATTTGGCATGGCGTTTTCAGTCAGCAAGTCTGCGGTTTCCTGTTCAGTTGCTGGTTTTTGTGATATTTGGCAACGTTTGTTTCTAGGCGAGTATTTCTGGCGAATGATATTGAATTAGTAAAATTTCCTGAATGCCATGGTGATTATTCATCCAGAATTGTTTCGTGAGGCGCTGGCCAACAAAGGTGCGAGCGTAAAGTTCATTTTGAATGATTCAGCCATTGTTTTTCTGCCTGTGACGCAGCAGCATCGCGATTTCAAAATCCATGGTGTGAGTTATGAGGATGATTATCGAGGGAACGCGGTGGCTGGTTTGATTACCGCCGCTGGTGTAGAAATTCGGTTTCACAAGGCCTACTCGGCCGAACGAATTAGCCTGATTTGGTCGAAAGTGAAAGCCTTGTTGGAGCCATCTGATTCCCGACTAAATCGATTGTTTTATCAGGGACGAGAGGTGTGAAGTTATTGCAATCGGTCGCATACATAGCCACGAACTGTCGCTCGGCTCAGCAGTCGGATGGTTTATGCAATTAATCAGTGGTTTTTACATTCTTCCCGGTGAGGGAACCCTTCCCGATTTGTCTTAGGGCGACTTTTGTAGGCCTAAACCAACCCAATTATTTCCCTGCTTTTCCGGGAGCATTTTCGCTCCGCCACAGTCTAATCACACAGGCAACGTGTAATGGCGATGGCATTTAACAAAGGCAGTTTATGACGCATGTGGCATTTTCTCGTGGCGGGTGGGCGGCGCGCTTGGGCTGGCTGGCGGTTCTGTTCGGTTGGGTGTTAACGGCTGGCGCTCAATCACTTTGGAATGTGGATTTCGGCGCGGGCAAGGCCAGTGGCAAGTTCGGCCCGGCGGCGGTGGGGCAGGGGACGAACGATTTTTGGAACCTTTATAGCCATTACGATCCCCGTTACATCCCCGGCATGGCGCTCGTCACCAACGGCTCGCTCGCCAATCTCAAACTCAGTGACGGCTCGCCTTCCGCGGTGTGCATTGCCGTGTCGAATGCCCCCGGCGTCTGGGGCAACACCACCGGGGATGCCATGATGGATGGTTACGTGTTCGCCCCGAGCGGCGGCACCATCACGGTGACGTTGCAGGATTTGGGCCCGGGCCGCTACCAGTTTTACCTTTACGGCCACGGGGACCCCGATGTGCTGGCCGAGCAGACCAGCCAGTTCGTCTTGCGCAGTGGCACGAACACTTGGGGGCCCGCCGCGACGGCACCCGCCGGGCGCTGGCTCGCGGGCACGCCTTGGCAGGATGGCCGGCAATATGTGGTCTTTCGCGATGTTTCGGTGGGGGCCAAACAACCGGTGGTGATCGAAGTGCGCCCCGGCGCGGGCGGCATGGCCGTGCTCAACGGCCTGCAAATCTGGAACCGCGGCACCAGTCCCACGGATTTGTTCACCAGCGCCCAGCTTGGCCAGCCGGATATTTTGACCAATTTGATCGTTCGCGAAGTGCGTTACACCGGCAAAATTTCCACCAACGCCGCCCATTTCACCGCCAAGGTGACCGTGGAATCGCTTTCCACCAACGAGCTTTCTATCCCGCTCTTCACGGGTTCCCTGGCGGCCACGGCTAGCGATTTGCCCGCCGGCTGGCGTTTGGCGAGCGATGGGGTGAATTGTTATTTAGCCGCAACCGGCCCGGCGGTGGGGCAGTTCACGGTGGAATTGGACGCCAAGGTCCACCCCGGCGAAACCTGGCGTTCGGTGCGGTTTTACGGTCCGGCCGCCGTGGCGGCTTCGTTCGAGGCGAGCGCGGATAATCCCAATCTTCAAGTGCAATTGCTCTCCGGCCTGGCCTGGGGCGAAGGCGCGTCCGAAACCAATCTGACGACCGAAGTGCGCGGGGTGATCGGCGGGGACCGCTTGGTGGCCTTGCGCTGGCGCAACAAGGCCGAAGAAGCCACGCGCAAATCGTTCGTCACCGCCGAGACGACGGCGGAAATCAAATGCACGCCGGTCGTCATCAAGTACGATACCAAGATTCAGTACGAAATTCTGCAATCCGCGTTATCCCGGCTCACGGTGGCCCTGCCGGAGAACCAGGCGTTGACCCAGCTTCAGGGTGATCACATCCGCGATTGGCGTGTTGAGACCCTTGCGGGGCGCCCGACGTTGGTGGTGGAATTTTTAAAACCCGTGGAAAAGAGTTACACCCTGGCGATTCACACCGAACAAGCGACGGAGGCCACGAATGCCAGTGTGGCCCTGGCGGTGCCGCAGCCGTTGGAAGTGGAACGCGAGTCGGGAGTGCTGGTGCTGCGTGCCGAGGAAGTGCAGGTGGAGTTGGGCAAGGTGCCGGGACTGTTGCAATCGAACCCTCCGGAGGGCGCGCTGGCGGCGTTTCGGTTCAACGCGCGGCCGTTTCAGATCGCGGCCAAATTCACGAAGATCGAGCCGGAAATCACGGTGAGCGATCGCGCCAGTTTGCAGGTCGAGGAAAACCGGTTGGTGGCGAGTCACACCTTGCAAGTCACGGTGGCTAAAGCAGGCGTTTACGTTTTGAATCTGCAGCCCCAAAGCGGGTTTGAAGTGGTGCGGGTGAAGGGCGATGGCGTGGAGGATTGGCAGGTTTCCACGGGTCGGTTGGCGGTTAATTTCAACGCCAAATTGCTCGGCAGCCGCGCGTTGGAAGTGCGGCTGGAGCGGGTGCTGCCGGTGTTTCCCGAATCCATCCCGCTGGAGCCATTGCGGGTGGCGGGGGCGAAACAAGAGACGGCGAAAGTTGGCGTGCTTGCCGCCGCGGGCATCCGGTTGAAAACCGGGGAAGCGGTGGGGTTGCGCGAAGTGCCGGTGACCGAGTTGCAGCCGTTCAACGGCGAAATTCTGGCCTATACTTCCCAGCAAGCGGGCTGGCGCCTGGCCCTGGCGGCGGAGCGCCCCCAGATGCGCCTGGTGGCGGATGTGTTTAATTTGATCTCTATCGGCGATGGCATGCTGGGTGGCAGCGCCACGATTCGCTACAGCATTTTGAATCAAGGCATGCAACAGTTGCGCCTGAGGGTGCCTGAGTTTTGGAAAAATATCGAGTTTACCGGTCCCGGTATTCGGGGAAAGGAACTGACGAATGGCGTGTGGACCATCACGCTGCAGGACAAGGCTTGGAACGCTTACACGTTGGTGATTTCGTACGATGCTGCGTTCGATCCCAAAGGCGCCAAGCTCACCCTGGGTGGCGCGCATGCGCTGGATGTCGACCGCGAGACCGGCCAATTGGCCATCACCGCCGTGCCCGGGCTGGAACTCAAACCGGGCGTGGCTTCGGAAGCGTTGCGGCGGATCGATGAAACGGAACTTTCCACGGCGGACCGCGCCTTGCTCGCGCGCGCGGCGCTGCTGGCCTATCGATATAACGGGAGCCAATTCGACTTGCCCGTGGAGGTGACGCGCTTCGAGCAGACGCGTTTGCTGGACGCCGTGGCGGATCGCACGGAATTGGTCACGGTGCTCACCGAGGCCGGTCAAATGCTCACGCAAGCCTCGTTCATGGTGAAAAATAACGAGAAACAATTCCAGCGGTTCAAGCTGCCCGAAGGCGCGGATTTCTGGTCGTGCCACGTGAATGGCCAGCCGGTGAAAACCGAGAAAGATGGGGCGTGGCTGCTGGTGCCGTTGCCGCGCGAGGCGAATCGCAATCAAGTGTTCGCGGTGGACTTGGTTTACGCGCACAAGACGGATTCGCTCGCGAAAGGCGGGGCCAAACGCGTGCTCCTGGCGGCGCCGCAAACCGATGTGCCCAACACTTACGCTGAATGGCAATGGTACGCGCCGGAAAATCGCCGGCTTTCCGGATTTGGCGGCTCGATGACGGTGGACCGCGAGGAAACCTACGACGCGCATGAGGCTTGGCGCCAGGCGGTGGCTTTTTACGTGCGCCTGTTGCGTGACGATTTAGGCGCCGTGCTCGGGCTGGTGTCCGCCGGATTGTTTGCCATCGTTTTAATGGTGTTCGCATTGCGGCGCGGCTGGCGCGGGCTGGCAACCGCTTTTGTGGTGCTAGGAGTGGCTGCAATTCTAGGGATAATGCTGTTACCGTCCGCTGTTAATTCGAGGCGTGTGACAACCTACAGCGCGGCGAAGGAAGCAGAATCCCTGGCTGCCAATGTGCAGGCAGTGGATTCCTTTGCTTTGGCGGATAATGCTCCCGCCGCAGCGCCGGCGGTTGCGGAGCCGGAAAGCAAAGCGAAAGTTGAAATGAGCGCCGCGATGAAACGCAGGTACGGCCTGATGGAAACCAAAGAAACGGGTGACAAACAGCCGAATCAATCCCTATATGAACAAAGGGTTCCCAACAGAGCTTCGGTGCGGAGTAAACCAATCGTGTCTACTAACGATGCTTGGGCATTATCTGGAGCCGCTCCCGCCAGCGCTGTAGGGCTGAGCGCGGCTAACGATAGATTAGGCTTTGCGGCTGGGGATTTTAAAGCCGGCGCGGGAGGGGCGGTGGCTTTTGGCGCCCAAATGACGCCCGCCATAGCGGGCAAGCCGGATGCCGGCGAACCCATGGCGGCGGGCATCCGGCCGATCCGGATCGAGATCCCCAAAGAAGGCCGCTCTTACCGTTTCACTAAAGTGCTAAACATCACCGACGAACCGTTGACCATCGAGGCCAAGTTATCAGATCGCGATTCGCACCAGGTTTGGCAATCGATCATGGAAAGCTTGGGGTTTTTGCTGGGCATACTGATGATTTGGGGGCCTTGGCGCGAGCGGCGTCAAGGGCTAGGCTTGGCGGGGGGTGTGCTCCTGGTGATACTGAGCGGCGGCCATTGGCTGGCGGCCCATCAAATGCTGCATTACGCCTTAATTGTCGGCTTGCCGCTGTTGGCGATCCTGCTGTTCACCGTATTGCTTTGGCGTTTCGTGCCCCAACGGCGATCCGTTCCGCCGGTGGTGCCCACGATAACGGCCTTGTTCCTGTTCGCCGCTGTGCCGTGGACGCAAGCCCAAGAGGCTTTGTTATCCAGCCACGCCCTGCCGGTTGCCATCCGGCCCGTTATTGCTCCTGATCCTTTGCCCACGGGGGTGTCGATTTTAAAGACAAAACTGGACGGAGAAACGCGCCTGGATACGGCGCGGCTAGACGTTGACGTGGCCATCACCACATCGGCTACGAACTCATTGGTCAAACTTTTCGGCAATGAAGTGGCGGTGCAAGAATTTAGCGCTACCCCGGCGGCGCGGCTCGTGCGCTTGGACGCGGGTTATTATGTGCAATTGCCCACTATCGGCAGCTACACCTTAAAGCTCCAGTTGCTCGTGAAAACCTCAGCCGCCACGCCGGGAAAGCAGCTGGCGTTTCACTTGCCCCCGGCGTTGAAGACCACGCTGGCCATCGTTTTGGATGAGCCGGAAGCGGAGGTGGAATTCCCCAGCGCGATTGCGTTTCAAAAAACTGCCGCCGAGCGTAAAACCCGCGTGGAAGCCACGCTGGGCACGGCGGGTGGCGTTGATTTGCGCTGGACACCCCGCGTGAAACGGGCCGGGGAAGTCGCCGCCACGGTGTTTTGCGAGAACACGGCCATCTTTCAATTGGCGCCGAACGGAGCGCAATGCCGCGCGGTGTTGGATTACCAGATCACTCAAGGCGAGCTCTGGCAATGCCGCGTAATGCTGCCGCCGAATCACCGGCTCATGCGCGTGCAAGGCGAGGCGATTCGGACGTGGAATTTGCGTCCCGCCACGGGCGGCGGCGCCCAGTCCGGCGCGCAAGAATTGGTGGTCGATTTGCTGAAAGGCATTCCGCAGCACTATCAGTTGACCGTGGAGACCGAGTTGCCCGTAGCTGCACTGCCCGTGAATCTCGCCGCTGAAATCCCACACGTGCTGGATGCCAAACGCGAGACTGGCTTCGTCGCCGTGCAGGCCGGTGAAGACCTGACGGTTTTGCCCACGGCAAAGGATTTGCAGCGCCTCGATGCCGGAGATTTTGTAAAACTCAGTGGCCAAAAGCTGGCCAATGCCATCGGTACGTATCGTTTCATGCGGCCAGCCTTCGAGTTGCGCCTAGCGATCGACCAAGCGAAACCGGAACTGGAGGCCACGGTGCTGAACGCTTTTGCCGTGGGCCTGGAAGACACGCGGCTGGAAACGGTGATTCAATATCGCATCAAACGCCTGGGCGTATTTGCGCTGCAAGTGGCGTTGCCCGCTGGGTTCCAGGTGGAAAAAGTGGAGGGCGAAAAAATCCTGCAATGGACCCAAAACCAGGGCGTGCTCGAAGTTACGCTGGCCGAGCGCAGTGGCAGCCAATACCGGTTGCGGCTGTCGCTGGTGCGGACGTATGCGCAACCGCCCGCGACGCTAGATTTAGCCGGCGCGATGCCTTTGGGGACGGTGAAGACCGCTGGCTTTGCCACGGTCGGCGCTCGCTTGGGGCTGGCGCTCAAAACCGCCAGTCGCGCGGGCTTGAACGAAGTGCCCCCCACCGCGGTCGAGATGGAACTGCCGGCGCCGCCGCAAAACGCGCCGCCGATGCCAGCCGTTGCCTTGGCTTTCAAACACAACACGGCGGAGGCGTGGAAACTTGCTCTGGGCGTGGATAAGGTGGATCCTTGGATTCGCGCCGAAACGGCCACCACGATTCAGATAGGTGAAACGGTCGCCACCGGCCGGACGATGATTCGCTACGAAATTGCCAATGCCCCGGCGCGCGAATTCCGCATCCGCGTGCCGGCGGCTTGCACCAACGTCGAAATCAATGGCGCGGATATCCGCGTGCGCGATCAGCAAGGTGCCGACTGGCGCATCGTGCTGCAAAATCCCTTCAGTGGTTCGTATAATATGGTGGTGACGTGGGAAGTCCCGCGCGCCGCCGCTACCAATTTGTTCGAGCACACGGGGATTACGGCGCTCGGAATCGAACGCGAGACCGGTTATTTGGCGGTGTTCGCTAAAGCGCCGTTGCAGGTCACCGAGCAAACAGCCACGGAGCTGGCTCGCATTGACACACGCGAGTGGCCCGATTGGGCGGGCGCGGCCCGCGAGACCGCCGCCCTGGCGTACCGATATTTGCGGCCGGGCTACCGTTTGCAATTGGCGGTGCTACGCCACGAGGAAGCGGCGGTGTTGCAGGCGCTGGTTGACAGCGCGGAGATCAGCACCGTGGTGGCCGCCACTGGCCAGACGATGACCGAAATGCGATTAGTCATGCGCAACAATGGCCGCCAATTCCTGAGCATGGAATTGCCGGCGGGAGCGCAAGTGTGGTCGGCGATGGTCGGCGGCCAGCCGGTGCGGCCCTGCTGGCGGCAAGGCCAATTGTTGCTGCCGTTGGAACGCGAAGCGCGCGGGGGCGAAGCAGTGTCCGTGGAATTAGTGTGGATCGCCACCAACGCGTTCCCGCGCACGCGGGGCGATTGGGCTATCGCCTCACCCAAGCTGGATGTGCCCTGGAAAAACGCCGTGTGGCGGCTCTATTTGCCGCTGGATTATCGCTACTCGGATTTCGGCGGCACGATGACGCCGGTGATTCCCACGGAAAGGCCCGCGGTCGCTAAGTATTCTTCGGCGGATTACCTGCGAGTGGAAACCCGCCGTGACTCGGCGCTATCGTCCGAGGCGAAATCCAACCTCACCCTGGCGCGCAGCCAGTTGCAGGCCGGGGATGTGGCTCAAGCCGCCTCGAATGTGCGCCAATTGCGCCGGAACTTGACGCAAAACCAAGGCATGAATCGCGCGGAGGAAGTGGAGTTGAAACAGATGGAAGGCGATTTGGGCGAGGCGCTGGGGCTGAACATGCTGCAAGCGCAAAACGAGTTCAGTGAGCGCAACGGAAACCCTGCATTTCAGATGATGCTGGGCAAACAAGTGGCGGGTCAGGCCGTCATCAACAACTTTTTTAACTATGACGCCACGGTGGCGGGCCGCCAGGCGCAGATCGTGCAAAAGGCGCAGGAATTTGTGGCCGCGCCGTTGCAACCGCTGCGCGTCAACTTGCCCTCGCGCGGCGTGCTTTACACGTTCAACCAGGCCTTGCAGACCGAGCTGCAAAAACCACTGGTGATCCAATTGCGCGCGGTGAACGATAAATCCAGCGGCTGGTTCGCCGGGGTGTTCCAGGCCGCGAGCGCCATGGTTTTGCTCTGGCTGGTTTGGGTGTTGTGGCCGAAAAAAGCGGCGGTGGCGTGAGGCGGCTTGCGTTGGGGAGCGGTTGTGCCATGATGCTTGGCATCATCTGCCAAAATCATGAACCACGCCGCTTTATCCATAGTTGCAGCCAGTCGTAAATGCTGGCTCATCACGGGAATGATCGTTCTGGGCTGCTTTTTCACGCAACCCGCGGTCCACGCCGCCAGTGCGCGAGCCAAAGGCTGGGTTAAACTGGGTTCGGCCGTGGTGCGGGCGGATAAGGAACGCGAGGTGGTTCCGGTCAAGTTCGGCGGAACCGTGCAAAAGATCGAAGTGGAGGTTCGCCGGTCGGGCCTGAACATAAAAGATATCCGGTTGCACCTGCGCGACGGTGGAATGGTCGAGGTTCCGATCCGCGCGGCCATTTCGAAGGACAAGCGCACCCGCACTATCGAACTGCCCCGGCCCGTTCACGGCATCGTGAAGATCGAGTTGTTCAGCCAAAGCTGGCGCGGGCCGCAAGCCGAGGCCATTGTTTGGGGTAAAAAGCGCTGAAAGTTGGGGCGCGGTTTTTAACGGTGAATCGTCATAAAAATCAGGAAATGGGTTGCCAACGGTAGCCAGGGCAACCATGATTTGATTCATGGCATCGCCGCTGGTCATCGAAACGCAAGGCCTGTCCAAAATTTATGGGCAGCAAAAGGCTTTGGATTCGGTGGACCTGAAAGTTTCCCCAGGCGCGATCGGCTTGCTAGGGCCCAACGGGGCCGGCAAAAGCACGCTGATGAAATGCTTGCTGCAGCTTCAACCCATTACCTCCGGATCCGCGAAATTGCTGGGCCGCGAAGTGGGCTCGGAAGGCCGCGAAATCCGCAAGCGCGTGGGCTATACCCCGGAGCAAGATTGCCACATTCCCGGCATGGTGGGTTGCGAATACGTGACCTATTGCGCTCAATTGTGCGGCCTGCCGTTTGACGCGGCGCGCCAGCGGGCGCATGAGATGCTCGATTTCGCGGGCATGGGCCAGGAGCGCTACCGCAAGATCGACACCTACTCCACGGGCATGAAGCAGCGGCTCAAGCTGGCCCAAGCGATTGTGCACGATCCGGAGATCGTTTTCCTCGACGAACCCACCAACGGTTTGGACCCTAAAGGCCAGGCGCAAATTTTGGAGTTGGTGCATAGCCTTTGGAAAACTTATGGCATCACCGTGGTGCTTTCCTCGCATTTGTTGCACGACGTCGACCGCTTGTGCGAACAAATCATCATCATCGCCCGCGGCCGGGTGTTAGTGCATGACACGCTGGAGAACCTTAAGTCGCGCAAACGCGGTGCGGCGGAGTTGGTGATCCAGGGGCGGCAGCAGGAGTTTCAAACCGCGTGCGCGCAGCGCCAGTGGAGCTGCGAATTTTTGCCCAACGGCCACCTCAAAGTGGAACATCGCTGTGAATCCCTCAATCCGCTGCTCAACCTTTTGCACGAGCTAAAAATCGTGCCGCTGGAAATCATTCCCAGCCCGAACGCGTTGGAAGAAACCTTTGTCCAAGCCCTGGAGTTATCCCATGCCCATTCATGACATCAGCTACCAGCACTGGCAGGGCGCCCACATCGGCTTGTGGCGGCGCCGCCTGGCGATCGCGCAAAATGGGATCACCGCCGGGCTGCGGAATAAATGGCTGCGCCACGCGCTGGTGCTCTGCTGGGGCGCGGCTTTGGCGATGACCGGGATTTTGTTTCTGATCGGCCAGTTGCTGGTGGCCGACAGTGTGGTGGTGCAATGGCTCGGGAATTTGAATCCCATGCTGCAAACTTTTGGGCGCACGCTGACCACCTGGCTGGAGCAGCATCCGGAGATTTCGGTGCGCACCACCCAGAACGTGCTGTTTTACTTTTTCTGTGTCTATCTGATGCGCGCCGGCATTTTCATTCTGGGCATGGCCGTTCCCACACTCATTACGCAGGATCTCGCGAGCAATGCGATCATTATTTATTCCTCCAAGGCCATTAGCCGGGGCGATTATCTGCTCGGAAAATTTTGCGCCGCCTTTGGCATTTTGATCATGGCTTGGCTCGGGCCGCTGATGGCGGCATGGTTTTTGGGCAATTTATTAACGCCGGACTGGGGATTCTTTTGGCATTCGCGCACCGCTTTGATTCACTTGGCCATGTTCGGCCTGCTCGCCGCGGCGGCGCTCAGCTTGCTCGCGATGGGGGTTTCGGCCATCGCCTCCAAGGACAAATCCACCACGTCTATTTGGTATGTCTGGTGGATCTTGGGCGGCGTGTTGATTCCGGTGGCAATGCACACCCGGCCTTGGCTGCGCCACTTGAGTTTCAATTTTAATTTGGAGCAAATCGCTTTGGCGATTTTTCAACCCGGCAAGGATATTACCCTGGCGCAAACGAGCATTCCGATCATAAGCCAGATGGTGCCGCCCATGAACTCGCGGGTGATGGAAGCCTTTAATAACCCTGCCACCTGGGGTGCGGTGGGCGGGTTGGCGGTGAGGCTGGTGCTCGCCGCCTGGGTCTTGAAATTTCGCGTGAAACCCGAATGAGCGCCATCATCCAAGCCAAAGAATTGAGCCGCTGGTACGGCCTGGTCATGGGGCTGAACAACGTCAGCTTCGAGATCGCCCCGGGCCTTACCGGCTTGGTCGGCCCCAATGGCGCGGGCAAGAGCACGCTCATCGGCATCATCACCGGCCAGTTAAAGCCGAGTTCCGGAGATTTGACGGTGTTTGGCGAACGGCCTTGGAATAACCCGCACTTGTTGCGCCGCCTGGGGTATTGCCCCGAGGGCGAGGCGGTGCCCAAGGATTTGCGGCCGATGGATTGGCTGCAAGGCCTGGCTTGCCTGGCGGGGATGCCCGCACCGGATATCCAGGCGCGTTGCGAAGCCGCCTTGGACCGGGTGGCCCTCCCGCGCGAGCATTGGGGCAAGCGCCTGGGCCAATACTCCAAGGGCATGAAACAGCGGGTGAAACTGGCCCAGGGCTTGATGCACCAGCCGGATTTGCTCGTGCTCGATGAGCCGATGAACGGGCTCGATCCCATGGGGCGGCAGGAAATGGCGCACATTCTCAAAGACTTGGCCAGGCAAGGGATTAGCGTGCTGATCTCCAGCCATATCCTCGCTGAGTTGGAGTCGTTGTGCCCCAGCATCCTGATTTTAAACTGGGGCCGGGTGCTGGCTTCGGGGGACCAGAAAGGCATCCGCGACGACATCAAGAATTGGTCGGAAGAGTTGACCATTCAATGTGACGCCCCGGAAAAGCTGGCGCGCTGCTTGTTCGACGCGGGAGTGCTGCTCGGATTCGACTTGGATCCGGTGGAGGGTTTGTTGCATATCCGGGTAAAGGACGCGACCGCCTTTTATGAGCGTTGGACGGGGTTTTTGCTGGAGAGCCAGGTGACGGTATACGGGATTCGCAGCGAAAGCCGGTCGTTGAAAAACATTTTCGATAAGGTGACCACATGAGCGCGCCGCCCTCACCATCCCCTGCCGCGCCTGCCTCCGGGCACGCTGAGCCTTCGTTTTGGCTGGCGTTGCGCGGAGTATGCCTGCTGGCCTGGAAGGCGCAATGGACCTGGAAACGCCTGCCGTGGCGCTTGGTATCCGCCTTCGCGCTGCCGTTGTTAGCTTATCTGGTGGTCCCGTCCCAGAAGCAATGGCAAGAGCGGCATACGATTATGGGAGATCCCAAGGCAATTGTTATTTCTTACTTTGCGCGCCTGGATCGGGAAAAAATCCCTATCGAAGAAGAGCGGCGAGCCAAGCTGCTGAGCCTTTTCCAAGAAGAGTATTCGCGGGCGGAAAGCCAAATGTTCAATTCTCAATTGGCGGCTCAACCGCTGGCAGCCCTGCGGGAGGAAAACCTAACGGAGGTGGCCCCGCCGATTGATCTTCAGCCGGTGATATTCCAGCCGCAGGAAATACTGCCGGTGGAAATCGTGCCGATTGAGATCCAGTTGGTGCAAACTCAGTCCGTGGCAATCCAGCCGATGACAATCCCGCAGGCGGAAATTCGGGTTCCCGCAACCGTGGAGGAGCTAAGGGTGGAATTGGTCAACGCGTGTATCAATCGCATCCAGTCGCGGGCCAGGGAATTTCTGAGCGAAGCGCAGCACAAGCCCTTGCGGCTGGCCTCGAAACGCGCATGGGACCGGGCTCGGCAACGCGCCCAGGAAAAAATGGGGAATTGGGCGGAGCCCTTTTACCGGCTGCTCATCGATTTTTACTTTTTCATCGTGGTTCCGCTGGAGTGTGTGCGCCAATGTGGCGGATTGATTCGCGAGGAAGCCCAGGCGGGCACGCTCAGTTTCCTGGCCACGCGCCCCTTAAGCCGGGCTAAATTGCTCGCGGCCAAATATCTGGCGCAAACCGGGTGGCTCCAGGCGAGCTTGCTGGCGCAAACGCTGCTGCTCTTTATGGTGGGCGGTTTGCGCGGGGTGCCCGCGTTAGGCGCTTTGTTGCCGTTGTTATTAGGGGCGCAAGTGCTGGCCGTGTTTGCCTGGAGCGCCTTGGGGATTTTCTTAGGTCAAGCGACCAACCGTTACATGGCAATGGCTTTGGTTTACGGAACGGTGGTTGAACTCGGGATTGGCCGCATTCCCACCAACATTAACGCACTCTCCATGATGCGCCATCTTAAGACCCTGCTGGCGAATAATCCGGATTTGCAGGCCCTTTATGAATGGCCCGCTACGGGGGTGCCGTTTTCACTCTTTGCCTTGGTGGCTGGCGTTGGCCTTTTCTTGGGTTTGGCGGCCGCGCTCTATTCCTGGCTGGAATACCACCACGTTTCGGAAATGCAAAAATGACCCTCAGGCGGAGAGTTTTAGTGGAAGAAAGACGATTGAAACCCGCTCTGCGGGTGGCTGCGTGAATTTCCTGTTGCGTTGCGTCGTCAATTCTGGTGGTAATATTGGGCAACGTGTTAATTTGACGAGTAACGACCATATGATACGAAATAAAACCATTCTGGCCACTTTGATGGCGGTTTCTTTGACTTGCGGTTCCCGGGCGCTCGCCGCCGATATGGAAGCGATTGATATTAAACTGCCGATTCCCGCTTTCATGGGGACTCCGACGGATCTGCCTGTGAGCGAGCACATTGAAAAACCGTCCGACAAGCCCCGCGCACCCTTCATGGCGCCCAAAGGCGTGACGAACGTGGCGAAGGAAAAGAAGGTCACCAGCAGCGATAAGAGCCCGTTGACCGGCGCGCTGGATTTGGTCACCGATGGGGACAAGGAATCCAACGATAGCAGCTACGTTGAGTTGCACCGCAAAGTGCAATGGGTGCAGATCGATCTGGAAAAAGAGTATGAGCTTTATGCCGTTGTGATGTGGCACGCCCATAATACCCCTCAGGTGTATAGCACGGTGATCGTGCAAGTGGCTGATGATGCGGATTTCACGAAGAACGTGCGCACGCTGTTTAACAACGACTACGAAAACGCGGCCGGTCTCGGCGCGGGCAAAGACAAGCAATACTGCGAGAATTACGAAGGCAAGCTCGTGGATGCCAAGGGTGAGAAAGCCCGCTATGTGCGCCTTTACAGCAAAGGCAGCACGTTTAGCGCGCTCAACCGCTATACCGAAGTCGAAGTTTACGGCAAATAATGAGCCGCTGGCTCACTTGGGCACTCGTGCTAGCCACCTTGGGTGCGCTAGCCTTGCGCCTGCCACGTTTGGACCGGCGCCCGTTGCATACGGATGAGTCGGTCCACGCGATCAAGTTTAAAGGGCTGTGGGAGCAGGGGACGTATCGCTACGATCCCAATGAGTTCCACGGCCCTTCGCTTTATTACCTGACCTGGCCGTTCGTGTGGGCCAGCGGGGCCAAATCCTTCGCGGATTCCACCTTCATTCCTTACCGCATGGTCCCGGCGTTTTTTGGCGTGGGCTTGGTATTGCTGTTGTTTTTGGCTCGCGACGCTTTGGGGAAAACCGGAACAATGGTAGCGGCCCTATTCACCGCCGTATCGCCGGCGATGGTTTTTTATAGCCGTTATTATATCCACGAAATTCCGTTCGTGTTTTTCACGATGTTGGCTCTGGTAGCGGGGTGGCGTTATCACCAGAAACCGGGCTTTGGTTGGGCGGCCTTGTTCGGGCTAGGGGTGGGGTTGATGTATGCCAGCAAAGAAACCTTTGTGATTTCCTTGGCTGCCATGGGCATGGCTTTAGTGGCGATGTGGGTTTGGGGCACTATCATGGACGGCTTCGCCTTTGAATGGCGCGACCATCTGCGGCCCACGCATATTTTAGTGGCTTTGCTGGTGGCGGCAGTAGTCGGAGTGGTTTTGTTTACTTCTTTTTTTACGAATTCGGCCGGCCTGGCTGATTCTTTCAATACCTATTTGCCATGGTTTAGCCGGGCCAAGGGCAATTCGCCGCACATTCACGGATGGTTTTATTACCTGGACCTATTGACCTGGCGCCACTCAGGGCGCGGGCCCATTTGGAGCGAGGCGATTGTGTTGGTGCTGGCTTTGGTGGGCTTGGTATCGGCACTGAAAAGAGTGCCTTTGGCTGGGAGCCTGACCGGGGCGGCCCCCGAAGATGGCGGCGAACATGGAACTCCCATCCCCAGCGAACCGAATCCCTGGTGGTTCCGTTTCATTGCTTTTTACGCCTTGTTCATGACTTTGGCTTACGCCGCCATCCCCTATAAAACGCCCTGGTGCTTGCTCGGTTTTTACCATGGCTTGATTCTGCTCGCGGGCATGGGGTTTGCCGTGCTGTGGCATAGTGCCTACGGCGCGCTGAGCCGGGGGGCTTTGATCACGGTGGTTCTCGCCGGAGCGGCGCATTTGGGGGTGCAATCCGTGCAGGCCAATGGCGAATATTGCGCGGATATCCGCAATCCCTACGTCTATGCGCACACGGGTACGGATTTGATGCGTTTGGTGCGCAAAGTGGAAAACCTCGCGCAGTTGCACCCGGATAAACAGCGCATGCTCACGTGGGTGATTGCCAAAGGCAGCGAGCAATTTCCTGCGGCGGGAGATTATTGGCCCCTGCCGTGGTATTTCCGTAAAATGGAAAGGGTAGGGTATACGAATCGCGTGCCTGAGAATCCACGCGCGCCGGTCATCATCGCCTCGCCTGAATTCGAACCCGCGTTGGCGAAATTCATGGGCACCAATTATCAGAGTGCGGGTTTTTACGGCCATCGGCCGCGCCCGGCGGTGTTCCTGATGCTATTTGTGCGGAAAGACCTTTGGGATAAATACATGGCTTCACCCAAGTTGGGTGAAGATGAAGAATAGCTGTGCCTAGTCCTTTAACTTAAGGATAAGGAGAAAGCCCTCCCAGGTTTGTTTTTCTCGAATTTAGAGGGTACGGCGGACCAGTCCCGACGGACGCGGCTAGAATTTAGAAAATACTTTGGGGCAAAGCACTTCCCCTGGCGGGTACGCCTGCTTTGCCCCTGAAATCCGACGCTACAGAGACTACTCGATGGTGAGTTCCCGCTTGGCTTCGATCAATCCCGCCAAAGGGCCAGTCTCCTGCGTCATAACGACCGTGTAACGTCCCGGTCCCACGCCACGGCTTTCCCATGAAAGCCCACAGACGCCCCCTCACCCATACTCCATGTCTTGGCTCAATATCTGTTTGCCTTTGGCGTCGAGGATTTTTATGTGTGGCTTGGCATCCTTAGTGTCATTGCCATGTTTCTTGGAAAAACGGCCAAATTCCTCGCCTGACTCCGCTCGCACGACGCGCGTTAGATAAATCGTGGTTCCCGATTTATATTTCGATTGGTCTTTGACTTCCGAATTATAGCGGTCTTTTTGGTCCACCGCCGTCACGGTCAGCACTGGCTTGCCGAGGGTGACCTCGCAGGCTTTGGTGGCATCCACTTGGATGTTGGGCCCCCCATCAAAGCTAGCCGTCCATTCGTCGTCACTTTTCTGGCCATAGTTCAGGTAACCCCGGGTGATCTTGTAATCGCCTGCGGGCATTCGCACTTGACCCGATTTCAGGTTGAACACCAGGTTAGGATCTTTGGCCCCCGTCACGCTGAGGGAGGTTAACTTGGCTTTCAACGCTGCCCCGCTGGCCGCTTTGAAAGCTATATCACCTAGGGGGGTGGTATCCTTCGTGAAAGTGACCTGCAACGTGTTGGGCTGGCTGGCGTTGGTGATCACATTCAGGCGGTAAAACTGGCCTTCGTGGTTGATCACACTGCTCAAGGTCTCGCGCGGGATGTATTCTTTCGCCTTGGGCGCTTTATTAAGAAAGGCGTACCTCGCCCTTCCGAAGCGGCCGAAATCTCCCGAGAAGCCCGAGCTGAATAGGACCAATTTCGTCTTTTTCCCCTCAAACGCAGCTTCGCCTTCCATCACGCAAGCGGGGCTCCACATGGTGTTCGGCCGGGATTCGTTGCCGTAATAACGCACCGTGAGCAGCGCTCGAAATTGGAGCGGGGTTTGATTGTCCCCTTTCAGCATGAAATCGGGAGTGACGAAATCGTAGCAGCGATAATTGGAGTCGCTTTCTTCGATGTTGGCCGGGGTAAGCCGCTCGTTATCATTGAGCTTGCCGTCAGCGTTGAGGTCCATGTATGCCGCCACGGGTTTGCCCGCTTTGAGTTCGATGGCCGTCCACTCGGCGCCTTTGAGTATGTTGTTGTACTCAAGGATGATATCTTTTGCCTTTTGGCGCACCTCCGCGATGAAGGCATTGTCGGCCTTGGTCTCTCCCCCAAATCCCCAGTAGGAGTTATAGGCGATATCGTTGGGCTTGCCGGTCAAGCCACGGTATTTGAGTTCAAAGGTGACCGAATCCGTCGCCGTCTGGCTTTTGGTGCCGCTTTTCTTGTTCGCTTTGGTGGCGTTGGCCTCCGCCGCGAGCAAAGTGTTGCTGCCAAATAGGGCCACCCCTAGAGCTGCCACGCTCAAGGTAAACAACCGGTTTTTGCGCCTTTTCATATGAGTATAGTTAGGCTTAAGCATGTCGCTCAATGCCTGCTGCAACTGGTCTCTCTAATTAGACTCCGCGCCGCGATTTTTGTTTCATTTTTCTTTATGGCCCGCGGCGGGGGCATCTTCTACCCCGGAAATGGGTTGATATTTGGCGCGCGCCCATTTTTCCCGATTACTGTAATTGGAATTGGGGTGCGGGCCGGGTTCGAGCACGATCAAGAGATTGGTTTTGTCCGCTTTTAGCTGCCCCACCAAGTTGTATGGCTCACCGGGGTCTAGGCTGGCGTGCCCTGGCGCAAAGCGGTACCCCTCAAGGTTAACTCTTAACGTCAGCGACTCACTGGGCACATTGGGGATATCGAAACGGCCCTCTGCGTCCAATTCCACTCCCGCATTGTCCCAGGCATAAAGGCGGCCAAAGACCAGCCGGATATGGGGCGGCAAGGGCTGGCCGTCGGCTTTCTTCACTTGGCCCGCGAGGCGGAAGCCTGGCGACATTTCCCAGTCGCCAAGATCCGTGGTGGAATTGTCCCCTTTTAATTTCACATTGCGCGTGGCTAAAGCGCCCCGGCCCCCGGCCGCACCCAACAGGCCATAAACGCCCATTTCTTGATCGGCGGGCAAATGATGGAATTCAAAACGCCCGTCCGCGTCCGTTTGGGTTACGAAATCACTCATGAAGGTTTCCGACGAGCGGTCGATTTGAGCCGTGCCTAGGTGCAAACCGGCCACCGGTTTTCCGGCTTGAACGACCCGGCCTTTTAAAGTGGCACCAATGCTGAGTTGGAACTCTTTGCATTGCCCATTCCACGCCGGTACGGTGATGTTCTGGCGGGCATGTTTTTCAGGTGTGACTCGCAGTTTAAGTTCCGTGAAATCGGTTTGACTATGAAGAGTGAATTCCCCTTTCTCATTGGAGACCGCTAAGGTGTCCACTTCTTTGGAATCATAATTAACCGCCACTAGCGGCGCGCTAGCCACCGGCTGGTGATCAGGGCCAATCAATTGCGCTCGAAAGTAACGGTTCTTCGCTGGCGGCGCGTCGAGACGGCGCTCCAATTGCAGGCTTAGTTCGCCTGTTTTCGGATCCTGCTTTTTGAAATACGCGGGTTTGTGGCCATCCGCCGCGACGAGCAAAGTAAATACGAGAGACGGATCGACCGTGGGGATTTTGAATTTTCCTTGAGCGTCCACCTTGGCGCTCTTGCGGCAATCCGCATAGCAGCCGGGTCAGAGGAATCCCGGGCCAACCCGGGGCCGGGCGGCGTCAATGAAGATCCACCCGTTGGTGATCGGCGCGCCTTGGCTGTCTTTCAACGTTCCCGCCAGGGTAATTCCGATGGATTCGGGCACCGGGGCCATGCAGCTATACATAGCCGATTCAGCCCGGCCCGCCAGAGTGCTGAGAAGCAGCACCAGGATGGCGGTAACTTTAATTAAACCAGGAAGCACAGACACGCTTAACCGCTCAGGCATATTTAGGAAATCCTGCTTCAGCTTGCCATTAGTTTGCGCGCGCGTCATACCGTTGCTGTCAGCCCCAACTATGCCCGAAATCCGCGAAATTATTTCTGGGAAATCAGGCCAATTTTGAGCTTTTAAGTATTATCTGAAATTTAGCTTTTTAGTCAAGATATATATAAAAAATGAGCGAAAACGAATGGCTCGAATAATGCGCGTTGGGGAAGGGTAGAAATGAAAATGGAGCCAACGACTGGGATTGAACCAGCGACCCGCTCATTACGAATGAGCTGCTCTACCACTGAGCTACGTTGGCTCGCAGTGCCCGTTATCCAACCTGAAAACTTCGGCGCGGTCAAGTGCCGAGCGGCGGGTTTTCGCAAAAACTCTGGGTTAACCCAAATTTCCCCTTGAGCCTTGGCGCGGGGCAGCCCTAAATGGGCGGTCATGAATATTTTTGAAGACTTGGCTTGGCGGGGATTGATTGCGGATTGCACGGATACCGAGGAGCTGAAGAAGCGTCTCGCGGCGGGGCCGGTGACTCTTTATTGCGGCTTTGATCCCACGGCCAACAGTTTGCACGTCGGCAATTTGGTGCCCTTGCTCACCTTGCGCCGTTTTCAAAAATACGGCCATCATCCGATCGCTTTGGCTGGCGGGGCCACCGGCATGATTGGCGACCCCAGCGGTAAAACCGCCGAGCGCCAATTGCTCACGCGCGAGACGTTGTCGGGCAATATTGCCAGCGTGAAAGAGCAATTGAAGAAAATGCTCGATTTTGAAGCCACCGCCAATCCGGCGCGTTTGATGGACAATGCGACTTGGACGGCCCCGATCAGTTTCTTGGATTTCCTGCGCGATATCGGCAAGCATTTTACGGTGAACTCCATGGTCGCCAAAGAAAGTGTGCGCGCCCGCATGGAAGACCGGGAGGTGGGGATCAGCTATACGGAATTCAGCTACATGCTGCTCCAGGCCAACGACTTTTATCATTTGTGCCAGGCCCATAATTGCGAGCTCCAAATTGGCGGCAGCGATCAGTGGGGCAATATCACCGCTGGTATCGAATTGGCGCGCAAGAAGTTAGGTCGTCCGGTGTTCGGATTAACTTTGCCCCTCATCACGAATGCCGACGGCAGCAAGTTTGGCAAAAGCGTCGCCGGGGCGATCTGGCTGGATCCGGCGAAGACCAGCGTTTACCGATTTTACCAATTCTGGGTTCGGGTGGATGATCGGGATGTGGTGCGGTTTCTTAAGTATTTCACGTTTCTTACTCCTGAAACCATAGATGACTTGGCCAAGCAACATGCCGAGAAACCCGAAGCTCGGGTGGCGCATAAAGCCTTGGCGCGGGAAGTAACGTTAATGCTCCACGGTCAGGCGGCGTTGGATGATGCGGTGCGCGCCAGTGAAATTCTGTTCGGCGGCGGTTTGGAAGGAGTCAGCGAGCAGACCTTTAATGACGTCGCTGGTGAAGTCCCGACTAAGGAGGTGCCGACATCTAAGTTACAGGGCCTGGGTATAGCTTTCACTGAACTCTTGGTTGAATCTGGGCTATGCCAGTCCAAGGGGCAAGCACGGAAAGATATCGAAGGCGGCGGGCTTTATATTAACAATGTGCGGGAAGCGAGTTCCCAACGGATGGTTACCACGGCGGATCTTTTGTTTGGCAAACACCTCCTTTTGCGCAAAGGAAAACGCAATTACGTGGTGGTCACCGCTCGTTAAAGGGGGGAAGGGATGCGTGAAAATTTCACCAACGCCGTTTAGGGGGTGCATGAAGCTGGAAAAAGCCAGTTTTTCAGCGTGGGATTCGCGCAAATTGCGTGCCCTGCGCGCAAGCCTCCTGTTTTCATCCCGTTTTTATTAAAAAGCGGTTAAAATGCTTGGTATTGCGGCTTGGCACGGCCGCTGCTTATAAAAAAACGCGCAGAAAAATTTTGACACTGTCAGTGGAATGATTAGAGTGCGCACAACGTTAACCCAAACACAATGTAACTATGAACAACGTTCTAAGAAAAAAAGTAGGGGCTTTCACCCTTATCGAACTGCTGGTGGTCATCGCCATCATCGCCATTTTGGCTGGTATGTTGCTGCCTGCCTTGGCTAAAGCCAAAGCTAAAGCGCAACGCATTAAATGCACCAACAACCTGAAAAATATCGGCTTGGCGTTCCGTACTTACGCTACCGACAATCAGGATCAATTCCCGATGACGCTGCCCATCGCCTCTGGTGGCTGCTCGGAATACTTCGGCAACCGCAACGATGCCAACGCCCAATTGCTCGTCATGGCTTATCGTTGTATGTCGAATGAGTTGAGCACCCCGAAGATCATCGTCTGCCCCACCGATTCCAAGAATGAGGCCACCAACTGGGACTATGCCTTGACCAACCTCTCCTACGGTGGTTCTCGTGCGACCAGCTACGGCATTGGCTTGGATGCTCAGGAAACCTATCCGAGCATGCTGTTGTCGATGGATCGCAACATCACCAACGCGGGCAGTGGCAACATTGCCAGTGGCGGCACCGCGATTCCTCAAGACCTCAGGAAATCCGTGTATGCTATCTTGAGTTCCAATCAACCGACCACCGTGGGTGGCGCGGGCTGGAGTGATACCATGCACCAGAACAACGGCAATGCCGCCCTGGGTGATGGCAGCGTGCAAGGTTTGAGCAGCACCCGCTTGAAAGAGCAACTGCGCAACTCGGGCGATCCTTCCAACACCGTTTATCTCCCGGCTCCTGGCACCAGCTACAAATAAGTTAGCTTTTGGCTAGTTGAAGACTTTGAGGCACCCGCAAGGGTGCCTCTTTTTTTTAGTGCGCCCGGCAGGGCGCTTCGAATTCCTTGTGTTAACTTCAGGCGAATGCCTAGCGGCGGGATTTGCTTGCAACGATTGGGCCGGCTTATATTAGGGAGGGGAGAGGCCCGGGAACACGGTCGCGTTCCTCGCCCGAGGATCGCATCGTCTGCCAGTCAGTGGGAGTGAACAGTGCAGGCTATGCTGTTTCGAGCAGAGCTGTGTCCGCGTCCCGAGCCTCGTCCCTCCCCACTTGACGCCGCCGTTTACTTTAATTCGCGCTCAAAATGTGCCCCATTCCCCTCTCTGCCAGGCCTCTCCTATAATTCGGGTTCAGCTTGATTGTTCATTCGGATTGCAGGGGCAATTTCACCGTAAATCGAGCGCCCTTGCCTGGCGGGCTATCCACGGAGATTATGCCACCGTGGGCATCGATGATTGCTTTGCAGATGGCTAAACCCAGGCCATAATGGCCTTCGGCCTGCGAGCGCGCCTTGTCCGCGCGATAAAACCTTTTAAAAACTTCGGGCAAATCTGTGGGGGAAATGCCTATGCCGGAATCAGAAACCGTGAGAATAGCGCTGCCCAGTTCAGTGAGGCAGGCAATCCAAATCTCCCCATCCATGCGGTTATAGTGGATGGCGTTGGTTAATAGATTGGATATGACTTGTCCCAGGCGGGCGGGATCCCCGTAAACGAAGGTGGGCGCCAATTCTACGTGGATTCCCAGATTTTTTTCGCGCGCGAGCGGCTGCAATAGTTCAACGTGCCAGCGGGCTTGCTCGGCCAAATCAAAATGTTCCCGTTCCAAGGCGATTTGGCCGGCGTCATACCGCGCCAATTCGAGCAAGGAGCGCGTGAGTTGCCGCATCTGCTGGGCCGCTTCCAGGCAGGTTTCGACGGTTTCGCGGTATTCCGGCGCCGTGCGCTCTCGGGCCAAGGTGGCTTGGGCTTCGGAGATGAGGACCGCGATGGGGGTGCGCAGTTCGTGCGATGCATCCGCCGTAAACTGCTTTTGCTGGGCGAAGGCCGCTTCCAGCCGGGCAAAAGTGTTGTTTAACACCGCCGCCAACCGGCCGAGTTCGATGTCCATGCCGGAGTCATCAATGCGTTCGGAAAGCCGGCCGGCGGCAATGTGGCTGGCTGCGGCGCTAATGGCGCGCACTGGCCCCACTGCCCGTTCCGCAATCAACCAGCCGCCGCCCAGGCCCAACATCAGGACCGCTGCTCCCGCGCCCACCAACAGCCAGGCAAAATGCTTCAAGGCCGCCAGGTCAGAGGCCAACGAGCGTCCTACCAGCAAGCACTCGCCTAATCCGGTATATTGAGCGGCTTCACGGAAAGAATCTCGAGTGCGCCCTTGGATGGCGGCCGAATTTTCCTTGCGCAAGGGGGCTTCGAGTTGGGGTGGGACATTCGACGAACAGGCCAATACGGTTCCCACCGGTGACCATATGGAATAGTAGAAATCATTGGTATCCGATTGGCCAAACATGCTCAAAGTGCGAGCCGAGAGCCGGATTTCCGGCCGCCCAAAAGATTTGTTAAACCAGGGGAGGGGGGCGTTCGTGCCATCTGGCTGGGGTGATGGCATGGCGGGGGGCCAGAACCATGGGTTGTTTTGGGGCGCGGGGAACGGCCGCCGCGGCCACATGCCGGCCGGCGGGGTGTTCGAAGCTGGAGCGGAAGCTTCATTAGTGCCCACGGGAGGTTCGGGGAATGGCGCGAAAACTGGCGGTAATTCCCAAGTATGCCACGGGAGATGGGGCTCAAAATCCCGGGGAAATCCGCCGCGCCGGACGCCAAACGGCGGCCGCAAGTCGCTGCTAACAGCGGCCAGCCGCCGGGCCAGTTCGTCATCGATTTGGCGGAACCGGTTGGTGCGATGCAATTGATAAGCAGTGAGGCCAAAACCGGCCAGGATGCACACGAGCAAAAATGCCAGCCACAACAGTATGCGCCCGCGGATGGATTTGGCAAACATAGCCGGTTACTCTTCGATGCTATATCCTTGCCCCCGCCGGGTGGTGATGACTTCCGCCCCCAGCTTTTTGCGTATGCTAAAAATGTGCACGTCCACCAGATTGGACAGCGAATCGTCGCTCTCGTCGAACAAATGCTCGTAGAGAGTGGTGCGCGATATCACTTCGCCCCGGTGCAATGCCAGATACTCCAAGATGCTGTATTCGCGGGCGGTGAGCGCGATGGGCGAGCCCTCGCGGAGGACCCGATGGGCCCGGGTGTCGATATGCAATCCCTTCACTTTAATTTCCGAGCTGCTGAGCCCGGCGGCACGCCGGATCAACGCGCGCAGACGGGCCAAAAGTTCAGATAGATCAAACGGTTTAGGCAGATAATCATCCGCCCCGGCATCCAAGCCGCGCACCCGGTCGCGGGTGGAATCGCGGGCGGTCAGCACCAGCACGGGAGTGCGCTTGGTCCGGCGCAAACGTTCCAGCACTTGCCACCCATCCAGCCGGGGCAGCATGAGGTCGAGGACGATGGCGTCATAGTCGCAATTCTCCGCCAAGTGCAAACCTTCGTCCCCCGTCAAGCTGGTGTCGACGGCATACCCTTCTTCGCGCAAGGCCTTGGCTAGGCTGCGCGCCAGGCGGGGTTCATCTTCCACCAGCAGGATTCTCATGTGCGATCGGCTTTAATCACGGCAAATATCCAGTGAATGCCTTGGATGGAACTATGCCCCAAAGTGGATTAAGATGCGATTAAGATTTCGGCGGTGGACTCGCCTTGCCGGGGTTAAAATAGTTGTTAAAAAACAACTGTATAATATAAAGTATATAATCTATAAATATTAGGTGTATTTATCGGTATCATTGTAAAATAGGCTGGATAAACGCTGCACCAAGGCGCGCACCGCCAGCATGAGTTCCGCGCGAATTTCCACCGCTTCGTCCGAATTGTCATGGGCAGCGGCCAGGCACTGGCGGCAACGGCGGCTAAGCGATTGCCCGGAACCCGGATGGCCTAATTGGGCCAGCCAGGCTTCGATTCGAGCCACTTGCCGCTGCGTTTCGCGAATCTCCGCTTGCGCGCGGGCCAAGGTCATCTGGCCTTGCGCCACCGCCGCCAGCAATCCGCAATGAAACTCCCGGCACTTTAGTGGGCGCTCGGAGTAGATCGCGCAATGCTGGCCGCGAAAAGCCGGGCAAGGCTGTAAAAACGCTTTGCCGTCAGGGCTTGATTCCCAACGGGTATTCAGGCTCTCCAAAGCGGGAATCACTTCTTCGGCGCCGAGCCGCACTGTGGCAAAGAGCACGCCGTTGCAGCACAGGCCACAACCGGGGCATAAGTCTCGGATCGCTTGGCTCCAGGCCTCGTTTGACTCGGGAGGTGAGTCTCCGAGGGGCGGTTTGTTTGCGGGCTGTGCCATGCCATCGGTAAACGGGTTTTTCGAGTGAAAGGCAATCCTAAAACCGTTTCTGCTTGCTTGGCATAAAAGATGCTATATTCTCTGGCCTGATGCGTGGTGGTGGCGAGTGGCCATCGCGCAAATATAAGCACACTATGAATTTGCGCGCCTTGAGTGCGCTTCGATACACATCATGAATGGCTTGATCATCCGCCCTCAAAGGGGGTTGCTTTCGTTGATTCCTATCCTGGCGGCAGCCGGTTGTTGGGGGTGGGCAAACTCGGCTAAGGCCGAGATTGTTTACGATAATCTTTCTTTGCCGCTGAACCAATTTTTCTGCGATACCCGGGAGTTCGGCGACGAGATCAACTTGGGCACGGAGGCCACCACGCTCACCAAGTTCCAGTTTGAATATTATGGCGCTTTTCAGGATGACGGCACGCATACTGTCCAAGTGCGGCTATACGCCAATGATGGGGAGGGCAGTGACACTTCGGTGGGCGTGTTCGGCGATCCCCAAACTGTGCTCTACGATAGCGGTCCGCTGCTCATCACCTCGGGCTACAACGTGGTGACGTTGAGCGGGCTTTCTGTGCCAGTTACCAGCCGGTTCACTTATACCGTCAAGTTTGGCGGCGTGGATGGCACGGTGGTCAATCGGGCGGGCCTTACCATGTTTAACCCGCCGAACGTGGGGAGCAGCTATAATGATTTTTGGATGCTGACCCCCACCGGGTGGAGCCCCTTTTTATTCCCTAGCGGTGTGCCGTATGCCAATTTCGGCGCGCGAGTCGAAGGCACGCCGGAGACCCCGCTAGCGATCACCAGCCAAACCGTTTTGGAAAATGGCGCGGTTCAGATTTCCGTCACGGGGCCGGTGTACTCCGCCGCCGATCTCGAAACCGCGGTGGATACGGATACCAACCAGTGGTTCCGACTGCATACCTTTTTCTTCCAGGGTCAGCCACTTGCGTGGACCGACCCCACGGTGGAAGGCGCCACCAACCGCCTGTATCGGGTGGTTACCAACACCGATCCTTACCTGGCAATTAGCGGTCCCGCCATCACGGATCATTTTGGGCGGTTGAAAATAACTGGATCCCCTGGCCATTCGGTGATTGTTGAAGCTTCGGAAGATTGGGCGCAGTGGGATCTCGTCAAAACGAACTTTTTAGTAGGCGCGCAAAAATCGTTTGTGGATTCCTCGGCCACCACCAATCATTCCAGCCGCTTTTATCGCGCCTGGTTTGCCGGCCCGGTGCCCGTGTCCATCACGAGCTACAACCGCCTCGATAATGGGATGGTGGTATTGGCGATGTCCGGCCCGCCGGGAAAAGATTGCCTCATCAAATCCTCCACGGACTTGGTCAATTGGCAGGTGGAAGCCACCCGGACCTTTAGTTTCACGGGCGGATTGATCAATTATTTGGACCCGCAAGCCGCGAACGCTTCGACCAAGTTTTACGTGGCGGAGCTAGTGCCGTAAACCCCGCCGGTTAGCGGTTTTCGCAACCGACGGCTTCCGCCAAATCTCGCAGGCCCGCTTGCCCTAAGCGGGCTTGCAGCCCCTTCACCAAGGCGCGCGCCAAGCCGGGGCCCTCGTACACCATGCTGGTATATACTTGCAGCAAGCAAGCACCGGCAGCGATTTTTTCCCAAGCATCATCGGCGCTGAAGATTCCGCCCACACCGACAATGGGCACTTGGCCTTTGCTCTGGCGATAGAGATGGCGAATCACTTCCGTGCTGCGGGCGCGCAGCGGCTTGCCGCTCAAACCGCCCGTTTCCTCGTAAATTCGTTTCAAATCCGCGTCATGCGTGGTGGGCCGGGTGATGGTGGTGTTGGTGGCGACGATGCCCGCGATTTGCCGGGGCGCCACTAGCGTCAAAATTTCGTCCAGCGCCTCAAGGGTCAGGTCGGGGGCAACCTTGACCAATACGGGTTTGATCGTCTTGGGGCCGTCCTTTTGCTGCGCCGCCAGCCGTTGGTTGACTTCCTGCATGGCGGCCAGAATGGCATCCAGCGCGCCTTTATCCTGCAATTGCCGCAAATTAGGCGTGTTGGGAGAACTGACATTGACGACGAAGAAATCGGCGTGCGGCCACAAGGCTTCGAGGGTTTTGGCGTAATCTTCCGGCGCTTTTTCCAGCGGCGTGGTCTTGTTCTTGCCTAAATTGATGCCCACGGGATGGGCGGGCCAGCGTCCCCGCTGCCGCCAATGGGCCAAAGTTTCGGCGACCACCGCCGCGCCATGGTTGTTAAAGCCCATGCGGTTGACTATGGCTTCATCCGGAATGGCGCGAAAAAGACGCGGCGTGGGGTTGCCCGGCTGGCCTTGCCAAGTGACCGCCCCGATTTCCGCGTGGCCAAACCCCATGGCGGGCCATACGGGCACTGCTTCGCCCTCTTTATCCATGCCCGCCGCCAGCCCGATGGGGTTGGGAAAGCGCAAGCCAAAAGCCGTCACCGGCAACTCGGGAGCGCCAAAAAACGCCTCCACCGCGTCGCTAGCCAGCCCATGGCGGCTAGCCCACGAGAGCATGCGAAGCGTAAACCGGTGGATTTCCTCCGGGTTTTGCGCAAACAAGACGGGACGGATCAAATGGCGGTAAAACCAACTCATGCCTTCTTTCTAACCGAAGTAAGCCCGGGACGCAAATACTTCACTTAATCCCGGCCAGCCGTTCCTGCCAAATGCGGTAAAGTGCCGCCGTGGCGTGGACATCACGCAGGCAATACTCGGCGATCTCCCGAAAGCGCCCCTCGTTCACCATGCGGGTGACGTCGTGCCCCGTAACCCCTTGGCTCTTGGGGGATTCGATGCCGAAGGCCTTGCAGTAGAAATCCAGGTTGAACTTCCGGGCCGCGCCGTCCCGGCCGCTGACGTTGTAGAAGGTGAGTTGCTCGGCCAAGTCACAATGCGGCTCGGTCTGGTAGCGATATCCCAGCCAATCTTTGCGCGTGATGGGCACTTGCAGCACGGCGGAGCGCAGGTAAATGAACGGCACGTCAAAGCCGCGGCCATTGAAGGTTACCACCGTTTCGTAGCGCCGGGCGGCATCCCAGAATTGGGTGAGCAAATCGCCTTCGTCCATGCACGGGACAAATTTGACCGTTCCCGTCTCACCGGTTGCTTCTTCGCAATCTTCCGCCAAATAAAGCACTTTGCCGCCGCCGGAGTCGGCGTTAACCATGGCGATGCACACAATTTGCGATGTCAATGGGTAAAGGCTCAGCTGCTGGGCGAGTTCGTTTTTACGCTGCTCGCGTTCCGCGCCTTCGGGCAGTTTGTTGGCTTCGCGAAATAAATATTCCTGCTGCACTTCGTCGAACGTTTCGACGGGCAGGGCGGAGGTTTCGATATCAAAAACCAGTTTGGCCATAGTGGAGTGGCGGCTAAAAGGCAGCCTTAATTAGGGCTTGGCGATTTTAACGGGTTTCACTGGGGGTGTTCCCAGGTTTTCCCCGCCCTGGGTGGCTGCTCCCAGTTGAAGCTTCAGATCGCGTATTTGGCGGCGCATTTCCAGCAAGGTGACCACCTGCTGGCTCAATTTGCGCAAAGCTTCCTCCTGGGGCGGGGTTAGCTCGCGCGGCACGCGGTCGATGACGCACAACGTGCCCAGCACGTGTTGGTCGCGGGTGACCAAGGGGGCGCCGGCGTAAAAGCGCACTTCCGGGCCGGCGGTCACCAAGGGGTTTTGCGCGAAGCGGGCGTCTTGATGCGCATCCGGCACCACGAACAGATCCGTCTGCATGATGGCGTGGGCGCAGAAGGCAACCTCGCGCGGAGTTTCTTTGGCCTCCAGGCCGACTTTGGCTTTGAACCACTGGCGTTCGGCGTCCATGAGCGAAATAATCGCGATAGGGGTGCCGCAAATGTACGAGGCCAGCTCGGTCAGGTGATTGAAAACGTGCTCCTCGGGAGTGTCGAGCACTTCCAACCGCCGCAGGCTGTCCAGACGCTCCTTTTCATTGTGAGGTATGGGGACGGTGAATTTGGTTGGAGCGTCAAATCCTACGGGAATGCGATGCCCGGCGCCATTGGGCAGATGGTTCTTTTGCGAGCCGTTGGATGAACTCGAGTTCATGGATCGTTGCATGAGATAAAATCAGCGCGCCGTGCGGGGAGGTGTCAGTTTCGGCGCCGGGAAGGGCAATTTTTCCGGCAGCACTTTGACTTCCGTCGTGTATTTGAAAGGCGCTGGCCCAGGAGAGGCAAAAGTCAGCTCGATAAAAAATGCGGTCCAGCCTTCCGTGGGCACCGGCGGGCGCCCGGAATAAACGCCCGTGCTTTCGGGAGTCAACACGGTGTCTTTCCACACCGGGCCAATGGTGTCCAAGCGGAAATCGCGCGCTTTGGGGTTCGTGGCTTGCCACAGCTTGACTTCGGAGGGCTTGGTTTTGGTGGTGACGCGAATCGTGCCATCCTTTTCCACAGTCCAATCGAATTCAGGCAAAGGAACACCCGCGACCAAGGCGTGGTAACTGGCGAGCAGCGTGGCGAAGGCGTCGCTGCCTTTTAAGGAATGATCCGCGTTGGGGACATAGCGCAGGTATTTCACGCCCGATAAATCGCGGAAATAAAACTGGGAGGAATCGGGCAGGAAAAATTGGTCGCCGCTGGCGTTGATGATGAACTTGGGCATCGTGAGGCGCGAGCGGTATTGGTATGGCTCCACGATTTTCATCAACTCGTGATACTCGGGGCTGCCCATCCAATCCATCAAGCCCATGCGCTCATAATCGCCCACCGCCGGGGCCCAAAACCCGTAAGCTTGGTAGTGGTGTTGAAAGGAGGGTTCGATGTTCAGCAAATCAATAACAATGGGCACGATGCCAATGACGCGCTGATCGACGGCTGCCGTGGTCCACGTGGTCCAGCCGCGTTTGGAGCCGCCCGCCACGGTGAACCGATCCACCTTGATTCCGCCGCCAGCCGGGCTGGCGCAAAAGGCGGTGATGGCGTCCATGGCGCGCACGGCGCTTTTGGTCATGGGCAGCCGCAGGGGCCATTTTGTGTCGTGCGTGCGTAAAAATTTATCCCAGGTGTAAGCCACGATGCCGTCCTCGTCGCGCTCCTCGGTTTCGCCGGCGAACACGAGGGGCTGGTTGGGAACCATGCGCAATTCGCAGACGACGGTTTTGGTGGACGCCGCGATTTTGGCGAGATTGCCATCAGGTTTCTCGGGCGCGGGCTTGTTATTGTTGCCGCCCGCGATGAACAGCAAACCGGTGGAGCTATTGACTTCCGCCGGCTTGATCACCGTGAGCCAATGCTTCCAGACGGTGCGGTTCACCTCGTTGGTGGTGAGCCAGACTTGGGAAGTCAATTCCAGGACGTAGACGGTGCAGCCTTCCGCCTTGGATTCCTTGACCACTTCGAAGTGGTAATTGGTATCCGGCTGGGCGACGTAATAATCCAGGGCGGTCGGGGCATCCCCCGCGCGGCTGGTGGTTAAAAGGTCTTTGCGGCTGGCTTGATTGACTGGGCTAGTTAAAGTGGCGGCCTCCGGAGTGGGTTGAGCGCAGGCCAAGAAAGCCCCACCCAGCAGTCCCATCGCGGCAGCCATCCCCTTGAATCGTGCCCACCGAGGCTTGCAATAACTCATAGTGGTTATTTTTACCGCCGCTAATAGTTAAAACCAAGCCTTTTTATTTGGTCACGGTCACGCCACTTTTACACGCGCAGGAAAATTTTGCGCTGATAGAGGAAACGGCAAAAAATAAAAGTCAGCAACGACACCGCGATGGTGACCACCAGTGCCTGATAAGCCCCGAAGATCGGGTGGTTCTCGCCGCCGACGAAGCGGGAAGCGATTTCATGGAAATCGATCAAGGCATGGGCCAGGTATATGGTGATCGCGTTGGTGCCAATCCAGACAAACGGCATGGCCCATTTCTGAACCTTCCACACGTCAATGATTTGGTAAAAGGTGGCTAAAAACATGCAGCTATAGCCCCCTGCCACCAGCACGAAAGAGGAGGTCCAGATTTTTTTGATGACCGGAAATTGAAGGTGCCACAGCCAGCCTAGAGACGCCAGCACAATGCCCGCGCCGAACAAATACGCGGTCTTTTTATTGGCGGGCGCGGCGCTCTTGAGCCAGGTGCCCGCAAAGACGCCCAGCAGGCAGCTCGCGATCGCCGTCATCGTGCTCAACAAACCTTCGGGATCGTAGTTGCCATTCCACTTGCGCCAAGGCAAGTATTGGGAATCGATGTAGTTGGCTAAATTCTTGCCTTCGTCAAAGTTGCCCGCGCCCACGCCGGGCACTGGCACGAAAGTCATCAAGGCCCAGTAACCAATAAGCAAGCTGGCGCAAATGACGATCCGCCCCTTGGTTTTGAAATAACAAAAGATCAAACTGGCGAAGAGATAGGCGAGGGCTATTCGTTGCAACACGCCCAGCAATCGAATGCCCTCCACTGGGGTGGATAGCCCGCCATAGCAAAAGATCCCCAGCAAATAGAGCAACAGCGCGCGCGTGAAAATGCGGCGCATCGCCCCGGCCTTGCCCTCTTTTTCAATCTGTTTGCCTAAAGAAAACACAATCGACACCCCGACAATGAACACGAACATCGGGAAGATCAGATCATAAAAGGCAAACCCGGCCCAATCCTTGTGGTCCATTTGGCTGGCCAGCAAGCGGGGCAGGCCCGCGTCACTGATTTTGCGCAAGGCGTGAACGATTTCCTCCGCGCCGGCGATCCAGAACATGTCAAAGCCACGCAAGGCGTCGAGGGACAATAGCCGGCTGCTGGTTGGATTCGCCGGAAGGGAACTCGAGGTGTTTTCGGCTGCGCTCATGAGTCACATTAGAAAATTAACTGCCGGCCCCAATGTGCATGCCACGGCTAGCGAATGCAAATGTTATTGCGCCAGGCACAAAGCCTTAACCCGTTACGAACCAGTGACGAAAACCGCTTTGCTCGCTTAGTTGCTCCGATGCAGGCCGGAAATAATCTCCAGCGCGCGTTGGATGTCGGCGGCGGTGACATTCAAATTGGTGACCGCGCGCAAAGTGTCCGGGCTGATCGCCAGCATGCGCACCCCGGCGGCGTTCAATCGTTCGGCTACTTTGGCGGCGGGCGCAACCGGGCATTGAAAACACACAATGTTCGTTTCCACGGTGGCGGGATCGATGGCAAACCCCGGAATTTGCGCCAAGCCCTGCGCGAGCGTCTTGGCGTTCGCGTGGTCGTCGGCTAGACGCGCGCGTTGCTGTTCCATGGCGTACAGCGCCCCGGCGGCAATAATCCCCGCCTGGCGCAGGCCGCCGCCGATCTGTTTGCGGAACCGCCGGGCGCGCGCGATGAATTCCCGCGTGCCCACTAGCGCGGAGCCGACGGGCGCGCCTAATCCTTTGGAGAAGCACACGCTGACGGAATCGAAATGCGCGGCGTACTCGCGTTCGGCAATGCCGGTGGCGACAGTGGCGTTCCACAGGCGGGCGCCGTCGAGGTGCAGGCGCAATCCGCGTTGCCGCGCTAAGGCCGAAATTTCCGCGATTTGCGCGATGGGCCACACGCTGCCACCGCCGCGATTGTGGGTGTTTTCCAGGCAAATCAGCCGGGTAGGGGGGAAGTGGGGGTCCAGCGGGCGCAAGGCGGCCTCGACTTCCGCCGCGGTGAATTGGCCGCGCCGGCCGGGCAGGCAGCGGCATTGCACGCCGGAAAATGCCGCCGGGCCGCCGCCTTCGTAGTAGTAAATGTGCGCGCTGGCTTCGAGGATGATTTCATCGCCCGGTTCCGTGTGTGTGCGCACGGCGAGTTGGTTCGCCATGGTTCCCGACACCACGAACATCGCCGCCTCCTTGCCGAGCAAGACCGCTGTGCGCTCCTCGAGCGCGCGCACCGTGGGATCTTCGCCAAACACGTCATCGCCCACTTCCGCCGCCGCCATGGCTTGGCGCATGCCGGGGGTGGGCAAAGTCAAAGTATCGCTCCGCAAATCGATTGGGGTCGTCATCGTTGCCAGGATTAAACACTGGGCCGTATGATCCACAAGCCGGAATTAGTGCGCGCTTGAAACTGGGGCCTGGGTTTTGTATCAATGTCCCATGATCCAACAACTCGCCAAATGCCGCCTCATATGTGTCACCACGGCCAGCCAGCCGGCCGCCGCGGTGCAAGCCGCCCGCGCCTTGTATGCGGGTGGGCTCAAGGCCATAGAAATCGCATTGCGCACGAAAGAAGCGGTGGACTGCCTGGCGGCGGTGCGCGCGGAAGTGCCGGAAATGCTGGTGGGCGCGGGCACGGTGCTGACGCTGGAGCAGTTGGAGCAAACCCGCGCTGCCGGGGCGCAGTTTGCCATGGCTCCCGGTTTGAACGAAACTATTGTGAAAGCCGCGCAGGCCGCCGGTTTGCCCTTTTTTCCGGGAGTGATGACGCCTTCGGAAATCGAGCGCGCGCTGCAATTGGGTTGCCGTGCCGCCAAATTTTTCCCGGCGGAAGCCGCCGGTGGCATCAGCATGCTGCGGGCGCTGGCGGGACCTTACGCGCACACTGGGCTAAGGCTCATTCCCACGGGGGGGATCTATGCCAGCAATCTGGCGGATTATTTGGAGTTTGAAATGGTCGCCGCGGTGGGCGGTTCCTGGATGGTGGACCCCAAATTGATGCAGGCGAACGATTGGCCTAAAATCGCGAAGTTAGCGGCCGAAGCGGCGCGCCTGACGGGCCGTCATCACGGGCATCATCGTTCACATTCTTAAGCGCAGCCCGGCGCGGGTGAGCACGCCATTGAGCACGAGAATCAAGGCGGTGACCACGAGGGTGTTGATCGCCCCCGGCAAAGCGCTCGTGAATGGCCACAGCACGTGGCCCATGCCGGCCGCCCGGAAAAAGCTATCCACCACATCGGGCAGCAAATAAGCGAGCAGGGGATTTTGTCCCGCCATTGTGAAGAGCCATTGGCCAATGCGCCATTGGCGCAGATCGATCAGGCAATAAAATAGGAGAAACGCCAGGCAGGTGATGCCCGCCGCCACGAGGGTGTAGGAATCCGTGGCTTCGTTTTTAACGATGCCGTGCAAGGGGCGCAGCAGCGTGCCCGCGCCGTACATGCCCAGGCCGAAAACCGCCAGGAAGCGGACGCGAAAAATCGGCGGATATTTGGCGGGATCGCCCACGAACAGGCAGCCGGCGATCACTCCCGCCATAACGCTAGCGCTCGTGGTGCCCAGGACATCTCCGACCCCTACGAAATTGTTCACCGGCCCTAGCCAATCCAGCTGCCCGTGGCGTCCGCCGATGTACAGGGCGATCAAGAAGCCCATGGCGCCCATGAGTGCCGCCATGCGGCCTTTGGTCACCAAATAAATCAGGCTGCAATTCAAGTAGGCCCAGCCGATCAGCCCTAAAATGCCCCACCACGAGTGCCGCAGCCAAATGATCTGGCCGCCATCGCTTTTACCACGATAACGGAATAAAGCGTAGGCCAGCGCCAAGGCCGCCAAGATTTTCAACGGCAACCAAAGCTTGGCCCAAATGCCCGCCGACTGCTTGGGGCGCGGGCTCCACAAAAGGATGACGGGCACCAAAGCCAGCACCAGCCACCATTCCCCACTCATGCCTGCCGCCTCGGGTGCGAACGTCTCCGAGTTCACCAAAATGACGCCGAAAAAGAGCAGGGTTAACGTGCGGATTAAAATATGCCCGAGCAATTGGGGCAGGGTGTCACCCCGCCGCCAGCGGCTGGCTTGGGCGAGGGGGATGGAAATTCCCACCATGAAGAGAAACGCGGGGAACACGAGGTCGACAAACGTGAAACCATCCACCGTTCCAGGCATGTGCTTGGCCCAGGCGGGAATTTCGCTGATGCCGGACAAGAAATTCACGAACACCATCGTGGAGATGACAAAGCCGCGGAACACGTCCAGCGAGCGCAATCGAGGCGCCGCCGCCGCGGATGAGCTCGTGCCGTTGGCGGCAGAAGCTGGGGCTGGTGAAGACATGGGCTTGTCTTCTAACAGAGACGCTGGCTCCGGGCAAGCCGGATTCCAAGGGGCGCAAGCCCCATTTTCGAGAGGGCAAGGCTGCGGGAAAATCTCCGGTGCGGCCAGCTATTTGGCCGTTTTTTCCGGCATGATGGTCAGGTCCACGAATTCGCCAGGCCGCACGGCGGCTTGGATCTCGGGCGGCAATCCCACCAACACCGGGAGGCCGGTTTCGGTGACATTGTATTTGGTGGGCGGCAGCAGCACGTCGTTGATCGGCAGCAATTGCTGGCCAATCGCCAAGATGTGGCCAAAACCAATGTGCCTTTTGGTGCCGCGGGTGCGGATTTGCACCATCATGTTGGTGGTGGGATGAACGTAAAAAGGCTGGCGCAGGTAGCCAATGGCCCGTTCGCAACTCGTGGAACTGATCACCACCACCGGCTCCGCGGCGGAGGTGCTTTCCCCGCACCATTTATTAATGGCGCTGATGGTGCCGCTGATGGGCGCTTTGATCACCCGGGGCGCCATTTGGGCTTCCACCAACTTGAGTTTTTCTTGCTCGACGGCGATCGAGGCCTGGAGCTGGTTGGGGGCGGTGTCCATGGTGGAATCGCCGGCGGGTTGCAGTTTGGCGAGGCTTTTTTCCAAGTCGCCCGTGATTTGGATGTGCTCATCCAGGCTGGTGCGAAGGGCGTCACGCTTGGTTTTAGCCGTGTCGTAATCGGCGTCCGCGATGATTTTTTCCTTCCACAAGCGCTCGGCGCGGCCTAGCTCGATTTCGGCCAGCTGCAACTCGGTGCGGGTGGTGGCGACCGTCACTTTCTGGCGCAGCCAATCCAATTTCAATTGGTCAAAATCGATGGCGATGCGCTTGGTGTCGGTCGTGGGATTCACTCCGGATTTGAGCAAGTCGATGTCCGCCTTGATCACGCCCAGCGAAGCTTCGAAAATCTTCAAATCCACGGGGGAAACTTCGGCGATGGGATCGCCCGCTTTGACCAATTGGAAGCGTTCGACAAACAGCTTGGTGACCACTCCGGCCTCGGGCAGCGAAGCGTCCGCGCGGATGCTTTCCACCCGGCCCACCATGGCCGAGGGATACACGTAGCCGCGCCAAATGCCCAGGGTGGCGAAGGCGGCGAGGGCGAACACTACGGCCGGCATCCATTGGATCCGGAAATCCAGCCAGCGTTGTTTGGAGGGGGTGGGGATAACGGAAGTAGGGCTCATGGCGGCAAATTAAAGTTCGGATTCGTCTTGGGCCATCAGGCTGGTGACGCGCGAAACCCCCGGAACCGCGCGCAGTTCAGTTAACATTTCCTCGATGCGGGCGGGATCACGCAGCAACAACCGGTAAGAAAGGTCGCAGCCCTCGTAGCCCTCGTGCGAACGCTGGCTGGCGCATTGGCTGCGGCGGGCATGGCGGTGGAACAGCCCGCGCAAGTCATCCAACTCCGCCAGCGGCCGCGCCCAGCGCAGGTTGACGATGACGTCGAACCGATGGCGGCGGCCAAAGGAAGTCAGGTGCAAATAAAGCGCCACAAAGAGGAAAACCACCACGCCTAGGATGGCCGTGGCGAATTTCTGGGTGCCGCACGCCATGCCGGAGGCGATGACTACCAGAATATAAGTTGTGTCCAGGGTGTCGCGCAGCACGTTGCGGAAGCGCACGATAGCGAACACCGCCATCATGCCGAAGGCGGTGATAAGGTTGTTTGCCAGGACCATCATGACCATGGAGACGATTACCGGGATGATGATGATGGAGTTGACGAAGGTGCGCGAATACGACAGCCCGCTATGGGTGCGCATGTAGCACCACGCAACCGCGTGGCCGCACAGGAATGACAAGAGCAATCCTAGCAGTACGATTGGGATGTTAGTGGGGGCCGTGGCGTAATCGCCTTGTACGAAATAATCAAACCATTCTGACATTAATCCTCCTGCGTTGTCCCCACAGCTCTGCGTGCTTCGATTTCTTGGTCAAATTCGGCCATTGCCAAATCCAAGCGGTTATCTTCAAAGAAGAATTCCCCCGTGGCTGCCACGCCTTCCACGTATTTGGCCACGCCGATTTGCACCAAATTAAAGGTTTGGACCATATCCTCAAACCAGGGCGGGTAGTTCTGTTTGTCATTCTTGCGGACCTGGATGGGGTCATCGTGGTCCCAGAAAGTGTGTTTGCCGGCTTTCACCGTGAATTTCAGCTCCAGAATGACATTGGGCCGGAAGGGGTATACGGGATGCTCCACCGTGGCAGGCAACCGCGTGCTAAAGTCGCGTTCGCAGCAGACTTCGCGGTCAAAAGTAACGCGCACCGAATTGTCGTGCGGGCTCATCCAGGCTTCCCGCTGGTAAAAAATGTGCGCTTTGGGGGCGGCGTGGAGGAAGGACATTTTCTGGCAAAACCGCTGCAAAGCCACCAGGCTCTTGGGGTTTTGCGAGGTCATATGCCCCATTTCCGGCAGTTGGCCATTCAGCAGAAGGTTCACCGCTTCCCGTTTGACGCCCCCGCGCTGTTTCATGATACAGTTGTTCATCCGGCGCTTGATCTCAAAAAACACGGGATGATCGGGGTGTTCGTCGTAGTAGCGGATGCGCAACTTGAAGCGGTTCTTGGTGCCGTTGATGGTTTCCCAATACATCTTCAAGTCATCCGAATCCAGGTACAAGCTATGGACCGGATAGGTGAAATTGGGGCGCGTGGCGGCAAATTCATCAGGCTCCAAATAGCAGCGCACATAGTCGCGCATCCGGTCAGCCACTGATTCGCTGATCAGATACTTCAACTCCAGCCGCTGCTGCTGCATTTTGTCTTCCGCCATGCCTGGTTCCTTCGCTGCGATGCCCTGTGTGTAGGCTAGTTAGGCTTGCGACTCAAGCGCAATCCGTTGCCTAATCGTTGCCGACATTTTACCTTCGCCGGCTCGCTGTTGTGCGATAACGGACGATTTCACTCGCCTAGCGATGTAGATGCATTGGAAACCAGCAAATCTTATGCCAAAAAATAAGTGAAAATAATGATCTTCAGACGGTGGGGTAGGCGGACAAATAGGGAAGGTGGGGATCATGGGTTTGGGTTCTAAGAAGAGCGGTTTTAATGGTTTGGAATCTATTGTAAATATCTTATTGTTAGTTATTTATATATTTGTAATTTCACTGATGCTTAACAGCTGTTTACCCTTAAGGGGACCCGATTCACATTTGGAGAGCGGGCTTGCTTTCTATCCGGGATTACCGCAAGGTGAAGCCATGGGTGAGACGGACAAAGCGATTACACTCAACGCTGACCAGGTGGCCGCCTTGTGCGGCCAGCTTTCGGAAATGAGGCATAAGGTGAACAACTACCTCACCTTAATCACCGCTGCCGCCGAGATTATGCAGCGCAAAGGCGAAGCTTTGCCTCGCATGCTCGATTCTATCATGCAGCAGCCCAACAAGATAAACCAAGAGATTCAACGCTTTTCCGAGGCGATGGAAACCACTTTAGGGAGCCAGCAGGAAGACCAGTAACCTTCAGCGGTTTGAATTGCGCTTGGCAACGACTTGGCCGGGCGCGAACCTGCCGCCCATCATCGCATGCAAGGGGATACCGAGCTGGTGGCGGCGGCACGGCAAGGAGACTTGGCGAGTTTTGAAGCTTTGGTGGCCTTGCATCAAGCGCGGGTGTTTCGGGTGGCGCGGCGTTATGCCCGGTCGGAGGTGGATGCGCAGGACATCGTTCAAGAAGCTTTTATCAAAGCATTTCGGAGCCTGCCGAACTTTCGCGGAGAAGCCCCTTTTGAACATTGGCTGATGCGGCTCACGGTGCGCTGCTGTTATGATTATTTGCGCAGCGTGCAGCGGAAGCGGGAAATGGTGTGGACCGATCTCGGGGAGGAGGCGGCAGAGTGGCTGGATCAGTTCGTGGCGGCCCCCGAGCGAGGGGATGACCAGGCGGACGCGGCTCGGGAATTGATCGGCCAAGTCCTCGCCCGATTGTCCCCGGCCTCGCGTCTCGTCATCACCTTGTTGGAAATCGAAGAGCATTCCGTAAAAGAAATCTCCAAGTTGACCGGCTGGTCGGTGCCGTTGGTCAAGGTGCGGGCTTTCCGGGCGCGCCGCGAAATGCGGCGGATTTTGGAAAGCTTGCTAGCCCATAAGAAAGTGTAACCTTAGAATAATGCTGGCCGTCTAAAATAGAGGATACAACGATCCATGCGCGATAAGCTCGAGAAAGTCCTGATCTCGGCGGCGCGGCGGAACCCGCCGGACGCCCGCGTGCCCTATGGTTTTGAACAACGGGTGCTGGCGGCGATTCGGGCGCAAGGGCCGATAGATCCCTGGCTGGCTTGGAATTGGGTCATGACCCGGGCAGCCTGCTTTTGCGCGATGATGTCCGTGGTGGTGGGGTTGTGGTGGTTCTGTGCCGCGGCGCCCGAGCCCGCAAGCATTGATCTTGAGCACACCGTGCTCGCGGCGTTGGATCACACGGGAGGCACCTGGTGAATACGCTCAAGGCAATCCTGGCGGCCGTGGCCATTTTTGCGGCGGGATTGGTGATTGGCGTGCTTTCCCCGCGTTTGCTGGGGAAGCCCAGCCCATCGACTGCCCCTGGGGTATATCCCCCCTCATTGGGCCCCAACCAACGCGCGGAGTATTTGCGAAAGCTGGAAAATCGTTTGAATTTGACAGCCGATCAAAAGGAAAAAGCCGAGCGGATTTTGCGGGAAAGCCAGGAGCGGGTGAAAACGCTTTGGGACTCGGTTTCCCCGGAAATGCGGCGCGAATTGGAAACTACCCGCGAGAAAATCCAGGCCTTGCTCTCGCCCGAGCAAAAGGCGAAGTTCCAGGAGATGCGCAAATCGCATTTGGGGCCCAAATTTGAAGAGGGCCGGATGCCGCGCTGGGATCGCCGCCGCGAGAGTGGCGCTGCCGCCAAGGAAGGTGAGGCGCAGACCAACCCTCCAGCCAACCCTTTGCCCGCCGAAGAACCCGCCACTACCGGGCGGTAAGCGGGATTTGTCTTAACCCGAATTCCGAAATTGACGCGGCGGTCTTGCTTCAGATGCCCGGCGCTCAAGGCTTTGCGCTTCCTCGCCGGTATTTCTTTGAATAACGGCTTCGTCAGCGTAAAACCTTGAGCATCCGTTCTCTTCGCAATCCCATCCACGCCAATCTCGGAATCCGGGCTTAACGTTTACTTGCCAGCCCGCGGAAAATTCTGGCAGCCTCATGCAAAATTGACGGGGAAACGCGCGCGTTTGCGCCCGGATCCGGGTTGGACCCAGCTGGCTGTGTTGAGCCAGATGCCCGCGGGGTGGAGCGGGCACGGCAGGGGTGTGTTATTGGCGCGCGTTTCCCCTAATTGTTTATCACTTCCGGGCGGCTTTGGCGGAAGCGGCGGGAGGATTGGTGTCCGCGCCTCCACCCAACACCGCGTATAGGCTCACCTGATTAACCACTTTGGCCAGGCGCAGCGAAACGAGCCCTTGCTGCGCCGCAAACAGCGAGCGCTGGGCATCCAGCACATTCAAATAGCTGTCGATGCCTTGATCGTAACGCAGGCCGGCCAGCCGGTGGGTTTCGGACAGCGCGTGCACGAGCGATTGTTGCGCGGCGATCCGTTCGTCCACCGCGCTGCGGGCGGCCAAGGCGTCCGCCACTTCGCGAAAAGCGCTTTGAATGGCTTTTTCGTATTGCGTCACCGCGATTTCCTGCTGGGCCTTGGCCACTTTGTACGCGGACCAGGTGCGGGCGTCAAAGATGGGCATGACGATTTGCGGCGCGTAGCTCCACGCGCCGGAACCCGCTTTAAACAGGCCCGACAATTCGCTGCTGGAGGTGCCGATCGCGGCGGTCAGGGAGATGCGCGGGAAAAAGGCCGCGCGCGCGGCGCCGATATCCGCGTTGGCCGCCTTGAGTTGCTGTTCGGCCTGTAAAATGTCCGGCCGTTGCAGCAAGACGTCCGAGGGCAGCCCCGCGCTGATTTCCTGGGGTGGATTCACCGCTTGCAGCCCATCCGGCAACAGCTCCGCGGGCATCGGCGCGCCGAGCAAAAGGTTCAACGCGTTTTCATCTTGCGCCACCAATTGGGTGAAACGGGCTACTTCGCCCCGAGCCGTGTCCACCGGCGTTTGCGCCCGATACAAATCCAGATCGGGCAGCAACTCGAGCCGGTGGCGTTGCGCGATCAAGTCGTAATAACTTTGCTGCGCTTGCAGCGTCTCTTTGGACAACCGCAGGTTTTCGCGATCCGCCGCCAAGGCCAGGTAGGCGTTAGCCACAGAGGAGACCAGCATGATCTGGGCATTCCGCCGGGCTTCTTCCGAGGCGAAGTAGGTTGCCATGGCCTCGTCTTTTAAGCTGCGAATCCGGCCGAAGAAATCCAGCTCCCAGGCCGCCACGCCGAAGTTGGCGTCGTATTGTGAAGTGATTTGCGGATTGCCGCTGCTGGTGAGGTCTCCCGGCATGCGCCGGCGGGAGCCATCCCCGTTGGCGTTGATCGTGGGCAGCAATTGATTGCGCTGAATCCCGTACATGCCGCGGGCGCGTTCGGCGTTCAACGTGGCCAGGCGCAGATCGCGATTGTTTTGCAGCGCCAGGGTGATCAATTTTTGCAGTTTGGCGTCGGTGAAAAACTGCTGCCATTTCAACTGCGCGGCCGCCGGGGCCACGGCCTGGGTGAGGCCGGCGTTGGTGGGCCATTGATTGGGCACCGGGGCCGCCGGCCGATGGTACTTCGGCGCCATGGTGCAACCCACGGGAGCCAAAGCCAAGCCGGTGGCGAGGATTAAAACGTTCCTATTCATGTTAAGCTTGTTTCGTGGAGGCAGGTCCGGTGGCGGCGCTTTGAGGAGCCCGCTTGCCAAAGGTTTTTTGAATGAGCACGTAAAAGAGCGGGGCGAACAAGGTGACCAGGAAGGTCGAAGTCACCACGCCGCCGACCACCGCCGTGCCGATGGCGCGTTGCGCGCCGGCGCCGGCGCCACTGGCGACAAACAGCGGCAGCACGCCGAAGCCGAAGGCCAGGGAGGTCATCACGATGGGCCGCAACCGCAGCTTGGCGCCTTCGAGTGTCGCTTCGATCAATCCCATTCCCTCGTCCACGCGGGACTTGGCGAATTGCACGATCAAGATCGCGTTCTTCGTGGTCAAACCCAGCGTGGTCAGCAGCCCAATCTGGAAATACACGTCGTTGGGCATGCCGCGCAACGTGGTGGCGATCACGCCGCCGATGGCCCCCAGCGGCAAGGCTAGGAGAATCGAAACGGGGATCGGCCAGCTTTCATACAACGCGGCCAAGCACAAGAAGATGACCAGCACCGAGAAGGCGTACAGCGGCGCGGCTTGCGCACCCGCTTGCCGTTCTTGGTATGAAAGCCCGGTCCAATCAAAACCTAGTCCGGCGGGCAGCTTTTTGATAAAGCTTTCCATGGCGTTCATCGCTTCGCCAGAGCTGCGGCCCGGGGCGGCTTCGCCCTGGATGTTAATCGAGGGGAATCCGTTGAACCGTTCCAGTTTGGGGGAGCCGGTCGACCAATGGCCGGAGGCAAACGAGGAAAACGGCACCATTTTGCCTCGGGTGTTGGAGACGTAGAGTTTCTCGAGATCTTTCGGCAGCATGCGGTAGGGGGCGTCCGCTTGCAGGTAGACGCGCTTGACGCGGCCGCCTTGGATGAAGTCGTTGATGTAAGCGCTGCCGAACGCGGCGGAGATGGTGTTGTGAATGGAATTGATCGGCACGCCCAGGGTGCCCGCTTTGTCCCAATCCACGTCCACGCGGTATTCGGGCACGTCTTCCAAGCCGTTAGGCCGCACTTTGGAAAGTACCGGATTTTGGGCCGCCATGCCGAGCAACATATTGCGGGCTTCCATTAATTTCTCGTGGCCAATGCCGCCGCGATCGAGTAATTGGAAGTCAAAGCCCTTGGCCATTCCCAGTTCGATTACGGCGGGCGGAGCGAAGGCGAAGACCATGGCGTTGCGAATCTGGGAAAAGGCCCCCATGGCGCGGCCCGCCACGGCGGTGACGCGCAGGTCGGGGCGGTTGCGCAAGTTCCAATCCTTGAGTTTCACGAAGGCGAGCCCCGCGTTTTGCCCTTGCCCGGCGAAGTTGACGCCCGAGATGGACATGCAGGATTCCACGGCCTCTTTTTGATCGATCAAAAAGTGGTCGTTTACCTTGGCCATGACTTCCTTGGTCTGCTCCAAAGTGGAGTTGGCGGGCAGCAACGCTTGCACCAGCATGATGCCTTGATCTTCGTCCGGCAGGTATGCCGTGGGCATGCGATGGAACAGCCAGCCCATCGCCACCACAATCAGCGCGAACAACGCCAGATAGCGGACTTTTTGCGCCAGGGTTTTGCCGAGCACCTTCATGTAGAGGTCGCGCGAGCGGAAGAATATTCCGTCGAACCATTTGAAAAACGGCCGCATAAACCATATGCCGCCTTCGGCCGCTTCATGGCCTTTGGGCACCGGTTTCAACAGGGAGGCGCAAAGCACCGGGGTCAAAATCAACGCCACCAGCACGGAGAGCAACATGGAGGCAATGATGGTGATGGAGAACTGGC
>MTLE01000031.1_pt1 | contig 45626 bp, 38 predicted proteins | sample 1982461 | NCBI WGS metagenome assembly MTLE01 (sample SAMN05712605, study PRJNA340218) | biofilm metagenome | isolation source: sample SPL anode biofilm adapted to -200 mV | place: USA | collected 2012-02-03
GCTGTAACTCTAAAGTCCAGTAGTACTGCGTAACATCTAAAACCAACCCCCCTCAGTCCCCCCTTGTCAGGGGGGAAGCCTTTAAGCCTCCCCTGACAAGGGGAGGTTTGGAGGGGGTTGGTAAGAAAACCCAAGCGTTACGGGGTAGTAGGGAAATATCACAAAACAGAGGGAGCACAAGCCGGTTTCAGGAGAGTGTCAGGGCCGCCCACCAGGCCAGTATGACCAGCAGGGCGGCGGCCAGGGCCAGCAGGGTGTTGACCAGGCGGTCCGGTCGGCCCTGGCGCTCCACGAGCGGTTCCGCTATCAGCCCGAGGCCGAGACCGGCGCCAAAACCGAACAGATGCGCCCCCAGGTCGGTCCGTTCCCCCTCGCTTCCCATCATGGCCAGCAAAGCCAGTCCGGCGGCCAGCGGTACAAGCCAGCGGCGCAGGGGGTGGTTGCGGTAGCGCACCGTGCCCATGGCAGCGAAGATCCCTACCGCGCCGAACAGGGCGGTGGATGCCCCCAGGGAGCGGTGGTCCGGCGCCTGCAGCCAGGCGTTGATCAGGTTGCCCAGCACCCCTGAGCCAAGGAGCAGGCTCCAGGCCAGCCCCGAGCCGAGCTCACGGCAGAGCAGGACGATGATCGCCCCGCCGATGCACAGGTTTCCCAGCAGGTGCGGGAGGTCTGCGTGCAGGGTCAGGGAGGTGACCAGCCGCCACCACTGCCCTTCCCGGACGGCCGCGCCGTGCAGCGCGCCCAGATCGCGCAGGTCCACGATCCCCTGCCCCGGCAGGGAGATCTCCAGCAGGGTCAGATTGTGGAAGGTAGCCAGCAGGATCAGTACCGAAAGGGTGGCGAGGGTGTTTCCCACCAGCGAGCGCACCGCCGGTGGCGGCGGAGGCCAGTTCCGGTTCTGTTCCTCGTACAGACGCAGTTCCGCCCGGGCGCTCTCCAGGTGACGGCGCTGTACCAGCAATTGCCGGCCCTCCCCCGTCTGCTCCAGACGCCAGGGTATGGAGCGTGAATCCAGCACCAGCGCCCAGACTTCCGCCTGCCGTCTGCTGGGTTGCCCTGTTGTCTCGACCGGAAGCGGGAGCCACTGCTCCTGCTCCGTCGCTTGTCGCTCTCCTTCCATACGCTCCATTCCGTACCATGTAACCGGTGACCAGATGTGGACATCAACCAGCCCGTAGCGAGGCACCGGAAGCCCCAATGCCCGCGCCTATGCCTGGATTTCCTGTGCCCTGAGCAGTTCCTCCAGCGCCTCAGCCGACAGGGGGCGGTGGAAGTAGTACCCCTGGATCTCTTCGCAGCCACGCTCCTGAAGGAAACGGACCTGTTCGATGGTCTCCACCCCCTCGGCGATATTGCGGATGCCCAGCCTTTGCGACATGGCGATGATCGCCTCCACGATGGCCTGGTCGTGGAAGTCCGTGCTGATGTCCCTGACAAACGACCGGTCGATCTTGATGTGGTCGATGGGCAGGGTCTTGATATATCCCAGGGATGAATAGCCGGTGCCGAAGTCGTCGATGGCGAAGGAAACGCCCCACTCCTTCAGTCCGAAGAGATCGCTGATGTTCGTGTCCGAGTGTCGGATCAGGCAGCTCTCGGTAAGTTCGATCTCCAGTTGGGCGCTGTTGGCGCCTGATTCGCGCAGCGCGTTCCTGACGATTTCCGCGAAGTCCTGCTGCTCGATCTGCCTGCTGGAGACGTTGACCGAAAACCTGATCAGCGGGAGTCCTGCATCGCTCCACGTTTTCATCCTGGCGCAGACGGTGCGCAGTACCCATTCCCCCAGGGGAACGACCAGACCGGTTTCTTCGGCCAGGGCGATGAACTGGTCTGGCGGAATCCTGCCGCGGGTGGGGTGGTTCCAGCGCACGAGTGCTTCGGCAGCCACAACAGTAGAGTCAGCTGTATCCATGATGGGCTGAAACTCCACATAAAATTCTCTCCGTTCCAGCGCGTTGCGCAGACCGGCCTCGGTCTCCATGCGCATGAGCGCCTTCTGGTTCATGGAGGCGGAGTAGAAGTTGTACCTGTTGCGCCCCGACTCCTTGGATGAATACATTGCCAAGTCGGCGTGCTTGACGAGCGTTTCCGCGTTATTGCCATCGTCGGGGAAGAGCGCGATACCGATGCTGGTGGTCACGTGCAGCTCGCGTCCGGCGATCAGGAAGGGGGGCTGGATCGCATTGATAAGGTCCTGGGCAACCCGGGTGGCGTTCATTTTTTTACCCAGATCGGTGACGATGACCACGAACTCGTCCCCTCCCAGGCGGGCCAGAGTGTCACAGGAACGGATCTGCCTCCCCAACCGCCGGGTGACCTGGATCAGCAGCTGGTCCCCTGCCGAATGTCCCAGGGTGTCGTTGATATCCTTGAACCGGTCCAGGTCGAGGAACAGCACCGCCAAGGAACTCTCATCCCGAAGTGCATGGGCTATGGCCTGCCGGAGGCGGTCAAGAAACAGGACCCGGTTGGGAAGATCGGTGAGGCTGTCGAAGTAGGCCATGTGCTGGATCTGCTGCTCGGATTTCCTGCGCTCGGTAATATCCTCGAACAGTGTGGCGACCAGGCCGTGGTCGGGAGAAAAGGCGTGTACGCTGTAAAGGTTGTCCGTGCGCGGCAGGGTCAGCTCGAACTGGATGCTGGTGCCCTGTTCCAGCAGTCGCAGCAACTCCGAGAGGTACTCCCGGAAGGTTTCCCCAAACAGCGCGATACTGTCGCTGCCGATGAGCGTCTGCGGATCACAGCCGAACATGGCCGCGCAGCTCGGATTCGCGTCGATAACCGAGATGGCAGCAAAATCACCGTTTTCGTCGAAATCCATGTGGTGCAGCGCCATCCCCTCCCGCATGCTTTCGTACAGCAGACGGTATTTGCTCTCACTTTCGTCCAAGGCCTGATACGCCCTGGATGTGGCGCGCCGGGGAAGCGTACGCAGCATGTAAAACACTACTGCGGCGATTATCGCCGAACAGAGCGCCACGGCGAACGTTCTGAGCAGCAGGGGGGTCAGGGAACGGGAAACCTCGATGCGGGCAACAGCAGTTCCGGCATCAAAGATGTCATGCACATCCGTGATACGGGGAATGGACACCTGCTGCCGATTTCTGGCGATGACTTCGCCGCCGATGTCGTAGAGGATTCTGCTCTCGGCAACAACACTGTTCGACCGCCGCCGCAGCAGTTCCGAAAGCCTGAGCTCCTCATACCTCCACAACTGCGTATTGGAGCTGATCATAGCGCTCAGGTCGTTGGCGCTCAATTCGGTCTGGACGTGGAGTTCGCTTCGCAGGTGCTCGCAGGAGACCAGGAAAAAGGTGGCCGGCGCCAGGAGTGTGATCATTGCCGAGAGAGTCCAGGCCATGGCCTGGGTAAACTGTTGTATGGAAATGTGGCCGGTATTCAATGGTGTTAGTTGTCCGGTACGGGTCTGGGGAGGACGAGCACACCGTTTTTCTGTGCTATGGCACGCCCCTGGGGTGAGAAGATGAAGTCGATCAATCTCTGGGTTGATGGCGGGGTCACGGCGGTGAATATGAAATGGATCTCCTTGACCAGGGGATAGGTTCCGCTGGCCAGCGTCGTCAGAGAGGGCTTGACGCCGTTGAGCGAAAGAACCGTGACACGCGGTTTTTGGGTGCGGATGCTGTTCTGGCTGGCCGTCCCGATGCCTCCCGGCGTTTTCGCTATGGTCAGATATGATTCCGGGTCGGTAATGGCGACGATCATTCCCGGCCGAGCGTGGGATGCAGAGATGGCCCTGTCCATGCCGGGAGAGAGTCTGCTCAGCACCCTGGTGTCCGTATCTTCCCGGGGGCGCAGGACAAGCCTGATCTGCTCCCCGTTCGGCCACTTTCTCACCCTCCCTGCATAGACGTCCTCCAGCTGTTTCGTGCTGATGTCCGCCAGGCCCACGTTATTTCCCGTGACGATGACCAGAGGTGTCGTGCCGTATGTTCTGGCCCGGGCACCCTTCGCCGCCTCTTCCGCCTTGATGGTCCTGCTGGTTACCGCCAGGTCCAGGGCGCCGGCCAGCAGCGCCTTGATTGCGCCGGAACTACCCAACGGTTTTTCCATGGTGATGCGTGCGTCTCGGTTGGTTTTTTCATATGCCGCCACCATCGGCCTCATCATGTCGAGCGCGTTGCCGGAGCCGTTAATGCGGATCGTATCGGCTGCCGTGCATACCGTGGGAAGCGCCAGAAAAAGCAGTGCCGCACACCAAGCGCCCCATGGGGACGTTGTTTTTTTCATCATTCAAGCACCTCCGTTCTCCCCGCGTACCTGCAGTGGATTGCCCTGGAGCAGTACGGATCTCAGCGCTCCTGGGTATCGTCTCAGCCCCTGTCAGCCTCCATGGGCAGAGGAGGCGCTCATGGTCGGTGAGTAGAATCTGTACGTATTCCGGCCCGATTTTTTTGCATGATACATCGCAAGGTCGGCGTTTTTGATGAGTGTCTCCGCATCGGCGCCACTGTCCGCAAAGAGTGCAATCCCCATACTCATGGAAATGTGCAATTCATTGCCCCTGATACTGAGGGGGGAGTGGATCGAGTCAATCAGTTTCCGGGCAACGCAGCTGGCATCCAGCGTTTCTCCGATTCCGGTGATGACAAGGACGAATTCGTCTCCTCCCATGCGGGCCAGGGTGTCACAGCTGCGGATCTGTCGGTGAAGACGCCGGGAAACCTCGATCAACACCTGATCTCCGATGTCATGCCCCAGGGTGTCATTGATGCTCTTGAAGTGATCGAGGTCCAGAAAGAGTACTGCAAGCTTGGCCTGTTCACGGTTTGCTGCGGCAATGGCCTGATTGAGGCGGTCAAAGAAAAGCGTGCGGTTTGGAAGATCTGTCAGCGGGTCGAAATACGCCATATGTCGAATCTGCTGTTCCGATTTTCTGCGCTCGGTTACATCTTCAAAAAGAGTTGCAATCACCCCCTGGTCAGGAGAAAAAGCCCGCACAATGTAATGGTTGTCTGTATCGGGCAGCTGCAGTTCGAACGAAATGGAATCTCCCTGTTCAAGTTGCTGCTGTTGCGAGAGCACCGTGCTGAATCCATCGCCAAACAGGGTGATGCTGTTACCGCCGACAATCCTGCCCGGATCGCGGTCAAACATGGCTGCGCAACTGGGATTGACATCGATCACGGTCAGGGAGTGCAGGTTGCCCCTGTCGTCACAATCCATCCGGTGCAGCGCCATCCCCTCTTTCATGGTCTCGTAGAGTGAACGGTATTTCTTTTCACTACGTTCCAGCGCCTGAAATGCCCGGTGAATGACTCGGATCGGCAGCAAGCGGAATACGAAAAACAGCAGTGCGGCAAACATACTTGAACAGATGGCGACCAGGAACGTCATATACAGCAACGGACGCAGAGAACGGGACACCTCAATGCGGGCAATCGCGGTGCCGGCATCGAAAAGCTCACGAGTGTACGACACACCTGGCGGCGGTATGGTTACGTTGTTGCTGGCGATGACGGCACCGCTGGCGTCAAGGATACGTTTTCTCTCCAAAGCGGCGTCGTAGGCACGATGCTCAAGCAGTTCGGACAGTCGCGCCTCTTCGAAATACCACATTTTCGGATTTGCAACAATGATAGCGTCAATGCTTTTTATGGCCAGCAATGCCTGTAATTCAAGCGTACTCCACAGGTTATGGTACGACACCAGATAATATGCCGCTGGCGCTCCCATGGCGATCAGCAGGGAAATACTCCAGGCCGTGAGGAGGGATAGTCGCTGCAGTGCGAGGTTAACCTGTTTCATGGGCAAGTCGGTGCTTCACTGGCCGCAAAAGCGCCGCTCTTTTCGGCACTGGTGGGCAGCTGTAGAGACAGTTGTCTATGGATTCCCGCTGTGGGCGCCAGATCGTCCCGTTTTCTCTGCCAACGCTGTAAACGCTCGTGAAATAATACGTTATTCGTCGTGCAGCGCAAGTGGTGCTGTTATTTCGGGCTGGCCATGGCATCTGCTCTGTGGGGGTGGAACAGCAGTGGGTGCAAAAAAAACAGGCATTGCCAGGGGGGCGGGGGCGATTCATCCTGGTAAACTCATTTGTTTTCGGCATGTTATGCTTTTTGGGCTGCATTGGCACGGCACGTGCTAAAAGGAATGCACAGGCAGTACAAACAATACCGAACGATCAATGGCAACGGCGCCAGGCACCTTCGATGCGGAAGAGTGCGGGCGCCTTTTTTTTTGAGCGGTTGACGGGCAGGAGAACCCCCATGGCAAAACCTGACTACTACGATGTAACCGATTGCGACACCCACGACAAGGGCGCCCCCAAGTTCTGCAAGAAATCCGAGCCGGGCGAGGGGACCGAGCGGAGCTGCGCCTACGACGGCGCCCGGGTGGTGCTGATGCCGATCACCGACGTGATCCACCTGGTACACGGCCCCATCGCCTGCGCCGGCAACTCCTGGGACAACCGCGGGGCCCGCTCCTCCGGCTCCCAGCTCTACCGGCGCGGCTTCACCACCGAGATGCTGGAGAACGACGTGGTCTTCGGCGGCGAGAAGAAGCTGTACAAGGCCATACTCGACCTGGCCGAGCGCTACCGCGACCAGGCCAGGGCCATCTTCGTCTACGCCACCTGCGTCACCGCCATGACCGGCGACGACGTGGAGGCGGTCTGCAAGGCTGCCCAGCCCAAGGCGGGTATGCCGGTCATACCGATCAACGCCCCCGGCTTCATCGGCGACAAGAACATCGGCAACCGCCTGGCCGGGGAGATCATGTTCAAGCATGTTATCGGAACGGCAGAGCCGCCTGAACTGGGGGAGTACCCCATCAACCTGATCGGCGAGTACAACATCGCCGGCGACCTGTGGGGCATGCTGCCGCTGTTCCAGCGGTTGGGAATCCAGATCCTCTCCTGCTTCAGCGGAGACGCGAAATTCGAGGAGTTGCGCTACGCCCACCGGGCCAAGCTGAACGTGATCATCTGCTCCAAGAGCCTGACCAACCTGGCCAAGAAGATGCAGAAAACCTACGGCATGCCCTATCTGGAGGAATCATTCTACGGCATGACCGACACGGCCAAGGCGCTGCGCGACATCGCCCGGGAGCTGGACAACACGGTCAACGGCCTGGAGAAGCGGGTCATGCAGGACCGGGTGGAGCAGCTCCTGGCAGAGGAAGAGGAAAAATGCCGCAAACGCATCGCCCCCTACCGGGCCAGGCTGGAGGGGAAACGGGCGGTGCTGTTCACCGGCGGGGTCAAGACCTGGTCCATGGTCAACGCCCTGCGGGAGCTGGGGGTTGAGATCCTGGCCGCCGGCACCCAGAACTCGACCCTGGAGGACTTCTACCGCATGAAGGCGCTGATGCACGCCGATGCCGGGATCATAGAGGATACCAGCACCGCGGGGCTTTTGGCCGTGATGCGGGAGAAGATGCCCGACCTGATCGTGGCCGGCGGCAAGACCAAGTTCCTGGCGCTGAAGACCAAGACCCCCTTCCTGGACATCAATCATGGCCGTAGCCACCCCTACGCCGGCTACGAAGGGATGGTCACCTTTGCCAAACAGCTGGACCTGACGGTGAACAACCCGATCTGGCCGCTCCTGAACGCCCCGGCCCCTTGGGAGAAGAGCCCCAGCCGGCTGGCCGAAGACCTGGTGGAGGTGGCCGGCCATGGTGAACGCTTCCTGGCCGAGGATCTCTCCGCCTCAAGGGTCAGGGTCAGCACCAAGAGTGCGGTGGTCAACCCCCAGAAGAACTCGCCGGCCCTGGGGGCGACCCTGGCCTACCTGGGGATCGACAACATGCTGGGGCTCCTCCACGGCGCCCAGGGGTGCTCCACCTTCATCAGGTTGCAGCTCTCCCGCCACTTCAAGGAGTCCATCGCCCTGAACGCCACTGCCATGAGCGAGGAGTCGGCCATCTTCGGCGGCTGGGAGAACCTGAAGCAGGGGATCAAGCGGGTGATGGAGAAGTTCCACCCCGGTGTGGTGGGGGTGATGACCTCGGGCCTGACCGAAACCATGGGGGACGACGTGCAGAGCGCCATCGTCCACTTCCGCCGGGAGAACCCGGAACTGGCCGACACACCGGTCATCCACGCCTCCACCCCCGACTACTGCGGCTCGCTGCAGGAGGGGTACGCCGCGGCGGTTGAGGCGATCCTGTCCACCCTGCCCGAGGGGGGCACGGCCGTTCCCGGCCAGGTCAACCTGCTCCCCGGCAGCCACCTGACCCCGGCGGACGTGGAGCAGATCAGGGAGCTGATGGAGGAATTCGGCCTGACGGTGCTGACCATACCGGACATATCCTGCGCCATGGACGGCCACATTGACGAGCAGGTATCGCCCCTCTCCACCGGCGGGATTGCGGTGGAGGCCATCCAGCGGGCCGGTCGCAGCGTTGCCACGGTCTACGTGGGGGATTCCCTGGCCAAGGCTGCCCTGAAAATGAAGGAGAAATTCGCCATCCCGGCCTACGGTTTTACCTCACTCTCCGGGCTGGGAGAGACCGACCTGTTCATGGAGACCATGAGCGCACTCTCCGGTCGCCCCATCCCGGAGAAGCAGCAGCGCTGGCGTAGCCGCCTCATGGACGCCATGGTGGACAGTCACTACCAGTTCGGCGCCAAGAGGGTTGCCCTGGCCCTGGAGTCGGACAACCTGAAGGGGCTGACCCGCTTTTTGGCCGGCATGGGCTGCCAGATCCAGGCAGCACTGAGCGCCACCCGCACCCGTGGCCTGGACAGCCTTCCCTGCGACAACGTTTTTGTGGGGGACCTGGAGGATCTGGAGACCGCCGCCCAGGGGGCAGACCTGCTGGTGGCCAACAGCAACGGCCGCCAGGCTGCGGCACGGTTGAAGATCGGCGCCCACCTGCGGGCAGGTCTGCCGGTGTTCGACCGCCTGGGCGCCCACCAGAAGATGTGGGTCGGCTACCGGGGAAGCATGAACCTGCTGTTCGAGGTGGCCAACCTGTTCCAGGCCAATGCCAAGGAGGCGCAGAAGCTGGCGCATAATTGAAGGTTTGAAAAGGAGTTTCCCATGAAAATCGCATTTACGACGAAAACCGGCGACATGATCGACCTGCACTTCGGTCAGGCAGATGCCTTCCACATCTGGGAGGTGGGGCCGGACGATGCCCACTTCCTTGAGACCATAGGCGTGGGGGAGCATGGTGGTGATGAGGAGGATCGCATCGCTGCCCGGGCACGGCTGCTGGCGGAGTGCGCCATCGTCTACACCATGCAGATCGGCGGTCCGGCTGCCGCCAAGTTGGTGGCGCAGAAGATCCATCCCATGAAGAGCGGCAGGGAAGTCAGTCTGCTGGAGACGGTGGAGCGGCTTCAGCAGGTGCTGCGGGGCAATCCCCCTCCCTGGCTGAGAAAGGCCATGAACAAGGACCAGGCTACCTCGTTCATGGAAGAGTGATGAGTCGCTGCCGGTTCCACCTGGCGCAAGGGCTCTCTCTTATCTGATTGGCGCCAATCTACAGCCTGACGTAACCAACACTCCCCCCTTTGCAAAGGGGGGCTTCGTAACGTATCGGTGCTGGCTGAAGATTGTGACGAATCAGTTTTTTTACTATCACCCCACAAAAAAAGGAGATGAAAGGCAATGGCATTTATAACCGGATTGACACGAGACAGGCAGGAATGGACCCCCCAGTTCGTCATGGGGATCGACGATGAACTTTGCATCGGCTGCGGCCGCTGCTTCAAGGTCTGCGCCATGGATGTGCTTACCTACGAGGAGGTGGATGAAGACGATTCGGCCAAGGCCTTCATGACCGTGGCAAACTCCGGCAACTGCGTCGGGTGCCAGGCCTGTGGCCGGACCTGTCCGAAGAAGTGTTTCAGTTTCGCACCGGTGGAGATGTGAGCGGGGATCGGGAATCGGGAACCGAGGGGCACTATTCCAGTCCCAGGGATTGGGGGCTGGTTCAAAGCGGAGCGTTTGTGCCAGGTTGCCGCTCCCTCGTTCCCGGTTCCCGATCCCTGATGTGAGGAGGCGCGTCATGCTAATCGCGGTTGCATCCAAGGATGGCAAGGAGATCAATCAGCACTTCGGCCATGCCGAACGGTTCCTGATTTACGAGGTCGAAGGGGAAGGCGTCAAGCTGGTTGACGAGAAGAGGGTCGAACGTTACTGCAGCTTCGATCCCCAGAACCCGCTGCGCAGCCATGTGCTCAGGGGAATCGCCGAGGCGCTGGACGGATGCCGGGCTGTGGTAACCGCCCAGATGGGTGAGCACCCCCGCCAGGAGCTGGAGCATCTGGGGATCGAACCCTACGTCATAACCGGACCGATCAAGACGACACTGCAGGATCTGGCTCGGATACTCTGACCGACGAGGCAGAACAGGGAACTACCCCTTTCACGACGAGGTGATCATCCATGATCCACGGTTCCTTCAATTTCTGCTCTGTTCCACCCTGGGTGATCGCCTCGCATCATTTCAACGAAAACCCGCAGCCCTTGTCGATCCAGGGTGTCAGGGAGGGGAACCGCTTCCTGTTCGACAGGCTGGCCACAATCCCGTCCCAGGAAGAGCGGGCCCTGGTGTTCAACGACTTCATGTCGGTGAAGTTCCAGCTGCACCACTGGCAGGACCAGTCCACCCCCACGGCCCGCAAGAGCATCAAGAACAGCTACCTGCGCTTCCTGCGCGGCTGGATGATGGACTCCAACTCCATCGAGGGGGCGGTGCTCAAACGCTGGGTGGAGAGCCGCATCGGCATTGCCCCCACCTTCCACCGCGCCCCCATTTCCGACATCCACGGTGAGGCCTACTTCGACTTCTCTGTTGACGTTATGAAGGGGAGCTCCCGCACCAATGCCATCCACTCCCAGCTGGACCTGCTGTACGAGTACTGCCAGTTCGAGCTGCCCCGAAAATTTCCCCACACCCAGATCATTCGGCTCTACCGCGGTACCCATGACGCCAGCGAGCACAGCGTTCTGGAACAGCTCGGAAAGCGGGAGCAGATCGTGCGCCTGAACAACCTGGTCTCCTTCACCTCCGATGAGGAGCGGGCCTGGGAATTTGGTTCTACGGTGTGGGAGGTGGGGGTACCGTTGTGCAAGGTCTTCTTCTACAACGATCTGCTGCCGGGGAGTATCATGAAGGGGGAGGGGGAATACCTGGTCATCGGCGGGGAGTATCGGGTGCGCCGGGTGATGTGCACGTTCTGATCCCGAACCCGTCCCCCCGCTGTTCCACGAATCCCTCCCGCGCCAGCGCCTGCAGGTTCTTCTCCACCGCACCTCTTTCCGCCTCCAGCACCTTTGCCAGATCGTCCGGCAGGATGCCGGGACATTCCATGACCGCCCGCAGCATTCGGCTGCGCAGCTCACGGTTGGAGCCCTTGAAGGGGGATTGGCGCACGTGGTGGCTGCTGCGTCGTCCCGGGTTGGGGTGCAGCTGCTTGAGCCGTACGCCGTAGTCCATCAGGGCGTAGTACCAGTGGCGGGGATCGCCATGGTCCAGGGTGGCCCCTACCAGCGGCATGAGCTGGCGGTCGCTGATCCCCTCTTGTTTGTGGAAGAAGAAGTGGATGAAGACGGTGCGGATGTTGGTTTCGATGAAGGGTTCAGGCAGACCGAAGGCAAAGGCGGCAACGGCTCGGGCGGTGTAAGGACCGATGCCGGGGAGGCTCTGCAGCTCGTGGATTGTGGTGGGGAAATTACCCCCGTGAAGGGTATGGATCTGTTCGGCGCAGCGCCTGAGGGCGATGGCGCGGCGGTTGTACCCCAGCCCCTGCCAGAGTCGCAGCAGTTCCTCCAGTGGCGCGGTTGCCAGGTGTCTGACGGTGGGGAAGGCCTCCAGGAACTGGGCGTATTTGGGTCTGACCCGCTCCACCTGGGTCTGCTGGAGCATGATCTCCGACACCAGGATATGGTACGGGTCGCTGGTCTCGCGCCACGGCATGGGGCGCGGGTTGGCGTGGAAGTGGCGATAGATCGCCCGGCGGAAGGCTGTCACGGTGGCCGCGTCCAGCTCTCCTGCGGCATGGTACTGTTCTGTCAATCGTTGGGGTGAAAGCATCAGCGCAGGGCCAACTCCATCTCCTCCAGCGTCCTGACCCGGTCGCGCAGCTCGGCCGCCTTCTCGAAGTCCAGCTGCTTGGCCGCCCCGAGCATCTCCTTGCGCAGCTTCTTGACCAGCTTGGGAATATCCTTGGGCGCCACCCCGTACTCCTCGGGCGTCTCGGCGGCGCTGACCTTCGGCGTGTAATAGTCCTTTTCCTCGATGGAGCCCAGGATGGTCTGCATGCTCTTCCTGACCGTCTCCGGGGTGATGCCGTGCTCCTGGTTCCAGGCCAACTGCTTCTCCCGCCGGCGCTGGGTCTCGTCGATGCAGGCCTGCATGGAGCGGGTAATGCTGTCGGCGTACATCAGCACCCGGCCATTGGCGTTGCGGGCAGCCCGGCCGCAGGTCTGGATCAGGGAGCGCTCCGACCTGAGGAACCCCTCCTTGTCCGCGTCCAGGATGGCCACGAGCGACACTTCCGGCAGATCCAGCCCCTCCCGCAGCAGGTTGATCCCCACCAGCACGTCGAACTCCCCCATCCTCAGATCGCGCAGGATCTGCATCCGCTCGATGGTCACGATATCCGAGTGCAGGTACCTGATCCGCACCCCCAGTTCCTGGTAATAGCTGGTCAGCTCCTCGGCCATGCGCTTGGTCAGGGTGGTCACCAGCACCCGCTCACCCTTGGCCACGGTTTTGCGTACCTCGTGCAGCAGGTCGTCCACCTGGCCGAACGCCGCGACCTGAGGTAGAGACGCATTTTCCTCTGGATGGGGTTTACCTGCCGTCACCGGCCGCACCTGGATCACCGGGTCCAGAAGCCCGGTGGGGCGGATGACCTGCTCCACAAACACGCCGTTGCTCTTCTCCATCTCGTAGTCTGCTGGGGTGGCCGAGACGTACACCGCCTGGTGCACGCGGGCCTCGAACTCCCTGAAGTTGAGCGGCCGGTTGTCCAGGGCTGCCGGGAGGCGGAAGCCGTAGTTGACCAGGGTCTCCTTGCGGCTGCGGTCGCCGCGGTACATCCCCCCCACCTGGGGGATGCTGATGTGGGACTCGTCCACGTAGAGCACGAAGTCGTCCGGGAAGTAGTCGATCAGGGTGTAGGGAGGTTCGCCGGTCTCGCGGCCGTCGAAGTAGCGCGAGTAGTTCTCGATCCCCTGGCAGAAGCCCATCTCCTCCATCATCTCGATGTCGAAGAAGGTGCGCTGCTCGATGCGCTGGGCCTCCAGCAGCATGTTGCTCTCCCTGAAGTAACGGATGCGCTCCCCCAGATCCACCCGGATCTGCTCCACGGCCCGCTCCAGGGTCTCGCGGGTGGCGACGTAGTGGGAGGCGGGGTAGATGGCGCATTTCGTCAAACGCTGCAACACCGCCCCCCGCAGGGGGTCGATCTCGGAGATACTCTCCACCTCGTCGCCGAAGAACTCGATGCGCAGCGCCTTGTCGCTGTCATAGGCCGGGAAGACCTCCACCACGTCCCCCCGCACCCGGAAGGTGCCGCGGTGGAAGTCGGTGTCGTTGCGCTCGTACTGGATGGCCACCAGTTTCTGCAGCAGGGTGTCGCGGCCGTACTCCTCCCCCTGGCGGAAGAAGATGTGCAGGCTGGCGTAGGCCTCGGGCGAGCCGATGCCGTAGATGCAGGAGACCGAGGCCACGATGATCACGTCCCGCCGAGTGAGCAGGCTCCTGGTGGCGGAGTGGCGCATCTTGTCGATCTCGTCGTTGATGGCCGAGTCCTTTTCGATGAAGGTGTCGCTGGAGGGGATGTAGGCTTCCGGCTGGTAGTAGTCGTAGTAGGAGACGAAGAACTCCACGGCGTTGTCCGGGAAGAGTTCCTTCATCTCGCCGTAGAGTTGGGCCGCCAGGGTCTTGTTGGGGGCCAGCAGCAGGGCTGGCCTGCCGGTTTGGGCGATGACGTTGGCCACGGTGAAGGTCTTGCCCGAGCCGGTGACGCCCAGGAGGACCTGGTGCTGGTCGCCCCGTTCAATGCCGGCCACCAGTTCGGCGATGGCCCCTGGCTGGTCGCCACGGGGGGTGTAGTCGGTTTTCAGGGTGAAGATTGACATGGCGCTGTCTACCCCTCTCGTCGGCGTGCCCGGCAACGGCGCACCGCGTGTGTTCGCGAATGAGCAAGAGCGGCGTTGCCGCCGCTCTCCGTTTCTACTGCTTCTCCACGAACTCCCGCGCCCTTTCGATGCGCCGGATGGTCTCCTCTTTGCCCAGGGTGACGATGATCTCGCCGATGCCCGGGGCATGGGTGCCGCCGGAGAGGGCGATGCGCACCGGCTGTCCCACCTGGGGCATCTTCCACCCCTTTTCGGTGCAGATCTCCTTGAAGAGCGCGTCGAATTCGGCTGCCGTGACCGCCGTGGCGGAGAGTTTCTCCGCCACGGCGGCATACACCGCCAGCAGGTGCTCCTTCTCGAACTTGGCCAGGGCGGTCCTGTCGTAGGATTCGGGGGCGTGGTAGTAAAACAGGGCCGAATCGGCCATCTCCAGCATGGTGCGGGCGCGCTCCTGCAGGGTTTTGATGGCCTCCGCCAGCTGGGGCCCGCCGTTGGCCGGATCAACGCCCCGCATTTTCAGGAACGGCACCAGCAGGTCGGCCAGACGTTGCGGGTCGCCGTGCTTTATGTAGTGGGCGTTCAGCCAGAGCAGCTTGTCCGGGTTGAAGACGCTGGGCGAGCGCCCCACGTTGGAGATGTCGAACTTGGCCACCATCTCGTCGCGGCTGAAGATCTCGTCGTCGCCGTGGCTCCACCCCAGGCGTACCAGGTAGTTCATCAGCGCCTCGGGCAGGAAGCCCATATCCCGGTAGGCAATCACGCTGGTGGCGCCGTGGCGCTTGGAGAGGCGCGCCTTGTCGCTGCCCAGGATCATGGGGACGTGGGCGAACTGCGGCACGGGAAAGCCCAGGGCCTGGTAGAGCTGGACCTGGCGCGGAGTGTTGTTGACATGGTCGTCACCGCGGATGACGGTGGTGATCTTCATGATGGCGTCGTCGATCACCACGCAGAAGTTGTAGGTGGGCGTGCCGTCGCTGCGCTGGACGATCAGGTCGTCCAGTTCGTCGTTGGGGAAGGTGATGGTCCCCTTGATCAGGTCGTTGAAGGAGGTGGCCCCGCCGTCCTGGGGTGCACGGAAGCGGACCACAAACGGCCGGTCTGCGGGCTGTTCCGTCAGGTCGCGGCAGGTGCCGTCATACTTGGGCTTGCGCCCTTCCTTCATGGCCAGTTCGCGCTTTGCCTCCAGTTCCTCGGCCGTGCAGTAGCAGCGGTAGGCCTTCCCCTCGTCCAGCAGCTTCTGGATGTACTCCCGGTAGAGCGGGAAGTTATCGGTCTGGTAGAAGGGGCCCTCGTCCCAGTCAAGCCCCAGCCACTCCATTCCCTGCAGGATGGCATCCACCGATTCCTGGGTGGAACGCTCCACATCGGTGTCCTCGATGCGCAGGATGAAGGTGCCCCCCTGCTTCCTGGCCAGCAGCCAGTTGAACAGGGCCGTGCGGGCTCCTCCCACGTGGAGGTAGCCGGTGGGGCTGGGTGCGAAACGGACGCGGATATCGGACATGACTGTATCTCCCTCTCTCTGCCATGCAGGCGTGCTTTTGATTAGCGACCGAACACTATAGCACCGACGGGTGGTCTCAAAAAGCATTTTCTCCATGTTGGAACGGTATTTGTCTTTGACAGGCAACCGAACTGTCGTGATACTATTCGCCAATTACTTCACCCGGAGCGAGCCATGCACACCATCGATTCACTGATCAGGGAGAGCTGCCGCATCAACGGCGACCGCCCTGCCCTGCGCCACAAGGTGGGGAACAGCTGGCGGGAGATCAGCTACGGCGCGTTGTGGGAGCTTTCCGACCATATCGCGGCCGGCCTGCTCAAATCCGGTTTCCGGTCAGGCGACCACGCTGCCCTGCTGGCACCCTCCTCACCCAACTGGGTGGCCGCCTATCTGGCAATCCTCAAGGCGGGTGGGGTGGTGGTGCCCATCGACAAGGAGCTGAAGAGCGCCGAGTTGCGCCATATCCTCACCAACTGCCACGCCCGGGTGGTGTTCAGCTCCCCCCCCTGCCTGGACGCGCTTTTGCAGACGGTTAACCATATAGCCGCACTGGAGCGGATCGTCGTGCTGTCCCCTGCGGCGGAGGAGCGCAGCGATTCACAGCTTGCCCGCAGCCTGTCGGAGCTTGTGGAGGAATGGCGCGATCTGGCCGCTTCGATTCCCATACCGCGGGAGCGGGTTCAGCGCCTGGAAGAGCTGGGCAGCCGCTTTTACCAGCTGTCCTGTGCCCCGGCATCTTCCAGGGGCGACCAGAAGGAGGTCGTGGATCCCTTTTCCGCCATCGAGGCGATCCGCACGCAACTCACCCGGGAAGGAAGGCTGCTCACCCTGGACGCCCTCTGCCACAGCGCCCCCCTCCCTGAGAAGCCGCGCTCCCCCCAGGACCCGGCGGTGATCCTGTATACCTCGGGAACAACCGGCCGCTCCAAGGGGGCCATGCTCAGCCATGCCAACATCGTCTCCAATATCCTGGAAACCGCCAACCACTTCGGGCTGGACAGCAGCATCCACACCCTCTCGTTTTTGCCCATCAACCATGTTTTCGAGCAGGTCTGCGGTGTGCTGCTGCCGCTGGCCCTGGGGGGCAGGGTAACCTTCTGCGAGTCCCTGAAGAAGCTGGGAGAAAACCTGGCCGAGGTCAAGCCGACCTTCTTCCTGGCCGTTCCAGCCGTGTACCGCATGCTGCTGGACCGGATCATGAAGAACATCCAGTCGAAAACGGTCTCGCGCACCCTGTTCTCCCTTCCCCTGGTCCGCACTCTGGTAACTTCCAAAGTCCGTCGCACCTTCGGCAGCGGCACCATCTACGTCAGCGGCGGAGCGGCCCTGGATCCGGCCATTGCCAGGGGGCTTGACAGGGTCGGCCTGAACGTCTACCAGGGGTACGGCATCACCGAGACATCGCCGGTGATCAGCGCCGAGCACCCGGGGAAGAAGCGCCTGGGCACTGTCGGCCTCCCGTTGCGCTGCATGTCGATCAGCATTGACACCCCCAATCAGGAGGGGGTGGGTGAGCTGGTGGTCAAGGGGCCAAGCGTCATGCTGGGGTACTACAACAACCCCCAGGCCACGGCCGAGGTGTTGCAGGATGGATGGTATCGCACCGGCGATCTGGCGCGGGTCGATGCGGATGGTTTCCTGACCATCTGCGGCCGGGTCAAGAACCTGATCGTCACCCCCAACGGCAAGAACGTCTATCCCGAGGAGGTGGAGGCGGAACTGCTCAAGAGCCCCTACATCGCCGAGGTAATGGTCTATGGCCACCGTGTGGGGCCGGCCGAGGAGGAGGTTCACGCCATGATCTATCCCAACCAGGAGGCGCTGGAGGATCATTGCCGCAAGATGAGGAATTGCCCCATGGACGTGAAGGATGTGGAGGCGCTTGTGCGGCGCGAAGTTCAGGCCGCCTGTGCCGGCCTGGCCGATTACAAGCGGGTGCGGCGATTCACCCTGCGCGAGGACGAGTTCCCCAAGACAACCACCCGCAAGATCAAGCGCTTCGCCGTGGGGGCGAATATTGCCACCGGGGAGTAGATCATGGTATCCGAACGAACCCTGAGGGTGGAGAATGAACGCAAACGGGGTGAAGACATATTTCATTTTCTGGCATCGAGGCTGCCTGACACGGTGGTGGCGCGCTTCGACCGCTCACTCCGCCATATCTATGTCTCCGACTCCATCGAGGCGGTCACGGGAAAACCATGGCAATTCTTCATCGGCAGGACCAATCGCGACCTGGGCATGCCTGAAGAGCTTGTGCAGCAGTGGGATGCTGCACTGCATTCGGTGTGGGATACCGGACAGGCGCGGCAGATTGAATTCACCTATCCCGCGCCGGACAGCAGGCTTATCTATTACGAGTGCCAACTGATTCCGGAACTGGCCGACAATGGCACAATCAGTTCGGTCGTCAGCATCAGCCGCGATATCAGCGAACGTAAGCGATCCCAACTCCTGCTGCAGCAGAGTGAGGAGAAATTCAGGATGACCTTCGAGGGGGCCTCGGATGCCATCTTCTGGGCTGACGCCGACAGCGGCATCCTCATCAACTGCAACAGGGCCGCCGAAGCGATGCTGGAGCTGCCGCGTACGGAGATCATCGGCAGACATCAGACGTTTCTGCACCCTCCCGAGATGGCGGAGCATTTCGCCGACCAGTTCAGGATGACCGTTGCCCAGCATAGAGAGGTTGACAACGCCGAGGCGATCGTTGTCTCCAGAAGCGGCAGAAGAATTCCGGTGCACATTAAACATTCCGTCACCCGGGTGGGAGAGGTGAGCATCATGCAGGGGCTGTTCAGGGACATCAGCGAGCGTGTCAGGGCCGAGGAGCAGCTGGTGGAGCTCAACCAGAAGCTGCGTGCCCTGAGTGATCATCTGCAGACGGTCCAGGAGCGGGAACGGCTCGCCATGGCGCGCGACATCCATGACGAGATCGGACAGAGTCTGACCGTGCTGAAGTTGGATCTGGAATGGATTGCGCACAGGCTGCCGGCGAAAGAGAGCGCCGTGCAAGAACGGGTGAACGAGATGCGCTGGAACATCGAGCAGCTGACCTCGGCGGTCCAGCGGATCGCCGCCGATCTGCGCCCGCCGCTGCTGGACAGCCTGGGGCTCGCCGCCGCCATCGACTGGCATGTGGCTGAATTCAGCAGGCGCAGCGGCATCGAGTGTTTCGTCATGCTCAACGAGGAGGTCGACCCCCTTGAGCCGCAGCTGGCAACCGCGGTTATGCGCATAGTCCAGGAGGGGCTCACCAACGTCCTCCGTCATGCCCGTGCCACGGAGGTCAGTGTCTCGCTCTGCAAGCGGGACAGCCAGCTCGTGCTGGAAATTGGCGACAATGGCCGCGGCATCAGGCCGGAGGAGATCGAATCGCCGCAGGCCTACGGACTGATGGGGATGCAGGAGCGCGCCCGCATCTGTCGGGGAGAGCTGACCGTCGGCGGAGCAGAGGGAGGCGGTACGCTGCTGCGCTTGACGGTTCCGCTGCGGAGCGTGGAGCGAATGTCGTGAAGAGAATCTTGATTGTGGATGACCACACCATCGTCAGGCAGGGAGTGATCAGGGTCCTGCAGGATATCCTGGAACAGCCCGTGGAGTTCCATGGGGCTTGTAACGGGAAAGAGACCCTGGATATGGCCTGCTCGTGCGAGTACGACCTTGTGCTGCTTGATATCTCGCTGCCGGACCAGAACGGCCTGAATGTGCTCAAGGCATTGCAGCAGAAGCACCCCCGGCTGCCCGTCATCATGGTGAGTACCCACCCCGAGGAGCACTATGCCGTCAGGGCCTTGCGGGCAGGGGCCTCCGGTTATGTCAACAAGGGGGATGCTGCAGGTGTGCTGAAGGAGGCGATCGAAAAGGTGCTGGCTGGCCGGCGCTACGTGACCCCCTCCCAGGCCGAGTTGCTGGCCGATGCCCTCTGCGACAGGGCAGAGCCGGCAGTGCTGCACCATGCCCTCTCGGATCGCGAGTATCAGCTGGCCTGCATGATGGCGGCCGGCAAGACGCTGACCGAGATTGCCAGGGAACTCTCCCTGAGTGTGAAAACCGTCAGCACCTACCGCACGCGGGTTCTTGAGAAGCTTCATCTCAGGAGCACGGCCGATATCATCAACTACTGCATTCAGAACGGGCTCACCCTGTAGGAATCCTCCTACGCGTTTTTTTCCTCTTTTCCCACCTGCAATAAAGACTTGCACTGATTCACACATGACGGTAATTCGTATTTAATGAATCCTTTGCTTCTCCGGAGCGACTGGGCACAAACCGTCCAGTCGCTCCGGACGCCGAGGAGGTCCTGTTTGATTAGAGCAGCCAAGGGGCTGATTGCTGTCATCGATGATGATCCGCTGGTGTTGCAGTACCTTGATACGGCTCTCTCCCTGGCCGGGTATCGTGTGCTCCCCTTTTCCAACGGGGAATCTGCCCTTGAGGCCATGGATGCGGTTCATGTTGACGTCTACCTGAGCGATGTGTGCATGCCCGGCATGGACGGCCTGGAACTGTTGGAGGCCATTCGCCGGCGGGACAGTGAAGCACCGGTCATTCTGATAACCGCTTTCCCCGGTTTCGACCTGGCGGTTTCCGCGATCAAGAAAGGAGCCTATGACTTCATCGTCAAGCCTTTCAAGAACGAGTACCTGCTGCACGCCATCGAGAGGGGTATCAATTATCGACGGCTGAAGAATATCGAGAAGAGCTACCGGCAGGAGCTGGAGTGGACGGTTGTTCTGCGTTCAGCCGAGCTGGCCGATGCTCTGGGCAAGTTGAAGAGCATGAGCATGGAGACGATTTCCCGCCTGACCTCAGCGGCGGAACTGAGGGATGAGGACACGGGGAAACATATCGCACGTATCGGGCTCTATGCGGAACTGCTGGCGGGTGAATTGGGAATGAACAGCGATTTTGTCGAGACTATCCGCGTTGCTAGTGCAATGCACGATGTGGGAAAAATCGGTGTACCGGATGCTATCCTTCGTAAGCAGGAGGGGCTCACTGCCGAGGAATTCGAGGTGATGAAGCGGCACACAATTATCGGGGAGCGGTTTCTGCGTGGCTCCTCCTTCCCCATGTTGCAGATGGCGGCCTCCATTGCGCGTAATCATCATGAACGGTGGGATGGCAGTGGCTACCCCCATGGCCTGCGGGGCGAAGAGATCCCGCTGGAAGCCAGAATTGTCATGTTGGTGGATCAGTACGACGCCCTGCGCTGCAAACGAATCTACAAGCAGGCATTCTCTCATCAGGAGGCCTGCCACATCATCGGCAACGGGGATGGCCGAACCATGCCTGACCATTTCGATCTTCGGGTTCTGAATGCCTTCAGGCTGCAGGCCGGGATGTTTGATACGATTTTCAGCGAGAACAGTGATTGATGAGGCGGGTGGCCAGGAGTTGGGATTGGAATTACGGCCGTTGCCCTCTCTCCCGCTGCCAGCTCAGCGGATTATGCTCTCAGGCACCCCTGCCAGCTCCCACGCCGCTTCAACTCGTTGACCACCGCGTACCACATCTGGTTATTCTTCAGCCCCCAGCGGGGGGCGACGCAGATATCCAGCGGCGCCGAGCCGTACAGACGCTGGATCGTGACCCGGCCGGGGAGGCGCTCCAGGAAGTCGGCTGCTGTGGCGATGTACTCTTCGATCTTGAGCGGACGGTATTCGCCGCGGAAGTAGCGCCTGGCCAGCTCGGTCCCCTCCACTGCGTGCAGCTGATGCAGCTTGATGGAATCCACCGGAAGTGAGGCGATCAGGTTGGCGCTCTTCAGGAAGCCTTCCCTCGTCTCTCCCGGAAATCCGTAGATAAGATGGGTGCAGATGTCGAAGTTGCGGCCGGCTGCCCGCTGGACCGTCTCCAGGTACTCGTCCAGGGTATGGCCGCGGTTGATGTCCGCCAGGATGTCGTCGTTGATGGATTGCAGTCCCAGCTCCAGGCAGACGTAGCGCGTGCGTGCGATCTCGGTCAAAAGCTCCAGCGCCTCGTCGGAGAGGGCGTCGGGCCGGGTGCCCACCGAGATACCCAGCACGTCCGGGTGGTCCAGGGCGCGGTGGTAAAAATCCGCCAGCACATCCAGAGAGGCGTAGGTGTTGGTGTATTTCTGGAAGTAGATGATGAACTTCTCGGATCCCAGTCGGGTACGGTGATAAGCCATGCCCTGGGCCATCTGCTCCTCGATGGGGATCACCGGCTGGGTGGCCTTGGGGGAGAAGGAGACGTTGTTGCAGTAGACGCAGCCGCCGGTTCCCTTGCTGCCGTCGCGGTTGGGGCAGGTGAAGCCGCCATCCACGTTGACCTTGCTGACCCGGCAGCCGAAACGGCGGCGCAGGTAGTAACCATAGGAGTTGATGCGGAGGTCGGGGTGGATCTGATGGTCAGGAAAGGGTTTCATGCTGCTCGATCGTCTGTAGTAAGGATGCTGCCTCGGTTTCGGGGTTGGCGGCTGCAGTGATGGCCGAGATCAGGGCGACGCCGTGGGCTCCGGCTGCCATGACCCGGGCGATGGTGCTTTCTTTGATGCCCCCCAGGGCGAATACCGGAATGCCCAGGGTCCCGCAGGCCTCCCCCAGTCTGTCCGGCCCCAGCGGTTCACCGAAGGGGGCCTTGGAAGGGGTGTGATACACCGGGCTGAAGGTGACGAAGTCCGCGCCAGAAGCCTCTGCCCTGCAGGCCTCTTCCACGGCATGGGCCGAATAGCCGATCAGCGGGCCATCGCCCAGTAACCGCCGCGCCTCGACTATGGAGAGCCCTTCGATTCCCAGCTGAACGCCGTCGGCGCCCACCGCCTGACAGACATCCACCCTGCGGTTGATCAGCAGGCGGGCATGGTGTTCGTGCGTCAGGCGCCGCAGGTTACGGGCCAGTTCTAATAGTTCGTTGTCGGGCAGGTCCTTCTCCCTGAGTTGCACCGCCCCGACGCCCCCCCTGAGGGCGGCGGCTACGACATCCAGAAGAGGCCGACCGGCGGTCTGACGCCGGTCGGTGATCAAATAGAGAGAAAAATCAACGCAACGGGATTGTCCTTCACCCCGGGAAACGCTCGACATCAGCCGATCATCCCATCCAGCGGGCTGGAGGCGTTGGCGTAGAGCTTGCGCGGGATGCGGCCTGCCCTGTAGGAGAGGCGGCCGGCCCTCACCGCCAGATTCATGGCCTCGGCCATGGCGATGGGATCCTGGGCGCCGGCAATGGCGGTGTTCATCAGCACGCCATCGCAGCCAAGCTCCATGGCAATGGCGGCATCGGAGGCGGAACCGACCCCGGCATCCACGATGACCGGAACCTTGACGTTCTCCATGATGATCCTGATGTTGTAGGGGTTGCGAATCCCCAGGCCGCTGCCGATGGGGGCGCCCAGCGGCATGACCGCGGCGCAGCCCAGGTCTTCCAGCTTGCGGCAGAGGATCACGTCGTCGCTGCAGTAGGGGAGCACGGTAAAGCCATCCTTGATCAGGATAGCGGCCGCTTTGAGCAGTTCCTCGTTGTCAGGGAAGAGCGTCTTCTCGTCGCCCAGCACCTCCAGTTTGACGAAATCGGAGAGGCCGGCCTCGCGGGCCAGGCGACAGGTGCGCACCGCATCGTCGGCGGTGTAGCATCCGGCGGTGTTGGGCAGCAGGGTATACTTCGTGGGGTCGATGTAATCCAGCAGCGATTCCTGGCTGCGGTCGGAGATATTGACCCTCCGTACGGCGACGGTGACGATCTCTGCCCCGGACGCCTCCAGGGCCTGGGCCATCTGCGGGAAACTGGCATACTTGCCGGTTCCCACCATCAGGCGCGAGTTGAATTCACGTCCGGCAATCACAAGTTTGTCTTCAGCCATGTTCGTGTTCTCCTTTTTCGCAATATCGATGGACAGAAAAGGGGGGAGCCGGGCAGGATGTCCTAGCCGCCGCCAACAAATTGAACGATCTCGATGACATCCCCTGCAGCCAGGGCATGGGAATCGTGGGAAGCCTTGGGCACGATGTCCAGATTGACCTCCACCGCGACACGGTCCCGCTTGATCTCCAGTTGCTCCAGCAGCTGGCCGATGGTGCAGCCATCCTTCACGTCGGTCGCCTTGCCGTTAACGGTTATGATCATTTTTTTCTCCAGAAACGAAAAAAGCCGCAGAAGCGGCTTGTGAGTGTTGATAACATGCGCTTCCCTCCGCCGGCATTACCCGGATCAGGTACTAAGGGTCGCAACCGTAAACGGTTGCTCTCAGTCGAAACTCCCCCAGCGTTTTTCAGATAAACTAGATGATTGGCGCTCCGGTGTCAATGAATTTATCCGTGCCGGGGAGCGGCCGGCTCCCCGGAATAAAATCGCTCCTGCATGGCTCGGATTTGTGGTATAGTTCTGCCGATTTTACTCTGTTTCTTGAGAGTTATGGCTTACGAAAGAGATAGTCGTGGCCAAGAAGTGCGGCACGGGGGTGCGTATCCTGCGTTTTCTCAGCGGTGGGGAATAGTACCGGCTTCACTGCGAACGGATGGCGAACCCCGGCCGCCCCTGAACCAGCAACCGGCGAGGACACAACCCTATGTGCAAGAAAATCTTCATCGGCGCAACCGGCCAGCACTGCGGAAAAACAACCATCAGCCTCTCCCTGATGCATCTGGCGGCGAAGAAATACCGCAGGGTCGGCTTTGTCAAGCCCATCGGCCCCAAATGCGTGGAGTACCGCGGGGTGTGCATGGATATCGACGCAGCCCTGATCGCCAGCGTCTTTCATCTTGACGAGGACCTGGGCCTCATGTCCCCCATGACGCTCTCTTCGGGAAGCACGCGGCGCTACCTGGATGGCGACATCCCCGCCGACTATCCGCGCCGGACCATCCTGGCGGCCATTGCCGAGCTGGAGAAACGGCACGACTTCCTGATCATCGAGGGGGCTGGCCATACCGGTGTCGGCTCTGTTCTCGGCATGAGCAACGCCACCATTGCCGCCCAGATCGGTGCTCCGGTGCTGCTGGTGACCGGATGCGGCATCGGCAGGGTCATTGACGAGGTGGAGCTCAACCTGGCCCTGTACCGGGGGGCGCGGGCCAGGGTCGAATTCATCATGCTCAACAAGATGGAGCCGGACAAGAAGGAGCGTTCCCTCACCTATATCCGCAAGGCCTTTGCCCGTGAAAAGCTGAGCGTAACCACCGCCTTTGATTTTATTCCCGTTCTTGCCCACCCCACGCTCCAGCAGGTATCGGACCTTTTGCAGCTGCCGCTGATGGGGGATCAGGAAGACCACAGCCGCATCTGCCATACCATCCAGCTTGGCTCCGCCTCATGCCAGCGCGTCATCGACCTCTTGGGAGAGTCGACGCTGCTGGTCGTCAACAGTTCCCGCGACGAACTGGTCGTGACCGCATCCTCGCTGCACCACATACCCGACTTCAAGAAACGCTTGGCCGGCCTGGTCGTCTGTGGGTACGCCCCCATGTCCGCCATCACCAGGCGGATCATGGAGGACAGCAATATCCCCTATTTCCGGGTCAAGGACCTCTCGGCCGAGGTGTTCATCAGCCTGCGGGAGTACGTCTCCAAGATTGGCCCGGACGACAGGGAGAAGATTGAACTGATCAACACGATTGCCGAACAGTACATTGACTTCGATGCCATTGATGCCATGCTCTGAAAACGGCGTTGCGGGCGTCAAAAAACGCTTGACCTCACGGACTGTTTGCTATTTATAGAATAGCGTGACAAAAGACTACGCTTCGCTGGTGACGACATGATATTCCTGACCCGAATGGACAAACAGATGTTCTACATCAATCCTGACCATATCGTCTGCATCGAGGAGACGCCCGATACGGTCATTACCCTGTTCAATGACCATCATTTCATCGTCAGGGAACCGGCCAGGGTTATTATCGACAAGATCATCGCTTTTCGCTCTCGCATCATCCGGCGTTCTGGCGGGACGACCGGTAAACGGAGTCGTGCCGCAAAGCGCCAATGTCTCTTTCGCAGCGCGATCCAGAGCCGCGACATCACTCCTGTGGAGCGCACCTTCCGGACCGCGGCACAACCTCACACCCGGGATTTCTGACATATGGACTTAGCAACCATCATAGGTTTGGTAATGGGCTTCGGCGCCGTATTCGGCGGCGCGGTCCTGGAAGGGCTGCACTTATCCGCCCTGATTCAGCCGACCGCGGCCTTGATCGTACTTGGTGGCACCTTCGGCGCCACGTTCGTCTGTTTTCCGCTATCTGCCATCATCAAGGCTTTCAAGGATGTCAAGATAGCCTTCCTGCCGGCCAATGTGGATCACGAATCGGTCGTCAAGGACATCATAAACTACGCCACCAAGGCTCGCCGCAACGGCCTCATCTCCCTGGAGCAGGAGGCCCAAACGGCCAAAGACCCCTTCGTCAAGAAGGGGATATCGCTGGTGGTTGACGGCATCGACCCCCAGAAGCTGCGGGAGACCCTGGAGGCGGACATCACCGCTTTCGAGGATCACAGCAAGCACAGTGTGGAGTTCTACGAGGCGGCCGGCGGTTTCTCCCCCACCATCGGTATCATCGGCGCCGTGCTCGGTCTGATTCATGTCATGAGCAACCTCTCCGACACCTCGAAGCTGGGTGCCGGCATCGCCGTGGCCTTCGTTGCCACCATCTACGGTCTGATGGTGGCCAACATCATCTGTCTCCCCATCGGCACCAAGCTCAAGATTCGTATGAAGGAAGAGGTCCTGCGCCGCGTCATGATTTTGGAGGGACTGATCGCCATCCAGAACGGCGAGAACCCGCACTTCATCGAGCAGAAACTGAAGGCCTTCGCGGGAGGGGAGCACTGATCCGCCATGGCACGGAAGAAAGAACCGGAAAAACACGTCAACCACGAACGCTGGCTGGTCTCCTACGCCGACTTCATCACGCTCCTCTTCGCGGTGTTCGTCACCCTCTACGCCATGTCCCAGAGCGACAAGAAGAAAACCGAAGAGGTCATGCAGTCCATCCAGCAGTCATTCGGAATGGTCCAGGCTGGGGCGCCATCGCCCAAGATGAACATCCTCCCCTCCAGCCAGATGAGCATCACCCCCAGCATCAAGCCGGAAGTCTCGGTCATGCCGGGGAGTCGTGGCGCGCGCGGCATGGGCAAGACCCGCGCAACGGAGAAGGATTTCCGCCAGATCAAATCATCCATCGAAGCCTATCTGGTCAAGCAGGGCGCCCAGAGCAAGGTCAACCTGACCATCACCCGCCGCGGCCTGATCGTCAGCCTGAAGGAAGCCGGTTTCTTCGATTCCGGGCAGGCCCAGATCAAGCCCAGTGCCTATGAGCTTATCAACACCATAGCCGAGGTAATGACCCAGTACAACAACCCGTTGCGCCTGGAAGGGCATACCGACAACGTCCCCATCAACACATCCCAGTTCCCCTCCAACTGGGAACTCTCCACTGCCCGCGCCGTGAACGGCCTCAAGTATCTGATCAGGAACTTTGGCGTTGATCCGGACAAGATATCGGTAGCCGGCTATGCCGAGTTCCGCCCCATGGCCGACAACGCCACGCCTGAGGGACGCGCCAAGAACCGTCGCGTGGACCTGGTCATGCTCTCCAACGAAGGGGAACGGGGCGAACCGGAAAATATTTCCAACCAACCAAAACCAGAGTAGGACGTATTCTGTCATACCCCTGTGCTATCCTGTCCAAAAAGAGGAACAGGAGGGAGGCCGTGGAACCGATCGTGCTGATGGGACTGCTTGTCGTCGTGTATGGTGGGTATGTCTCGTGGATGGACTGCCGGCAGGGAGCCTTGACCGCTCTTCACCGCTGCATGGCGCGCAAGCGTGCCGGGCGGCAGAAGAAGCGTGGCCAGACGGCTGCCAGGCACTGGGGAAGGATGTACGTTGCGGGACTTGACGACGCCCGGCTCTGCAGCCGGAGAAAATTTCACGTTCCCTGCTGATGCATGACCCGCAGCGAAGCGAGTGCGGCTCCAGCCGCGGAACTCAAGCTGTATAGGAAACGAGAGCAGAGAGGGGCGCCCCGGATGGAGCGCCCCTCGTCATTTTCGTGTATCCCCTTGCTCCATCTACCTCATCATCTCGAAATGCCGGTCATCGCAGGTGTCATCGGTGATGTCGATGAACTTGTTGCAGATGGTGGTGACCATGTTGATCACCCCCTGGTAACCGATCAGCGGAGAGCGGTGCAGGTTGACCCGGTCGAAGATCGGGAAACCGAAGCGGAACAGCGGGATCTTGGCGTCGCGGCTGATGAACTTTCCGTGGGTATCGCCGATGATGGCGTCCACAGGATCGGTCATGACCAGGCTGCGCAGGTGCCACAGGTCCTTGTTCATGTAGATCTTTGCGTCTTTTCCATAGAGCGAGCTGTCCAGCAGGGCCTGGATATCCTTTTCCAGCTTCTTGCTCCCCTTGCTGCAGAGGATGTGGTACGGCTGTGCGCCCATTTCCAGCAGGAAGGAGACATAGCCCAGCAGGTAGTCGGGGTCGCCGTAGACGGCGAACTTCTTGTTGTGAATGTACTGGTGGGCATCGGTCATGGCGTCCACCGCCCTGCCCCGCTCGGCCTTCAGCGACTCGGGCACCGGTTTACCGAACAGTTCGGCCAGCTTCATCATGAAGGCGTCGCTCTTCTCGATGCCGAAGGGGGTCGGCAAGGACAGGTGCTCTCCGGCGTAGTTGTCCTTGATCCAGCTAAAGGTCCTGGTCGTGGCGTATTTGCCTAGGGTCATGGTTACCTTGCCGTTGATGGAGTCGGCCGCGTCCTCCAGCTTGGTGCCGCCCGGGTAGAGGCGGTAGGTGCCGTCGAGGGGGGAGTCGAACACATCGGAGATGTCGGCAAGCACGGTGGCGGGGATGCCGAACTCCTTCAGGATGCGCTTGTATTCACGGTAGTTGCCGGTGTTGAAGTCACAGCCAGGGATCAGGTTGAGCTTGCCGGTGCAGCGCCCCTCGATCCGTTTCCCCTCGGTCAGGGCCTGGAGCATGGAGAGCAGCATGGAATCGTAGCCGTGGATATGGGAGCCGTTGAAACTGGGCGTATTGGCGTAGGCTACGGGGAAATCCTGGGGGATGAACCCCTTCTGACGGGCATTCTTGATGAAGGCGGTCAGGTCGTCGCCGATAACCTCCGGCATGCAGGAGGTGAAGATCCCGATCATCTTTGGCTTGTACAGCGCGTAGGCGTTTTCCAGCGCCTCGTGCAGGTTGTTCTGGCCGCCGAACACCGCGCCGTCCTCGGTCATGGCATCGGACACTGCGGGAGCTGGTTCGCGGAAATGCCGGTTCAGGGTGCTGCGGTAGTAGGATGCGCACCCCTGTGATCCATGGACGAACGGCAAGGTTCCCTCGAAGGAGTGGGCCACCAGTTCGGCGCCTAGGGGCTGGCAGGTGTGGGCCGGGTTGATCACCAGGGCCTGGCGGGCGAAGTTCTTCTCCTTGTACTCCTCGGTGTTGATCCATTCCGCGACCCGCGATTCATCCTCTGGGGTTATTTCGGTAACATATTTGACGGCGGCATCTGCGCTCATGGTTTTCTCCTTTGTACGCCGGGAACCAATCCGTTCCACGGTCGGAAATGTGAAATGTGAGGGGTGATGGGCGAGGCGTGAGGCGGTAAAAACAGGGATTTCCCCATGACGCCTCACACGTCACTCCTCACCGGTTTTAAAACGGGCTCTTGACGAATTTCCACGTCGGGCTGTTTACCGCCATATCGATGTCCCGCGCGAAAATTTCAAAGCCTTTATACCCCTCATAGGGGCCGGAGTAGTCCCAGCTGTGCATCTGGCGGAACGGTATCCCCATCTTCTGCAACAGGTATTTTTCCTTGATACCGCTCCCCACCAGATCCGGACGGAGCTTGTGGACGAACTCCTCCAGTTCGTATTCGGACACGTCGTCGTAGATCACCGTTGCCTCGGGCATCTCGGCGCTGGTGCGCTCGTAGTCGTCGCCGTGGGCGAATTCGTAGCCTGAACCGACCACGTCCATGCCCAATTCCTCATAGGCGCTGACCGTGTGGCGGGGGCGCAGGCCGCCCACGTAGAGCATGACCTTCTTACCCTCCAGGCGGGGGCGGTATTCGTCGATCACGGCCTGCATCATGGGGTCGTATTTGGCAATGACCTTCTCCACGTTCTCCTTGATCGTGTCGTCGAACAGTGCGGCGATCTTGCGCAGACTCTCCCTGATCTTGCTGGGGCCGAAGAAGTTGATCTCCAGCCAGGGGATGCCGTACTTTTCCTCCATGACCTTGCACATGTAGTTCATGGAGCGGTAGCAGTGGATCAGGTTCAGCTTGACCTTGTGGGTGGCGGCGATGTGCTCCAACTGACCGTCGCCGGTCCAGACAGCCTTGACGTTGAGCCCGATCTCCTCCAGCATCGGCTTGACCGACCAGGCATCGCCGCCGATGTTGTATTCCCCGATCAGGGCGATGTCATAGGGGGTCTCGGGCTCGGCGAATTCGCGGGTACCGATGATGTGGTCGCGGATGGTGTCGTTGGAGATGTGGTGCCCCAGGGACTGGGAGACGCCGCGGAATCCCTCGCAGTTGCAGGGGATGACGGGCAGATCCAGCTCCTTGACCGCTTGGCGGGCAACGTTGTTGATATCGTCGCCGATCAGGCCCACCGGGCATTCGGACAGGACCGAGATCCCCTTGGCCAGGGGAAAGAGCTCCTTGGTCTCGCTCAGAAGCTGCATCAGTTTCTTGTCGCCACCGTAGACGATGTCCTTCTCCTGGAAGTCGGAGGTGAACTGCATGGCGAAGTTGCTGACGCCGGTGATGCCGGTCATCATGTTACGCCGGGTACCCCAGGAGTACCAGCCGCACCCCACCGGACCGTGGGAGACATGCACCATGTCGCGGATCGGGCCCCAGACCACACCCTTGGCGCCGGCATAGGCGCAGCCGCGGGCGCTCATCACACCCGGCACGGTCTTGCGGTTGGACTTGACGCAGGCCGAGCTTGCACCCGGGTCGTTGGGCGCCAGATGGGGGGCACGCTTTTTCCTTCCCTTCTCGGGATAGGCTTCCAGGGCCTTGTCGATCATCTCCTGGGTGGATTCCTTGGTGATCCCTTCTATCTTTCTCGCTGTCGATGACATTGGGTACTCCTTGTGATTGGTGTGTAACCAATTAGTTTTTTGTGCTTATTTCCAATGGTACGCGCAGGTCGCTCGCGTTGATAGACGAGGGGCGCGGAGTTGTCGTGTCGTTCCCAGTATCCGCGCCCCATGTTCTTTCCGACGATTGCTTAGGCGGCAACCTCTGCCTTGCCAACAATCGACTCGTCTTCCGCTTCCATGATCCCGAACTCCATCATCAGCTCTTCCAGTTCATCCATGGTCAGGGGGGTGGGCACCACCAGCATCTTGTTCTCGGAAATCTTCCTGGCCAGCTCCCGGTACTCGTTGGCCTGGGGATGCTCGGGAGAGTATTCGATGACGGTCATCCGGCGCATTTCGGCCCTCTGGACCTGGTTGTCGCGGGGCACGTAATGAATCATCTGGGTGCCCAGTTTTGCGGCCAGCGCGCTGACCAGTTCGAACTCCTTGTCGGTTTTCCTGGCGTTGCAGATCAGCCCGGCCAGGCGTACCTTGCCGGATGAGGCGTATTTGAGGATACCCTTGGAGATGTTGTTGGCGGCGTACATGGCCATCATCTCGCCGGAACAGACGATGTAGATCTCTTCAGCCTTCCCCTCACGGATCGGCATGGCGAACCCGCCGCAGACGACGTCGCCCAGAACGTCGTAGAACACGAACTCCAGGTCATCGGTATAGGCTCCGTTCTCCTCCAGGAAGTTGATGGCGGTGATGACGCCACGGCCGGCGCAGCCGACACCCGGTTCAGGGCCGCCGGACTCGACGCACTTGACGTCGCCGTAGCCGACCTTGAGAACGTCTTCCAGCTCCAGGTCCTCCACCGTACCCCTCTCCCGCACCAGATCCATAACCGTTGTCTGAGCCTTGGCATGAAGTATCAAACGGGTGGAGTCCGCCTTGGGGTCACAGCCGACGATCATGACCCTCTTGCCGAGTGACGCAAGACCCGCTACCGTGTTCTGGGTCGTTGTCGATTTGCCGATGCCACCTTTTCCGTAAATTGCGATCTGTCTCATGTGAAGCTCCTTTCGCCCACCAATCTGTGGGCCTGTTGGTTGCTGCGGGGCAAAATAAAAAAGGCGCCCCATTCTTCTGAATGGCGGCGCCTTTGCCGATCCCTTCGTTGCTGTTGTCAGTAGTCTTGCATTGCCTGTGCCAAATTGTAACTTATTGTTTTTGTTATGTCCGGTGCTGGTTGATGCGTGGGAAGCTTGCCTGTGGGCATCAGTTTGCACAATTACTGTGCACAGACACCTCAGCAGACACAGAAACTGTTTGCGGGGATTTCCGCCCCTCTGCCGTCGTACAGTCTGAGCAACTGCTCGTTAGTGAGCGGCCGCCTGGTCCTCTGGGCGACTCTCCTGACCCTTTCCACCAGGCGGGTAGCCTCTGAACGGCTGACGGCGATACCCATGGCGCGGTAGCGGTCGATCAGGCCGCTACTGCCGGAGTGCTTGCCGACGACGATACTGCGGCTCAACCCCACCTCTGCCGGGTCGAATCCCTCGTAGTTTGACGGATTTTTAAGCACCCCGTCGGTGTGCAGGCCTGACTCGTGGGCAAAGACCGACTCCCCCACCACCGCCTTCCAGGGGGGCAGGGGGCGGCGGGAGGCCCGGGAAACGAAGAGCGACAGCTCGCGGAAACGATGGCTGGCAATACCGGTATCCATGGCGCAGGCGTGCCTGAGACCCATGACCACCTCCTCAAGGGCGGCATTGCCGGCCCGCTCTCCCAAGCCGTTCACGGTGGTATTGGCAAAGGTGGCGCCGGCGCGGATACCGGCGATGGTGTTGGCGGTGGCCATGCCGAAGTCGTTGTGGGTATGCACCTCGATGGCCAGTTCCGGCACCGCCTCACGCAGGGCGCGTATCCTGTCGTACATGCCGAAGGGGTCGAGGATCCCCAGGGTGTCGCAGAAGCGGAAGCGGTCTCCCCCCATCTGCAGTGTTATGCGCATCAGCTCCACCAGAAAGGCATGGTCGGCGCGGCTGGCGTCCTCGCCCCCCACCGACACGTACAAGTCGTGCTGCTTGGCAAAGCCCAGCGCTGTTTTGAGCTGTTCCCGTACCCAGGAGCGGCTCTTGCGAATCTTGTTGCGAATCATGATGTCCGATACCGGCAGCGAGATATCCACCGCCGATACGCCGCAGTCGATGCTGGCCTGGATATCGGGGACCAGCGCCCGGTTCCAGGCGATCAGGCGGGCATTGAGCCCCAGGTCAACCAGTGCCCTGATCCCTTCGCGTTCTTCCCTTCCCATGGCCGGAATGCCGCATTCCAGTTCCTGAACACCGATGGAATCCAGCATGCGTGCTATGGCGATCTTGTCCCGTTTGCTGAAGACCACGCCGGCGGTCTGTTCTCCGTCCCTCAGGGTGGTGTCGTCGATAATGATATTCGTGCTGCCTGCCTGTTCTCTCATGGGCTCCCCCTGAATAAAGCAAAACGCCGCCATGCATGGAATGGCGGCGTCGTTGCCGGATGCAAAACCTGCCCATGCCATGCACGGGGCGTACCACTCTGACGCAACCCCTGCGCCGCAGCAGGAGAAGGGAATGACCGTGCGTCGTCGCGAATGCGTTGTGTCTCCGAATCATGGGCTGTCAAGCGACCGGCATCCGGAAAATTTAAAACGTGGCGTTTCCATGTCACCGGTTGCAGTCGTGAACCGGTGTAATGCCCCGTTTTCTGCCGTTTTTGACCGGAGGACGTCGCCGAGATCTGACAGGACGTTCAACTTTTTTTGTCGAGATGCGCTTACTGCTTGAATGTGCAGCAAAAAGGTTTTATCACTACGCCAATGATATTACGGCACTTCGCCATCAAAAGGAGAGATTGACTATGCTGAAGTCATGGTTTTACGGCCAGAGTCTGGCAACAAAAATGTTCATTACGATCTCCATTGTCATGCTGTGCGCCGTCAGCCTGGGAGCCCTGTCCCTGTACCAGCTGTGGTGCAGCGAAAATTTCCTGCAGGAGCTCGCGCGCCAGCACCAGATCGCACCTGAGCGGATCGCCGAAGGCACCCGGATGTTTGACCTGTTCCGCAACCTGTCCATCGGCATACTGCTGGCAGGCATCGTGCTCTGCCCCTGGCTGGCCCATTTCACCGTCAGGACCGTTGTCTGCAAGTCGCTCTGGTACGCACTGATTGCGCTGGAGAAAATCGCCCAGGGGGATTTGACCCAGAACATCAACGTGAAGAGCAACGAAGAGATCGGCAAGCTGTTCTGTGCCATGAAAACGATCATCGACAAACTGCGCGCCGTTTCTGGAGACATCAACAATCTGACCCATACGTTGGCGGACAACTCGCGGGAACTGCTTGCTACCACCCAGGAGATGAACCACAACGCCCATGCCCAGGCTGCCCAGACGGACCAGGTTGCCAACGCGTCACTGGAGATGTCCCAAACGCTTCAGGACATAGCCGGAAGCGCCGAACAGGCCGCCAATGCCGCCAGGGAAACCAACACGGCTGCCAACAACGGCATGGAGGCGGTTGCCGGAGTTGTGGCCGAGATGAACAAAATCGTCAAATCCGTCCAGGATTCTTCGGAAACAATTGAAAAACTGGGCGAGTCCAGTGCACAGATCGGCAATATCGTTGCCACCATCGAGGATGTGGCCGATCAGACCAATCTGTTGGCCTTGAACGCCGCCATTGAGGCGGCCCGGGCCGGCGAACATGGCCGCGGTTTCGCGGTGGTGGCGGACGAGGTTCGGGCCCTGGCGGAGCGAACTGCCAAGGCGACCCAGGAAATCGGCAGGATGATTAAAGCCATACAGGTGGACACGGAATATGCAGTAACAAGTATGTCGACCAGCAGAAAAGAGGCTGACGGCGGATTGGTAAAGGCGGGAGAGGCAAGTCAGGCTCTGGAGTACATCGTAACCGCATCCAACAACAGCATGGACATGGTCAGCAGGATTGCCACGGCAACCGAACAGCAGTCGGCGGTCACGTCGGAAGTGTCCATGAATGTGGAAAAGATCGCCAACGGAACCAAATCCACCGAAGAGTCGGCTGAGCAGATCGAGGAATCGGCGCGGCTGCTGTCAAAGCTGTCCGGCGATCTGGAACGGACGGCGGCCTGGTTCAAGGTCGCATGAGTCGAGGAGCCCGCCTCTCTCCGGCAACTGGTTTGCCCGGAGAGAGCGGCGTCGTCCCCGGTCCCTGGGGAGCGGATCAATCCATGACGTCTGAAGGGGGGGCTTGCTTCAGCCGCTGCTCCCCAGGGTTGCCAACGCATACAGATATTCCGGCCGGTAGGCCGGTTCCGCGCCGCAGCACATGAGTCGTGTTTCTCCCCGTCTGCTAAATCCCCATTTTTGCAAGAGTTCCTGGCACGTTCCGTTGGAAAGCGGCGTGTCGCAGGTTATTTTCGTCCCGGCTGATGCAAGCGTCAGAGCCAACGCAAACAGTCGCCCGGCGCGATTGCAGTCCGCGGCGGCCCAGGGGCCGAGCTGGATGGCTGCGCCGGCAGGTTGCAGGATGGCGGATGCTCCCGGTTCCGCTATCGCCAGGCCACGTCCCGTTACCCACTCCAGAAGACGATCCCGGCGGTCACCCCAGCAGAGAGCGTCAAGGGAGTGGTCGAAGGCGGCTATGCCGCGCTTTTCAACGGCATTGGGGAGTCCATGCGCCTCACCTGTCCAGCGGATGATCCGGTCTATTGTCGCAAAACCATGCTTTTCGTACAGCGGCCTGCCCATTTCGGAAGCGGTCAGCCAGATGGTTTCCGCACCCGCGGCTTGAAGAGCCTCCACGCCCCGCAGAAGCAGTTCCTCTCCGATTCCCTTTCCACGGAGGTCCGGTCTGACGATCAGATTTCCGATCCACCCGCTGCGGTCATGCTTCAGGGAGGTCACGAAACCGGCTCCATTGCCGGTTTCGTCCCTAACGCAGAAGCACCCTGCGGGAAAGCTGGACAACAGAAAGTCCAGTTCTCCCTGCCCGGTCACCCACTGCTCGGCAGCTGCCAGAGCCAGGAATTGCGCTGTTTCATGCCGCTGAAACGGTCCGATCATCATGCCCCTGAAAGCAACCATGAAAGGGAGCCCCCCTACGCTGGCGGTGTCATGCATGCCGATTTTCCGATCGTCATATCACTGCCGATCAGGCCGATGGCGTCGGCGCGGCACTGCTTGCAGTGGCTGAACTGTCCGATGATTCCTTCGTTTGCCTTGCGCACCTGGGCCAGATGCTCCTCTGAGGGACGCTGGATATGGGCCAGGTCGGCCTGGGGAATCAGGGGCATGATGTTCATCACGAAGGCTCCCAACTCCTTGACCCTGGCGGCGATCAGCGGGATCTGATCCTCGTTGATCCCCGGGATGAGTACCGTATTGACCTTGATGGTCATACCCAGTTCAGCTGCCCTCTTGAGTCCTTCAAGCTGGTTGGCGATCAGGATGGCCGCCCCTTCAACACCGCTGTAGCTTCTGCCGTGGTAGATGACATGACGATAGATCCGTGCGCCCACCCCGGCATCGATGGCGTTGATGGTAACGGTCAGGCTGTGCAGACCCAATTCATGGAGGCGGTCGATGGACTCGGGCAGCAGCAGGCCGTTGGTGCTCATGCAGAGCATCAGCTGGGGAAACTCCCTCTTGACCAGTTCGAAGGTCTCGAAGGTTTCCTCGTTGGCCAGGGGGTCGCCCGGTCCGGCAATGCCGATAACCTTGATGATTGGCCCCACCACCGGGCTGGCCATGACCTCGCGCACCTTCTCCAGCGCCTCAACCGGTGTCAGTAGTCGACTGGTGACGCCGGGCCGTGACTCGTTGGCGCAGTCGTGCTTGCGGGTGCAGTAGCCGCACTTGATGTTGCAGCTTGGCGCCACTGCCAGGTGCATCCGGCCGTTCTTGTGGTGGTTTCCGCCAAAGCAGGGGTGCCCCTGGATTTTATTCTTCATGTCGCATGCTTGTGCCATGGTGTTGCTCCTTTCAAAAAAAGAGCCCGCGGGTTGATCCCCGCGGGCTCCGTTGCCCTGGCGAATACTCTCTTTGCCCATGCCGTTTGCGATGGGCCCATGATCTGAAATTTTCTTAGCATAGAGCAGGCCAATTCCGACATTGTTTTCCAAACAGCATAAAAACGCCTAAAACATGAGCCAAATGGTCCGCTAAAAGTGACGCCGGGATTCCGGGAAGGCGTAGCGCTGTGCCGTGTTGTGCCTGTATTTTGGGCAGAATTAGCCTGGCACGCATGTTTCCCGGGCTGCGGGCACGAGCAGCAGCGCAGAAAACAGATGAAAACAGGGCAGATACCGTCGGATTGGTTTTTGCAAGCTGCATCTGCCACAGCAATAAACTCCACGGCCCGCTGTCCCAGCCACCAAGGAACCCGCCATGTTTCGCCAGTATGATCTGAATGACATCCACGAACGAGCCCGGGCGGCCTTTATCGGTATGGCAATCGGCGACGCACTGGGCGCCACGGTGGAGTTCATGACCGCCACTGAAATCCAGGCCAGCTACGGGGTATTCAGGGATATCATTGGTGGCGGATGGTTGCGCCTCAGGCCGGGGCAGATTACCGACGACACGGAGATGGCCCTCTGTATCGCCCGGGCAATTGTGCAGTCCCAGGGATGGTCTCTGGAGCGGATTGCGGCCAATTTTGCCGCCTGGCTGAAGTCACGTCCGGTGGACTGCGGCGATACCTGTCGCAAGGGGATCCGCGCCTTCATGCTGAACGGCACCCTGGAAGCGCCGCCGAATCAGTGGGATGCAGGCAACGGTGCCGCAATGCGGCTTCTGCCGGTGGCGCTCTTCTCGCTGCCGGATGGGACTCTGCTCAGCAGATACATGCTTGAGCAGGCCCACCTTACCCACAACAACCCGGTCTCCGACGCGGCCTGCCTCTGCCTCGGGCGCATGCTGCACCAGGCCCTGTGCGGCCAGTCCAAGATGCAGCTGCGTCGGGAAGCAGACGGCCTGGTGGCCCGCTTTCCCTGCTTCTCGTTCCAGCCGTACCACGGCCTGGCCAGTGCCTATGTGGTTGACACCATGCAGACGGTCTTTCACTGGTTCTTCCGGGGGAGGACGTTCGAGGAGTGCCTGGTGGGAACCGTCAATCAGGGGGGGGATGCGGACACCACCGGTGCCATCTGCGGTATGCTGGCCGGCGCATACTACGGCATGGAGAGCATACCCCGGCGCTGGATCAGGAAGATGGACAGAAGGGTGATTGGCGAGATCGAGGAGCTGACCCGCCAGCTGGTGGTGGCCAGTCCAGTGGGGAGATGCTGGTGAGGTGGTGTGGGGAAAAAGGGGTGAAGAGGCTTTCCCTGCCCGGCGGCTCATCAGGGGGATGGGAGGAATGTCAGGAATTCAGCACATTGCGGAAATCCGGCCGACAACCTCCAGCACCTCTTTCACCGTGAACGGCTTGGGGATGAAATCCAGGGCACCCGCCATGATGGCCGGTTTTTCGATCGTTCCCCTGCAGCTGGCGCTGCACATGATCAGCTTGGCATCCCGGTCCAGATCGACGATCTCCCTGATGGCCTCTATGCCGTTTTTGCCGGGCATGAGATGGTCCATGATGGTGATTTCCGGGCGGTGCTGGCGATACTTCTCAACCGCTTCGTCGCCCTGACCTGCCTCGGCAACCACCGTGTAGCCGTCATACTCCAGAATCGTGCGCAGGATGTTGCGGATGATCGGCTCGTCATCGACGAGCATGACTGTTTGGCACATGGCGTATCGTGGATCCGTAACCCGATCGGGATACAGATGCTTTCCTCTCGGCAGATGAGACGTGCGCAAGGATAGCCGACAGCCGGTTACGGATTGGATACGGATTGCGGAAAAGTCTTCAGGGGTGAAAAAGAGCTCATCCGGGAGGCGGGGTATGAGCGGAGAGCGCTGGATCAGGGTATGGCCTGGCCATGGCGCACTCCGGGACCTGGTTCAGAGGAACGCCTGCCTGTAGAGCGCCACGGTTTCCCGTGAGGGGGAGAGCCCGTGCAGGGCCAGAGCATCGCCGCAGTTCCGGAACATGGTCAGCAGTTCCCCCCGCAGGCCCGCCGACAGATAGCATGACATCAGGTTGCGGTACAACTCCTCTGCCAGGCCATCAACCTCAACTCCCCTCAGATAGCACTCCATGGCCCGATCCAGGTCCCCCCTGTCGCGCCACAGGTTCCCCTGGGCGAGGATTGCATTCCTGAACCTCCCCTGAAGCCGGTTTCGCAGGGCAATGATGCAGGGGGTGTCACTTCCTTGGTCGAGGAAGTGGCCATGATACAGGGCAAGAGCCTTCTCGGTCAGGCGGATGGCTTCCGCCTCATCGGCGGCGTCCTTTTTCACCCGGGCCTTGGCCAGCAGTTCTTCAAAGGCAAGGACATCCGTCCAAACCTGGCAGCGGTCCAGAATGAGCCTCCCCTCGCGCATCAGTACCGCCTTCTCGTTTCCCAGCAGGTCACGCAAGCGGTGCAGGGTGCTTTTCAGCGATTTTCGGGCCGTGTCTCCCTCTGCTTCGGGCCAGAGAATGTCGGCAATCTGCCCTTCATGTGATTCCTCGCCTTCCAGTGCAAGCAGGACCTTGAGCATTTCCAGTGGCTTCTTCTGCACTTTGCCGCTGAACAGTACCGGATTGCCATTGGCGTGCAGTTCGAAACGCCCTAAGGTGTACACCTTCACCGGCCAGGGCCATTCCTCCATGTCAAGGGGCGGAGTTCGCGGAACGAGGCCGCGACGCCGGATCAGGGCACTGACATACCCGGCTTCTATCCCCTCCCGCAAGGCTCTCATGCAGAGCCGGACCATGGTGTCCGGCTGCCACCAGTACATGTTGACTATGCCATGGCTTCTTCCCAGGGCCAGAGCCGCTCGCAAACAGGCGATCCCCTCCCCTGCCCGTCCCTGCTCCAGATTGAGGTCCGCCTCCAGCAGCAGGCACATGAACTCCACCACATGGCTGCGCAGCCGTTCCCCGAACTGGCGTGCCAGGGCCACATGCCCCTGGGCAGCCTCCCCGTCCCCTCGCCGACAGTACAGTTCGGCAAAGGCGATGTGGGCGATGGCGTGGGAGGGAAGGTTATCAACGCTTTCCATGAAGGGGGAGGTTATGGCCAGGTTGTGGAAGGCCCCCTCCAGATCACCCTCCAGTCTCGCCCGCCAGGCGAGGCAAAAGTAGTAGTAGGCCTGGTCCAACTCTCCGGCACGGTCAAGGTTGTCCCGCATCCTGGCCAGCAGCGTGTCCACGGTATCCAGGTCGCCGTCACTCAGGGCCGCAGCAAGCCCATGTCCCATGACGTGCAGGTACAGGGCGCGGATACCTGTCTCTTCGGCCAGCTGGAGCGCCTCGAAGACTCGCTGGCGACAGGCGCCGAAGGAAGCGGTGAAGAAGTCCACCAGGGCCTGGGTGGTCTTGATGGTAAAGCTGGTCAGGTCGGATACGCTGGCGGTTCGCGAGATAAGATCGAGCCTGTCGGCAATGAGCCTGGCCCTCTGTATCTCACCGCACCAGAGGTTGAAAACCGCCAGATACACGCCGGTTTTCAGCCGTGCGTCGGAATCGAGACAATGCTCTTGCCAGAAGTATCCGTAGCTTTGCTCTTCCAGTTCCCTGATGAGGAGATGGTCGGGCTGCTGGAAAGACATGGCATTGAACATGCTGGTGATGACCCGCGCCTCGATCTCCGGGGAAGGAAAGGCGTGATACTGGCGCATGTACGACTCCATCTCCGGTATCCACTCATGATAGATGGAATCGGAGTAGAGCGTGGCATTGGCGCCGGCCGCCCAGGAGAGACACATGCCGACTCTGTCGTTTTGCTGCTGGAAAATCTGGTAGGCGCGCTTGAAATCGGCGAAGGCGGAAATGGGGGCTTCGGGCAGACGACAGGCTCCCTGCCAGAAAGGAAGGTAGGGATGCCTCTGCGCCAGTTCTTCGGGCAGACGCTCCAGCCATTGTTGCACGGTCTTGCCGCGTCCCTGGGCCAGATAGGCCGGGGCGATGCGAATGATCAGCCGCGCAGCATCCTGCCAGCTTGCAGCGGCCATAAACAGCTCCGTGGCCTCTTCCTGGCGCTCCGACTCCTCCAGGGCGATTGCCGCGGAGTGCCGGATGCCGCGCATCTCGTCAGGAGAAAAGAACTGGCAGGCGCGCTCCAGCAGGAACTCACGGAACAAGGGGTGGTAACGGTACATCGAGCCGCCCTCGTAGCGCCGCTCGGTGAAGCAGTTCTTCTCATACAGCCCGGAGAGGATATGCCCGGCATCGGGCTGCTGCGTGAGCCGTTGCGCGGGGAGCGGCGCGACCTCGGAGAAGACGGCTGTTTTGAGCAGGAAGAGCTGCGTTGCCTCATCCATGCCGGCGAACAGCTCAGCGGCGAAATAGTCGAACACCTCTTTCACCGGCTGCATTTCAGGCAGGGCGGCGGATATGCTGGCATACCCCCCTTCGAGGACCAGCACCAGTCCGGCCACCCAGCCCTGAATCCTCTCGTGCAGTCGCCATGCATCCTCCCGGTCGACGTGATCTGCCCTTCGCGCGCGGATTATCGCCTCCGTCTCCGCAGATGTCAGACGGAGGGCGCTCCAGCTGATTGTGTTCAGCATGCTGCGGGATCGAAGGTGGATCAGGGAGGAAGGGACCGCGTTGCGGCTGATGAAAACGACATGGATTCCATCGGGGATCTCATAGAGGCCGTTTCGCAGAATCCGGTGAAACAGGGAGTCATCGGCCACTTCGTGGCAGTCGTCAAAAACCAGCACACAGGAGGAGGGAAGCGCGGCAAACAGTCTCTCGAAATAGCGTTTGGCGAAGAGCTCTATTTCTGGATGCTGTCCGGGTGCCAACAGGGGAAGTGAGGTTGCCTTTGCGGAAAAACCGGCATTTTCCAGGGCCATGCCAAGGTAATAGAAGAGTGTGGCAACGTCCTGGTCGCCCCTGTCCACCTGGTACCAGAGACAGGGAAGGGTGCGGGAATCGATGTAGCTTGCCACAAGGCTGGACTTTCCCGAACCTCCGGGGCCGTGCACCCAGACAACCGGCCTTTTCAGGGCACCATCCAGCAGGCGGAACAGGCGTTCGCGCGGCACGATATCCGTCAGCAGCGGGCGGTTGATTTTGTTGATTCTTGAATTCATGTCGGCTCGGAGAGATACGTCCCGTCGCAAAACCGCTGCAGGCAGCTGAGGGAGTGGCAGGAAGGCGACTCCCTTTTTTGCCCAGCCAGCGAATGGCAAAGCCGCTGGTCGATGGCCCAGAGCCAGCGGATGCCCTGGTGCTGGCCAGTGTGTCATTCCATGCCGGCTTTTGGGCGCGCCCGACAACATTTATTCAATAATCCATTTTCGTCAAGTTTTTTTTATGATTCCCTCCGCTTCTCCCCAGCCAGGCGTGCTGCGCGGATTATTTCGCGCTTTTCAGGATGCCGTCCGCCACCTGACGCAGGGTTTTGCGCTTGTCCATGGCCATCTTCTGCAGGGTGCGATAGGCGTCGGCCTCGCTCAACCGCTCCGTCTCCATCAGCACCCCCTTTGCTTTCTCAATGATCTTCCTGTTCTCGATAACTTCCCGCAGATCATCGATCTTCTCCTTCAGGCCATCAACCTCATCCGCATGGGCCATGGCGATCTCGATGGCAGGAAGCAGGTCCTGTTCGCGCAAAGGCTTGGTTAAAAAAGCGGCAATGCCGCTTTCCGCTGCCCGTTTCGCCGTCCGTGCGTCGTAACAGTTGGTCAGAAGCAGAATCGGAATCTTGAGCTTCTTTCTGATCTCCGCTGCGGCGCTAATGCCGTCCAGTTTCGGCATGACAACATCCAGGATCGCCATATCGGGAAAGCCGGCCAATGCCATTTCCACGGCGCTTTTGCCGTCCCCGCACTCCAGAACCTCATCGAATCCCGCATCCAGCAGCATTGCTTTCAGACTCATCCGGACAACCGGTTCATCATCGCAAATCAGTATGCTTCTCATATTGTTTCCCTCCCGCTTACAGTCTGAGATCACGATGAGTGCATTGAACATGCCAGTGCCCTGCTCCATGTCCGATGCGGAGCGTCGAAAGGAGAGCAACGGCACTGCTTTCCGACCGGCTTTTTTCGTTGACGCTCCCGCGGTGAGGGACTACAAATGACGGCATGGATTTTGTCAAACACTTAAACCAGCCCCAGAAAAGCGCGGTGCTGCATGGAGAAGGGCCGCTGCTGATCCTGGCCGGCGCCGGCTCGGGCAAGACACGCGTCATCACCCATCGTATCGCACACCTGATCCACAATCATGGGGTGCGCCCCTGGAATATCCTGGCGGTGACCTTCACCAACAAGGCAGCCAGGGAGATGTCCGAACGGGTCAGCAGGCTGCTGGGGGGAGGCGATGCGCCGCTGATCGCCACATTCCATGCCGCCTGCGGCCGGATTCTGCGCCGCGAGATCCACCACCTGGGCTTCGACTCCAGCTTTGCCATCTACGACGAGCGCGATTGCGAACGGCTACTGAAGGATCTGCTGAAGGATATGGACCTGGACGAGAAGAAGTTTTCGCCCAGGATCGTTGCAGCCCGTATCGATGACTACAAGAACCGCGGCCTGTTTCCCCATGACCTGGATCCCGTGGCAACCGGTGACATCTTCAACGCCAAGGTTGTCCAGATCTATGCTGCCTACCAGGAACGGCTGAGAAAATGCAACGCCCTTGATTTCGGCGACATGCTGATCCAGACCGTGCGCCTGCTGGAGCAGTTTCCCGAGGTGCGTCAACGCTGCCAGGAACGTTTCCAGTGGATCATGGTGGACGAATACCAGGACACCAACCCGGTTCAGTACCGGCTGATCCGGCTTCTGGCCGGAGAACGTAGGAATCTTTGCGTGGTGGGTGACGACGACCAGTCGATCTACTCCTGGCGCGGGGCGGATATTCGCAACATACTGGAATTCGAGAAGGATTTCCCGGACGTGGCGGTCGTGCGGCTGGAGCAGAACTACCGCTCCACCACCACCATCCTCAAGGCGGCCGGCGCGGTGGTCAGCCGAAATATCGGCCGTCGGGGCAAGACCCTCTGGACCGAGAATCCGGAAGGAGAGAAGATCCGCTACCACCGGGTAGAATCGGACCGGGAGGAGGCGCGCCTGGTGGCCCGCGAAATCGTCAGCCTACGCTCACGCGGTATCCCGCTGGAGGAGATGGCGGTCTTCTACCGCACCAATGCCCAGTCCCGCCTGGTGGAGGAGGCGCTGGTTTCCGAAGCGCTTCCCTACCATATCGTGGGGGGCGTACGTTTCTATGCCCGCATGGAGGTCAAGGACATCCTGGCCTATCTGCGGATACTGGACAACCCGGCCGACGAGATTTCGCTGAAACGGATCATCAACGTGCCGAGCCGGGGCATTGGCGGGGCAACCATCGACCGCATCGCCCAGCGGGCAGCCTCAAGCGGCGCCAGCTTTTATGCTGCCATGTCCGAGTGTGCCGGGAGCGGGCTGCTGGGTTCCGGGCCGCGTGCCAGGGTCGCGTCGTTTGTCGACATGATGGAGCGTTTCAGGGAGATGGTTGCCCAGCGCGGTTTGTCTGAACTGTGTCAGACTGTCATGGAGGAGAGCGGCTATCTGGCCCGCCTGCGGGAGAGTCGCGATCAGGAGGACAACGAGCGACTTGAGAACCTGGAACAGCTACTGGCGGCAATGGAGGAGTTCTGTGAGAAGGAGCCCCAGGCCGGCCTGTCGGCGTTCTTGGAGCAGGTCTCGCTGGTTTCGGACCTGGAACAGGGGGGGCAGGGCAAGCCATCGGTGACCCTGATGACCCTGCATGCCGCCAAGGGTCTTGAGTTCAGGGCGGTTTTCATGATCGGTATGGAGGAGCGCCTCTTTCCCCATGTGCGTGCCCTGGATGACCTGGACGGAATGGAAGAGGAGCGTCGCCTCTGTTACGTCGGCATGACCCGCGCTCGTGAGCGACTCTACCTGCTCAATACCCGCCGAAGGTACCTGTTCGGACAGGAACAGTGCAATCCGCCGTCACGCTTCCTGAAGGATATTCCGGCCGGATTGCTGGATGACGGGGGAGAACCGAGCCAGCCCGGTCTTGGGTTCCGCTCGGCAGCGGAACAGGCCGGCAGAAATGGGCAAGAGCCATCTAAGGGCATTATCGCCATGGACCACTCCGGTCGTCGGGAGAAGACTGTTGCCCGGCATGACGGCGGACACAATCTGGCACAGGTCGTTTCAGCATGCGATGAAATCGAAGTCATTCCCGAGCCGCCCGAAGAGCACGACGGCGTCTTTATCGGCATGAAGGTCCGGCATGGCACGTTCGGGCAGGGTACGATCCGCAAACTCGAGGGAAGCGGCGAAAGCCAGAAGGTCATTGTCTGGTTCAATTCGGTTGGCCCCAAAAAACTCATGCTGCGCTTCGCGGGCCTGGAGCGGGCCTGACTGCGCACTACGGGGGGAACCATGGATATTCTGGACGCACAGGTTGCCGATGCTGCCGAGATCATTGAACTGCAGAAACTGGCCTTTCTCTCCGAGGCGCTCATCTATGACGATTCCGCGATTCCGCCCCTGACCCAGAAGGTTGATGATTTATTGCCTGATTTCGAGCGCACGACCATCCTCAAGGCGGTAAGTGGGGGTAAGATCATCGGTTCGGTGAAGGGCTGCATGAAAGAGGGAATTTGCCTGATTGGACGGCTGATGGTGCATCCAGATTTCCGCAGGCAGGGAATTGGAGCCAGGTTGATGGGAGCCATTGAGGCCAGATTTGACACGGCGCATGCATGGGAACTCTTTACCGGCGAACTGAGTCTGGGCAACATGCGTCTGTATGAGCGGCTTGGTTATGTTGTCACGCGCACGGAGTCGTTCGATGGAAGCAGCTTCGCGGTTGTCATTATGAGCAAGGCACGCCAGCAGTGACACCAAAATGAAGTTACGGTTCTGCGCCACCTACCTGTTCCCAACGTTTCCCTGCATACGCATCAGTTTGACGTAACTCAACAAAAAAAGGCGTCGC